>Ga0209168_10001699_pt1 | contig 16842 bp, 14 predicted proteins | sample Coa_R1_FD_187156 | JGI IMG/M metagenome (GOLD analysis project Ga0209168, IMG submission 187156) | Surface soil microbial communities from Centralia Pennsylvania, which are recovering from an underground coalmine fire - Coalmine... | ecosystem: Environmental > Terrestrial > Soil > Unclassified ... | reverse complement strand
GTTTTACTCGGCGATGTTCGAGTCGGGGCTTCCGATGGAAATCAGCCCCAGTTTGCAGGCTGCCGCGGAACGCGCTTTCGCGGTTATCCGGGCTGCGGCGGAGCGGCTCGCCGCACTCGCGCCGCCCGGCACGCCGCGGCCGCCGGCCTTGATGATGGCGCTGCATATCTGGTCGATGTCGCACGGCGTGGCGTCGCTGTTTGCCCGCGGCGATGCCGCACGGCGCAAGCTGCCAATGTCGGCGGAGGAGCTTCTGGAAGCCGAAGTGCTGATCTATTTGCGGGGACTGGGTTTTCCCATCGATCGCCGGCCAGCCGGCCCCAATGCCGCCGATCAAAAGTCCGCGGAACCAACGTCGGGCCGGTCCTCGGGGCCTTGGGGCCAAGCGAAATAATTTGGCCATGCAGCCTTGCGGCCAGCTTGACAAAAATCCGGGATGGTTTACCTATGTAAATGTTATTTACATTCACAACGGCCAAAACCGTGATGGAGAGGGAAATGGCCTACACCGCAGATGTCAATCGATGGCGCGGCCCCACCGAAGAATACTACCGGCCCCATATGCTCGATACGCCCTGGCACCCCGGCTGGATCATCGTCACGGTGCTCGGCTTCCTCATCTGGTGGCCGATCGGGCTTGCCCTTCTCTTTTTCACAATCGGGAGCAGAAAAATGGGTTGCTGGAGTCATCACGACCGCTGGTCAAACAAGATGGAGCGGATGCAGTACAAGATGGAGCGCATGAAGAACCGCATGGAGCGCAGCGGCTTCCCCTTCGGTGCGCCGTCCAGCGGCAACCGCGCCTTTGACGAGTACCGCATGGAGACGCTGCGGCGGCTCGAAGACGAACAGAAGGAGTTTCGTGAATTCCTCGATCGCCTGCGTCATGCCAAGGACAAGGAAGAGTTCGACCAGTTCATGGCGCAGCATCGTTCCCGTCCGACGCCGCCGCCCGACGGCCAGCCGCAAGCCTGAGGTTAGGTTTGGCGACCGAAACCACGCGCTGACGCTTATAACTCCGCCTTAATGCGACCGAGCCGCCCGTTTGCGATAGCAGACGGGCGGCTCGCATTTTGCCGCTTAAACGGCGCCTTGCGACCGTTTTAAGCCTTTGGTTGGGCGGTATTTCCGGCGGCCAAAATCCCCTTTGGTAACCAGACGTTAACCATGATTGGCGTCTGGTGAGAGGCGAAAAGACGCGCGGAAAGCCCTTGTTTTGACACGTTGGCAGGGGAAGCCGACACCGCCTTTGGACGGCCTCCCAAGTGAAAGATCACGGCTTCTCGCGCCGATGTTGATTGTGCGCTCTTTCGTCTTTCGCGCGTCCGTCGGGCCAATTGCCATTGCACCCTTCGGCAGGCGGCGGGCGGAGAATTGGAATACTGGCGTCGGGTTCTTTCGCATTCCGGCGCGGCGGGTTCGTTTGCGAATGTCAGAATCATTAGGACACTGGCAAATACACGTTTCTGGTGGAGTTTTGGATTTGAAATTCGCTATGCGTCAATCCGCGGCCACGGGAGCAGCGAATGCCAAATCCGCTCCACCAAGGTTGAGAGGATATCGCTTATGAACCCGGCCGACGTGGTGCAGTCCGTCTTGCCGCTGCCATCCGCTGACGTCTCGCTGATTGCATTGTTCTGGCAGGCTCACTGGATCGTGAAAACAGTTATGCTGGGGCTGTTGTCCTGCTCGGTGTGGGTGTGGGCGATCGCGATCGACAAGTTCATCCTCTACGCGCGCACCCGCCGCGCCATGGATCGCTTCGAGCAGGCCTTCTGGTCGGGACAGTCGATCGAGGAACTGTACCGCACACTGGCGGCCAAGCCGACGCAGTCGATGGCGGCGTGTTTTGTCGCCGCGATGCGCGAGTGGAAGCGCTCGTTCGAAAGCCACTCGCGCTCCTTCGCCGGCCTTCAAATGCGGATCGAGAAGGTGATGAATGTCTCGATCGCGCGCGAAATCGAGCGGCTGGAACGCCGGCTTTTGGTGCTTGCCACGGTCGGCTCGGCAGGGCCCTTTGTCGGCCTGTTCGGCACCGTCTGGGGCATCATGTCGAGCTTCCAGTCGATCGCCGCCTCGAAGAATACCTCGCTGGCGGTGGTGGCGCCCGGCATCGCGGAAGCGCTCTTTGCCACTGCGATCGGCCTTATCGCCGCCATTCCTGCCACTATTTTCTACAATAAGTTCACTTCCGAGGTGAACCGGCAGGCCCAGCGCCTGGAAGGCTTTGCGGATGAGTTCTCAGCCATCCTGTCGCGCCAGATCGACGAGCGTGCGTGAGGGCCGGTGTTCGATATATTGTGAGATATTTGTGAGCCGATTGTGAGCACCGAAACATGGCGATGAACGTGGCAAGCTCGCCGGGCGGCGGACGCCGCGGCCGGCGTAAAGCCGTGATGGCGGAAATCAACGTCACGCCGATGGTGGACGTGATGCTCGTGCTGTTGATCATCTTCATGGTGGCAGCCCCGCTGATGACCTCGAACATCGATATCGATCTGCCGATCGCGAGCGGCGGCAAGTCGATCGCCTCGAATGCGCCCCCACTGACCCTGTCGGTCAAACGCACCAAAGGCAGTTGTAATTCGAATATCGAGCTGTATCTGGGCGATGCGCCGATTGCGGCTGCCGATCTGTTGCCCAAAATCAAGGCGATCCGGGAGACGCGGTCGGACGCCGAGAGCGTGGTTTACCTGCGCGGCGACCGGGACGTCTGCTACACGGATATGATGAAACTGCTGGGACAGGTCCGTACCGCCGGGTTCAAGGCCAATATCGTCATCATCCCGGAGCAGGGTTCGTGAGAATGGCGACCGACCCGCGAAGCGATTGCCCGATTGAAACGGAAGGCCTGACTTGAAGGTCAAGATCAACAAAACGCTGGTTGCGTCGATTGTCCTGCACGTCCTCGTGTTCGGGTGGGTCATGGTTTCGTTTCCGACCAGGGCCCTTCCCACGCCCGACGAGGATTCGGTGCCGGTCGACGTGATCTCTGCCGACCAGTTCTCGCATGTCGCCGCCGGCATGAAGACGGGCAAGAAGGAAAACCCCAAGCAGCTGGCGGAAAAGGTCGCCGAAGCCAAGCCGGTGGACGATGCCGTGGGCAAGATCAGCGAGAAAGCCCCCGTCGTGACCGACACCGCGCCACCACCACAACCCAAGCAGGTCGAAAAGCCGGTCGAGAAAAAGCCCGACCCGCCGAAGCAGGTCACCGAAACCAAAAAGGAAGAGACGAAGGTCGAAAAGAAGCCCGAGACGGTTGATCCGATCGCGGAAGCCATCAAGAAGGAAGAGAAGAAGCCGCTGCCGAAACCTGTGGCCGCAACGCCGCCGCAGCAGAAGCCCAAGGAGCGGGTGTTCGATCAGACCAAGATCGCCGCGCTGTTGGATAAGCGCGAACCGTCGCACCAGGCCCTCACCGGCGACACGATCAACCCCAACGCCGCGCTCGGAACGGCCAAGGGCGCAGCGCCAGATAATTCCGCCACCTGGGGCGCGATGTTCCGTTCCCAGGTCGAGCGCTGCTGGAAGAAGCCTTACGGAGGAGTCGAGAGCCAAAATCCGGAAGTCGCCTTCTCGATCAGGCTGAAGCGCGACGGCACCCTGGAGTCGATGCCGGTGCCAGAGAGCACGCCGGCGACACCCTATCTTCGCGTTTATCAGGAAAGTGCGTTGCGAGCGATCATCGATTGCGCGCCGTACAAACTTCCCCCGGACCAATTCGCGGAATGGAAATTCTTTACGCCGGTGTTCACCGATCGAAAAAGCTGAAACCTCATAGAGCGAATTTGGAATCGCGACCTACCCAGCCGCGAGTTCGAATCAGACCACGAGCCGTCACGATCCGCGTATATATGAAAAACAAGTCTCCGCAGATGACCGACAAAAACCCAACGCGCCAGATGTTCTTTCACCTGAGTCGTCGGCAACTCGTCACCGGTATGGCTGCCCTTGGCGGGCTCGCAAGCACGCCCCTTCGTCGGGCTTCCGCGCAGAAGCGCCTGATCATTCCCGAGGGCGATTTCGCACCCTTGCCGATTGCCATCCCCAATTTCACGCCCGGTACGCCGTCGGATGGCGAGGTTGGCGTCGGCGTCACCCAGGTCATCACCAACAACCTCAAGCGCAGCGGCTTGTTCGCGCCGATTGATCAGGCCGCCTATCTCGAAAAGGTCGTCAACGTCGACGCCGCACCGCAGTTCAACAACTGGAAGACGATCAACGCGCAGGCGCTGGTGACGGGGCGGATGACACGCCAGGGCGACGGACGCCTGAAAGCCGAATTCCGTCTCTGGGATGTGGCGACAGGCCAGCAGCTCGCGGGCCAGCAATATTTCACCCAGCCGGAATATTGGCGGCGTATCGCCCATATCATCTCCGACCAGATCTACGAGCGGCTGACCGGCGAGAAAGGTTATTTCGACAGCCGTGTCGTGTTCGTGGATGAGACCGGCGCCAAGGAGCGGCGCGTCAAGCGGCTGGCGTTGATGGATCAGGACGGCGCCAACGTCCGCTATCTGACGCGCGGCAGCGACCTTGTGCTGACGCCGCGCTTCTCGCCCTCGACGCAGGAAATTACCTACATGGAGTTTGGTCAGGGCGATCCGCGCGTCTACCTGCTCAATATCGAAACCTTGCAGCGCGAAATCGTCGGCAATTTTCCTGGTATGACCTTCTCGCCGCGCTTTTCGCCGGACGGGCAGCGGGTGATCATGAGCCTGCAGCAAGGCGGCAATTCGAATTTGTTCGTGATGGATCTGCGGTCGAAATCGACAACTCGATTGACCGATACGCCGGCAATCGACACCTCACCCTCCTATGCACCCGACGGCTCGCAGATATGTTTCGAGTCCGACCGTGGCGGAAAGCCGCAGATCTATGTGATGCCGGCCGGAGGCGGCCAGGCCCAGCGCATATCCTTTGGCGAAGGCAACTACTCAACTCCGGTATGGTCGCCACGCGGCGACTATATCGCGTTCACCAAGCAGGGCGGCGGACAATTCGCCATCGGCATCATGAAGCCGGACGGTTCAGGCGAGCGAATTCTCACCTCCGGTTTCCACAATGAAGGCCCGACATTCGCGCCGAATGGACGCGTGGTGATGTTCTTCCGCGATCCCGGCGGCAATTCCGGCCCGTCCCTGTTCACGGTGGATATTTCGGGCCGGTTCGAACAACGCGTTCCAACCCCCGGATTTGCCTCCGACCCGGCATGGTCACCGCTGCTTTCGTGAGCTGGGTTTTTTTGAAGCGCGGGGCGGGCCTCCTTGGCGGTATGAGGGTCGGCAAACCTTGCCTACCTTGCTGATTCGATAGGCAGATTTCCGCAAGCGCAGGGCGAAAACAACAACCCGGTAACGATGTTCGCTCAGAAAGACTTCATATGCGGCGAGTAAGACTTCGAGCGCAGAGGAAGTTGCGCGCAAGATGCAGTTGGCCAAGCATCCAATAGAATCCGAGCTGAAGGCCCCGCCATCGATCCGCGAGGCCTCGATCGATTCGCTGTTCGAGGCTCCCGGTCCGTTGCTTGCGGGCATCATCTTCGTGGTCATCGGCGCAGCCATGACTGCGCTGAAGAGCGGCGAAGAGCTGATCTGGGCGTGCGTCGTGCTCCTCGTCGTAGCCGGCGCAGCGCGGGTATTCGAATTGCAGCGGTACCGGGCGCGCAAAGCCACACTGACTGCCGACGAAGCGGCGCATTGGCAGAGGCGCTATTGGATCGGCGCGCTGATCCAGGCCGGCGCGATCGGGATGTGGAGCTCCGTCACACTGCTGGGCAGTGACGACGCCGTCGTCCACATGATTTGTCTATCCGTCGTCACCGGGATCGTAGCGGGAGCCGCCTGGAGGGCCTATGGACGACAATCGATATTTCAGCTTCAGGCCGCGGCGATATTCGCTCCCGCTGTGATCGCGTTGGCGTTGCGTGGTACGCCCTATTACATAGCGATGTCGCTCGTGAGTGCCGCATTTCTTGCGTCGCTCATGCAACTATCGGCCAACCTGCATCGGATATTCATGCAAGCGGTTGTGGCCCGCGAGCGCGAGGCGGCACTCGCCGGCCAGTTCGATACCGCGCTGAACAACATGCCGCATGGATTGTGCATGTTCACCGCCGATGGGCGCCTTGCGGTGATGAATCATCGCTTCCGCGAGATGACGGGCATTTCCGAAGATCTGATGGTGGGCGGCGCGGATGCGTCCGATATCGTGGCCGCATGTGTCGATGACGGGACAGTGTCGGAGAGCTCCGGCCAGATGATCCTGGCCGAAATCGGAAATTCCCAAGCCAAGGATATCATCACCACCGATCCCGATCCGGGCAGAGGGCGCTCGCTGTCATGGACGTTCCAGCCCATGGTGGGAGGCGGCGCGGTGGTCCTGCTCGAGGACATCACCGAACGCCGCAATGCGGAGGCCAGAATCACCCATCTGGCGCGGTTCGACGAGTTGACCGGGCTTCCCAACCGGCTCAATTTCCGCGACGAAATCGAGCACCTGCTGGCAGTTCCGCACGACGCCGATCAGCTCTCGGCGCTCTTGTTCATCGATCTTGATCAATTCAAGCAGGTCAACGACACCCTCGGCCATCCCTGCGGAGATCAATTGCTGCGCGCGGTTGCCGAGCGGCTGCGCGCGATGCTGCGGCCCGAGGATTTCGTGGCGCGGTTCGGCGGCGACGAGTTCGTGGTGTTTCAGCAGAATATCAAATCGACCGACGAGGCCGCCACGCTGGCGCGGCGCATTGTCGATCACTTGAGCGAACGGTACAGGATCGACAATCATCTGGTCGAGATCGGCGCCAGCATCGGCATCGCGATGACGGCGGCGGATGGCAACAGCGCCGACACGCTGTTGAAGAACGCCGACATGGCGCTGTATCGCGCCAAGGCGGACGGCCGAGGCACCTTCTGCTTCTTCCGCGACGAGATGGCGCAAGTCGTCGAGGCGCGCCGCACCCTGGAAATCGACCTGCGCCGGGCCTTGGCCAACGAGGAGTTCGAGCTGTTTTATCAGCCGCTCGTAAACCTGCAGTCCGGAAAAATAACGACTTGCGAGGCGTTGTTGCGGTGGAATCATCCGTCACGCGGCACGGTTTCGCCGGTCGATATCATTCCGGTCGCCGAAGACATGGGAATGATTATCGATCTAGGCCGCTGGATCCTGCGCAAGGCCTGCATGGAGTGCATGCAATGGCCGCACCCCGTCAGTGTTGCGGTCAATTTCTCGCCGCAGCAGTTCCATCAGCGTGACGTGCTGGGCGAGATTCGTTACGCGCTTGAGGTCTCGGGATTGCCGGCGAGCCGTCTCGAAATCGAAATCACCGAATCGTCGCTGCTGCGAAATACGCAACTCACTCGCGAAGTGCTCGCGCAACTGCACGCGCTCGGCGTGCGCATATCGCTGGACGATTTCGGCACAGGCTATTCAAGTCTCAGCTATCTACACAATTTCCCGCTGCAAAAAGTGAAAATCGACCGTTCGTTCCTGGAGGGAATCGATACCGACCGCCCGCTAAGGCTGTTGCGCGGCGTGGCGCGGCTGAGTGCCGATCTCGGCATGTCGGTCGTGGTCGAGGGGATCGAGACCAACGAACAACTCGAACTCATCAACGGCGACGGCACCGTCACCGAGGCTCAGGGCTACCTGTTCAGCCGCCCGGTCCCGGCGGCGCGGATCCGTCAATTGTTGAACGCTTCGCATGGTCGCAGGCCGGAAGACCTTCCAACCTCCCGATCGATTGCCTGAAGGGCGGGGCTGCCGCGCCGTGATTTATTCCCTTTTCGTTCGTAGTTTTGTTACGCCTCGCGATTAACCCTAAACTTTCGAAGGCTTTGCAATTCCGTTAAGGGACCATTAATCTTTGTTCCGTGCGCGGAAGTTGCTGGGGTGTGAGGGGGTAATAGATGGAGTCCGGAGCCGACCCGCGCGCGTCGTCCGTTTTGCAGCAACCAGGCGCGGGGCTATTTGACCGCGTCGAGTACCGGCTTATCGAAACTCCCGCGGAAAGAGATTTAGTCTACTTGATGCGTTACAGGGCCTATCTGCACGGCGGATTGATCTCGCCGTCAGAGTCCGGGCGCATCATCGATCGTTATGACGATTCGCCCAACGCCTGGATCTTCGGGATATATTATGACGGAGTGCTTTGCAGCTCTATCCGTCTTCACGTCCTGACGTCGGAGTGGCGGACGTCCTATACGAGCGAGTTGTTCGGCGATGTTCTCCACAGGCGCCTCGATCGAGGTGAGGTTTTCATCGACCCGGCTCGCTTTGCCGCGGACCCCGAAAAAGCCAAGCTGTTTCCGGAGCTTCCCTACATTACGCTGCGGCTGGCGTATTTGGCATGCGATCATTTCAACGCCGACACCGGTCTTGCGATGGTGCGCACCGATCACCAGTCGTTTTATCGGCGCGTCTTTCTGCACGAAACGATCACCGAACCGCGCGCGTTTCCGGGCTGGCATTCGAAGAAGGTGGTGCTGATGGCCTCCGATTTCCGGAAACTCCGGGAAAAGGTCTTGGCGCGCTTTCCCATCATGCGATCGAGCCCATTCGAGCGGCGGAAACTGTTCGAACGCGATAGCGCGCTACTTTCTCCAATTACCCTGCCGGATTTTCCATTCGAGCGCGCCCCGGCGATTCCCCAGCCGTGAAAGCGGCCCCGGGCGGGCTACGGGGCTGGCCGGTGATCGCCACTTGGGCTTCTCCGATCATCTTGAAAAACCGGCATAATCGAGCCATCGGGCTTGCTTTCACCCTCATGCCACATTTACAACCCATTAACTATTTGGGTTGCTTTTTGCCGCTGGGGGGCATTTGAACGGTTTCCGCAACACCCCATCAAGGTTGACGGAACGTTCGTTTAACCATCGCCCTGTAGACCGGATAGATGTCAAAACGTGAGCGTGGAGGCTCCGGAATGAAACACCCTATGCGTATTCTCCAGGGGTTGAAGCTTGCCGCGGCGCTTGCCGTGGCGCTGTCGATGGGCGCCTGCGCGAACAAGAATCCGCTCGGCGACTCGATGGCAAACGCCGCCACGCCGGGCAGCCAGCAGGATTTCGTCGTGAACGTCGGTGACCGCGTTTTCTTCGAGAGCGATCAGACCGACTTGACGCCGCAGGCGATTGCCACCCTCGAGAAGCAGGCGCAATGGTTGCAGGCTTATCCCCGCTATACCTTCACCATTGAAGGCCATGCCGACGAGCGCGGCACCCGCGAATACAACATTGCGCTTGGCGCGCGGCGCGCCCAGTCAGTGCGCACCTTTCTGGCCTCGCGCGGCATCGATCCCTCCCGGATGCGCACGATCTCCTACGGCAAGGAGCGTCCCGTGGCGGTGTGCAACGACATCTCCTGCTGGTCGCAGAACCGTCGCGCGGTTACGGTGCTGAACGCAAGCTCTTGAGAGCTGCTCAACCGTAACAGCTATTCGCCGGCGTCGTTCTGATGAGCGGCGCCGGTAATTTTTTGGGAGCAGTCCGGGCTGTTTGTCTCAGTCACATTTTTGGCGTACTCCCCCTCTCAAGCTGGTCCAAATTGGCGCCCGCGCGCTTTGTCCGTCAGGTGCAAATGTCACGCAGAATTCACAAAATAACCCGCGCCGCGGCGCTGGCCGCGCTGCTCGCAGCCGGCTCACTGGGGTCGGCTCTGCCCGTCCGGGCGCAATCCGATGACGTGGATCCGGAGGCCCGGATCCTTCAGCTCGAGAACCAGTTGCGGCAGCTCACGGGGCAGAATGAGGAGCTGCAGCATCGGAACCGGATTTTGGAGGAGCAACTGAGGGCGCTTCAGGGCGGGGCTCAAATGGCCGCCCCCGGCCAGCCGGTGGTTGCCCAGCCCGCTCCCGCCGCGATGCCTCCCGTGCAGATAGCGCCCAATTATCGTCCGCCTGGGGGCGGCAACGAACCGCAGATCGCCGCCGCTCCCGTGCCGATCGCCCAAGAGCCGGCCGGCGCGCCTCGGCCAGGGCGGCACGGCGACGCCTTCGATCCAGCCCAGAATCCGAACGCCCCCGGCGCGCCACGCCCGCTTGGCGGCGGCTCGCAGCCTATCCCTGCCGAAGCCGCGATCGGCGCACCTGGAGGGCGTGGGGCGGGCGAGCCGCTTGACCTGGCCAATGCCGGTGGTCCCGCAGCAGCCTTGCCGGCCCCCCCACCGCGCAATACCAACGCCACGGGCGCGCTCACAACCCTGCCCCCGTCGGCGTCGCCGAGAGATGAGTTTGATCTCGGCGTGGGTTACATCCAGCGCAAGGACTATGCGCTCGCCGAAGAAACCATGCGCAATTTTGCGCGGAAATATCCGAGCGATCCCTTGATGGCGGATGCGCAGTTCTGGCTCGGGGAAAGCTTCTTTCAGCGCCAGCTCTATCGTGACGCCGCGGAATCCTTCCTGACGGTGACGACCAAATACGACCGCGCGGCCAAGGCGCCGGATGCCTTGCTGCGGCTCGGCCAGTCCCTGGCCGCGCTGAAGGAGAAGGAGGCCGCCTGCGCCGCCTTCGGTGAGGTGACGCGGAAGTATCCGCGTGCCGCGGGCAACATCAAGGCAACCGTGGATCGTGAGCAGAAGCGCGTGAAGTGCTAGTTTGCAGGTTGGTGCGGGGGTCGCTGAAGACCTCCCCTTGAACCGGCGACGCGATGTCTGACGACGACAATTCCCCGATCTCGGCACGGCAGGCGAAGGCGCTGTTCGCCGATTTGAAAGGCGCGCCTGCCATCGTTCTCGCCGTGTCAGGTGGCCCCGATTCGGTTGCCTTGATGTGGCTCGCGGCCCGTTGGCGCCGCGCGCTCGCCCGTGGCCCCCGGCTCGTGGCGGTCACAATCGATCACGGCTTGCGTCCGGAATCGGCGCGCGAAGCGCGGACGGTCAAGCGACTGGCGCGCGCGCTCGACCTGCCGCATCTCACGCTGCGCTGGACCGGGGACAAGCCGAAATCGGGCGTTCCGGCGGCGGCGAGGGCCGCGCGTTACCGTCTGCTGGCTGCGGCCGCTCGCCGAAACGGGGCCAGCCATATCCTTACCGCCCATACAAGCGACGATCAGGCTGAAACGCTCCTGATGCGCCTGCTTCGGGGGAGCGGCATCGCGGGCCTTGCGGGCATGGCGCGACATAGCCAGCGCGAAGGGATGCAGATCGCCCGTCCGTTTCTCGACGTGTCGAAATCGCAGCTCCTGGCGACCCTGGAAAAGGCAGGAATCGATTTTGCCGACGATCCGACCAATCGCGATCTGAACTTTACCCGGCCGCGCGTCCGCGGCGTCATCAAGGAACTTGCCGCCGAGGGCGGCGATGCGCGCAACCTGGCGCGATTGGCAGCGCGCTTGGCGCGCGCGAACGCGGCGATCGAAATTCTGGTCGAAGGCGCCGCGCGCTACCTGTCGCTTAAAAACCACCTGGCGATAAATTGGCCGGCGGCGGCTTCGGTTGGCAACCGCGCAAGTGTCAGCTTCGACGCCATGGCCTTCGCCGGCTTGCCTGAGGAGATCCGGCTGCGGCTTTTGCAGCGCGCGATCGATCGACTAGGCCACGAAGGGCCCGCCGAACTCGGTAAGGTCGAAACTTTGCTGTCATCGCTCGATCGCGAATTGAAAAGATCGGCCCTGCCGCGCTCCGCGCGCTTGAAACGGACGTTGGCGGGCGCGCTTGTCAGCCTGGGCCAGGGTCGTCTCATGATCGCGCCAGCACCGCCACGGCGGCACCGATAGGGTTGAGGCACTGTTGATTTCGCCGAAAGCTGCCTATTTGGCCTTAACCACCCCGGAAAACACCTGATTTGGCGTCATGATTTCAGCCGGAATGGCGCTAAGATGGGATAAATAGTCCCATGTGGTTCCCTTGGCAGCGCGCGCGCAGGTACTTAAATTGTGAAAGCAGCTGCCCTAAAAGATTCGCTCGCGCCTGAGATAAGGAAGAAGGCCGCGATCCGCGCGACCACGAAGGAATATCAATGAACGCCAATCTGCGCAATTTCGCCCTCTGGGTCATTATTGTCCTGTTGCTCTTGGCGTTGTTCACGCTTTTTCAGAACCCGGGTCAGCGCGCTTCCTCGCAGGACATCTCGTTCTCCCAGCTCCTGAACGAGGTTGATCACAATAACGTTCGCGACGTCGTGATTCAGGGACCGGAGATTCACGGCACCTTTACCAACGGCCAAAGCTTCCAGACTTATGCGCCAAACGACCCCACGCTGGTAACGCGTCTGTATAACGGCAAGGTGCAGATCACGGCCAAGCCGCCCGGCGATAACGTCCCGTGGTTTGTCTCGCTGCTGGTTTCGTGGCTGCCTTTCATTGCACTGATCGGGGTGTGGATTTTCCTGTCCCGGCAGATGCAAGGTGGCGCCGGCAAGGCGATGGGCTTTGGCAAGTCCCGCGCCAAGATGCTGACGGAAGCGCACGGCCGGGTGACCTTCGAAGACGTTGCCGGCGTTGACGAGGCCAAGCAGGACCTGCAGGAGATCGTCGAGTTCCTGCGTGACCCCGGCAAATTCCAGCGGCTCGGTGGCCGCATCCCGCGCGGCGTGCTTCTGGTCGGTCCGCCGGGCACCGGCAAGACGCTGATCGCGCGCGCGGTGGCGGGCGAGGCCAATGTGCCGTTCTTCACCATTTCCGGCTCCGACTTCGTCGAGATGTTCGTTGGCGTCGGTGCAAGCCGCGTCCGCGACATGTTCGAACAGGCGAAGAAGAACGCGCCGTGCATCATCTTCATCGACGAAATCGACGCGGTCGGCCGTCATCGCGGTGCGGGTCTTGGCGGCGGCAATGACGAGCGCGAGCAGACGCTCAACCAGTTGCTGGTCGAGATGGACGGCTTCGAGGCCAACGAAGGCGTGATCCTGATCGCGGCGACCAACCGTCCCGACGTGCTCGATCCCGCGCTCATGCGCCCGGGCCGTTTCGACCGGCAGGTCGTCGTCTCCAATCCAGACATCGTCGGCCGCGAGCAGATTCTCAAGGTCCACGTCCGCAAGGTGCCGCTTGCGCCCGACATCAACCTCAAGACCATCGCGCGCGGTACGCCCGGCTTCTCGGGTGCCGACCTGATGAATCTCGTCAACGAAGCGGCGCTGCTGGCGGCGCGGCGCAACAAGCGCATGGTAACCCAGGCCGAGTTCGAAGACGCCAAGGACAAGGTGCTGATGGGCGCCGAACGCAAGTCGCTGGTCCTCACCAACGAAGAGAAGGCGCTCACCGCCTATCACGAGGCGGGTCACGCCATCGTCGGCCTCAACGTGCCGAGTCACGATCCGATCCACAAGGCGACAATCATCCCGCGCGGCCGTGCGCTTGGTCTGGTGCAGTCGCTGCCCGAAAGCGACCGCCACTCCTATACGCGCGAGTGGTGCGTCGGCAAACTGGCTATGGTGTTCGGCGGGCGCGAGGCTGAAATCATCAAATTCGGACCCGACAAGGTGACCAATGGGGCGGCGAGCGATATTCAGACCGCCACACGCATAGCGCGCGCGATGGTGATGGAATGGGGCATGTCGGAAAAGCTCGGCCGCGTTCGCTACCAGAGCAACGAGCAAGAGGTGTTCCTCGGCCACTCGGTGGCGCAGAGCACCAATATCTCCGATGAGACTGCGCGGCTGATCGACGAAGAGGTTCGCAAGCTGATCGAGGACGGAGAGAGCGAAGCTCGGCGTATCCTGACCGAGAAGCGCGCGGATTGGGAGACGGTGGCCGAGGCGCTTCTGGAGTTCGAGACGCTGACGGGTGAAGAAATTACCGATCTGTTGAAGGGCAAGCGGCCGAACCGTGAATCGGTCCTCGAACCGTCGGGCCCGCGGACCTCTGCGGTGCCGCCGGCCGGCAAGCCGCGTCCGCGCCCGGATCCGGATGCCGGCCTGGAGCCGCAGCCGCAGGCGTAAAGCTTGGGCAATGGCCGGCTACTCCGGCAAATCAGCCATACAGAAGCTCGGCATCAAGCCGGGCTTTTGTATTTTTGTCGACGGCGCGCCGGCGCCTTATCAAGACATTGTCGGCAAACTTCCCGGCGATGCGAAGATTACACGCCGGCCCAAGGCGCGGCTCGACATGGTGCATCTCTTTGTACGAGAGGCGGCCCCGCTCGGAAAAAAGCTGCTCGCCTATCGCGAGGCGATTGTGCCCGACGGCATGATGTGGGTGTCCTGGCCGAAAAAAACCTCGCGCCTGCCGACCGATTTGACGGATGTCGTCATACGCAACATAGCGCTTCCTCTTGGTCTGGTTGACGTCAAGGTCTGCGCAATCGATGAGGTCTGGTCCGGTTTGAAGTTCGTGATTCCGAAAAATCAGCGGGCCGCGTCATGTGGCTGTTTCGATTCCTGATCTTTCCCGGCGTAGCGGCGTGAGCCGGGGAGTTCGCGCGAAAAGTCTCGAAGTTTTAATCTTTCAGCAAGTCGGGCCGCCTAAACCTGAAGGGTGCGCGTCCTCAAAAGCGCAAGGGTACCGGCATGGCGACGCTGACTTCCGATTCGACGAGCCCGGCAGAAAGGTTGACGATTCCGCCTGCCCTGGTGATCGGGTGCCTGGCGCTGTGCGCGCTCAACGCGGCGATGCTGCAAGGGAGCTATTCGTCTCACGGGTGGATCTTCGACGACAACGGTCTCGGTATCCCGACCGACTTCGTCAATGTGTGGTCGGCCGGCCGGCTCGTGCTCGATGGCCATCCCGCGCTTGCCTATGACTGGGACATCCAGAAGCAGGTTCAGGTTGCGGTTTTGGGTCAGAGTTATCCCGGCAATTTCGCCTGGCACTATCCGCCGCCGTTTCTGTTTGTCGCGGCAACGCTTGCGCATTTTCCCTATGCCGTGGCTTTTCCGGGCTGGGCCGCAATCAGCTTTCTGCCCTACCTTGCCACCATGCGCGCGATTATCGGGCGGAACTTCGGCCTTCTGCTTGCGGCGGCCTTTCCGGTTGTACTGACCAACACGTTGGTCGGACAGAACGGCTTTCTCACCGCCTCGCTGATCGGCGGCACGCTGGTTCTAATGCCCCGCTCGCCGATTCTTTCGGGCGTCTGTCTGGGGCTTCTGAGCTACAAGCCGCAATATGGATTGCTGTTTCCAGTCGTCCTGATCGCGGCATCCGAGTGGCGGGTGTTTTTTGCTGCAGGCCTCGTGGCGGCGTTGCTGGCCGCCCTGTCGTGGGCCGCGTTCGGCACCGAGAGCTGGCAGGCCTTCGTTCACTGGATGCCTATGTTCAATCAAGCCTTCCTCGTCGAGGGCCGCGCGCCCTGGGGCAAGATGCAAAGCATCTTCGCGCTGACCCGTTATTTCGGGGGACCTGAGTCGTTAGCCTGGCTGTTGCAGTGGATCATGACCGGCACGGTCGCACTGCTGCTCGCTTTTGTGTGGCGTACCCGAAGCGTCACTTTTTCGCTCAAGGCGGCAAGCCTGGTGGCCGGAACGCTTCTGGTCACACCCTATCTGTTTCTCTATGACCTGATGGTGCTCGCGGTTGCGGTGGCGTTTCTCGTGCGCTTGGGACTGGTTGAAGGTTTTGAACGGCATGAATTGCCTGCGCTTGGCCTGGTCGCTGTGCTGTTGATGATCTATCCGCTGCTCGGGGCGCCAACGGGCTTTGCCGCGACGCTGGTCGTGGCGGCCCTGATTGGATACCGCATAGGTCCTTGGTGGCGCGAGGCGCGGGACCACTTGCCCTTGAGCGCCTAAACCAAGCCGTTATTCTCAAATCGACCTTGTCATCGCATCTGAACTATTGTTCATTTCTTGGAGCGATAGGTCACGTATCGCCAAAAATTAATTTGCGGCTTCAGATGCCCGTGGCCTGGAGTGCGGGAGGAAATGCGCGATGGTCTACCGCCGGACTCATCAGGTCGTAAAACGCCTCGCCGCACGCCGCAGCGCGATTCTAGCGGCAGCACGAAAGGCCGCGGCCGAGGGCGGCATGGCGGCGGTCCAGATCGCCCCTGTCGCCATCCGCGCCAATGTCGCCGCCGGCACCGTCTACCGGTACTTTCCTTCGAAGTCGGAGCTGATTTCGGAATTGATCGCCGATGTCTCCCGCGACGAACTCGCCGCGATCCGCCGCGCCGCGGACGCCGCTCCCGGCCCGTCCTCGGCGCTGGCGGCGGCCGTCACAACGGTGGCGGTCCATGTCTTGTCTCAACGCAAGCTCGCCTGGGGAATTTTGGCTGAACCGGTCGACGTCGACGTTACGGCCTCACGGCTGGCAAGCCGGCGCGCGATTGCCGATGAAATCGCAAGCCGGATCGATGCGGCGGTCCGTGCCGGACATCTGCCCACGCAGGATACCGCGCTTGCCGCCACAGCGCTGCTCGGCGCCCTGCACGAGGCGCTGGTCGGCCCCTTGGCGCCGGAGAATCTCGATGATCCGGCAAGGCTTCGTGACGCCGTTCAAACCGTGACGCTGCTGGCACTTCGCGCCGTCGGCGTGATGGATGCGCGGGCGCGGGGTCTTGTGGTGCAGGCGGTGCTGCCTGCGAAGGCGCTGGTGGAGGCTTGATCGGACGAGGATGCGGCTCGGCATCTCGCGCCCTCACATATCGGCATCCTGGTCCGGACCGACCGAAGCAATGCGCAGCATATTTGTCGTGCCTGGCGAACGCAGCGGCACGCCGGCCACGATGATGATGCGCTGACCGGCGCGCGCGAAGCCGTCGCGGAAGGCGATGCTGCCGGCGCGACTGACCATGTCATCAAGGTTCTGCGCGTCTTCGGCGACGACGCAATGCACGCCCCACACGACCGATAGCTTGCGCCCGGTTATCAGGTTGGGGGTAATCGCCACCACCGGTGGTTTCGGGCGTTCGCGCGCGACGCGCAGCGCCGTCGATCCCGAGCTCGTCCAGCAGATGATCGCTGAC
>Ga0209168_10001697_pt1 | contig 16851 bp, 25 predicted proteins | sample Coa_R1_FD_187156 | JGI IMG/M metagenome (GOLD analysis project Ga0209168, IMG submission 187156) | Surface soil microbial communities from Centralia Pennsylvania, which are recovering from an underground coalmine fire - Coalmine... | ecosystem: Environmental > Terrestrial > Soil > Unclassified ... | reverse complement strand
GCCACTTCACCAATTTCACCCCGATGGCCGCGGCCGACCCTTCAGGCGCCGCGCCCGCCGCCGAGCCGCCGCCCGCCCGCGAGCCGCCCGCCGCCGTTGCGCCGCCCAAGCCGCCCCGGCCGCGCAAGCCGCGCGCGAAGAAGCCGGCCCCCCCGGTCCAGTGAGCACCAACGAAGACGAGACCGAGATCGAGGCCTCGCGCGCGCCGCTGCTCGCGCATCTGGTCGAGCTCCGCCGCCGGCTGATCATCTGCGCCGCCGCGCTCGCCGTCGGCTTCGTCATCTGCTTCGTCTTCGCGACGCCGATCTACCGGCTGTTGCTCGAACCGCTGCAGCGCGCCGAGGGCCTCCTGGCGGTGCAGAAGGCGACCGGCGCCCACCGTGGGCCCTTCGACCTGGTGCTGGCGATGATCGGCCTGAAGTCCCTGGCCGGCGTGCACACCCAACAGGTGCACATGGTCTTCACCGCGCCGCTCGAGTTCTTCTTCACCAAGATGAAGCTGGCCGGCTTCGGTGCGATCGTGCTCAGTTTCCCGGTGCTGGCGCTCCAGCTCTACCGGTTCGTGGCGCCCGGCCTCTACCGGCGCGAGCGGCGGGCCTTCCTGCCGTTCCTGCTCGCCTCGCCGGTGCTCTTCATCATGGGCGCGGCGCTCGTCTACTTCATCATGCTGCCCTTCGTGCTCTGGTTCTCGCTGAACCAGCAGATCACGGACAACCAGGCGGTCTCGGTCGAGCTCCTGCCCAAGGTGTCCGACTATCTGAACCTGGTGACCACGCTCCTGCTCGGCTTCGGCCTCTGCTTCCAGCTGCCGGTCGTGCTGGCCCTCATGGGCATGGCGGGGCTGGTTTCGAGCAAGCTCCTGCGATCGGGCCGGCGCTATGCGATCGTCGCGGTCTTCGTGATCGCCGCGGTGCTCACCCCGCCCGACCCGATCAGCATGATGAGCCTCGCGCTGCCCGGAGTGCTGCTCTACGAAGTCTCGATCCTCTGCGTCTGGCTGATCGAACGGCGCCGCGCGCGCGAGGAAGCCGCCGCCGACGAAGAGCCGGCCGCCGCCGTCTAGGGCGCGCCCACCGCGGCGTCGATGACGGCCTCGATCATGTCCTCGCGCGTCAGCGGCTGCGCCCATTCAGGCGTGAAGCGGCCGGCCTCGTCCAGCACCAGGAAGCCGACGACCGTCGACAGCATGGTCACGCGCCGGCGCTTGCGCCACGCCTCCGGCGCGTCCGGATAGGCATTGGTGAGCGTCCCCCACAGCGCCTCGTAGGTGTCCTGGTAGGGTCTGGCGAGCACCGGCGGGATTGGCTCGCGGCGCAAGAGGTCGCTCTCGAACATCAGCCGGTGCAGACCCGGCCTCCGCCAGGCGAAGGCCATATAGTCGCGCATGGCCTTGCGCACCCGGGCCGGCCCGTCGCCGCCGCTGGCGTCGGCCGCCCGATAGATGCCGGCCAGCTCTTCGAACCCGCGCGCGGCGACCGCGGCCAGCAGCGCATCGCGATCGACGAAATGCCGGTACGGCGCTGCGCGGCTCACGCCCAGCGAGGCGGCGAGATCGCGCAGGGAAACGGCTTCGGCGCCGCCGGCGTCGACCGCTTTGGCCGCCGCTTCGACGAGCGCGTTGGCGAGGTCGCCGTGGTGATAGGTGTCCTTGGCCATGACGCGATGTTGACACAGCTTACATGCGATGGCAATGTGAGCGCCGACAACATTGGAGATCGCCATGCGCCTGCTCACGTTTATCGCCGCCCTCATCGTCGTGATCCTCTCCGGCGCCGCCGGCGTCGCCCGCGCCGGGAACGTCGGCTTTGAGGAGATTCAGGTCCCGAACGGAGCCGCCAGGCCGCTCGTGGTCGGGGTCTGGTACCCGACCGACGCGCCGGCCGCGCCGCACGCGCTGCGCGTCTTCACCCAGGACGTCGCGGCCGGTGCGCCGGTCGCCGGCCAGCGGTTGCCGCTTGTGGTGTTCAGCCATGGGACCGGCGGCTGGTACGGCGGCCACTACGACACGGCGCTGGCGCTCGCCCACGCCGGCTTCATCGTCGCCGCCGTCAGCCACACCGGCGACACCTACGACGACCACAGCCAGGCGGCGCAGATCTGGACGCGCTCAGCCCACATCCACCGGCTGATCGACTACATGCTGGCCGAGTGGCCGGCCCACGCCCAGATCGACCCGGCGCGGATCGGCATGTTCGGCTTCTCGGCCGGCGGGTTCACCACCCTGGTGGTCGCGGGCGGGACGCCGGACCTCACCCTCGTCGCGCCCCACTGCCAAACGGTCCCGAGCGCATTCGAGTGCGGCGTCATCAAGCAGGCCGGGCCGGGACTGGTGAGCGCCCTGGCGACCCTGCCGAAGTCGCTCTTCGTGCACGATGCGCGCGTGAGGGCCGCCGTCGTCGCCGCGCCCGCCCTGGGCTTCACGTTCGGCAAGGTCGGGCTCGCCGACGTGACCATCCCGATCCAGCTTTGGCGGGCCGAGAACGACCACGTCCTGCCGGGGCTCGACTACGCCGCGGCGGTGGATCGCGACCTGCCGTGGCCGGCCGACTACCACGTGGTCCCGAACATGGACCACTACGACTTTCTCAGCCCTTGCAGCGACATGATGCGGGCGCATGCGCCGGCCGAAATCTGCGCCTCGCGCCCCGGCTTCGACCGGGCCGCCTTCCACGCCGACTTCGACCGGGCGGTCGTCGCCTTCTTCGAGGAGACCCTCGGCTGAGGCCGCTACTCGGCGGCCATCGCCTCCCTGGCCTTCGCTGGGGCGTCGGCAGTGCCGAGGTGGCGCAGGTAGAAGGCTTCCCAGTCGCCGCCCTCGAAGGCCGGGATGTCCATGTGGCCGCCGGGGTTGATGTGCATCGTCTTTTCCTTCGAGGCGAAGGCGTTGAAGAGAGCGAGACCGGTTTCGCGCGGCGCGACGGCGTCCTCCCACTGGAAGACGAACATCAGTGGGATGGTGATCGCCTTTGCGGCGGCCTCCATGTCGCTCGCCCCTTCGCGCAGGCCCGCGAGGCCGAAGATGGCGGCGGTGATGCGCGGTTCGCTGGCCACGAACGGCACGCCGATGGCTGTGCCCATCGAGACGCCCCAGTAGCCGACCGGGCCTTCGCTCCCGACGAAATCGAAGCTCTGCGCCGCATCGAGCGCGGCTTTCCATTCCGGCACGGCCTTCGATGAGCGGCGCAGCATCTGGCGCATGCGGTCGGGGTCCATCGGCGCGGCCGTCTCGCCGCGCACGCGGGCGCCCACGTCTCGGGCCAGCGCGACGGCTTCCTCGCGGCTGATGCGGTCGCCATGGCCGGGCGCGTCGATGGCTAGCGTCGCGTAGCCGAACTTGCGCGCATAGCCGCGAGCTCTGGCGGCGAGCGTCGGCGTCTTCTTGTGCTGCGAGCCGCCGTGGCCCATCAGCATCAGCGGGCGCGGGCCCTTGGCCCCCTCCGGCGCCCAGATCACCGCCGGCACGGTCTCGCCGTCCACCGTCAGCTCGAACGAGCGGCGCACCACGCCCCCATCCTCGATGCGTTCCTGGGTGAAGCTCATGGGGCGGTCTCCCTTTCCCGTCTCTTGTCGTCGCGATAACTGGCCCGAAGCGCGCACCGGGAGTCAAGGCTGACCACCGACGGCGCGGCGGGGCGGGGAGGGGTAGCCGCTCCCGCCAACGCGCCTTAAGGAGAGCGCTCCCTTCTCCCACCCAAGCCAGCCGCCATGCACGATATCCGCGCCATTCGTGACGATCCCGCCGCCTTCGACCGGGGCTGGGCGTCGCGTGGGCTCGGCCCGCAGACGGAGGCGATCCTGGGGCTGGATGCCGAGCTCCGCGCGGCCCAGACGGCGCTGCAGGCGGCGCAGAACCGGCGCAACGAAGCCTCGCGCGCGATCGGCCTCGCCAAGGCCAAGAAGGACGAAGCGGCCGCCGCCGCCTTGATGGCCGAAGTCGAGGGCTTGAAGGGCGCCATCGCCGACGCCGGCGAGGCCGAACGGACGAAGGGCGAGGCCCTGCGCGACCTGCTGGCCGGCCTGCCCAACATTCCGGCGCCGGGCGTGCCCGTCGGCGCGGACGAGGCGGAAAACGTCGAACAGCATCGCTGGGGCGAGCCGTTCGCGATCGCCGCGCCCCAGGACCATGTCGACCTCGGCGGCGCCCTTGGCCTGATGGACTTCGAGGCGGCGGCGCGCATGTCGGGCGCACGCTTCGTGGTGCTGAAGGGGGAGCTTGCGCGGCTGGAGCGGGCGCTCGGCCAGTTCATGCTCGACATCCAGACCCGCGAACACGGCTACCTCGAGGTCTCGCCGCCTCTGCTCGTTCGCGACGAGGCGGTGTTCGGAACCGGCCAACTGCCCAAGTTCGCCGAGGATTTGTTCCGCTCCACCGATGGCCGTTGGCTCATCCCCACCGCCGAGGTGTCGCTGACCAATCTCGTGCGCGAGCAGATCACGGACGAGGAAGAGCTGCCGATGCGGCTGACGGCGCTGACGGCCTGCTTCCGCTCCGAGGCCGGCGCGTCCGGCAAGGACACGCGCGGCATGATCCGCCAGCACCAGTTCTACAAGGTGGAGCTCGTCTCCATCACCGCGCCCGAGCAGTCCGAGGCCGAGCACGCTCGCATGGTCGACTGCGCCGAGGCGGTGCTGAAGCGCCTCGATCTCCCGTTCCGCACCGTCACCCTCTGCACCGGCGACATGGGCTTCTCGGCCCGCAAGACCTACGACCTCGAGGTCTGGCTGCCGTCGCAGCAGACCTATCGCGAGATCAGCTCCTGCTCCAACTGCGGTGACTTCCAGGCGCGGCGCATGGACGCCCGCTGCCGCAAGGCCGGCGAGAAGGGGACCCGCTTCGTCCACACCCTGAACGGCTCGGGCCTCGCCGTCGGCCGCACGCTGGTGGCGCTGATGGAGAACTATCAGGACGAGAAGGGCCGCATCGCCATCCCCCAAGTGCTGCAGCCCTACTTGGGCGGCCTCACGCACATCGGCGGGTGAGGGCGTTGCGCGTTCTGCTCACCAACGACGATGGCGTGAACGCCGAGGGCCTGCGGGCGCTGGAGCGCATCGCCGCGCACCTCTCAGACGACGTCTGGCTGGTCGCGCCGGAGTCGGAACAGTCGGGCGTCAGCCGCGCGCTGACGCTCAACCAGCCGCTGCGCGTGCGCCACCTTGGCGGCGAGCGACGGTTCGCGGTGTCCGGAACGCCGGGCGACTGCGTCACCCTCGGCGTGCTCGAGCTGATGAAGGACGCGCCGCCGGACCTGGTGCTCTCCGGCGTCAACCGCGGGCACAACCTGGCCGAGGACGTCACCCGCTCCGGCACCGTCGCGGCGGCCATCGAGGGCATGGCGCTTGGGGTTCCCTCGATCGCCCTTTCGCAGGCGCTGACCTACAGCGCCGGCGCCTCGAGCGTCGACTTCTCCGCCGCCGAAGCCTTCGCGCCTGGCATCATCAAGCGTCTGGTCGAGGTCGGCTGGCCGTCCGACGTCGTCATCAACATCAATTTCCCCGGCCGCCCACCCGGCGAGATCGAGGCGGTGGAGGTTACGCGGCAGGCGTTTCGCGACGTTCAGACCCGCGATCTGGAGCGACGGACCGATTTGCGCGGCGGCGACTACTTCTGGCTCGGCTATCGCAACATCCGCTCCCAGCCGGCCGATGGCACCGACCTCCGCGCCTTCTATGATGGCCGCATTTCCGTCACGCCGCTGCACATCGATCTGACGCACATGCCGACCGTTCACGCCCTCAAAGCCGTGCTTGGCGGCCCGCCACCCGCCGCATGAGCCCCGACGAGCCCGCTGAGACGCCGGAAACCCAGCGCGCCCGGCTGATCCTTGCCCTGCGCTCGCAGGGCGTGACCGAGCCGGCCGTCCTCGGCGCGCTGGAGCAGACGCCGCGCGACCTCTTCACGCCGAAGCTGTTCCAGGCGCGCGCCTGGGAGGACTCGGCCCTGCCCATCGCCTGCGGACAGACGATCAGCCAGCCGTTTATCGTCGGCCTGATGACGCAGGCGCTGGCCATCGAGCCCAGAGCCCGCGTGCTCGAGATCGGCACCGGCTCCGGCTACCAGACGGCGGTGCTCTCCAGGCTCGCGCGGCTGGTCTACTCGATCGAACGCTATCGAACGCTCAAGGCTGAGGCCGAGGCCCGGTTCAAGGCGCTGGAGCTCGGCAATATTGTCACCCGCTTCGGCGACGGCGGCGACGGCTGGCCCGAGCAGGCGCCATTCGACCGCATCCTGGTCACCGCCGCCGCGCCGGGCGAGCCGAAAACCTTGCTGGCTCAGCTGAAGCCGAACGGCATCCTCGTCGCGCCGGTGGGCAAGGGCCCGGTGCAGTCGCTGAAGCGCTACGTCGGCGACGGCAAGGGCGGGTTCGCCGAAGCGGTGCTTTGCGACGTTCGTTTCGTCCCGCTGCTGGACGGCGTGGCGCGGGAGTTATAGTCGCTGGGGGAGCGGGTTCGGGGGTGGCGCATCGGACGCGTGTGGTCGACAAGTGACGAGAGCGGCGCGTGCGATTCCGAACGTTGAGAGCGGAGCGACGATGACGGCTATCTCGATGCGGGCGGCGGTCGCCGCCGTGGGACTCCTGGCGCTTGGCGGCTGCACTCTTCCGCACGCGCAATACGCGCCGTCGGCTGACTATCCGACCCGGCCGGCGGCTGAGACGCCCCGACCGCAATATCCCGTCGATGCGCCGACGACCACGGCGCAGCACTCGGCCGACCCGCACGACCCGGTTCCCCAGCCGAGCCCGCCCGTCGCCGGCGCGCCGCTGCCACCGCCGGCCCCGGCGGCGTCGGGACCGGTCTCGCTGAACGGCGCGAGGTTCCTCTTCGCCTCGACGCCCTGGCGGCTGGTGACGACGCCGGCCGCTTATCACCATCCGAAGAAGGGCAAAGGGGCGAGGACCAAGACGGCGCCCGCCAAGCTCACCAAGGCCGAGCGGCTGAAGGAGCTGAGGGCTATCCGCGAGCGGGAGGAGCGGCTGGCGCACCTGCGCGGCCGCCATCTGACGCCGGCCGAGCGCCGCGCCGTGGTGCGCGAGACCGAGGCGAGCACCGCCGGGAACACCCGGGGCGCCCCGTCGGCCGTCCGTTCCCACAAAGGCGATCGCGTGAACGAGGTCGCCGCCCGCTATGGGGTCAGCGTGGAGGCGCTGATGCGCGCCAACCACTTCCACCACCCGAACGGCGTCATTCCGCCGGGCACGAAGGTGATTATCCCGGCGGCGCCGGCCAGTGTTGCCGAGCGCGAAACGACCCGCCGCTCGTCGACCAAGATCTATCGCGCGCAGCGGGGCGACACGATCTACGCCATCGGCCGCAAGTTCAAAGTGACGCCGAGAGAGATCGAGGCGCTCAACGGCTTCTCGCCGAGCACGCACCTCAAGACCGGCCAGATCGTCAAGCTGCCCGGGCCGCCCGTCGTCGAACGCGTCGAGCGGCATGTCGCCGCCGCGCCCGAGCCGCTGCGCGAGCGCCCGGAGAGCACGGACGTCATCCCGCCCACGACCAACGGGCCTGTGCCCTACACCTCGCTCACCGGTGCACGGCCGACCACGCCGCCTGAGCGGCCCTACGTCGCGCCGGTCGTCCAGCCCACGCCGCTGGCCCCGCTCGGCCCGCCGGACGCCCAGGTGCTGCTGGCCGGCCGCGGCCGCTTCATCTGGCCGGTGCATGGTCCGGTGCTGACGGCGTTCGGCCCCAGGTCCGGCGGCCAGCGCAGCGACGGGCTCGACATCGGCGCGCCGATGGGCGCGCCCGTGCGGGCGGCGGCGACCGGCGAGGTGGTCTATGCCGGCGCGCTGCCGGATCTCGGCAATCTGGTGCTGCTCAAGCACGAAGACGGGTGGATCACCGCCTACGCGCACCTCTCGCACACCGACGTGAAGATCAAGGACCACGTCAGCCAGGGTCAGCAGGTGGGCGAGGCAGGGCAGTCGGGCGCGGCGGCGCAGCCGGAGGTCTATTTCGAGATCCGCTACGCGCCCACGCCGCGGGACAAGGCCAAGCCCGTCGACCCGGCGCTGCTGCTCGCGGGCCAGTAGCCGCGCGGCAGATGACGGCGAATTAAGCTGCCTTGCGGGGCGAGGCGCCATACCGTCCAGGCGGAAGACCTCGCCTGGAGACATTGGCCATGCGCGCCATTCTCGCCTTTGCGCTCGCCGTCGCCGCCCTCGCTGGCGCGGGCGCCGCCGTGGCGCAGACGGTCGAGTTCCGCAATGTCGCCGCGCGCGTGACGATCATCCCCGAGCCGCGCTCGGACGTGCAGGTGATCGTCTTGAAGACCAACCCGCGCCTGCCGCTGCATGTCGATCGCTCGCTGGGCGGGCGCGTGGTGGTGTCGGGCGGCGACTGGTGGTCGTGGCTCTTTGGACCCAAGCCCAGCTGCCGCGGCGATGCGTCGGTTTACGTGCCGAGTGTCGGCGACGTCGCCAGCGAAGACCTGCCGCAGATCGCCGTGCGCGTGCCGATGGACGCCGACGTGGACGCCGGCGGCGTCATCTATGGCTCGGTCGGCCGCTCCCACAGCCTTCACCTGCGCGCCGCCGGCTGCGGCGCGTGGACGGTGGCCAACGTCGAGGACAGGCTGGACGTGGTGCTGGCCGGCGCCGATCGCCTGCACACGGGCGCGGCGCGCGCCATGGCGCTGCACATCGCCGGCGCGTCTGAAGCGACGACAACGGCCGTCGCCAACGGGTTCACGGTCGAAATCGCCGGCGTCGGCGACGTACACGTCGGGCAGGCGTCCGGGCCGGTCGGGGTGCACATGGCCGGCGGCGGCGACGTGCGCATCGACGGCGGCGACGCCTCGGCTCTCGACGTCCACATCGCCGGATCCGGCAGCGTCGCCTACGGCGGCACCGCCGGCAGCCTCGACGCCCACATCGCCGGCTCCGGCGACATCCGCGCGGCGAAGGTCACCGGCGCGGTCAACCGCTTCATCGCCGGCTCCGGCACTGTCATCGTCGGGCAGTAGGCCGGCGCAGCGACAGGACGAAGAACAGCAGCCCGAGCGCCGCAACCGCGACGCTGCCATAATGCGCCGGCGGGTGGTGGCCGTTCGCCGGCGGCGTCAGCACCCAGCCCTGCAGCGCGACCAGCGCCGCCTCGACGACGACGAGCACAAGGAAGAACGGCGTCAGGGTGCGGTACCGGATCGCCACGACCAGCAGGCCGAGGCCGAAGGCGATCTGCGTCGCCCCTTCCCAACGGAAGACGCCGACGACCATCTCGCGCCGGTCGCCCAGGTCGAGCCCCGCGATCACTTGCGCGCCGCCGTCCGGCAGAAAGCTGTGAATGAGGCCCGGAACCAGCGTCACGAGCCCCGCCAGCGCCAGGAACCAGGCCGACGCACGCGCCCCTTGATAGGCGCCGTTCGTCGATGGCGGGAGGAAGCTCATCCGCCAGCCTTAGCGTCCGGCTCACGGCCAAGCCAGAACGGTTTGCCGGTCTTCGCCTTGACGGGGCGGGCCCGCGCGCGTATGACCCGCGCCTCTTCAAAGGACCGGCCGTAAGTTCTTGGCTTAGACGCGGTCCGCGAGACAACCTGCCACCTGTGCGGCCTTCGCTCTTCGAAGCGTCCGCGCGCTGGTTGGAGCAAGGCCCATGCGGTCGAGATCGCGTGGGCCGTTTGTTGTCGCGGATCAGATGAGTTGAACGGGCGTACCTCGAAGTCCCGCAAGGGCTTCGGGCCGGTCTTTGAAACGGTGGATGAACGAGGCGAGCGTTTGCAGAGGAACGCGGGCTAGATGGATCGACAGAACATACGCATCCGGCTCAAGGCCTTCGACCACCGGGTGCTTGATCATTCCACGCGCGAGATCGTCAACACGGCGAAGCGCACCGGCGCGACCGTGCGCGGCCCGATTCCGCTGCCGACGCTGATCGAGAAGTTCTGCGTCAACCGCTCGCCACACATCGACAAGAAGTCGCGCGAGCAATTCGAAATCCGCACGCACAAGCGCGTGCTCGACATCGTCGATCCGACCCCGCAGACCGTGGACGCGCTGATGAAGCTCGCTCTCTCGGCCGGCGTGGACGTCGAGATTAAGCTCTAAGAGGGAAGGGGTCATGCGCACCGGCGTTATCGCCAAAAAGCTGGGCATGACCCGCTTCTTCGACGAGGCGGGAAGCGACGTGGCCGTGACCGTGCTCGCCCTCGACGGCTGCCAGGTCACCGCCCAGCGCACCAAGGACAAGGATGGCTATACCGCCGTGCAGCTCGGCGCGGGCGCGGCCAAGGTCAAGAACACCACCAAGGCCATGCGCGGCCACTTCGCCAAGGCGCTGGTCGAGCCCAAACGCCACCTGGCGGAGTTCCGCGTCTCCGAGGACAACCTGGTCGACGTCGGCGCCGAGCTTTCGGCCGACCACTTCGTCGCCGGGCAGTCGGTCGATGTGACCGGCGTCTCTATCGGCAAGGGCTTCCAGGGCGGCATGAAGCGATGGCACTTCGGCGGCCTGCGCGCCACCCACGGCGTCTCGCTCTCGCACCGATCGCTCGGCTCGACCGGCCAGCGCCAGGACCCTGGCAAGACGTTCAAGAACAAAAAGATGGCTGGCCACATGGGCCAGGACACGGTGACCACCCTCAATTTGACCGTGTTCCGCGTGGATGTGGAGCGCGGTCTTATCATGTTGAGGGGCGCGGTTCCGGGCTCGGAAGGCGGCTACGTGAAGATCCGCGATGCGGTGAAGCGCGCGGCCCCGGCCAACCTGCCGAAGCCGGCGGCGATTAAGGGCGGCGCGAAGGCCGCGGCGGATGAGCCGGCCGCTTCCGAGGAACCCGCCGCCGAAGCCGTTGAAGCCCAGGGAGACGCGTCGTGAAGCTGGACGTCGTCACCCTTTCCGGCGGCAAGGCCGGCCAGATCGAGCTCTCGGACGCCATCTTCGGCATCGGCGAGATCCGCGGCGACATCCTCGCGCGCTGCGTGAACTGGCAGCTCGCCAAGCGTCGCGCCGGCACCCACAAGGTGCAGACGCGCAACGAGAATTCGCGCACCGGCAAGAAGATGTACAAGCAGAAGGGCACCGGCGGCGCCCGGCACGGCTCGCGTCGCGCGGTCCAGTTCGTCGGCGGCAGCCGTGCGTTCGGCCCGGTCGTCCGCAGCCACGCCTTCGACCTGCCGAAGAAGGTCCGCGCGCTCGCGCTCCGCCACGCCCTGTCGGCCAAGGTCAAGAACGGATCGCTGGTGGTGCTCGACGAAGCCGCCGCCAAGACGCCGAAGACCGCCGCGCTGCGGGCCCAGTTCGACAAGCTGGGGCTGAAGAGCGCGCTCGTCATCGCGGGGCCCGAGGTCGACGCCTCGTTCCGCCTCGCCGCCCGCAACATCCCAGGCGTCGACGTGCTGCCGAATGCGGGCTTGAACGTCTACGACGTCCTTCGCCGCGACACGCTGGTGCTCACCCGCGCCGCGGTCGAGGGCATCGAGGCCCGCTTCGCCCAGGGGAGCGCCTGATGCCCACCGCCCGCCACTACGACACGGTGCTCGCGCCAGTGATCACGGAAAAGGCCACGCTGCTGTCCGAGCAGAACAAGGTCGTGTTCCGCGTCGCCAAGCACGCCACCAAGGACGAGATCACCGAGGCGGTCGAGCAGCTGTTCAAGGTCAACGTGATCAAGGTCAACACCCTGGTCGTCAAAGGCAAGACCAAGCGCTTCCGCGGCATCCTCGGGCGCCGCTCGGACGTGAAGAAGGCCGTCGTGACGCTCGCGCCCGGCCAGTCCATCGATATCGCGACGGGGCTTTAAGACCATGGCCTTGAAGACCTTCAATCCGACCTCGCCGTCCCGCCGCGGGCTGGTGCTGGTCGACCGCTCCGAGCTGCACAAGGGCAAGCCCGAAAAGAGCCTCATCGAGGGGCTGTCGAAGTCGGGCGGGCGTGGCGGCGGCGGGCGCATCGCCGTGCGTTTCCGCGGCGGCGGCGCCAAGCGCCTCTACCGCAAGATCGACTTCAAGCGCCGGAAGTGGGGCGTTTCGGCGAGCGTCGAGCGGATGGAGTACGATCCGAACCGCACCGCGTTCATCGCGCTGATCAAGTACAAGGACGGCGAGCTCGCCTACATCCTGGCGCCGCAGCGCCTGCGCGTCGGCGACGAGGTGATCGCCGCCGAGCGGGTCGATGTGAAGGTCGGCAACGCCGCGCCGCTGCGCTCGCTGCCGATCGGCACCATCGTCCACAACGTCGAACTCAAGCCCGAGAAGGGCGGCCAGATCGCCCGTTCGGCCGGAACCTACGCCCAGCTGGTCGGCCGCGACGCCGGCTACGCCCAGATCCGCCTGGGCTCTGGCGAGCTTCGCATGGTGCTCGACAGCTGCATGGCGACCGTCGGCGCGGTCTCCAACCCCGACCACATGAACGAGGTGCTCGGCAAGGCCGGCCGCGTCCGCAACAAAGGCCGCCGCCCGCACGTGCGCGGCGTGGCCATGAACCCGGTCGATCACCCGCACGGCGGCGGCGAGGGCAAGACCTCAGGCGGCCGTCACCCGGTCACTCCGTGGGGCAAGCCCACCAAGGGCCGCAAGACCCGAACGAACAAGGCGAGCGACAAGTTCATCATCCGCTCGCGCCACGCCAGGAAGGCCCGCTAGCCCATGACCCGCTCGGTTTGGAAAGGCCCCTTTGTCGACGGTTACCTCCTGAAGAAGGCGGAAGCCGCCCAAGGGTCGGGCCGCAAGGACGTCATCAAGACCTGGTCGCGCCGCTCGACCGTCATGCCGCAGTTCGTCGGCCTGACCTTCGGCGTCCACAACGGCCAAAAGCACATCCCGGTGCTGATCAGCGAAGACATGGTCGGCATGAAGCTCGGCGAGTTCGCGCCGACCCGCTACTTCCCCGGCCACGCGGCCGACAAGAAGGCGAAGAGGAGGTAGCGCGTGGGCCAGAAAGCCAACGAACGGCGCGTCAAGCCGACCGAGGCGATGGCTAAGGTGCGTGTGCTGCGCACGGGCCTGCGCAAGCTGAACGTCGTCGCCCAGTCCATCCGCGGCCTGAAGGTGCAGCGGGCGCTGAACGAGCTCGAGTTCAGCCCCAAGCGCATCGCCAAGGATGTGAGGAAGGCGCTCTATTCCGCGATCTCGAATGCGGAAAACAACCACAGTCTCGATATCGACCAGCTGGTCGTGGCCGAGGCCTACGTGGGCAAGAACCTGGTGATGAAGCGGTTTTCCGCCCGCGCGCGCGGCCGCTCGACCCGGATCATGAAGCCCTTTTCGGAAATCACCATCGTGGTGAGAGAACTCGGCGAGGCGGCCTGATGGGTCAGAAGGTCAATCCAATCGGCTTCAGGCTCGGCATCAACCGCACCTGGGACTCCCGTTGGTTCGCCGACGGCGAGGACTATGGGCGGCTGCTGCACGAGGACATCAAGGTCCGCAAGGAGCTGAAGAAGCGCCTCGGCCAGGCCGGCGTCTCGCGCATCATCATCGAGCGCCCGCACAAGCAGTGCCGCGTGACCATCTATGCTGCGCGACCCGGCGTGATCATCGGCAAGAAGGGCGCGGACATCGACAAGCTGCGCAAGGACCTGGCCGCGCTCACCGAGGGCGAGGTCAATCTCAACATCGTCGAAGTGCGCAAGCCCGAGACCGACGCCCAGCTGGTGGCCGAGAACATCGCCCAGCAGCTCGAGCGCCGCGTGGCGTTCCGCCGGGCGATGAAGCGCTCGATGCAGTCGACCATGCGCCTGGGCGCCAAGGGCATCCGCGTCATGGTTTCCGGCCGCCTCGGCGGCGCCGAGATCGCGCGCATGGAGCAGTACCGCGAGGGCCGCGTGCCGCTGCACACGCTGCGCGCCGACATCGACTACGGCTTCGCCGAGGCGACCACGACCTACGGCATCATCGGCGTGAAGACCTGGATCTTCAAAGGCGAGGTGCTCGAGCACGACCCGATGGCGCTGGACAAGCGCCTGGCGACCGAGTCCGGCCCGGCCGGCGAGGGCGGCGGTCGCGACCGCATGGACCGCGGTGATCGCCCGGGCCGGCGCGAGCGGGCGGCGTAAGGGGCGCCCGGCATGCTGCAACCGAAAAAGACCAAGTACCGCAAGCAGTTCAAAGGCCGCATTCACGGCCTGACCAAGGGCGGCGCGGCGCTGAACTTCGGCTCGTTCGGGCTGAAGGCGCTGGAGCCCGAGCGGATCACCGCGCGGCAGATCGAGGCGGCGCGCCGCGCGATCACCCGCCAGATGAAACGCCAGGGCCGCGTCTGGATCCGCGTCTTCCCCGACGTGCCGGTGTCCGACAAGCCGGCGGAAGTGCGCATGGGCAAGGGCAAGGGCTCGGTCGAGTACTGGGCCGCGCGCGTCGCGCCGGGCCGGATCATGTTCGAGGTCGACGGCGTCTCAGACGAGACCGCGCGCGAGGCGCTTCGCCTGGGCGCCGCCAAGCTGCCGATCAAGACCCGCGTCGTAACCCGCATCGACGCCGGCGTGGTGGAGCACGCTTAAGAGATGAATATCGCCGACGTGCGCCTCATGACCCCCGACCAGCTGGCCGACCAGCTGAACGCCCTGAAGAAGGAGCAGTTCAACCTGCGCTTCCAGGCAGCGACCGGCCAGATCGAGAAGACCCACCGGGTGGGCGAGATCCGCAAGGATATCGCGCGCATCAAGACGGTGCTGCGCGCCAAGACGCCGGCCGCCTGAAGGAAAGTTCAAAGACGATGCCGAAACGAATTCTCGAAGGTGTGGTGGTCTCCGACAAGGGCGACAAGACGGTCGTCGTGCGCGTCGAACGCACGTTCCTGCACCCGGTGATGCGGAAGACCGTGCGCCGGTCCAAGAAGTACCACGCCCATGACGAGGCCAACGCGTACAAGGCGGGCGAGCGCGCGCGCATCGTCGAGTGCGCGCCGAAATCCAAGCTCAAGACCTGGGAAGTGCTGCCCAAGGAAGGCGTCGCGTCATGATCCAGATGCAGACCAACCTCGAGGTGGCCGACAATTCCGGCGCGCGCCGCGTGATGTGCATCAAGGTGCTGGGCGGCGCCGGGCGCCGCTACGCCAGCGTCGGCGACGCCATCGTCGTCTCGGTCAAGGAAGCCATCCCGCGCGGCCGCGTGAAGAAGGGCGACGTCCTGCGCGCCATCGTCGTGCGCACCGCCCAGGGCATCAAGCGCAAGGACGGCTCGCTGATCCGCTTCGACCGCTCCGCGGCGGTGATCGTCAACAAGCAGAACGAGCCGATCGGCACGCGCATCTTCGGGCCGGTGCCGCGCGAGCTCAGAGCCAAGAACCACATGAAGATCATCTCGCTGGCGCCGGAGGTGCTCTGATGGCGGCGAAGATCAAAAAGGACGATCGCGTCGTGGTGCTCGCGGGCAAGGACAAGGGCCGCCAGGGCCAGGTCGCGCGCGTCTTCCCCAAGGAAGGCCGCCTGATCGTCACCGGCGTGAACATGGTCAAGCGCCACACGCGTCCCAGCCAGGCCGATCCTCAAGGCGGCATCCGCCACAAGGAAGCGACGCTGCACGTCTCGAACGTGGCGCTGGTCGATCCGAAGACAGGCGAGCCCACCCGCGTCGGCTTCCGCATGGAAGGCGGCAAGAAGGTGCGTTTCGCCAAGAAGTCGGGCGAGGTCATCGATGGCTGAGCAAGCTTACGAACCCAGGCTGAAGAGCGACTATCGCGCCCGCATCCGGCCCGCGATGAAGGAAAAGTTCAGCTACACCAACGATATGCAGATCCCGCGTATCGACAAGATCGTCGTCAACATGGGCATCGGCGAAGCGGTGGCGGATTCCAAGAAGGCGGCCGCGGCCATGAAGGACCTGGCCGCGATCACCGGCCAGAAGCCGCTGCCGACCAAGGCGCGCACCTCCATCGCCGGCTTCAAGTTGCGCGAAGGCATGGTCGTGGGCGCCAAGGTCACGCTGCGCAAGGACCGGATGTACGAGTTCCTCGACCGGCTGATCACCGTCGCCCTGCCGCGCGTGAAGGACTTCAGGGGCTTGAAGCCCACGTCTTTCGACGGCAACGGCAACTATGCGTTAGGCCTGCGCGAACACATCATCTTCCCCGAGATCAACTACGACGAGATCGACCAGATCTGGGGGATGGACGTCATCGTCTGCACGACCGCAGGCACCGACGAAGAAGCGCGCGCGCTGCTGACCGAATTCCAATTCCCGTTCATGGCCAACTGAGCGGAGATAGCCAAGGACACCCATGGCCAAGAAGAGCACGATAAACCGCAACGAGATGGTCAAGCGGCTGATCAAGCAAACGACGCCAAAGCGCGACGCCTTGAAGGCCATCGCCAACGACCAGAACCTGCCCTTGGAGGAGCGCTTCGCCGCGCGGCTGAAGCTCGCCAAGCTGCCAAGGAACTCGTCGCCGACGCGCTATCGCAACCGCTGCCAGGTGACCGGTCGCCCGCGCGCCTTCTACCGAAAGCTGAAGATGAGCCGCATTGCGCTGCGCGAACTGGGCTCGGCCGGGCTGATCCCCGGTCTGGTCAAGTCGAGCTGGTGAGGGGGCTTTAAAGATGGTCAACGATCCCATCGGCGACATGATCACGCGGATCAGGAACGCCGCCATGCGCAAGCGCTCCAAGGTGCTGACCCCGGCCTCGAAGCTGCGCCAGCACGTCCTGGATGTGCTGGCCGACGAGGGCTACATCCGCGGCTACTCGCTGATCGAAAAGCCGGGCGAGTTCCCCGCCTTCGAGATCGAGCTGAAGTACTTCGACGGCGAACCCGTGATCGCCGAGATCAGCCGCGTTTCGAAGCCGGGCCGCCGGGTCTATTCGTCGGTCCGTGACTTGAAGCCGGTGAAGAACGGCCTCGGCATCTCGATCCTGTCGACGCCCAAGGGCGTCATGTCGGACAACGCCGCCCGCGACGCCAACGTCGGCGGCGA
>Ga0209168_10001695_pt1 | contig 16865 bp, 10 predicted proteins | sample Coa_R1_FD_187156 | JGI IMG/M metagenome (GOLD analysis project Ga0209168, IMG submission 187156) | Surface soil microbial communities from Centralia Pennsylvania, which are recovering from an underground coalmine fire - Coalmine... | ecosystem: Environmental > Terrestrial > Soil > Unclassified ... | reverse complement strand
CTTCGATGAGGTGGGCCTGCCCGGGTTTCAATTCATTCAGGATCCCATCGAGTACGAAACGCGCACGCACCACACCAACATGGATGTGTATGAGAGAGTTCAGGCGGCGGACTTGAAGCAGATGGCGGTGATTGTCGCTTCGTTCGTGTATATGACGGCGAACGCGCCGGAGTTGCTGCCTCGAAAACCTTTGCCCAAGAGGTAGGTGAAGGTAGGACAGGCTTCAGCCTGTCTGGTTTAAATTTGCGATAGCTGAAATCTAAACCTGACAGGCTGAAGCCTGTCCTACTGGGAGCTCTTGTTATTCTTGCTCAGCCGCCGGTAATACTCCGCCACCGATTCCTCGTATCCTTGCGGCACTGATTTTGTGTCGCCGCTGCGCACTTGCCCGGTGTCTTTGTCATCGATCTGGCGGCGCAACTGCAATTCCAGTTTATCGACGTCGGCCAGAACCTGCGAATGCAGCTGCTCAACGAGCGCCGGGTTGCCGGGGAAACGGCTGGGATCGAGGCGCGCCATTTCCTGAATCAGTTCCTGCACCTGCTTGGACATTTCGGGATCTTCGCGCACGGCCTGGCGCAACTGGTTCAAGTCGCGCAGGCTGTCATCATAGGCGCGCTGCGTGCCGATCGGCGAATTGTCCGGCTGCACCGGCGGACCTCCGCGCGGCGTGTTGTTTCCAGTGTCCAGATTGCCGTATATCGTTCCGTAGGCTCCGCCGCCGTTGTTCTGATTGCCGTACGCTGAGCCGTTGTTGCCGCCGCTATCTCCGCCGCCGATTCTCGCGCCGGGTCCACCGTTGGGGCCATAGCCGCCCTGATTGCGGCCGAATTGCTGCCCGCCATTCTGCCCTTGCCCCTGGCCTTGACCTTGTCCCTGCGCTTGTCCCTGACCTTGACCTTGTCCGCTCTGTTGCCCCTGCCCGGGTTGGCGTCCTTGTCCATCACGTGACCCAGGCCCTAGCTGGTTGCGCAGGCGCTCCACGCGATTGAGCGCGGTTTCCAGCCCCTGCTGCGAATCGTTGCCGGGTTGCGGCGCGGAACCCATGGCCTGCTGCGCATCTTGCAATCCTTTTTCGAGGCGCTGCATTCCGGCGGCAATTTCCGGTTCCATGCCGTTGGCGTTGGGATCGATGCCGCGGCGCATCCAATCGGCGCCGCGCTGAATGCGCGCGCGTAGATCGGACTGCTGCATGTCGCCAAGTGCTTCGCGCAGCTTGGTGGACGCGGCGCTCTGATTGTTGGTGGCCAGTTCGCGAGCGGTGTCCTGCAGATTTCTTTCCAGGCCGCCCAGGTCGTTGGCCAGCTTCTCGCGGTCATCGGCCAATTTCTTGCGCTCCTGCGCGCCGGCCTGCGCCCCGCCCAGGCCTTGTCCAAAGGCCTGCTGGATGCGGCCTACCTGATTGCTCTCTTCCTGTTTCAGGCGGCTGGCTTCTTCGGCCAGTTGGTCAACTTTGCTGGAAGACTGCTGCTGGCGCATGCTGCCGAGCAGGTCGGTAGCTTCCTTCAAGCGGTCGGCGGCGCGGCGCGCGGCGGCTTCACTCTGCTGCGGAGAAGTCGCGCGGCGCATGTCATCGGTGGCCTCGCGGAGGCGGTCTAGCGATTGCTGCACGCGCGGGTCTCCCGATTTTCCGCCAGCGCCGGATTGACCAGACGAAGCGGACTGTTCCGACGAGCCGGATCCCCCGCCGGATGCACCGGAAGATCCAGACTGCCCGGAAGAGCCCGACTGTCCCGAGGAGCCGGAAGCCGAATTGCCCTGCTGTGAACCGGACTGCGATCCCGACTGCGAACCGGATTGTCCGTTTTGGCCGTTGTTGCGCGCCATCTGCTCCATCTGGCGTTGCAACTCCTCAGCCTGGCGGCGCAGCATTTCCTGCTGCCAGCGCTGTTCGGAGCTTTGCGCATTGCTGCTCTGCTGGCGTGCCAGTTCTTCCTGCCGCTTCGCCAGTTGGTCGAGTTTCTGCAGGGCCTCGTCAATTTCTTTTTGCTGCTGGCTGGCTGAGCCGCCGGCAGTCTGGGCCGTCTCATACTGGTTTTTCTCGGTGTCCAGTTCCAGGTCGAACAAACTCGCGAGATCGCGGCCTGCCCCGCCGCCCGCTCCGCCACCGCCGCCGGAGCTGCCGAAAGCGACTTCAATCTGGCGGAAGGTGGCCTCCGCGCGCAGCAGATTCTGCAGCGCCTTCTGCTCGCTGGGCATGGCCTCTTTCCACTTCTGCTGCTGCAATTGTTCGGCGGCAGGACCCATGGCTGCGGCGGCCGCGTTCATGTCCTTTACGAAACTGTTGAACTCTTCATTTTCCTGGGACAGTTCGCGGCTTTGCATGCGTCCGGCAAGGGATCGCGCCTGTTCGCCAAGCTTAGCCTGCACTCCGGAGAGGAATTTCGCGGCGTCAGCCGCTTCCTGCTGCGTGGCTTTCTTGTCGCCCTGATGCTTCCAGGTTTCGGCGATGATTTCTTTTTCGCGTTGCGAGATGTCGTTCTGGTCGTTCATCCCGCCGCCACCGCCTCCACCCCCGCCGCCTGCGGCCTGCGATTGGGTGAACTCGCGCTCGAAGGGATCGGCCTGGATGAAGGAAATATCCGTGCGCGATTCGGAGTGCGCATCCTTGGCCACGGCGTAAAGGCTTACGACGTCGCCCGGCACCGCTTTGAAATCCTCCAGCGAAAGAACCGTGGAACCGTCGGCCTGCTTCACGCCTTTCGTCTTCAGCAAATCGACGGTTTGCTCGGGCCCGCCGTTCACCGAGTAGTGCAGCGTCATGTCCGCGACACCGAATTCATCGTCGGCCTTCACCGCGACAGTTACTTCCTCGATGGGGCTGGCGCGGTAATCGTGGCCGGGACGCGCGATGAGTACGTTGGGCGGCTCGGCTTTTCGCGCTTCGATAAAGAAATCGTTGGAGAGGCGCACCGGCTGGCCCTGATCGAGAGCGGCGACGTGATATACGCCGTCTTTTTCCATGCGCACGGTGGCTTTGTAGACATTTCCTTCGCCGCCGGTCACACGGATTTGCTGGTCGTCATTCACCACCAGCAAGCCGTCGCGCATGGGCTTGTCGGTTTCGATTTCCAGGTCGGCGTCGGTGCCCTCGACGGCGCGCAAATCGCCGCCGCGCTCCTCAGTCACGTTCTGCAGGTGCGTCCAGGAGGGATAGCGGTAGGTCACCTTTACATTTTTCACGTTGGGCAAATCGAGGACGTGAATGTTGAAATGCTTGGAGTCCAGCGGACCGGCCTCAACATAGTATTCGACGCTTTCGGGAAGGCCGCCAAAAACAAATTGAAAGCCGGAGCCGCCGGCCTGCGGCCGCATGGTCACCTGGTCCCATTTGGAGGCGCTTTGATAGCGCGCGTAGAGACGCACATTTTGCGTTTGCAGGCCGATCAACTGCGCCGTCACCATCAGATCGGAATTGCGGCGCACCGAAATATCGCCGGGCACCACTTGAATGTCATAGAAAGGCGCCGTGCCGCTATGCGGCGTCGCCGCCCACAGCAACGCGGCTCCCTCGCCCAGGAAACCCGGTCCGGCCAGAATCAGCCACAGGAGAATCAGCAGGGACACCGCGCCGACGCCGAGAAACGTGGCCAGCTTCTTGTCCGGCACCAGCGACTTGGGCTCCGCGGCGCGCGCCACGTTCAGTGTATCGAGGGCCAGCAAGTCCAGAAACGGCTCGCGCTTCTCCGCATCGCGCTCGGCGAAAGTCACCAGGCGCTGTTTGAATTCCGGATACAGCGCTTCGGCCTGGCGCACGGCGCGGCGGCGGTTCAGCGCAATGAGCGGCAGCGCAATTCCAAAAGTGACAGCCAGAACCAGCGCAAACAGCAACGCTACACGCGCGCTAGTGATGCTCCACCGGGAAAAGGCCAATGCGTTGGTGATCAGAACGAGGACAACCGTGGCGGCCAGCGCCACAGACGTGAGGATCGCGGCTCCGCGGAACATCGCGCCCAGGCGCAGCCGTCTCTCCAATTGGTGAATATAGGAGTTGAGCTGGTCCCTGAAGCTCATAAGTCCTCCTGCTGCTGGGAGCCTAGGTAGCGGTCCGCAAGCAGGGATTCGGCGATCGCCGCGGCGAAGACTAGAAGCATAATATACCACCATACACGGTAGGGCTGCTTCTGTTCCTCGGCGGCACCTCCGGCGGCTTGCGCGGCTGTTTCCGCACTTGGGTTGCCCCGCCACAGCGCCTGCACATCGTCCGGGATTACTTCCAGATTCGATTCGCGGCGGTCGGGATTCACGCCGATCACATTGTGGCGCCCGTTCGCCAGCTGCAATTCGTAGAATCCGGCGCTGGCCAGCCGGAATGTTTGCGCGGAAGTGGATTCCTTCAGCGAGAGAGGCCGCTGGCCTTGCGGGTCGATCACCTGAACGCCCACCGACTGTTCCTTGGAGCTGCGCAGCTCCAGGAACGAGTCCACCACGCGTGCGCCGCTGCGTCGCTCGGTGCCGGACAGATAGAGCGCCGTTTGCTCCACAAACGGCACGAACACCGGATGCAGCGGAAAATCATTGGTGAGATTGTCGAGCCCAGAAGCGAACAGCAGGACGTTGCCTTCGCCGATTTTCTTTTCCATCAGCAGCGGTGTTCCGTCGGTGAGGTGGGCGATCACGCGGGCGTCTCCGGGATCGACTTTCACCGCGAAATAAAATTTCACGCCGGCCCAGTGGTCGGCCTTCTCGACGGAAGGGTGGGAAGGGTCGGCGTCCGCGACGTTCAGATAATGATCGCCTGTGCGCGAATAATCGTGGGAGTCCTGAATGTTGCCGCCAAACACCGGGACGCGCGCGCTGTGCGACGCGGACGTGCCCTCAGCGATCCACACGCTGCCGCCGCCCTGCACGTACCGCACCAGCGCGCTCTCCAGGCCCGATGGCACCGAAATTAAGTCGGAAAGCACCACAAACGCATACTTGGAGAGTTGCTGATTCGCGGCATCGCCGGCGCTCACGACGTCCAGCACGAATGCCGATTCCACGGCCGAACCGAGCGCGGAGCGAAAGTACAGCGGTGAACGCGAGTCGCCGGCATCCGAAACGAACAGCGCGTGGCGCGGGTCGGTGCGCTCGACGGCAAAGATGCTTACATCATCCGCGGGAAAAGTGTCCGCCGAATCGATGCGCACTTCGCATTTTGTAAAACCATACGGGACGTCAAGCGACTGGAATTCAGCTGTCGCGCGGCCATTCGCAGGGACATTCACGGTTTTGGTGGCAGCGGTTTTTCCGTTCAGCACCAGTGAAACCGTGCGCGTGGCCGCCGGCGTGCCGAATCCGGCGATCACCGCCTGCACGCGAGCCTTTTTCGGATCCCAGACTTGCCCCGGAGCATTGACGCTTTCCACGGTCCAGTTGGGCACGGCGTCCTTTACCACCGGATGCAGCACCAGCGTGACGTTCGCCGGCAAGGCCAGCTCCGAAAAATTTCCCGGCATGGCCGATTTTTGCATATCACTGAAAAAGTGCAGCTCGATCGGCGTCGGAACGGTTTCCGCCAGCGAACGCACCGCGCGCGCCAGCTCGCCGTAGCTCGCGCGGGAATCGCCCGGCTGCAGGTTGTCCACGGCGGCGCGCAAGGCGCCCGGATCGAGCGAGGCTTGCGTCAGCACTTGAATCTGCGAGCCGAGCGCCATTACCTGCGCCTTATCCGTGGGCCTGCGCGAGGACAGCACCGACAGCGCTTCGCGCTTGGCGTCGGCCAGGCGGTTTCCGGCACGCATGCTGAACGAATTGTCGATCACCAGCAGCTCCAGCTTTTCGCTGTTCATCTTTGCGGCGGTGCGATTGATGAAAGGATTGGCGAAGGCCAGCGCCAGCAGCAGGAACAGCAGCGCGCGCAGCGAAAGCAGAACCAGGTAGCGCAGGCGGCGATGCTTGATCGAGCTCTGCGTGCGCCGCTCAAAAAACATCAGCGAGCTGAACGGGCGCGGCGTGGTGGTGTGCCGCCGCAGCAGGTGCACATAGAACGGAATGGCCAGTGCGGCAAAGCCAGCGAGAAACCAGGGAGCGAGAAGGCCCATCTAGTCCCTCCCCTGGCGGATGGTGAGATATTCGCGGAGGGCGTCGTCCAGCGGCCGGTCGGTGACCAGCAGGTGGTAGTCCATTCCCGCGCCGCGCGTCTTGTCGCGCAGGGCTTCGACGTGCGCGTCAAACTTCTTGCGGTACTCGTCGCGCACGTAATCCGGCGTGATTTCGATGCGATCCTGCGTTTCCAGATCGATCAGCGTCGAGGGCTCCTTGATCTCCGGCCGGATTTCTTTGGGATCGAGGATGTGAAACAGCACCACTTCGTTTCCGTGAAAGCGCAGCGGCTCGACGGTGCGCACGATATGTTCCGGCGAATCGTAGAAGTCGGAAATAAAAACGACGATGCCGCGGCGCCGCAGAAACTGCTGAAAATGATCGAGCGGCTTGGCGAAATCGGTCCGCGCATGGGGCTCGGCGTGTTCCAGGCCGCTGAGCAGGCGAGGCAGCTGGCCCTGCCGCGTGGACGGGCGGATGTAGGTGCGAACCTCGTCATCGAAAACGATCAGCCCGGCGGCGTCGCGCTGATTCTGAATGGCCAGATAAAAGAGGGATGCCGCGGTGAAGCGCGCGTAGTCCATCTTGCTCACCGCGTGGGAGGAAAATTTCATGGAGTTACTGGCGTCCAGCAGCACGGTGAGGATGCTGTTAGTTTCGCCGCGGTAGCGCTTCAGGTAGGCGCGTTCGGTGCGCGCGAAGACGTTCCAGTCCACGTGCCGCAAATCGTCGCCCGGAGAATACGCGCGGTATTCCGCGAATTCCTGGCTGAATCCGAAATCCGGCGAGCGGTGCAGGCCGTTGACGAAGCCGTCGACCACGGTCTTCGCCACCAGATCCAGGCCGGAGATTCCGGCGAGCACGGAAGGATCGAGAAAGCGCTGCAGCATGAATCAACCTTCTTTCAAATCCCTTGCAAGCCAGGCCACCCAAGCATTGTCATTCTGAGTGAAGCGAAGAATCTCTCTTCGATTGCCCCCGCGTCACGGATCGATGTCTCGACGTCACAACACCACAGAGAGATTCTTCGCTTCGCTCAGAATGACAGGCCTCAGGTGGCACAGCCACTTAACCCTTCGGGGGCGGCATGTGTTCCAGCAACTGCCGCAAAATTTCGTCCGAATCGATGCGGTCCGATTCGGCGTGGAAGTTCAGTAGGATGCGGTGGCGCAGCACCGGGATTGCCAGCGCCTGAATGTCCTCGTACGCCACGTGGTAGCGCCGGTGCGCCAGCGCCCGCGCCTTGGAAGCCAGTACGATGAATTGCGCCGCGCGCACGCTGGCCCCGTAGTTCACATATTTTTTCACGAAGTCCGGAGCGGCCCCGCTGTTGTGGCGCGTGGCGCGCACCAGGTTCACAACGTACTGTGCCAGCGACTCGCCGATCGGCACCATGCGCACCAGTTGCTGGAAATCCAGAATCTCCGCCGCGGAAGTGACCGCTTCGACCTGCGCCACGCTGGTCGTGGTGGTCAGGTCCACCACTTTTACTTCGTCCGCGGCGCTCAGGTAGTCGAGAATCGTATTGAAGAGGAAGCGGTCCAACTGCGCTTCCGGAAGCGGGTAGGTGCCCTCCAGTTCGATCGGATTTTGTGTGGCCAGCACGAAGAACGGTCCGGGCAGCTTGTAGTAATTCCCGCGCACGGTGACCGAAAGCTCCTGCATGGCCTCGAGCATCGCCGATTGCGTTTTGGGCGGCGTGCGGTTGATTTCGTCGGCCAGCACCACGTTCGCGAAGATTGGCCCGGGCACGAACGTCCAGCGGCGGTGTCCCGTGGTCGGATCTTCCTCAATGATGTCCGTGCCGGTAATGTCCGAGGGCATCAGGTCCGGCGTGAACTGGATGCGCTTGAACGCCAGCCCCAGCGTTTGCGCGATGGTGCGCACCATCAGCGTTTTCGCCGTGCCCGGCAAGCCGGTGATCAGGCAATGGCCGCCGACGAACAGGGAAATCAGCACCTGGTCGAGCACCTCTTCCTGCCCGACGATCACCTTGCGTACCTGGCCCAGAATGTTGTCGCGCGCGGTCTGAAAGCGCTCAATGCGTTTTTTCAGTTCCGCGGAATCCGGATCGAGCTGTGCGATGGAGGCCATTTTTATTTCCCTTCGTTGGAGTCCTTCAATTGCAACAGCAATTTCTGCGCCGGGCGGAAATCAGGCGCGACTTCCAGTGACGCGAGAACGTGATCCTCGGCCTTGTCCTTCTGGCCCGCGGCGAAATAGGCGCGGGCGGCGTTGAATTGCGCGGAGGCCTTGTCCAGCGGGCCCATGGCGATCACCGCATTGTATTCTCGAATGGCGCCGGGAAAATTGTTTTGCGCAAACCACAGGTCGCCGAGACGGTGGTGAAGGTCTTCATCCGTCGGAAAAATGTAATTCAGTCGGTCCAGTGTTGCCGCGGCCTCGGCGGGCTTGCCTAGATCCTGCTCGAGCGATGCCAGTTGCTTCAAGGCCGGCGGATTGTGGCCGCCGATTTTTTCGTACGTGGTGAGAATCGCAGCGGCGGCGGCTTTATCGCCTTTGGCGATGTCTGCGTCGGCCATGAATTCGTAGGGATTCGCGGGATAGATATAGTCCGGATAGAGGCTCCGCACTTCGTCGCCTTCCTTCAGCACCGCGTCGTAATCCTTGCTCTTGGCCTTGGCCGCGAGATCCTTTAATTTCGTGCGCCACTCGTCGAAATTGGCCACCGTTTTGCCCACGTCCTTGTCCAGCCACTCCATGAATTGCTTGTCAAAATCCTCCGGCGCCATTCCGAGGTTGTCGCGAATCACGTCAGGCGTGGTCTTGTGCGCGGCGAACGAATGAACCATGTCCAGCAGTTTGTCCGCGCCCCAGCGTTCCTTGATGTAATCGCAGATGCGCCCGGCCTGGTAATAGGACACGATTACCTGGTTGGGATATTCCGGGCGCACGAATCCGCGATCCATTTCCGCGACGGGCAAAAGTTTTTTTTCACGGATGGCCACCAGAATATCGGGAGTGATGCGATCGCCCCATTCGGGCGAAGCTTCCGTTTCTTCGTGCACCGCGAGCCCCTCCGTAAACCAGCGCGGCACGCGGAAATTGGTCGCCGTCAAAATATAAACGTGGCTCATCTCATGCCACAGCGTGCTGGCCCACAGAAATTCGCCCGGAGGGCGCCCCGAAGGGCTGTCCATGGCGATCACGAGGCCAAACGTGACGCCCAGCGCGCCGAGGCCGGGCATACCCATGGTGCGCACGGCGAAGTCTTCATGGTCCGGGTACACCTCCACCTGCACCGGGCCGGGCAGCGTCATCTTGTATTTTTTGTTGTAGGTGGCGATGATCCGCTTCATTTCCTCGTCAAAGTACGGGCGCAGAAGATCCGCTTCCTTCTTGTTGAGCTTGAGGATGGTATCGCCCTCTTTGAGCGTAACGAAATTCTTGTAACTGTCCAGCAGGCGCAGGCTGTTGACCGTCTCTTCGTTGCGATAGCCGTTGGCGTAGCACATTTCCAACTGCTGGCGCGGTTCCTCTTCCTGGCCCAGGCGCATTAGGTTGATGCCCAGCTGCGCGCGAGCCGACCACAGCTTCGGACTCGCTTCAATCGCCTTGCGGTAATACGCGATGCCATCCACGTAGCGGCGATTCAGCACCAACTGGTCGGCGACCAGCGCGTAGCCTTCGCCGTACACCGGATTGATCTGGCGGATTTTTTCGAGCCAGGCATCGGGTGAGCGGTCGGCGAGCAGTTCAATCGCCGCGTGAATGGCCATGGCGTCCAGCGCTTCGGGGGAAATTTTCAGCGCCTGGTCGGCTTCGTCGAAGGCTTTGGTGACGTCGTTGTCTTCGAGCTGCAGGCCGGCCATCAGTTCGTGCGCTTCGTACAGCTTCGGATCGAGCTCGATCGCTTTTTTCGTGTACTCGATGGCCTTGCTGTCAAATCCGTCCGCGCTGACGAGCGCCAGCCCGTAGTATGCCTGCGCATTTTTTGGATCGCGCTGCAGCGCTTCGCCGAAAAGATTGTCGGCTTCAGTGTTGTTGAAGCGCTCGTGCATCAGGCGTCCCCAGCGCACGCGGATCATCGCATTTTGCGGAGACTCGCCGGAGGCCTGGCGAAACTGGTTGTTGGCTTCCTCGTACTGTTCGAGGCCCCAGAAACCCTCGGCGCGGGTGAAGGCATCGCGCGCGGTGGTCAGCGATTCATAGCACTTTTGCGCTTCGGGCCGGTGGCCGTGCTTGCGCAACGCATGGCAATCGTCGGGCGTCGCCGACCATGCGAGCCCGGCGAAAGAAAAACACGCCGCGCACACCACGCCGCGGAAGAAAATCCGCGCGGCGCGATGCGTGGCGAGTCCGTTCATTTGTCGAGATCCCCCTGCACGCGCGCCAGCTCCACCAGCGCATCGGCAAGCTGCTTCTTATAATCTTCCGCGGCCATCGCCGCTTTCTGGTATTTCAGCAGATCGATTTTGCGCTCCAGCTCTTCCTTCTTATCCAGCAGCGCCCGCTTGGCCGGATCGTTGGCGGCCTTTTGCGCCGATCCGATGCGCAGAATCGTAAAACTCGCGGCCAGCTGCCCTTCGCCGCTTTCCGTTGAGGCGACGCGCACGGCCTCTTTCTTTCCGGTGTCCTCGAAAACAGGGTGCTCGGTCGCCAAGCGCTTCTGCGATTCGTAGAACGCCGCGGTCTTGCGGTCGGCGTAGACAAACGCTTCGAGCGCCGTGATGCTTTCGTTCTTATCGGTGTCCGCGGAGGTGTCGCCCAGCGCGTCCACCCAGTAGCGCGCGAAGACGGTGGCATTTTTTTCCGTGCCGGTTTTTGTCGCGGCGATGACCACGCGCCCGGCCCGCTGCAGCGCGCCGATCGAGCCGCCGCTCGCGCTGGTGGTATTCACGATCAACTGGCGCTTGGCGGGAATGCGGTCGCACAAAATGGCCAGATCTTCGCCGGAAATATCCGGGCCCGGCAGATTGAATTTGTACTGTTCGCCGTCGTACGAACCGTGACCGATCAAGATCAGCGTAAATTCGTCGTCGGGCTTCGCTTCGCGGGCGATCTGCCCGAGCGTGTCAGTGAGCTTGGCCTTGGTCGAGTCGCTTCCCGTGAACGTGTAGACATGCGCATCGTTGGCCGCGGCCTTGAAGAGTTTGTCCAAATCCTTGGCCAGCGCGGTGAAGCGCTGCTCGTAGTCGGGCTCGCCGCCGAGGCCGGCGACGGTGATGTAATACGGCGCGGCCTGAGCGCCGCGCGCGCAAAATCCGGCGAGCGAGGCGCAAAGCACCGCAAGCAAAGGAATTTTTCGCCGTAATTTCGCGCCTATGTGCATTCGTATCGCCTCAGGAAGCGAGTAGGACAGGCTTCAGCCTGTCTGGTTTAGATTCTCGTCCACTTCGATTTAAACCAGACAGGCTAAAGCCTGTCCTACTCAAACCACCCCCCACTTTCGACGCAGCAGCCATTCCGTGGACGGCAGCAGCAACAACAGCAAAAACACGATGGGCATGTTCCACAGTTCTTTCGTATCGCGCACCGTGATGCCCGCTTCCGAATAGGAAATTTCGCTGGGAAGGCGCGAAACATCCTGCGGCTTCCAGTAGCGCCCGCCGGTCTCCGCGGAAAGTTTTTCCAGCAAATCGCGATTCTGCTCGGTGTGGAAATTTTCGGCGACGCCGTCCATGCGCGCGAAGTTCAGGACGTCACGCCCCAATTCATCCTTGTCGCGCGTGGCCACCACTTCCGTGAGATACGATCCCTGCTGGTCCGCCGTCCAGTCCGCATGGAACGTGCCCGGCGTGTTCGGGTCCGGCGTCATTTCAATTTGCGCCGCCGAGCCGCCCGGGCCGAGGATGTGCGCCTCGACGTGGGCATCCGCGGCGGGCAGAAAATTCTTGTCGCGCACGTCGGCGGTAAATTGTACGCGGCCATCGTCCAGCAGCATCTGGTTTGGGACCGTCGCCGCCACGCGGCCCGGCGTGTCCGTCACCAGCCAGCGCAGCAACTGCTGCCAAAATTCTTCGTGGGTCTGATCCTCGAGCGGCTGGCTCATCTGCCAGCGCCAGGTGCCGCCCGTGGCCAGCACCGCTGTGCGCCCGCGCCCGTAATTTTCCGTGATCAACATGGGCATTTTTCTGCCCGCAGCGGTCATTTCTGCCAGCACCACGGCGCCCGGCTTCGGAGTGCCCGCTTCCTGATAGTCCATCAAGTAGGGTAGCTTTTTCCAGCGCTCCACATTGGCTGCGGGGTCCTCGACCAGCCGCGTGATGATGTTGTCCGCGCCCGCGGCGGTCAGCGACACAGTCGCTGGATCGCGATGAAACGTTCCCTTTCGATTGGGCAGCGTGACCGGCAACACATCGGCAAGGCTCGAGGCCGCCCAGCCGCCATCTCCCAGTGCCGCGCGCCCGCCGAGAAATAGCAACCCTCCGCCGCGGCGATCGACGAACTGTTGCAGCAGTTCCTTCTGCGCCGCGGTGAAATAATTCGCCTCCACCGAACCGATAATGATTGCCTGGTACGGGAAGAGATCCTCGCCGCGCGAGGGGAAACCGTCGGCCAGTTCCTTCGGATCGTCAATCCCCTGGCGGTAAATTTTATTTTCGCTGGTGCGCAGCATTGAGACGATGGTCAGCAGGCGGTCATCCTGCTCCGCGCGGCGTATGAATTTGTATTCCCAGCGTGGCTCGCCCTCGACGTACAGAACCCGGCGCTTGGCGGACTCTACGTTCACCAGCCGCGAAACGGAATTGTTGTCGTGATTTTCCTCTCCCGGCAAGGGGTCGACCGAAAACTGCAGCGTCTTCGCTCCGGCGTCTCCAGGGTTAAACAGGAGCGATTCATTTTGTGTTGCGCCATCGGCTGCGAGAGTGATCTGCCGCCCGGCCAGAACTTTTCCGCCGGCGCGCACCGTGAGCATCGCTTTTTGCCCGGCGTAGCCGCGCTGGTGCAGCGTCACCTTGGCGGCCAGCCGCGAATCGGCCAGCGCCCGCGGCGCGACCACGGCGTCATTGATTTCCACGTCGCGCGCCACCTGCTCCGCGCCAAAACCCACGGTGTGCACCGGGATTCTGCGGCTGCGAAACGTGGAAATCGTGTCCAGATCGATTCCGCCGGAATTGTCCGCGCCATCGCTCAGCAGCACCACCGCGCCGATGGGCAGGTCGGCCGCTTCCCCGGCAAGTTGTTTGAGGCCATCGCCGATGCGCGTGGCCGGCGCGGGCGGTGAAGTCTTCAAATCATCGAGCTTGGGCATGCGCGAGATTTGCCGGTCCAGGCGGTAGACACGCACCTGAAATTTCTTTTGCAACTGGTCGAGCACGCCGCCTTCCAGCGCCTTGACGGCCTGTTGTTCGCGGGTCGCGCCGCCGCTGTCCGCGATGGCCATGCTTCGCGAATCGTCCACCACGACGGCGATGATGTTCTGCTGCGGCCGAAGCTCGGCCACCAGCAGCGCGGGCTGCCACAGCAGCAGCAGAACCAGCGCCGCCAGGGCGAATTGCAGCAGCCACAGGACGCCTGCTTTCCAGTTTTTCACCTGCGCCGACGCCTGCGGAATCCGAGAGCGAATCAGCCAAGCGAGGCCACCGCCCGCCGCCAGCACCAGAACAACGAACACCCACCACGGCCAAGCGCCCAGCAGCACCAGCGTGCCCTTCGCAAACACCGCGCGCGGATATTTGAACAAAAATTCAAACATATCAATTTCGTTGGATGCAGCTTCTCAAAGTGGCGCAGGCCTCAGCCTGCAGAAGTTGGTTGAGGCACGGTTGCCCTTGCTGCAACCCAACCCCACCGGCCCAAGCCTGCGCCCCGGTTGCCCCCAAAAAAAACGCTGTCATTCTGAGCGAAGCGAAGAATCTCTCTTGGTTTCGTTTCCATACCTGACTGAAATCGAAGAGAGATTCTTCGCTTCGCTCAGAATGACAAAGTCTTGTGCGCAAAAGAATGCGAGCTAAGATTCGCGGCCCGAAGTTCGCCGTCAGTGCGTCATTCCGTACATCACATAGTTGATCCCCAGACGAAACGCCAGCGACGCGAACTTCTCCGGATAGCGAGGGTCATCGGCCCATTCCCAAGCGTCCCCCAGGTGCATGTTGTGGCAGATCGCCACCATCACGCGCCCCCGGTCGTCCTTGATGCCGCGCCACGCCGGGACGTAGCCGTCCTTCTCATAGGTCCTGCCCGTCCACACGTACTGCTCGCCGGGTATTTGGAAGCGGTCGGTCAGATCGTAGAGCACGTGAAAAATTTCGTCTTTGTCGTTGAGGTCTTCGATGGGCCGGTCGGGAAAGACCATCAGCATACCGTTCATGAAGTGTTCCCAGTCGGTGGCGCCGTGGAAATCGTCCACCATCAGGAAGCCGCCCTTCAGCAGGTACTCGCGCAGCCGCTTGGCCTCCGGCTCGGTAAACGTCCAAGTTTGCACCTGTACGGCGTACACCCACGGAAAGTTCTCGATGCTCTCAGGACCTTCGGCATCCAGATCGACCACCTGCTCCACGGGCCGCGCATTGATGCGCGTGAGCCGCTTTAGCGCGATGAGGAATTGCCGGTCAGCCTTGGGATAATCGCGCGACCAGGTGGCGTACCGCCCATACCCATAGCCCGCGCCGCCGGCCCCTGCCATCGAATAGCGCAGGCGCGACCACGAATATTCATTTTTTCCATTATCGTAACCGGAGGAAGAAAACGCTTCTCGAGCGCCATACTCGTCGTAGGACTGCTGTCCGCCGCGCTGCATGGCCAGGAGGCCGGTGCTCATGCCCGCCAGCAGAAGAAGCGCCGAAACCGGTGCAAGGAGCCTCATAAGAGGTAGCTCCTAACGGGTGCAGGCTATTCTTGTAGCCCGCTCATACAGTAGACGGTCGGTCAGTCGCCGCAGTTTCAAAGGCGGCAACGTAGCGAAGACCGACAGCCTGATTCTGGCATGCTACTGCGAATGGGAGTGAGCACGCAAGGAGAGGCAAAGTTGGCGGCTAATCGTCGATGCGACCCCGTGCCGCGGATCTCGGATCCATATTCATTTTGTCATCCTGAGCGAAGCGAAGGATCTCTCTTGGATTGGAGCCGCAGAGGAGTTTGTCACAATTTAGATCGGCGCGCCTCTCCTCACTTCATCGCCTCGGGAGCCGTTCGCCTCCCCAGCAATTGCACGAAATCGGCCAGGTCCTGCGCACTCACATCTGACACTGCCCAGAATTGAAAGCCGCTGCGGGACCACCGCACGATGTTGTACCCCTGCCGCGATTCGCTGCTTGGCGCTGACGCCGCGCCACTTCCGGCTGGCCACACGAACACATTAATAAAATGTTTTCTCCGCTGGTAAACGAGCGCGGCCACCTGGCGTCCTTCCAGGTAGTCGAGCCGGCCGCCGACCAGCGGAAAGCCGTCACTGGCCAGGTCCTCCACCGGAGGCGAGAAATCGAGCTTGCCGTCGAACCACGGCTTCACCGTGTGCTGGTCGGTGGAGGCCACGTCCATCAAGTGATTGGCTTCCAGCGAGCGCACGTGGCTATCCAGAATCTCCGCGGTCAACTGTTGATCGCCTCGGCCGCGCAGGCCGGGCACAAATTGCCATGCCGTGATTACGCAAAGAGCGAGCACGGCAAACGCGCCGGCCCATTGTAGAAATGCAAACGGGCGGCGAGCGCTCGAGGGCTCACGCGCCTCGACGGGAGGAACGGCAGACCGCAACGACGCCTGAATTTTTTCGCGCAACGCTGCGGGCGCCGCATACGCGAGCGAACTGCGCTGCAACGCGGCGCGCAACTGCTGCTGCCGCTCCAGTTCGCGGGCGCAATCCGCGCAGCTTTCCAGGTGCGTTTCCATCTCGATGGTGCGGGACAGATCGAGCTCGCCGTCCAGGTAGCCGGGAACGAAGCGTACGGTCAGCTTGCAGCTCATTTCACGACTCCTTTCCCATCGCGGCGCTCAGCGACTGCCGCAATCTTGTTCGCGCTCGCGCCAGGCGTGACATCACGGTCCCTATCGAAACGGATGCTACATCGGCAATCTCTTTGTAAGACATGCCTTCAATCTCGCGCAGCACCAATACTTCGCGGAAAATCCCCGGCAACTCTTCCAGCGCGCGGCGCAGCGTTTCTTTGTCGGCGCTTGCCAGAACCTGAATTTCCGGGTCGGCGCCGCCCGGCATCTCGCCGCTGTGAATTTCCTCGTCGAATTCGACGGCGGTTTCTGGCGGCCGGTTCTGGTGCAGCCAGGAGTAACAAGTGTTGCGCACGATGGTGAGCAGCCACGCTCGCAGGTTGCCGCCCTGGTAGCCGTCAAAAAAACGGAAGGCCCTCAGAAAAGCTTCCTGCGTTACATCCTGCGCGTCCTGGTCGTTGCGCGTCAGCCAGCGGGCGAGGTTGTACGCTGCGTCCAGATGCGGCAGGACGGCTTGCTCGAACCGTTCCCTTGTTGCGGTGCCGTGCACTCCTGTGCGTCTCGAATCCAGTGGCACAGACTTCCGTCTGTGGGGTTTGGTCCTCGCGAGTTCAAAAATCCACAGACTGAAGTCTGTGCCACTAAGAAGACTGCATTCACAGCGATTTTATTCCCGGCCCGAAAAACAGCCATTTTCGGGGAATAACTGCCGCGCGGAAAGGTCTTACATCGCGGAGGCCGCGCGCGGCAAGCATTCTACAGCCCGCGCCCGCCAAGGAGAAATGACGACATGGCAAAAAACATCATTCGCGAAAATCTGAACAAGGACGGCATTGACCGCCGGGGATTCCTGCAGTGCATGGCCTGGGCCGGCACCGGAGCGCTGTATTCGCTTCACGGGGGCGTGCTGAAATCGCTGCCGCTGGCGCAGGGCGTGATGGACGGCATGGACGCGGCGAAAGTGAAAGGCGCCGACTTCAGCTTCATCC
>Ga0209168_10001689_pt1 | contig 16896 bp, 36 predicted proteins | sample Coa_R1_FD_187156 | JGI IMG/M metagenome (GOLD analysis project Ga0209168, IMG submission 187156) | Surface soil microbial communities from Centralia Pennsylvania, which are recovering from an underground coalmine fire - Coalmine... | ecosystem: Environmental > Terrestrial > Soil > Unclassified ... | reverse complement strand
AAGCGAGGCGCAAGGATGATCACCTACCTTCCCGCCCGCGATGTGCGACCGGGCGATCTGCTCCATACCGAGAGCGGCCTGGTCACTGTGACCGATACCGACAGCGACGGCGTGGATACCGGCCTGTGCGTCATTGACTATCGCGGCTTGCATTTGCCGCTCGTCTTCGCCTCCGGTGACGTGCTGCCGGTTGTCGCGGCGCATCACCCGCTTTCGGCGGAGGTGGAAGCGGCGCTCTCACACGGGCTGCTCAGCGTCGAGGAGGCGGTCGCGGCCATGCACAGCGAAGAGGTCGGCGCGTGGTGGGAAACGGGCGAGCGAGAGGCGGTGGTGACAGTATGATCGATTACAATTATACCGGCGCGTCGGACGCGCTGTTAGACTTTGGCAGCGACTTACATCTCCGCTTGCGGTGGTTCAACGCTGAGAGTTTTGGGCATCCGGCCAAATTGCATCTCGGTTTGCTGCATTGGCTGGTCGAGAAGTACACGCGGCCAGGGGATGCGATTGCCGATCCGATGTGTGGGATTGGCAGCATCTTATACGCCGCGACATTACAGCGTAGTGTGATCGCTCGCGAGATTGAACCGCACTGGCTAGAAATCGCCTATCGCAACGCCGCGCATATCACCCACGCGGGCGGCTTGTTTGTCGCGCCTATGTCGCTATGCCAGCACAACGCGCGGGAGCCGTGGGGGTATGAGGCCGACCATATCATCTTTAGCCCGCCGTATGCGAATGCAGCAGGAACAACCCCGAATCAACGGAAATCGCTTCCCTATCGGCTAAGTCGCGTACAAATTCCCCTGAGCGAACGATGGCAACGGTTCCATGCCAAGCCTACTCAAGGAGCGATGGGGGCAATCAACTTTTTCTACGGTTCGCACCAGGCGCAAATCGGACACCTGCGCGGTGATCGCTATTGGGCTGCTATGAGCGATATCTACCAACAAGCCCATACGTCGCTCCGGAGCGGTTATCTGATCCTGGTAGTGAAGGATCACATTTATCGCGGGAGTCGGATCAAAACGTCTGACCTTACCGCTGCCCTCTGTGAACACATTGGCTTTACTCTCTACGATCACCGACAACGTCGTGTCTTTCCACTGTCCTTGTGGCAACGGCGGCGCAAGGAGCAGGGCTTGCCAGTGGTTGAGGAAGAGGACGTGTTGGTGTTCAGGAAGGCGGTGCGGGCATGAGCAAGCGATGCCACTACGGGCCAAAGCACGAGGCCGAGTACACCACGGTCACGGCGGGCGGCATCGAAACGCCCGTCTGCGGCGCGCATCTGGTGCAGACCAATCTGCTGCTCCTCACCGTACACCTCAACCGGCACGATCTCTCGAATCCGCTTTCGCTCTATTGTGTGCGCTGTGGCAGCAAGCGGCAGGCGGCAGACCAGGGCCACGTATGGCTGTGTAACTGGTGTTGCGAGACGACGCTTGTGCCGCCGCACACCTTTTGCGGGACATGCGGACGCGCTCGCAACGCGGCGGGCATGTGCCGCTACTGCGAGAGCGAGGCGACGTTATGAACCTCACCACCAAACGGCAGATTGCAGCGCAGCAGGGCGCGGCGCTCATGTGGCGCGACGAAACGGTGTATGGGCAGCCCTGCACGCGCTTCTACGTCTGCTACCAGGGCCGCGAGACGAACGTGGGCAGCTTTCACCAGATAGCCTTGATGAGCGCGGCGGCATTCGCGGCGCGGGTCAAGGCGATAGTGAACCAGGAGGAGACAACCAGATGATTGATCAACAGCTTATTCGCCGCTATTCGCGGTTCATTTTCCGCTACTTCTACGAGTGCCGTGAGCAGAACGTGCCGCGTGGCATGGCATTACAGACCGCGCAAATCGCCTCTACGTGCTTTTTCGATAGGGCGTTCGGGCCAGAAATCACCGATCCGGAGATAAAAGACCTGCATGAGCAGGCAATTGTGGAGGCGTTCGGCAAATATTATGGCAAGGGAGAGGCAAGCGCGTGAAATCGAAACGCTACTGGCGCGCGCGGGCGGCGGAACACATCGCCATGATGGAAGCATACGCCGCTCGCTATCACGAGGGCATACAGGATACGCCCAGGTACGTAAAATTGGCGTGGCTGACGCTGCGCTACCTGCTTGCGCCCAGGCCGAAACCGAAGAAGACGAAGGAGGCGCGGGTATGATGGGCTATTTCGACGAGATGAGCGAGCGGGTTGTGCCGGAGGCGCGACAGCAATCGCCTATCTTTTTCCCTACGCATCTTGTGAAAACTTGTAGGATATTGCGTATTCTTGTGGGATGGGTTATACTACAAGCATACCTCATTTCCACGGAAGGAGGTAATCATGACGGTTATGGAAAAAGAGTATCTGACACCAGAGGAGGTGGCAAAGAAACTCGGATACCATCCAGAATACGTCCGGCAATTGCTGCGAGAGGGCAAGCTCCCTGGTCACAAGTTGCGAACGGGGGCATGGCGCATCAGCATCAAAGAACTGGACACCTGGATCAAACAGCAAGACGAAACCAAAGAGGGTTAGAGGTAGCTTTGTTTGGTTTCTCGGATAGCAGCATCACAAACGACTCACGACCCACGACAGTTACAAGCCGTCTGTGATTGATGCGCCGCTATCCTTGTGCCATTTTATACCATGTGCGCGCTTATGGCAAGGGAAAAATGGCAACGAGGGGCGGCGATAGAGGGGAATGTCATGGCTACTGTCTTTTTAGGGGAAGCTAGGGGTATGCGCCCATGAAACATTGTGTCCAGTTTCCAGATGATCGATTTCTGGCGATCCGGCCCTGCCTGATTGCTATTTGCTACGGCAATCGGCCCGCCGCGAAACTTTTAGGCGTGCTGCTCTATCGCTATAATTTGCGCGTCGAGAACAAAGACGATGCTGAGAACATCAATGCGATTAAAGCGGCCAAAGGTGAGCAGGCCGATCAGGATACCTCGTATCGCATCTTTCGCAAGCAAGCGCAACTGACCGAGGATATGTACGGCGAAATGACCGAGAAGACGCTGCATGATACCGCCGTGCCGATGCTGCAACTGTTGGGGTATCTTGACATCGAAGAACACATGCAGGCCAATTGCTACATCGTGCATGTTGATCGCGTGCAAGCGGCATTAAACGAATATCCGAGCGGCCAATTAGAAATTTTTCTTATCAGCGCGATTCGGGCGCAATTAGAAAAATTTCGTATTGACTTGTGCGGTCTTGAATTAGAAGAAGTTCTAATCGATAAGAAATTTTTCCTATCGGCATTAGAAAAAGTTCTTATCCAGAATAGAAAAATTTCTAATCTCAAAAGAGGCCGTAAGCCCGCTTTACAGGCGGCGCGACGAGGTAAAATGAAGCGACCACAGAATCTTTTAGAAGATTCTAAGAAGGATAAAGAAGAAGATGTTTGGCGTGATGCTTCCCGCATCACGCCGCGCACACGCGATTTCGGACTGACCGATATGGATTGCCAGCCTGACCTCACCGACCTTGAGGAAACGGTCAAGGTGCAAGCCGCACGCAAAGAATCGATACCCCCCGCTACTGAGACATCGTCTCAACAAACATCTCTATCCCTTGTCCAGTCCCCCCAGCAGGCGCTCCCGGCGGGTTCGGTTGCGCCTGTCCAACCTGGACATGCTGACGGGCAGGTAACGGCGGAGCAGCGCCGTGTGCCTGCCGCGTCGGGGCCAAATACACCAGTAGCGGATAAGGCTGCCGCCGCTGCCAATGTGCCGACCGAGCCGCCCGCGCCGACCAAACGGGACACCAATCCGGCGCTGCACGCCGCGAAAGGGGCAGGCAAGCGAGCGGCGAAGAGCGACACCGCCACGGCGCCTGATGAAGACGCCGACGCCGTGGCCTTGCGCACCGCTATCTACAACCAAATCGTGAAGCGGCGCGGCTTTGCCTACGATACGGGCGGGCGCGTCGTTGCCGAGCGGACGTGCATCAAAACGCGCCTCGCAGGCCATTACAGCGCCGCCGAGATTGACCGCGTGCATGAATACCTCATGACGCGCGATTGGAAGTGGTCAAAGATTGATAATCGCTACCACGTCAATGCGTGCGTCATCGCCGACAATATGAAGCCGGTGCTACAAATCCTGGCGCAAGAACGTGACGCCGCGCCTCCGGAACAGAACGGCGTGCGCATGAACGGGCATCGCACCAATCCGCAGCCGGTGTATGAAATTGACGAGGCGCGCAACGCGCATAATCTCGCCATGGCGAAGGAAATGGCCGCGCGCAAGCGAGCCGAGCGAGAGGCAAAGGCAGGGGTGAAATGAACACGATTGGAGAAGTAATGGGCGCGCTACCCATGCGCCTGGGGTATGTCACGCCGGAAGAGGCGACCTGGACATGCGAAACGTGCGGCATTGTCCAGCCGCGCCTTATCACGGCCATAAACCGCTACATGCGCGGAGCCTGCGCATGCCAGCGCGCGGAACAGGAACGAATCCGCGCAAGCCAGGAACAATTCAAACAGCGTCAGGAAGTTGCTGAGTATCGCCGCGCGACCTACGGCTGGCTGGGATCGCGTTGGTCAGATGAAGGGTTGGCGGATAAGACATTTGCGACTTTCGCTGTCTTGCGCCAGAGCGCCGCCTATGAGGCCGTGTTGGCATTTCTCGACGTCCTCTCCGGCGCGCTTATTCTCTACGGCCCGTATGGCACAGGGAAAACACACCTGCTCGCGGCGCTCTGTCAGGAGGCACACACACGCGGGGTACGCGCGCGCTTTACGACCGCGCCCAAACTCTTTAGCGCGATCCAGGCGCGCATCAAAGCTGATGAGGACTATACCGATCTCATCAGTAAAGCGATTGCCGTGCCGCTCCTGGTGATCGACGACGTGGATAAGGCGAAATGGTCAGAGTTCCGCGAGGAGGTGTACTTTGAGATCATCGATAGCCGCGTCAACGCGCACCGGCCTATCGCGCTCTCCACGAACCGCTTAGACGCGCTGTCATCCTTCATCGGCGGCGCGTGTGCCTCCCGCCTGCTGATCGGACAAATGGCCGTCCCGATGAAAGGCGAGGATTACCGCAAGGAATTGGAGTTGTGGGCATGAGTGACATTCAACATGAGGCCGACGCCATTGCAGGCCGCGCCTGGACGGAAACCGACGCGCGCGAGATCGAGGCCGTCATCGCGCGGCTGCAAGAGCGCACCGGCTGCATCATGGCCCGCGCGCACCTGGTGAGCGCGTATGGCATCGCCTGGGCTGCCGCCGATGTGACTGAGTTTGTCCACAACGGCGCGCGCTACTACAGCGCCGTCATCGCGTTCTCGTGTCCGCAGCACGGCACGGAAACCGAAACGCGCCTCCTCGTGCGCGGCGCGGGCTATACGTTTACGGAATTGCCCCTCTCGGCCTGGCAGATGGGCCACGGCGCATGAGCGGATAACGGAAGGATAGGATGGCCGGTTTCATGGCCTGAAAGTGATGAGACATGAAATCATACGACGAAATGGAGCAAGACGCCCCTAGCGTTTTAGCGCGAACGATACGGGGCATTGTAGCGTGAGAGACAGAACAGAAAGTGAGCGCACAATGAACATCCATCAGCAAACGGCATTACAGTATCCCGCCCGGCTTGGGGTCGAGACGATTCACCCGCGTTTCGCGTATACGGGCGCAACCTCTAGTATCGTCCTGACGGTGAATAACGGCTATGCCTGAATTGAGCAAGGTTATGGTGGGCCGGTCTGGCACGCCTCAGCAGCGCCACTTGCGGGATACCCGCCCGATGAGCAATTCTTACGCGAGCAGGCCATGCAGGCACTGCGCGGTGTTGGCAATGCCGCTTTGGGCGAATGGCACGAGTGGACAGGATTCGTCTATCACCTGAAACGCCGCCTGACCGCGAAAGAACAAAAGCCCGTCGGCGATGCAAAGGACATTCGCGGCACACCGGAGGCGGCGGCACGACGCATGAAAGTGCTGCGCTATTTGCCGCTAGAGGTGCGCGATTGGATTGAATGAGTGTATAGCGCAGCCGGTCAACCCCTGAATGACCGGGAGGCGCGAGAAAGGATGAACGATGAAAGCATTGAGTATTCAGCAGCCGTGGGCGTATCTGATCACCAGACTGACAAAGGACATCGAAAACCGCGATTGGACGACGCCCTATCGCGGCACAATTGCCATTCACGCGGGTAAGACGCCCGATCTCACCTTCTTTCCCGATGGGAAGACGCTCGATATGATCTATGCCGTCCAGGTGTGCGGTGGGAAAATTGCCAGCGTGTTGCCGGAGCGGATAGAGCAGTATGATCGCGGCGGCATTGTTGGCTATGCCACCTTGAAAGACGTGGTCACGCAATCGGATAGTCGCTGGTTTCGCGGCAGATATGGCTTTGTCCTCTCACAGCGGCATCCGGTTGACCTTATCCCGGTACGCGGGCAACTGCTGTTGTTTGACTTACCGGAGCGCATTGCCGAGCAGGTTGCTGCAATCCGCGATGAGCGGGCGGAACAAGAGGATGCGAACGATTTCAATCGGATCGAACGCGAGTGGGACGACTACGCGCACGAGGGCGATGAAGTGCCTGATCCCCGGCGATGGGATGAAAGGATATCCTGATGATACGATGCTTTGGCTTCTGCCTGATGCGGGCAGAGGAATTGACGCGATTGCTGGCTGAGGCGCGCATTCAGGCGTGTCGCGCGCCGCTTGCAACCATCGCCGCGCTGCAAGCCGAGAACGCGCGCCTCACGGCTGCCGTCGCCGCGCATGAAACGACCATTGCCGCGCTCTCTGCAAAGTCGGCGCGAACGGCACGCAAGAAACCAGCAGCGCGGGAAAGCGAGAGGAACTGATGAACAGAGACGACGACGACGAATGCCATCATGACTGGCATTGCTGGACGGTCGGGGATACGCTCTACTGCGAATGCCGCAAGTGCGGGCTAGTCACCGAGGATGAGAGTGATGACAGCGCGCGCGGAAAGGGAGGATGAGAGTGAAACAACCAACCTTACCGGACATCAAAAAACTGGCTGAGCAACTTGGCTACACCTGCCAGTCCGATGTGGCGTGGATCAACCTCGACAAAGGCCGGGGCGATCCACAAGGCACGTTCCGCAACAACGACAGAGGCCGCGAAGCCGCGTATGCCTTCTTGCAAAGGATCGCAACGCGAGAAGCGAGAGGAACACGATGAGACAGAGCAAGCCAGTCGGATTCTTCGATCCGACTGGCAAACAAACTGCCATGCCGCACGATGAGCGAGCGCAGGCGTATCAGGCGATAGAGCAGCATATTCGGGAGTTGGCAGACCTGCAACGAACGCTTGCCGTGCAGGCGCAAGCGCCATTTGAACAGAACCTGGACGCATTACTCAAGTTGCTGAATGGAAGCCGCGTCTTCTTTGGTATTCCCAGGCTAGAGGAGGAAGAGAAACGATGAACACCAATGAAGTACCGCACACCTGCTCGTATCCAGGATGCACGGAAACCGAGGAGTTGTACGATTTGACGCCGTATAACGCGCCAGAACAGGAGTTCTCGGCATGCGAGAAGCACTACAAGGCGCTGGTGAGTCAACTCCTGGATGATGGCTACATCCTCGACAAGGATGTGAGCGAATCGGTCTGGTAATTCGTAGCGCATCCAAAAAAGTGAGGGCCGCCTGTCCCTCTGGCTTCCAGGCAAAGCCCTCTTGTTATGCAACGAATAACGGGAGGTGATGCGAAAGGAATGATTATGTCAACGACTGTTCCTCGAAAGAAACTCGGAGCCGTCGCCTGGACGCTGATCTTGGTGTTGGCGGCACTCTTTGTCAGCGCAGTGGCCTTGTTCGCATGGCAAACCTGGGAGTTTGTCAATTTCTTACTCCCACAAGAAAACTGGCTCATGAAGTATCTGGCCGTAGCAAACTTTGATGTGATGAGCCTGATCTGGCTGTTGGGCGAGTTGATTTTGCGCCCCTGGCTCACCCACGAAACGAAAACGACGATGAGTATTGCGGGCGGGATTGATTTTCTGCTCTCGACGCTGGCGACGGTGATTCAGTTGACCGTGGTGGCGTCCCTGCGCTTTTCCAGCGACATCAATCCCATCCTGATCTACGTGGCCTATGGCGTCATCGCCTTCGCGCTCGTGGTCAACATCATCAGTTTCATCATCGTCATTCGCATTCAGTGGCCCTACATCATCGGCGATAAGGTGCTACTACAGCCCGGCCCGCACGGCGGCATACACCAACCCGCCCCGGCGATGCAGCACCAATCATTCGCGCAAACCGCGCCCGTCGCGCCGCCTGTAACCGTGATGCCTGTTTCTGAACAAGTGATCACGAAAGATCAACTAAAAGCGGCATTGAGTCAGGCGTATGACGAGGGCTTTAAGCGTGCGCAGTCCATCCCAAAAGCCTCGGCCCCGCTGTCAACGCCCGCCAGCCAGCCGGGGCAAGCGAACGGCCACGGGAAAGCGTAGAAAAGGAGTCGCAATCGGAAGCCAGCGTGAAACGTGAATCGGAAGCTTTTTCTTCCGATTCACGCACGAAATCGCGCAAAATACGAAAATATAGTGGGAAGGGACGGATACATACAGAGGAAGAGATTGATCAGATTCTCGACTGGTTTTTGGAGACTGGTCAACTTCCGATGAACGTGTCAGATCGGCAGCGATATTCATACCGGCATCACATCCGATTGCCAGAAAGGAAGCGACTCCTTGAACAAAAAAAGCGACAGAACAGGCGTTCAAAAACTCAATCTGATGGACACACCGCGAACGTGGTTTCATTGGAACGGAGACGACTACAGCGTAAGCGCGGCTCCAGCTAACGTGTTCGATGCCTGGATACGCGACTACGTCGAGGAAATCGAAGACGTTGATACGGCGGTGTGGGAGATATTCCAGCGATGGGAAATTATCAACACCGTGATCAAAGGGCGGTTATTGATGCTCCAACAAAGAGAAGACGGAAGCCAGATACTAGAAGCTTTTTCTTCCGGTTCGGCTTCCGAACCGGAAGAAAAAGCTTCTAGTCAGAATGATGGTGAATCGGCTTCGCGGGCGGGATGAATTGACATATGTGGTATACTAGAGGCAATCAAATATTGTGTGCTACGGCAGTGCAGTCAACACCCCGTAGCCGACGAATGAAAGGTTGGTTCACTCGTATGCCTACTGTACCTCAACGTGTCAAAAAGCACAAGCCCATCTACACGATTTACGCCCTCGTTGATCCCCGCGATCAGTCAGTTCGCTACATTGGCGTTACCTATGATGTTTTCCAGCGTATGCGGCAACATAGCCGTTGTGAGGGAAACAACAAAGCGAAAAATGCCTGGGTAGAGGAACTACAACGGATACAGCAAATGTTTATTATGCGCTCTCTTGAACAGGTAGATGCAATGGACGAAGCACTTATACGCGAGTCCTATTGGATACAGCGTTACTTACGAGAGGGCGCAAATCTGTTTAATATCGCTGGGATAGCAGAATCATTTGATCGCCCGAAAAAGCCGCTCTTAAATCTTGCAACATTGTTCATCCACATGAGAGACGGATCACGGGTAACAACGCAAGACGCCCCAGATGAGTTGTTTGACATGTTCATTCGCCACTTTGTCACTGTTACAGGCGATAATAGTTGGGACAAACAAAACAGGCGACTTGCTATTGAGCATTGCTGGAAACAGGGGGTAAGTTTGCCGCTCTTTGATGAGAACGGCGTACTTATAGAACCGCCAGCAGAAGGAGAATGAAGTCATGACACGAACCTATACCGAAACCGTCATCTTGCAAGAAATCGAGTGCGGCACATGAAAACGAAGCACCCAGAATATGCGGTAGGGCAGTCATGACCAACCGCCGTTTCGTCGCGCTCCTGCTGGCTATCGGCTTGCCTGTAGCCGTGGTGATCGCGACCTACATCGCCATTGGCTTGCTGTTGTATCGTTGATCGCTTGCCTGCATGACAGGTTGAGCGGAGAAAGAACTACAAAATGCCAAACTATATCGATATCACCCTCTCAGTCATGGGCGAGGATGATCGTCTAGGGGAATTTACCAGGACAGCTAAAGGGACAGGGAAACCAACCGGCGATCTCCCCACGCTCCCTGACGGGAGCCGAAACCTCAACTACGAATGTACGAGTGACCCGCCCACATCCGTTTTTGAGTTTGATCGCCTTGTGCCACTGCCAGACAGCTATAGTCAGTTTCCCTATTCAGATCACGGATATCATCTGGAGCAAGAAACCTGGGGTATCAAATGGGGCGCATTTGCCCACAAGCCGCCGAAGTTTGAAGAGGGATGTGCAACATACTGGTTTCGCTGCGCATGGGAAGCCCCGCGCGTTTTTCTGGAAAAGGTGAGTCGGAACTGGCCCGATCTCTGGTTCGTGGTCAGTTACGGCGGCGAAGGGCCGATACGCGGCAGGTTTGCGCTTGCGCGTGGTGACTATCTGGAGAATTGCGCAGAACAGGGATGCGACACAGATATGTCCGATGAGGAATGGGAAGCGCAATACAATACATGGGTCAATGCCTATCGCACTTCCCATGAAGCCTACACAAAGCGCATTCTCTTTACGTATATAGCACCTGATCGAGAAGAGTAGAAAGGACATTCACCGATGAATACGACCGCGCCCATCCCTCGCTTTGTTGCGTTTCTGCTCCGCCGCGCCCTCTTCGCCTGGGCCTACCAACGCGGCGTCATTGAGACGGAGGCCACCTATGTCGATATCCGCGAAGAGCGCGAAACCCGCGAGCGCAACTGCTACGAGGCGGGCTATAGCGACTGTGAGGCGCGTATCCCGGCGCTGCTCACATACGCCCGCGAAGACGCCGAAAAGCGCGGTTACCGCCGGGGCGCGCACGAGCATGGCCAGGTCAGCCTGGAGGTGTGCGCGGAACACGGCACAAAGCTGGTGCGCCTCCGCGACGGCCTGCATCTCACCTTTGGCCTGTGCCGCCATATCCACGAGGCGCGTGTCACCGCAAGCGACCCGGTGCGTGATACCGACGGCGTGATCCCGCGCGCGCTCGCCGACACGCCCACCCAGCGTAAAGGCGCGCCGCCGCATCCTATCGCGCTCAGTTTTACCAGGGGAGACGCGCCGCCACATACGGGCTACGGCTTGCCCGCGCAGCGCCTGACCCGCAAGTTGCGCGAGAGCGCGCCGGGAGGGAAACCGCAATGAACTCGAACCCCAGCCCTCGCGCCTGTCTCGAAACCGCGTTCCTGGTGGCGGGCGTAACCGCCGCCCTCGCCGCCGCTGCCGCGTTCCTGGTGGCGCTGCTCTACGTTGTCGCGCATGGCATCGGCGCGGGATGAGGCGACTGCTCTATGCCATCCGATGCTACTGCTGGTATGCCATCGTTGACCAGCACCATTACCCCGACTGGCGCGGCTGCCTCAGCCAGTACGACAACCGCCGCCATGCCCGCGCCTGGCTCCATCGTGACGTATCCTCTTGACCGCGACTACGTGGCCGTCTTTGCCGACTACCGCGCGCGCGGCGGCCTGTGGGCAAGTGGGCGCTCAGCAGAAGAGGCTGCGGCGCGCCTCGCGGCGGGCGAGTACGGCTCCTGGCAGGATGATCACCGCATTGCCGTCACACCTCTAGGCAACGGCTATCTCGCCGTCTACACCGACTACCGATATGCTGGCGGTCAGTGGGTGACAGACAGCGCGCCGGAGCGCGCTGTCCAGCGTTTGCGTGACGGCGACTACGGCATCAGGCGCGTACCGGAGTTCGCGGAGTAACGAGTTTTATCAATCTGCTCGAAATTGCCTGATTTTGGTCGCAAAACCCCTTGACACGATATCAGATATCTGATATACTATAGATAGTTCAGAGAGAACAAAAAACAGTCAAGGAGATAAGAAAATGGCAAGCAGTCAAATCCTCAATTATTCCGATGAAATTATCGAAAGCGTCCAGAGCGTTCTCTGGAATTGCAAAGAACGCGGCGGTTTATTCGGCAGCAAGTTTGCTCTTGCTGAGGCAGAACGTTTGCAAGGTTCTTGGAATGCAGATGTTCTCAACGTTGCATCAATGATTGTCCTGGGAAAGCAGGTATTTCAGGGACAAGGCAAAGCCAGCGACGATCAGATCAATGCTCTTGTTGAACAGTTTCGCCGCTTTGATCCGGTGCTTATCAATGAAATCAAAGCCCTCCGCACGGCGCGGGGCAAATAATCGAAGAGTTGGGAGGCGACGCCGCCTCCCAGAAAGGCAGAAGACAATGGCAGATCAAAAATTGGTTCCGGTTTTAGAGGATGAAGAGCCGATGAGTCCCGATCTCGCGCTAGCGTTTGTCCGCGACGGGATCATCACTCAGGCTGATCTCGACGCGGGACTCGTCGCCCCGCAGCATATTGAGGCCATCGAAACGGCCTTAGCAGAGCAAGAGAAAAAGTAGGTTGTCCCAGGACTGGTGCGCTTGCCAGTCCCGTTCTCGTGCGAGATTGAAACAATGGAACTCTCAATTCGTGAGGCGTCCCGTCGCCTCTCATGCAAGCCGGACACGCTCTATCACGATGTGATAGGCAATCCGGCCTGGTTTGCCGCCCGCAAAGATTTCGTCAATGGCCGCGCCGCGTGGCTTATCGACGACACCAGCGCGGGCTATCGCGCCTGGGAAGCGCGGCCATCCGGCTTGCCTGGGCGCAAAGGCGCGGGCGGCGATCAGTACGCGGCGCGACGGGCCGCGAAGGTATTACCCAACACAAGTGGGTGATACCTTCAGATATCTGATAAATTCGTTTGAAAAGCCTTGACAAAATCAGATATCTGATGTAAACTGTAATCAATGAGAAGGGGATGTTCCCCAACCCGCAATGCGGGGCAAGCGCGAAAGGAAAAAATAATGACATTGAAAGAGCAGTTAGAAAGCGGCGGCGATGCTCTGTTTATCAGAGAGAACGGCGCGGGAGAACACCTCAGCGTGTTTCCTCGTGCTGATGGTAAATACTGGCTGGTTGTTCAGCAACCAGTAGCGGGCAAGCCCCGCCAGACCATCGACTGTGCGTCGTTTGATGATCTGATTTCTCATCTCCGCCCGGGAGAAGCAGAATCAGATGAATGGTTCGATCTGTAATAGTTCCGCTAGCACGCGGGGCAAGCGCGGCGAAGAGCCGCGAGGAAAGGATTGAAAGACAATGGCAGATTGGAATGACGGATTACGACATGTCCCTGATCGGGGGCATAACGTAGAGCATAGCAAAGGCCCCGGCGTGTGGCCGGGTGAAACGTGGGCGGCAGGGAAACTCTTACCCTGCACAGTGTGCGGGAAACCCGTTCTCGGGTTTGGCACGCTGTGTTTTGACCATAACCCCGAACAGCAAGCCCGTTACGCGCTCATCGACGCGGCGCGGAGCCTTGCCCGCAAAGCCCATGCAGGGCAGACGCGGCGCAATGGGGATGACTTCTACACCGCGCATGTAGCGCGTGTGGCGCAAGAAGTCAATCATCATACCAATGATCCTGTTACCATCGCGGCGGCATATCTTCATGACGTGCCGGAAGATTGCGGTCTGCAATGGCGTGATGAGATTGGCAAACTCAACCCCGAAGTCCTGTCTATCGTCGATGCTTTAACTGAGCCGGGTGCGGGCGTTTCGCCCAAAGCGAGTTGGGAAGTACGCAAGACTGGCTATCTAGCCAGTATCGCCACAATGGATGAGCGCGCCCTACTGATTTCGATGTGCGATAAGATCATCACTGGCTATGATTTTATCAATGAGTGGCGGCGTGGCGAAGGTGATCGCAAGGAGAGAACACATCGGTTCTACCAGCAACTTGCAACAGCGTATGCATCGCGTTGCAAGGAACTTGCGGTGAATTCCAAACTGAACATTGTTCTGGCATATTTCCAGACGTTTAACGAGTGGTTGCAAAGTGAGGCCCAGCGCGAGTCTCATGAGGTGTACCAATGATCGTTCTTCTTCTTATCATCATCTACGCCGCGCCCGTTGCCACCGGGTTGCTGGCATACATTACTGGCAGCCTCGTGGGGGTCTTGACCTCTGCGGGAGTTGAGGCGCTGTTCCTGACCGCGACGGCGGCGGGACTGATCGCCCGGTGGCGGCGGGACGTGACCCCAGACCGTTGAGGGACATGCCTGGGTGATGTCCCGCTTCCGCAAGTTCGGAGATCAGTTCTTTACCCACTACGGGTACAAACTGGCACTCCACTAATCATTACAGGGAGCCGTCTCCCGCCACTGGCACGGCTCCCACCAGTCGCCTCCGGCAGGCGCAATTGCCGGACATCACGCGCTCCGGCGCGAGGGCCGCGACCCTGGAAAGGAAAAGAGCAATGGCATGGTGGCATGTCCAGGTCGAGGACTTTGCCGATCCCGATGTCGTCGGGGTTTCCTATGCTCGTAATGACGCCTTTTACGACAATGCTGTCTCGTGTTTCTGCCCGACCTGTGCAGTCGCGCGAGAACTCGACTCTGACTGCGTTACGTTTCTCCGCCTTTCTGAAAATGCTTTTTCCGCTCCGTACATTTGCTTCGGATGCGGTGCAACGATCATTCCAGAGAGCGAAACCAGCCGGAGGTATCATGCTGGCGAAGATTGGTAACGAAACGCCCCGGCCCGTTCACACTGGTAGCCGGGGCGTTTCGTTGCACACCCGCTTACAAAACGTAAGCGGGTGTTTCGCGTTATCCCTTCGGCGGCACGGCAACCGGCAGACTCACCTGTTTCATCCAATCCGGTATCTGTGTGCCAGGATACGGCTGCTGCGGCGCGGGCGCGGCTGGCGCGGGCGCGACTGGTTGTGAAACCACTGCCGCCGGTTGTGGGACTTGCGCGGCGTTCCACAATGCCTGGACAATCTGTGTCACCTGCTGGTGATGCGCCTCGAGCGCGCTCAGGCGGTTGTCCAGCGCCGAGAGCGCCTCCGCTTTCACATCGCTTGCCGCTTGCGCCGCTTGCGGGCTTTGCACGAGGGCAATAAAGCCGTGCAGGAACGGGGCAAGAAAGCCAATCACCCCCGCCGTCGCAATCACCGGCGTATTCGTGCCGGTTTGGAGTACCGCCTGCCCGCCCGCAATGATGCCACTGGACACGAGGCCGAACAGCAGCGACAATGCGCCGTGAATTGTCACATCCATTGCGGACGTGATCCGAACGTTGTTGAGCATAAGAAGTCCTTTCTGTGCTATAATCCTCAACGAAAGTGAGGAAACCGATGAACGAAACCGAATATCTTGCAAGCCTGCTCCCAGAACCGATGCGCGAACACATTGATCACTATACCCGCATTATCTCTGAGCGTCTCGTCAATGAAGCCAGTCAGTACGCATTCGAGACGCCGGACGAACGCGATCACTGGATGATGCAGCGCCTGATCTACCTCCTCTATCATGAGAGAGAACGCTATGTCTGATACCGAACGCGACACCAAGTTTGCTGAGTTTGCGCGTCTACACTATCCTGAGCTTTCTCAACTCTTCTTTACCATGTACGCTCGTATGAGTGAACAGAGGCCGATAGAAGAAATCGATGCGGTTGAGGATGAGATAAAAACGCTCATCGCCCGCCGCGCGTATGACCTTGTGCGTCATGCCATCTACTGTAACGGCATTTCGAGCCACTATTGGCCGAACGCTGAGTTTTTCGGTCAGGCATCGGCCATCTACGAATCCGAAACAGACAGCGCCATGCATAGTATCCCCGACCTCACCGATCTTCCGCCGCTTTAGAGCGACCCGCCCGCGTGAATCCATGCCGCGCCCGCATTGACCCACGCCTCATATTGCGCGATCTTCTGATTGGCCGCGTCGAGTTGCGTCTGTAGCGCGCTGTCCGGTTGCGCCGCTTGCAGTGCCGTATATTTGGCTTGCAACGCGCTATAATCCGCCGCCGCCTGTTTGAGCGCCCCGTAGGCGGGTCGCACTTTCATGAGTTCCACGCCGGCCCACATCTCGAACACGCCGCGCGCTTCTGTCCACTCCAGCACGCACGCACGGAACACTTGTTGCGTACCGCCGCCGAGCGCCGGGTTGCTGATTTCCAGTTGCGCCTCCGCGTGCGCCTCGTCCAGGGGCCAGTTATCAGGCGGCCAGTGATGCGACAGCACCCAGGCGCGGAATCCCTGTGTCACTTTGACGCCGTTGGGCGCGGTAAGAACATCCGTGACGGGATCATCGTGCCAGCCCTCTGGCGTGCCGCGCGTTTCGGTGAGGGATAACGCCCACACCTGATGAAACTCCAGCCGCTTTTCCCACTCGCTATCTGTGAGCGTGACGCTATGCCCGCCATACGGATCAAGCACGGTCAGCGTTCCCGCCGGATTGTCACAGCCGTAAAAGGCGACGACATGCGACCAGCCCAGCGCCGGATTCGCATACGGATCAGGTTCCGTGCCGATGAGGGGAATATCATCCTGCACATGCGAGCGGATGTCCGCGACCAGTTGCGCGGGCGTGCCGTCGAGCGCGTACAGGCTGACGCCCTGCGCTTTGCAGTACGCGACATAGGCTGAGGCCGCCGTGCCGCCCTGATAGCCCTTGCCATACACGGCGTCTTTGATCGCGCCGCCGTCATACGGCTTGCCCGTCAGGTAGCGCAAGCACGCCGCGATAGCGGTCGGCACGCAATCGAATTGCGCGTTGATCTCGCCCGTATCCGCCAACTGACTCACCATCGGAAACTGATTCAATACCGTCATACCATCTCCTTTCACCACGCACAGTTGCACGTTTCGCCCGGACACAGCCCGCAATCACACACCCGCTCATAGAGCGGCGCGTCATAGCGGCTGTCATGCACATACGCCCGCGCCGCCGTATTCCAGGTGACAATCTCATCACCCGTCACGATGCGACGCGCGCCTGTCCAGAGCGGCATGTGCGGCGCGGTATTTGGGCTGAACGGTCGGAACGCCACGCGGCAGAGTCGCTTGTTCACGGCATACGGCATG
>Ga0209168_10001688_pt1 | contig 16899 bp, 12 predicted proteins | sample Coa_R1_FD_187156 | JGI IMG/M metagenome (GOLD analysis project Ga0209168, IMG submission 187156) | Surface soil microbial communities from Centralia Pennsylvania, which are recovering from an underground coalmine fire - Coalmine... | ecosystem: Environmental > Terrestrial > Soil > Unclassified ... | reverse complement strand
GCGGCGTGGGTGCTGACGATGATCTGCTCGAGGCTGAAGTCCTGCGCTGCGGTTCAGAAGCGATTCGGGTTGCGTTTTGGGATGTCGATGCCCCGGCGACACTGGCGCGGTTGGAACAAAACCCGCAAGATCCATTCCGCGAACTGGTCTCGAAATATGATTTCATCTTTACCTACGGTGGCGGAGATCCTGTTGTTGAACAGTACCTGCATCTCGGTGCTCAAAATTGCGTTCCGGTCTACAACGCGCTTGATCCGGATACTCACCATCCAGTAGCGCCTGATCCAGAATTTCAGTGCGATCTGGCATTCGTTGGAAACCGTCTGCCGGACAGGGAAGCGCGAGTGGAGCAGTTTTTTCTTACTGCCGCTGAAAGAGCACCGGAATTCAGTTTCCTACTCGGTGGTGAGGGCTGGGGAAGTAGAAGCTTGCCGAAGAACGTGCGCTGGATTGGCCACGTTGGCAGCGGCTTACATAATGCGATCAACTGCTCGGCGCGCATGGTGTTGAACATCAATCGCGAATCGATGGCCCGAACCGGTTTTTCTCCTCCGACGCGAGTATTCGAGGCAGCGGGAGCTGCTGCTTGTCTCATCACAGATGCTTGGACGGGAGTGGAGCAGTTTTTCGAACCCGGCTCCGAGATCTTAGTGGCGCACGGCGCTGATGATGTTGTCAGGTACTTGCGTGAGATTTCGCCGGCGAAAGCTCATCAGCTAGGTTTGGCCATGCACTCACGCGCGATTCGTGATCACGTATATGAAGCACGTGCCAAAGTGGTGGACAAGATGTTGCATGCCTCGGCTCAGAAAATGCGCGCATCGCTCGTTGAGTCTGTCGTGTAAGGGAATAAAGTGAAGATCGTTATTTGCGGTTTATCGATCACCTCGTCGTGGGGGAATGGCCACGCGACCACCTATCGGGCGCTCACCCGCGCTTTACGAGCGCGCGGCCATGAAATTATTTTTTTCGAGAAAGACGTCGAGTGGTACGCCTCGAATCGGGACATGCCCGAGCCCCCGTTCTGTCGCGTCCATCTGTATGAGCACTGGCGGGACATATCAAACGTTCTTCGTCGGGAACTGGCCGATGCCGAAGTTGCAATGGTTGGTTCCTTTCATCCCGATGGTATTCCGGCGATTGATTTAGTCCTTGAGTCTGCAGCGGGCGTTAAGGCGTTTTACGACATTGATACGCCGATCACCATCTCAAAGCTTCGCCGGGGAGACACCGAGTATCTTCGCCGCGACCAAATTCCTGGATTTGACGTGTACTTCAGCTTCACCGGCGGTTCCACGTTGCGCGAACTGCAATCCAGGTTCGGAGCCCGGAATGCCGCGCCCCTGTACTGCTCCTTTGATCCTGACCGTTATCGCTGGCGTGAACCCGATCCGCGATATCGGTGCGACCTCAGCTATATGGGAACATATGCGCCAGACCGTCAAAAAAAACTGGAGGAATTGTTCTGCAAGCCAGGGATTGCAATGCCAGGGAAGGAGTTGCTCCTTGCAGGACCACAATATCCATCACAGACGATATGGCCGAAGAATGTCAGGCGGATCGTTCATCTGGAGCCCGAGTTTCATCCCTATTTTTATTCGTCATCGCTATTCACGCTCAATCTGACTCGCGATGAAATGGTCAAAGCTGGGTACTCTCCATCTGTTCGGATTTTCGAGGCGGCCGGATGTGGGACTGCGATAATCTCGGACGCATGGCCAGGGCTTGAGACATTTTTCAAACTGGGGGAGGAAGTTCTTTTAGCTTCTTCGTCTGCCGACGTAATTTCATTTCTCAAGATGGATCAACAGGAGGTCATGAAAATCGGCCGCCGCGCCCAGGAGCGGGTGCTGGCCGAACATAGCGCGGCGAGAAGGGCGATTGAGTTTGAACAGATCGTTGGATCAAAGGTGCCCATCGGTCATTCTGCCTAAACTAGAATGAGGCACAAAAAAAGCCAGGCTCTTCAGCCTGGCCTTTATAGCAGAAGGACGAACTTCGTCTACCGAACCGTGTGAGCGGTAGCACTGGGAAGGACCAGGGCGCCGGTGTTACCGACCGTGCGGGCATATTTGCGCACCGCGGCCAGGAACGGTTCACTACCATTCGGAGGGGTCACTTTCCCGCTAAGGATTGTGGCGAAAGGAATCATTTTTCCAAACAGGATCCGAGTTTCATCACGGTCCTGGGAAACCTTTGAACCGCTGAGGTCGATACCAGCAAATACTCCTCGTGCTCGTGAATAGCTCAAGATTTCTGCCTTCATCTTAAGATCGGTATTAGCCGAGGCATCACGTCCGACTGGGCCGGCAGCAGCAGAAGCATCCCCGCCAATCTTGAATTTGCTGGAAAGAAGTGCGTCCATGCCTTTCTGGTTCATTACAAGCATGACCAAATCGACCGCCTGACCGCCGATTTGCAGACCCCAGCTTCCGCCCGTGATTGTGAACGGGGCTGGCGCACTCCAGCCATGTGCTGTACGACAGGTTGCCACGCCTTTACCATGGCTTCCGCCAAAACCGATCGCAATTTTTACCATCGACGGTACCACCGCTACGCACTTTGCATCCTCCATAATCTTGTCGGGGATTGCACTGTCTTTGACTCCCATGATTTCATCAAGCACCGCAGCCGCGTTCTTGATTCTTTTCTCGATATCAGATTGATCTTTGCTTGCGTCGTCAGCCGACTGCGCGACTGCCCAACCCACGCTCATGATGAACATTGCCATGACGCTGAGCGACAGGAAAAAATTCGTTACCATCCCTCTGCTATGTCTCATTGATTTATCCTCGTTTGTTGTTTGTTTTCCATGCCAATTTGGCATTTTCTGTCCCAATCTTCTACCGTATGCTAGTTGTTTAAGCTAACCTCTTACTATCCAGTGAAGCATGTAGTTGGTTGCAAAAGGCTACCTAGAGGGATTGCCCTGAAAAGCAAGATAAACAATAGCTTAGGTTGTGCTCAGGATCGAGCCAGTTTGGCCACGATAACAAGTCGTCGCGGGGCTGGCCCGATGAAATGCGTGGGATAGCAGGTGATCAGAGTGAGTTCACTGCCTTTGACAGCGCGCAGCACGGAAATATCGTTCGCCTGAACTACCCTCTTTTCAGTCACGATGTAGTGAAAGCGCTTTCGGCTGCGCATGACATAAACCGCATCGCCAATTCTCAGATTCTGAAGGTGGCGGAAGAAGGTATCACGATGACCAGCGATCACCGCATTTCCGCCATTGCCAGGAATTGCCGATCCCGTCATGTGTCCTGGACCCAAAAGAAGAGAACGGCCCGAAGTTCCCTCCATGACTACTGCGCGCAACCCAATCCGTGGGATCGAGAGTTTGGTCAGTACCTCGCCCGCAGGCTGATGGGTTTTAAACTCATGAAGCAGTTCTTTTTGTTCGAGGTACATCCAGGCGTAGCTGGCAGTAACCGATGTACACAGGATGCCGCCAACTGCCAGTAGGACGGTAGAAACAATTCGCCGTGGACCAGATTTGCGGGCCGGGAGCTCTGGATTCGCAGGCTTTGTCCAGTTTCGCCACCGAGCCGGTTGGAGAACAGGCAACGGGTTGCAAGAAAGACGAGGGCGCCGACGACGAACGCTGGTCCTGAGGACCTGCATAAAAAATTAGTGCCTTGCAAAAAAACCAGCCACCAGTGATCCCAAACCGATCAACCCAAGCAACGGCAGAATGGTGGAGGTCTGCGGCAATTGCCGGTTCTTCACCGCATCGTCTACCGACGCAATCGTCGAAGGGTCGGAGTTCTGATCCGGCTGCGAACTGGATCCCGCGCAATGACCAGCTATCACTCTTGTCCGCATAACCTGAATAGTTGGCGCAGCTGAAGTGCTACTTGAGGCATTTCCTGAAAGTTGCGGCGTGCCCGTTACTTCGATCTGCTGGGATATATCCTTGCGTAGATCATCGGCACTTCCTGACAATACGTAGGTGGTTCCGTGTCCGTCGGTCAGAGAATACCCGCCAGAAGCCGAAGTGTTCAGGCATCCGTTGACTGTGATAGTTCGCGTAGCGTTGGCGCGATCCTGATTAGGATTTGATATTGCACCTGAAGTATCTTGTGCTGCTAACCCAAGCGAGGCGGCAACAATTGCGGCTGCGAGAAACACTGCTGCTCTCGTCATGCGAGCCTCCGTCCCATGCATCAAATTTAAGCGGCTGCTCTGAATGCGACTATCAGGTGATCTCAGTAACTTAGTAGGTGCTTTCGGGTAAGCTGGCTAGGGGCGCAGCGATTCATTAAAGCGTTGCAATCACGTCGACTTCGCCCCGTTTTTCAAGGACTTGGACGCGCACGTTTTCAGCCTGCCGCTCGAAGAACAAATCAACCGAAGCAGCTCCCACTGACAATCCTCTAATGGAAAGCTGAGGAATGCCCTCAGGCAGACATGGACGCTCGAACACCACTCGGTTACGAGCGCCTTCGATTCGCAACCCAAGGCAAGATTGAATCAGCAAAAATGGCGCTGCCGCCGCCCATGCCTGAGGCGAACAAGCTACCGGGTAGAGCGTAGGGCCCTCGCCGATCCGGCGTTCAAGACCGCAGAACAGCTCCGGTAGACGATGCAGCTCCATAACGCTGCTGACATCGAGTAGCGCCAGCATAATTTTTCCCGCCAGATTTCTAAAACCGTAGCGCCCGAAGCCGCTCGCGATCAATGCATTGTCATGTGGCCAAACCGAGCCATTGTGGTAAGAGAGTGGATTGTAGCGGGCCTCCTTCGTCGCCAAAGTACGTATTCCCCATCCGCTGAAGAAGTCCGCTTGCAATAAGGTCTCTGCAGTCTTACGGGCATGCTCTGGGCTGGCGATGCCGGTGAAAAGACAGTGGCCCGCGTTGGACGCGCGCACCCGGCACACTCCTTGGCCCTTGCGCTTTTTTCCATCCAGCGCAAGGGCGTAAGTGCCGAGGTCCTCACACCAGAATGCTTCTTCAAATTTCCGCCGCAGAGTCGAGGCTTGCGATTCAAGTTCTCTGCAGGTTTTCTCGTCACCCAGCTCGCTGCTGAGGTGGGCAGCGGCAAGTTTGGCAGCGTAAACGTATCCCTGCACTTCACAGAGCGCGATGGGCGGAACGGCTAGCGCTCCATTGGCATGAAACACCGAGTCATTAGAGTCTTTCCAGCCCTGCTGCACGAGTCCTTTATTGCCATGAGGTGCGTACTCAACGAACCCATCGCCATCTATGTCGCCATAGTCATCCATCCAGCGTACCGCGGCCAATATGTTTGGCCAGAGCTGCTGGATGAGTTTTTTGTCACCGGTGCGCACGTAATATTCGCCCGCCAGCATTACGAATAATGGAGTGGCATCCACGCTGCCGTAATACCGCGCGAAGGGGATTTCGCCCAAATTCGCCATTTCACCATGGCGCAACTCGTGGAGAATCTTTCCCGGTTCAGCTTCGTGTGATTCGTCAACTTCTGTGGCTTGAGTTTCCGCCAGGAATTGCAGTACCCCTTGAGCAATCCACGGCGTAATCCACAGCGTCTCCATCGCGGTAATAATGCCGTCCCGTCCGAATACAGTGCTGAACCACGGCACTCCGGCGTAGGGAAAATTATGTTCGCGGTTGCCAATGGTCATCATTTGCACGTCGGCAAAGGAGCGGTTCATCCAGTCGTTGAACCTGGAATTGGAACTGTGGATGCTCGGAAAGGTCTTCGCAGAAATCTGCATCTCGTTAAACGCCCGGGTCCGGGCTTGTGGATACGAGAGATGATTAGCTGCCGCTCCGTTATCGCACTCCATACGCAAATGAAATCTGCGGGGTTGCGTCGGATTCAATTCCAATTCGAAGCGCATTTCCGGGCCGGTAATTCGGTCAGGCGGAGGATCGCATGTGATTCGCATTCTGCGAGTCACATTGTCCAAGCCCTCATAGCCCAAGACGATAGTGTTATGACTCCTCTCTTCCTTGAGGTGATGGCCTCGGTCTCCGCGAAGCGTGCCGCGCACTTCAAAAATGTCGGCAAAATCTGCCGTAAAAAAAATCGTCAGCGGCACAGAGAGCTGTTCCATTCCGTAGTTCACGAATTCCAGCTCTTCATAGGCCACACCTTGCCACAAAAATCGCGAGCGTAGCAGGTGCAAAGTTCCGCGGTGGATGGCCACCGAATCGCCGCGAGATACGTCCAGGTTCGTAAGATCGGCGGTGAACAGGAAGTTGTTGGGTTCGATCGTGGAACTCAGCAGCAGCGGGCGCTCGCTCCACAGCCGCAGTGTCATCTCCGACAAATAACGCGTGCCTTCATAAAAAATGCCCTGTTCGCCGAGTCCCTCATTGCTGATGTCGCCAAGTCGATCGAATACGGCAAACATCGAACCATATTTCAGGACGCGCGCACGGTCGTCGGTGGGAGCTGACTTTGTGGCTATGTAGTACTGCTGGGTGATGGTAGCTTCATCCAATTCAGAACTCCGCTGGAAGCAGTGAGTGGAGTTTTCTTCCGGCTCACCATTCGTTCGTAGATTTTCAAATAATCTAATGCCATTCGGTCAGAGGTAAAGTTATTTTCAAAGTGCTTACGCACTTTTTTGCGATCGAGTTTTCGAATTTGCCTGACCGCCCCGACGGCGCCAGCCACATCGGAAACCAGATAACCAGAAACCCCATCCTCAACAACTTCGGGAACCGATCCAAATGGATAAGCGATGACCGGAGTACCACAAGCCATAGCCTCGATCATGACAATGCCGAATGGTTCCGGCCATGCGATGGGAAATAAAAGTGCCGCCGCATTCCCCAGAAAGTCATTCTTCTCCGGATACCCGATCTCTCCAATGAAGTCTACGTCTGCGGTCCCGAGCAAAGGCTGAATTACGGTCTCAAAATAATCTTGATCAGCCTTGTCGACTTTCGCTGCAATTTTCAGTGGCATACCTGCAGCTTTTGCAATTTCTATTGCGCGATCCAAACCTTTTTCGGGAGACGTCCTTCCTAAAAACGCCAGGTAGTTACCGGCCTGGCGGTGAAACTTGTAGCTGTCAATCGGCATTCCGTGGTGCACCGTGCCCTGCCAATTGAGGCCGGGGAGTGGTTCGCGCTGAGAATCAGAAATCGAAACCACCGGCATTTCGCCGTAGACGTTGTACAGTGGCACCAGATCCGGAATGTCGAGACGACCGTGCAAGGTGGTGAGGTGCACATACCGTTCGCGGCGGCTGATCGGATAATGCAAATAATCAATATGAAAATGGATTAAATCGAATTCATCTTTGTGCCTGAGTACCTGGTCCATCTGTACAAAATGGTGCGCCAGATGATCGATCGACTCCGGTGAGAGTCTCAAAGACTCCTTACAGCTGGGCATGAGTCGGGCAGTAGTCAGTGAGTCACCGCTAGCGAAAACTGTCACATCGTGCCCCATACGAACCAACTCCTCGCTCAACCAGGAGACTACTCGTTCGGTTCCGCCGTAAAGCTTAGGCGGAACGCTCTCGTAAAGCGGTGCGACTTGAGCGATTCTCATAGGCCGGTCCCAAATATTCCGAACACACTTAGCCCTTGAATTGAGCGGGCTCACGTTGGTTTGATGGAGTACAGCGTAGCGATGCTGTTCTCCGCGCTGCGCTCAAACGCAAGCGTATCAATAGCTTACAGGCAGGGGACAAAAGTTACCATCAGGTATTTGCTGTACCTTAGATGGGAAAGCTACCAGACTCCCTTGTCACTCCCCGTTAGGCGAAAGGCCACGAGTGCCGAGACTGCAAGGGGCGGAAGCAACGGAAGACGCGAGATTGCGCGCAAGTCGCCGTGTTTGCCGGCACTGAGTAATTGCGATCCGTAAAGTCCCGCTGCGGGCTTCATGGGCACGCGCAGGAAATTGCCGCGGAATTGCACTTGAAGATCAGCCGAGCTCGCTTCTTCAATCACTTCCCGAGGCAGAGACACCGAGCCTCCGAAGCTGTTCACGTAGTTGGAAACGATTACCAGGAAACTTGCTACACCCGGCCAGATTCCCCCCAGCTCAGCGCCGTGGCGGAGTTCCTGGAAATTGACCGTGCCGGTCCCCAGTAGGGCAGCAACATCCGCCATGTCGCACAAACGGAAATAAAAGTGACGGTACATGCGCTGCAGGGTAGAAATCATGATTCTTTCTTCCGGCGCGGGAACAGGGAAGTCGATTCCATTGACCTGCTTGGTGACTCGGCGTTCAATGACGCGTTCGGCCAGAAGCTTCTGCTCGCCAGTTTGTCCCAGATAGCGAACGTGAATTTCAACCAGTTCGTTGAGTCCGGGGACTTGAAAGTTCCATTTGCCGGCCAGCTTGTCACCCCAGCTGCGCACTTCCATCTCCGCCTTGAGTTTTTGCTGCATGACCTGGGTTACGCGTTCCGGCGCACCACTGGTGTACAGATCCAGATCAGATCCCAAGTCGGGCCAGTGATCGAGAGATTTAATGACTGAAACCCGGCAGCCGGAATCTTCCAGGGAATGCACGATGACCCGCAGCCACTCGACCGCGTTGGTGATCCTCACGCGCTCGGCTTTCAGCGCCAGTTCGCACCATTGCTGAATTCGCATTTTCTGCCGCTGGGCCGCGGCTTTGCCTACTACTTCCAGAGCGCGCATGGTCACGTGATGGGTGTCGGCCAGCTTGAGAAACTCGCCGAAGCGCTCCTCGCTCATTCCAAGAATTTCATCCAATTCGCCGCGCAGCTGGTCCAGATTTTCTTTTGGCTTGGAGAAATCGGCCGCGTAGCCCTGGAACATCAGCTTCGAAAGCAATTGCATGTCGCTGGCGCTGCTGGCGGAAGAGTTTTTCATAAGTGCCGGCTCCTGTGATCGCAAACGGGATAATTCGATGTGAGCTGCTCGCGTGAGGTTGGTCATGGCTTGCCTGCCTTTTGTTGCGCCACCTGGTTCTTGCAATCCGAAACTCCAGTTTCGATCTGCGTGCCTTCCTCGTAGTCGTTCCACGTGGCAATCAGCAGAAAAGGCATGGGGTGCTCAGGATCGTCGTATTGATGGAAAATTTTTAACGTGTCTTCAAATGTATTGCCGCAACGGCGGTCCATGTGCCGGTTCAGGCTCCATGAAGCCTTGGTGTCATTGAAGCCTGGCCAGATGGTACCGATCACAATTTTTCCCTTGCGATCGCCGAATTTCTTGTAGAACCTTTCGAGATACTGCTTTCCCCAATCGCTGCCGTCCGCCTTCCACCCCACGCTGGGATGCACCCACGGATAGTAGCCATCGAAATCCTTTTCGTATTGCGCTGGCGGCTGGTCTTTGTAGATCAGAATCGGAGGGTGTTCCCACTGATTCACGGCAGCCCTCACACGGTCCCAGTCGGTATGGCCGCGCTTAGGGAAAATGAAAATCAACGGACGTCCCTCATAAGTTACGTAAGCTTCGTGGCCGGGGGCGTCGGGACCAATATATGAACGGTACGCCTTTTCGAAATCGTTCAGCGCATTGTCGGTGGCCTGGCCATTGTCTTCCTCAGTCTCGTCGTACATCAGGCAAATGTGAAAATTACTTTGTGCTGTGATCTGCTGCAGCAGCGCATAACTGCGGTCTTCGAATGGACGCCGGTCACCATACCAGTCCACGGCGAAAGCGTAGATTCCCATCTCCTTTGCTTTCTGGATTTGCTTGCGAAGCACCGCCGGGTCCAGCGTCGAATATCCAATGTTGATGTGGCCCGGCGAACCGAACCAGGGTTGATAGTCGGCGAGGATGCGAGAAGATTCCTGCAGGTTCGGCAGCTTCGATGACACAGTCGCCGGCTTATGGGAGCAGCCGCTGGTGATCAGAAAAATGGCGACTATCAGGCCGATGATGACAGAAAGACCGCGCATGTTTTGAACTCTATGCTTCATGTTGGATGCTGGGCAGCAGCTCGGAGCGGTGTAAACCCGTGCGGGCTAAGGTTTCGCCCCGTTCGTAGCTTGCAGTTGCCGGACTAGCCAGCGGTCCGCGCCGGGAGTCATAAGCACCATGAACTGGGCATTCACCGGCTCTTCGTAGATGACTCTCCCGCCATCAAGGACTTGCACATCGAACTGCGCCTGATCCCGAAGTTCCATTACATCGCCGGCAGGGGAATAGAACAACGCTTCGAGGTTGTGGCCGCGATCTGTGTAACGCGTCTGCAGTCCTGACTTGATCTGCGAATTGATCCGTTGCGTGAAGTCCTGCTTCGCCAACCCTGTGAAGTACGCGTCGAGTAGGCTGGTCTTATTGCTCGCAAGCGCCTCAGCCAGCGTTTGCCACGCCAGGGCGTAATCGCGCGGGACACTTTTGCTGGTGAGATCTTCAATGGGACGTGGACTCACGTTATCGATGTTCAGCTGAACGCGGGGAAGATCGTCGTCAGCCGAGGCACGGAGGTGATATGCAAGCACACCCAACAGCACGATCGCGAAAAGCAACAGAAGTGAACCGTATCTGAGCGCAGTTGCCTTCATTGTCCGCCTGCGATTTCCAGCTCGTTTCCTGTTACAACACCGGAGGCTACAGTAATTTTTGCCTGACCATCGACTGGCATTTCAACTTTTGCTACGCCTCGCTTGATTGGCACATCGACAGTGGTTTTCCCAGCGCTGTCATTTTCGGTAAAGCTGACTACAGTGCCGTCGGGAACCGGATTGCCGGAGCAGTCGTGCACCGGATCGGTTTCGATCAGGAAGCCACGCTTAGCGCGACTGGCCTTGATGCGCAAATTGCAGGCATCTGCCGCTACTTGTTGCACCACGCGAATTTCATCCGCATGTCCGATCGAGGCTCCGAGTTTCGTGGGCCCTTCTTTTTTGGCTGACGTAAGTCGGACCCATGCCACCGCATTTTCAGAAGTGCGAGAAGCAGAAACTGGCTTCTCGTTTTTCGCCATGACGCTGAAGGTGACCGCTTCGGGCTTTGGCACAAGGTTTTGAAAGCTGTCGCGAACGATGGCAACCGCACTGATGCCTTGCGAAACACCAACTGGGATTCGCGAAGGATGAACCAGGAAGCTCAGCCGGTTCGCCGCTGCCGGGTTCACGGAAAAATTCTTTGCCGTGCACCCATCCGATGCGCACAGCACCGCCACATACCGTCCGGCGTGCTCCAATTCATCCGAGTCGACTGCAATATTGCTCCCGGCCTGCACTTTGCTTTTGCTGGCGACGGCAGGCCCAATCAGATAAAACGTGGCATCTCCCGATCCGCTGGTCTGAATGGTGATCGCGGTTCCGGCTGTGACCTGCGCTGGAGCATGAATCTCCGAACCCGAAGCGCCCAATGCGACCGACAGCATGATGGCTGTGAGCAGAGTCCGCATAGCTAAGACGACACCCGATCGTAGTGATTTACTACCACGTGATAGCTGTGAACGTTCTTGGCAATATCAGGCGGTAAATCAACCGCGAATGGAACCGGTACCTGCGGCAGTAAAGGCTGCGCCACATAGCCATCGGACACCCAGACAACTTTGCCATTGGCATCGTAATAAGCGGCGATCACGTGCGGTATATCCACTACCTGCCCGCTCTCGTCGGTTAATTGGCCGGTCAGAACTTTCTTGCCGAGCGGATCAGTTTCAAGTTTCTGCTGAGTGACCTCGATGACTGGGTCAGCGCTGGCGGCCACCAGCAAGGCTTTCGCGTCCATACGAACGTTTTTGATTTTTTCCAGACGCATGCCGGGAAAATCAATGCGGTAGGGCGAGACTTGCTTGGGCAGCAAAGTGTGATCAATCTTGTCGAAGCTGCTCTCCTGTGCGATTTCATTGTCGGACGCGTCCAGCAGCGTCGCGCCCACATTCACAAAAGCGGGCACCGAATCCTCGTTCACCACTTCGCCCACCAGTACCACGCTGTCCGGGCGCTGAATGGCATTCATGGAGAGAATGCGGACTTGTGGAGTGTCGGCATTCTGCACGCCCCATTCGTCACCGGCTCCGCGCCCAATCACGTCCCAGCGCAGATAATTCACAGCGATGACTTGTGGCGGAAGTTTCGTGGCATTATTAACTGGCCAGAAAACCTTCCACGTGTCTCCGCTCTTTTGCAGTTTGAGATCGCGAACATCGTCCAGAGGGCCGACGGCGGTAGAGTAGTGAAGCCGCACGCGCACCGAAGCTTCCTGATCGCCAGTATGAAGCGGCGACACGTCGAAGCTCTCAAGTGATGCATACGTCAGAAGGCTCCCATAGCTGCCCTCAAACTCGCGAGTGAATGTGTTTTTGTCCACGTCTCCACGATTGGCCAGTCGGGCGTAGGCCGCGTCATAGTTATGCGACTTGATCTGGGAGAACATGAGGCGCACCGCCTGGTCCGGCGAGTTTGCCGACTCCATTTCGCGTCTCTGCACCCCGCCCGATTGAATCCAGGCCACAATGATCAAGACCAGAGTGACGACAGCCAGAAGTATGGGGAGAATGCGGCTCATCAGTGTGCCTCCGGAACGAGGGCACGTTCTTCATCACGCGCGTGAGGTGGAACTACCAGAGTGTTGCGAACGCGCTCGCGATCAGGAAGCAGGAACGCCAATAAGATCGCCAGGAAGCTGCTCCCTATGGGGAAAATGCCCCACATGATTCCCTCGATTGCGGTTGGCATGGCGTCAGAGGGAATCGGCCGTGCAGGAGGAATGTCTTCTCGAGACCAGACAGTTATTGAGCCGGAGTCGTAGGTTTCAACCTTCTGCCATCCCGCGAAGCTCACCAGCGGTTCATAGAACGGATCGTGAATGAAGATGTATTTCAGTCCGTAATGCGAGGCATGCCGCAGCATCATCCGCAACGCTTCCATTCCGGCTGTGCCGAAATATTTAGCGCTGGTCAACTGAGCGGTGCCGTAATGAGTGAACTCCGGGAGAAGTCTTGCTGAGTTGTATTCACCATCCACACTATTGGCCGATGTATATGTCGACACTTTGGGCAACGAATTCCCGAAACCCAGCGTGAGATACCGGTATCGGTCGTGACCATCGCGGTTCAAAAAACTGTCCACGCCATCGACATTAAGGCCGGCGTTTGCAGAGAACGGGCTGATTGAAATCCACGCCATCGGCAACACAAGGGTGAGAACTGCTGCGCAGGCAAGACCCAACGCAGCCCAGCGCGGCGATCGGTCAAGCATTTTTTCCGCAATCAGTCCAACAATCGGAAGCGCCATGATGCAAGCCGACAGAGTAAATCGTTCAAACGTCAGAATTTCGAATGCGCGTTGCAAAATCCATTTGGGAAGCGGCGTAGTGCCACCAAGACCAAAAATGAAGGTGAGCCAGAAACCCCATAGCAGCGGGCGCAGGCGGCGGTTTGACGACCCGTAAATGAAGATAAACGGGAGCGCGATAACCAGCATTCCGTAAGGAACGAAGAAGTAGTTGGTCAGGAAAGTCAGATTCAGCAATAAGTCCGACCGGCTGGCATGAGGAATCGGCATTTGCCGAATGGGGTGCTGGATGATCGAAAGCCAGTAGGGAAGTAGAACAATGCCAAAAGCGATGCCGGCTAAAACGGTAAAGACCAAGCCACGAATCAGCACTGCGGCGGCCTTGCGCTCTTCACGATCGAGCACCGCAAGCCACAATACGGGAATCCCGAATAACGGGGCAATGAAAATCAAGGTCACGTGGTGCACGGCGCCTGCTACCACGGTCAACACCACACCTTTCAGTAAAGCGCGACCATCTGCGGATCGCGACCAATCGTAGAAGTAGGGAATCGCGAGAAGAAAAAGTGGAGCCGAAAGAGTCGTAGGGAGCTGTCCGGCGGAATAAACCAGGAACACCAGAGATCCCACGAAAACACTCAAGAGCGCTGCATAACTGCTGGCGCGTTCATCAACCCACAGTCGTGCGTAACGGTAAACCCCGACTGGAAGCAGCAGAATGGCTATTAACTGCACCAGCAGATAAGCCATATGCAGTCCAAACACAAACGAGAGCAGGGCGATCCACTGGTGCGCCAAAGGCGGGTAGGTGGCCTGCGAAAATCCCGCGAACCACTTTGGGTTCCAGGGATTAAACCAGCTATGGGCGTAATGCGAGGCAAAAAATACATGAAAATTGGCGTCGTAGGAATTGGTAAGCGGCAACTGCATGGCCAGCAGCGGGCCGTGGATGGCCAGCGTCAGCAACAGGATCACGCGTAAAGGGATCGGCCGCGAGAAATAACTGTTTTGCAAGGTGGTATTTTCCTCCGCGCGCACTTGTGAGCACCTGCTTGGATTCAACTAGGTCGGCTAAGGTTTGCTATTGTGCAAACATGGCTGTGTAAACACCCATCTGGGGCATGGCTGAAAACTACTGTGTCCTGTGGATTTTAGAAGCCCTGGCGTGCCGCTCTGAATCCAACCGCTGCTACTCTCAACGCATCCTAGCGTTTCGAGCGAAGCCGATATTCGGGACCCAACAAAGCAGCTAGACGCAACGCTCAACACTGCACCATGCGCAGAAAAAAAATCTTTTTGGCAGTTGCCGTCCTTCTTTCGCTCGCCATGGTCGCGGCTGCCCAGACGTTCGAGGTGAATCAACCACCGGCGCAAGCGAAAAAGGGAAAACAGCAGAAGACGGTTGCCCCTGCGGGTAATCCGGAAAATGGCATCGGATGGGGATCGAGTATTGAAACCGCGCGCGAAGCCCGTGCAGTCGATCAGGCATTGCAAAAAGGGGATTACCGCTCTGCGATAGCCTCGGCCAATCGCGCTGCACGTTCAGCGCCCAACAATGCTGAGTTGTGGTTTTTGCTTGGTTACGCCGCCCGCCTGGGCAGCGACTACAACCTCTCGCTGCAAGGCTACCAAAAAGGTCTGGCGCTGAAGCCGTCCTCCATTCCGGGGTTATCTGGCGAAGCGCAGACGTATGCCAAGATGGGCAAAATCAACGAGGCCCAGGACCTGTTGAAAAAAGTTCTGGCCGCGAATCCGAAGAGCGCAACCGATCTACAGCTCTCCGGAGAACTCGCACTCAATACTGATCCCAACACCGCAGTCGATCTGTTGAAGCGTTCCGACAGCATTAAACCCGACGCGCGCACGGATTTGTTAATTGCCCGCGGTTATCAAAAGCTCAATCAGCCTGCACCTGCCAAGGAGTATTTGGACAAAGCCCTCAACCGCGCTCCGAACGATCCCAACGTGCTGCGGGCGGTTGCAGCGTATTATCGCGACACTGGAAAGTACGACGAATCAATTGCTACCTTGCAGAAAGCAGTGCAGCGCAACCCCGACGCGCTCGCCGAGCTGGGGTACACGTACGGCCTGGCAGGGGAGAAGAAGGAAGCTGCAGACGCCTACACCCGGGCCGCCAATCGTCGTCCGAAGGACGCTGCACTGCAACTGAGCGCTGCCCAATCATTAGTGAATGTGGGAAGCTTCGAACAAGCGTCTGATTTCCTGAAGCGAGGAGAGTCAACCGAACCGAACAGCTACCGGTTACACGCAATTCGCGGTCAGATGGCCGCGCTCGAAGACCACAATGATGTGGCAGTCAGCGAATACCAACTCGCGATTCAAAACCTGCCGCAGGCGCCGCAAGAAGGGCCGCTATATCCCGTCTCACTGCACTTGAGCCTTTCTGAACTTTACCGTCGTGTAAATCAGACGGCGGCTGCGGATAAAGAGCTGGCCAGCGCGCGCGATGTGCTTAATGCAATTCAAGGCACTGACGAGGCGTCGCGTCCTGACTATTTGCGTCTGCGTGCGCTCATTGAAGCCGGATTCAACGACATGCCATCTGCAGAACGCGACTTAAAGCAAGCCATGGCGCTGGCGCCGAACAATGTGAGCATCGCGCTGAATTATGCCAACCTTCTGTGGAAGATGGACCGCGACGCGGACGCGCTGGCTCTCTACAAACATTCGCTGCAGATCGATCCAAATAATCACGCGGCGCTCACTGCCCTGGGGTACTTGTCGCGAGACATGAAGGACCCGGTCGCCGCCGAAAAGTATTTCCTGAAGCTGGCCGAACTGTATCCTCAGGATTACGTGCCTTATTTTGCCCTTGGTGATCTTTACACTTCGAGCAAGCAGTATGAACGGGCACAGGCGAATTACGAGAAGGCTTTTCAATTGGCCCCGAAGAATGCGTTGGTGGTTGCGGGTGCCATCAATTCTGCGCTTGAGGGGCCAGGCCATCAGCTTGCTATCGCAAAAACATGGGTTGACCGAGCCGCGGCTGATCCCGCGATCAACGATAATCCGCCGGTGATGCGCGAGCGCGAACGTTATCTGACATTCACTCAGCATTATCAGGAAGCTGCGGATCTGGGATACAAGGTCATTGAGAAACTGCCGAATGACCCCGAGGCGCCGGATTACCTCGCGTACGATTTATTGTTCCTGAACCGTTTCGATGAGGCTTACAAAATTGTTCAGCGTTTCGAGCCTTCCAGGCCGAACGACAAAGACTTGCCGCTGGTCGCGGGGTACGTCGAATCTCACACCGGGCATCCGCGTGAAGCGGAAGCTGATTTCACCCGCTCTCTTGCCATCGACCCCAATGACGCCACGGCTTACATGAATCGTGGATACGTCCGCAACGATCTGCGTGAGAGCAGCAAGGCGGTGCAGGATTTCGAGATGGCGCTAAAACTTCGTCCCAATTATGGTGAAGCTCACCTTGGTCTTGCATTTGCGGACCTGCAGTTGCACCGCTCGAAACCGGCCTTACGTGAGGCAGACCTGGCTGCAGCATCGATGCCTGACTCGGCTCCGATTCACCTGGCGCGCGCCGAAGCTTATCGCCAGCAGATGATCTTCCGCAAGGCGGAAGTTGAATACCGCGCGGCATTGAAGCTGGCTCCAAACGACGTCAACGTTCATCTGTCCCTGGCCCAGGCTTTGTACCGCCTGCACCGCTACAAGGATTCTCTCGACGTGTTGAAAAGTGCGCTGGGCGTGGTTACACCAGGAGTGGGCAGGGGCGTGAACGATGGAATTCT
>Ga0209168_10001687_pt1 | contig 16900 bp, 14 predicted proteins | sample Coa_R1_FD_187156 | JGI IMG/M metagenome (GOLD analysis project Ga0209168, IMG submission 187156) | Surface soil microbial communities from Centralia Pennsylvania, which are recovering from an underground coalmine fire - Coalmine... | ecosystem: Environmental > Terrestrial > Soil > Unclassified ... | reverse complement strand
GACTGCATCTGACTAAAACCAGTGTTCTTGTGAATGCGGGTGGAGGACTTTTATGACGGCAGCCGATGTATTGGTGGAAACTCTTCTGGATTGGGGTGTGGAAGTCATTTTTGGTCTCCCGGGCGACGGGATCAACGGCATCATGGAATCACTTCGCACTCATGCAGAGAAGATTCGATTCATTCAGGTTCGGCATGAAGAAGCCGCCGCGTTTATGGCTTGCGGATATGCAAAGTTCACTGGCAAGCTCGGCGTCTGCCTCGCAACTTCCGGTCCTGGCGGAATTCATCTGCTGAACGGCCTTTACGATGCAAAATGCGACAACCAGCCCGTGCTGGCGATCACCGGCCTGCAGTTCCACGATCTCATTGGCACTTTCACCCAGCAGGATGTAGCGCTCGACAAGCTTTTCATGGATGTCGCGATTTTCAACGAACGCATCATGGGCCCAACTCACGTCGAGAATATGACTGAGTTGGCCTGTCGAGCTGCATTAGCGTACCGCGGGGTCGCTCACATCACGTTTCCCGTAGACCTCCAGGAAAAAGAGGTAAAGAAGAAGCAAGCCTCCAGCCGCAACATCCCGCACCATACTTCCGATGTCGACGCCCGCAGCGCACGCCTGCCAGATCACGTTGACCTTGAGCGGGCCGCGGAGATTCTCAATCAAGGTGAGAAGGTCGCGATCCTCGCTGGCCGAGGCGCATTGAACGCGACCGATGAACTTGAAAAAACCGCAGAACTGCTCGCTGCACCCATCATCAAGGCGTTACTTGGGAAGGCGGCCGTTCCCGATGATAGCCCTTACACAACTGGTGGCATCGGGCTTCTCGGAACCAAGCCTTCGCAAGAGGCGATGGAAGACTGCGACACACTGCTGATTGTCGGATCCTCATTTCCGTACATCGAGTTCATGCCCAAACCGGGCCAGGCCAAAGGAGTGCAGATCGAACTCGATCCAAAGAAAATCGGCCTTCGCTATCCGGTAGAGATTGGATTGGTGGGCGATAGCCGCAATGCCTTGCGTGAACTCATGCCACTTCTGAAGCGCAAAGAAGAAAGGAAGTTCCTTCAAGCCGCCCAGGCAGGAATGAAAGACTGGTGGAATTTGATGGAGAAGCGCGCCACACGGCAGGACAAGCCTATGAAGCCCCAGGTCGTGGCCTGGGAACTTTCCAAACGCTTAAAAGATGATGCAATCATTAGTAGTGATAGCGGCACCATTACAACCTGGTGGGCGCGGCATATTCTTGCCCGCCGCGGACAAATGTACAGCTTGTCCGGGAACCTGGCGACGATGGCGGCCGGGTTGCCTTACACAATCGCCGCGCAGATCGCTTTTCCGAATCGACAGTGCGTCGCCTTCGTCGGCGATGGCGGCTTTTCCATGCTCATGGCCGACTTTGTCACCGCTGTGAAATACAAACTTCCGATCAAGGTCGTCATCATCAAGAACAATACGCTCGGACAAATCAAGTGGGAGCAGATGGTCTTCCTGGGCAATCCCGAGTATGGAGTTGATCTGCATCCCATCGATTTCGCAGCCTTTGCTCACGCTTGCGGCGGCCTCGGATTCAGCGTGGAAGATCCTGCGGATTGCGGTCGAGCTATGGAAGAGTTCCTCGCTGCTCCGGGACCTGCCGTGCTGCAGGCGTCAGTGGACCCATTCGAACCTCCCATGCCTGCCAAGGTAAAAGCGGAGCAGGCACTGCACTTTGCCGAATCACTAGCTCGGGGAGAACCTAACAGAAAGAAAATTGCGCTAACAACCATTTCCGATCAGGTGCGGGAACTTATCTAAGGCGCAAAGACGATTGGATGGTCGCGTTTTGAAGAACGAAGTCGTTGTGATAACGGGAGCGTCGGCTGGCCTCGGAAGGGCCACGGCGCGGAAATTCGGCAGACATGGTGCGAAAGTTGGTTTGATCGCTCGTGGCGTCGACGGGCTTGAAGTTGCCAAGCGGGAAATCGAATCGGCCGGTGGCTCTGCACTGATCCTTCCGCTCGACGTTGCCGATGCGAATGCCGTGGAGGAGGCTGCCGTCTCCGTTGAACAAGCATTCGGACCGATTGACATCTGGGTGAACAATGCGATGGCCTCCGTTTTTTCTCCCGTTAAGGAAATGCGGCCGGAGGAATATAAGCGTGTCACAGAAGTCACATATCTGGGCGTGGTGTATGGAACTCTCGCTGCTTTGAAACGGATGTTGCCGCGAAATCGCGGAACGATCCTTCAGGTTGGATCGGCGCTGGCCTACCGCAGCATCCCGCTGCAATCCGCATACTGCGCTGCCAAACATGCCATCGCCGGGTTCACAGATTCCCTCCGCTGCGAATTGATCCACGACAAGAGCAAAGTTCGAGTCACCATGGTTCAGATGCCCGCTTTGAATACTCCACAATTTGGTTGGGTCAAGAGCCGCCTGAAGCACAGGGCACAGCCCGTCCCGCCAATCTTCCAACCGGAGGTAGGGGCTGAAGCGATCTACTGGGCGGCACACCACAACCGCCGCGAGGTGTATGTCGGCTGGCCCACGGTGGAGGCGATCGTCGGCAACAAACTCGCTCCCGGTTTGCTCGACCGCTATCTGGGAAAAACTGGATTTGCATCTCAGCAAACCTGCGAGCCCGAGGATCCGAACCGGCCGGACAATTTGTGGAAACCGCTGAGAGGCGATCACGGTGCCCATGGAACGTTCGACCAACTCGCGCACGAAAGAAGTTGGGAACTAGGAGCAAGCCAGGGCCGTCGCTGGATTGGTGCAGGGGTGGCGGCAATCGCAGCGGCAGTTTGGCTCGCGTTGAGGCGCGGGTGACGACCTTCCGCGAGCGCTTCGCAAATATTTTTTGCATAATACCCACGCTTCTACTCTGCCTTCATTTCATGGATGCACAGGACGTCGCTGGCATCATTCGTCAATCCTCGGAAGTGAATGAACACGACTGGGCTGCTGCTCCGGAATTCGACAACTCAGAACGCGACCGCACAAAAAATGGAGATAAGACATTTGCGGTCACGATGTTGGACGGCTCTCCATATGAACGGCTTATCGCAGTGGACGGACATGATCTCAGCGCCGCACAACAACAAGAAGAACGTAAGAAATATCAGGATGCAGTGGCGGAACGGCTGCATGAACCGCCGGACCAAAGAGCAAAAAGGATCGCAAAGTATCAGGCGGAGAGACAGCGTGATCATACGATGCTGAACCAAATGACCACGGCGTTCGATTTCCATCTGACTGGCGAGCGCATGCTCGGCGGACACAAGGTTTACGTGCTCAAAGCGACTCCTCGCAAAGGCTATAAGCCTCCCGATCGCGACAGCCAGGTGCTGACTGGAATGGAAGGAACGCTATGGATTGATCAGAAAACGTTTCAATGGGTGAAGGTTGAGGCGCACGTCACTCATCCCGTGAAGATAGAAGGCTTCGTTGCGGAGGTAGAACCTGGCACCCGGTTTGAAGTTGAAAAACGCCCAGTGACCAGCGATATCTGGCTGGTGTCGCATTATTCAATGAAGTCGAGTGCCAAGATCATGTTGTTGATTGCACACAAAAGCGCAGAAGACGACACATTTTTCAACTATCACAAAGCAGGCGCGTCCACCGGGAAATAGCGTCCATAACTTGCCGACTGAGGAATGGTCCATTGCAGTTCAGCCGGCAAGCTTGCGGCCGTGTAGAGAATACTTTGGCGCATACTCTCCTCTTTTGCCGAGAAGAGCGTCGGCTGCCGATCAATCCCCGTTTCACGCAATTCCGAGATCTTCGATATGCTCCAGCATGTCGCTGGGATCGGCGTAGACACGGAAAGCTCCCGACTGTTGCAACTCCTCCTGACTGTAGCCGCCTGACAGAAGGCCAACCCCAAGGGCTCTTCTTCGACCAGCAGCCAGCATGTCCCAAACGCTATCCCCGACAACAATGCAATGGTCGATTGGCATGTTCAGTCGACTGGCCGCCATCACAAACACATCTGGCGATGGCTTAGCCTTGGCCACATCGTCTCCTGTGACCACGACCGCCTTTGGCGGAATTCGTAGCCTTTGTAGTAACTTTTTCGTTTGCCTTTTGCCACCGGTTGTCGCGATGGCCCATCGCACCCGCATTCGCGTCAAACGATCAAGCAAATCCTGAGCTCCAGGAAGAGCGCGGACCCTGCTCGCCACCCTGTTGAACTCGGCGTCGTGCTTCTTCTCGAGATCTTCAACATCGACTCTGCGATGCTCTTTCCCAATCTCTCGAACCATCTGCCGGACCAGGGCGTGTCCGCTCATCCCGATACGCCGATGGATTCCCCAGTTCGACGCCATGACCCCAGCGCTTCTGAGCGCGACCGACCAGGCGAGTACGTGTTCATAAACTGTATCGATCAAAGTGCCATCGAGGTCGAACAATAGCGCCGGATCCTGTGGTCTTGGAGTCATCAATTCCTGAAGAGTATCTCAACGCGACAAGAGATGCATTCACGCCGCCTTGGCCGTAGTTTTTCTTAGACGGGGCAGCACTTCCTTGCCATAAAAGTCGATCACTCGTCGCTGATCACGTTGCCCGGAATGTATGTGGACACCGGTCGCCCCGCTCGCAAACAGCTCAGAGAGGACTTTTACGTGAATGTCCGGATCAGTCCCCACGGGCCATCCTTCCGTCACTTTTTCCAAGGGAATTTCCGCATCAGCTCGCTCTTGGATCGTCTTCGGATCGCGAATATTGAAATAAGGCTTCCAGGCCTTTGGACCGAACCGCCACAATTTCGCTGCTTCTTCCGCTTCGCTCTTACCTCCCACCACAACATACTGTTCGATGAAGACGGGCATGCGTGACAGGTCCTTACCGGCGTCCGTCGCGCCCTTTTGAAACTCGCCCTTGTGTTCCTTCCACGTCTTGGGATCGGTGATGAGGCCATCGGCAAACTGGCCGCAACGATGCATCGCCTTTGGGCCATTCCCCGCCATCATCAGAGGAATCGGCTTTGACGGCGGATCGTACAGTCGGGCGTTGACTTTGTAGTATTTGCCAGAGTGATCGATCTGTTGACCGCCCCAAAGTTTGCGAATGATCTCCGCAGCCTCCACCAGACGCTCGGAACGCTCCGGCCACTTGGGCCAGGAGCCAACCGCAGCCTCTTCATTCAGAGCCTCGCCCGAGCCAATCCCGAGGAAAATACGGCCGGGATAAAGAAGACTCAAAGACGCGAACCCCTCGGCCACGACGCCAGGGTTATAACGAAATGTCGGACAGGTTACGGTCGTTCCCATGCGGATACGTTTTGTGCGCTGGCCAATCGCACTCATCGTGACCCATGCTTGACCCGAATGTCCTTCGTTCGCTTGCCACGGCTGAAAGTGATCACTAACCGCAAGCAGGTCGAATCCAGCCTGGTCTGCTGCAATGCCCAGATCGACCAGTTCTGGCACCGGAAATTGTTCGTGCGCCAGTTGAAAACCAACTTGCCGGGAAAGCCACGAAGACTCGATTCGATCCTGTGTGTTCATATTCGCCAGAACCTCCTGTGTCTGCGCATTTTGCGATCTGGCTTCGACCCTCGCACCACTCGCTGCCTGAAGGATGCCTTCAAACCACGCCGCTCCAAAAAAAGAAATCGCTGTCTTCAGCAAACAGCGACGATTGAAAAAGGCCGACTGGAACTCTTGCTTCATGGCTAGCCAAACCTGCAGAGTTTAGAGGAACACCAGAGACAAAATGTTGGCTCTCACGGATATTTGGATTCGTTTTCGTGTGTTAGCGCATGATGTCCACGACTACGAACGAATCGGAGGGCTTGCCGTTTGAATTTATCGGCCAGTTCGTTTGGATCATGGTGCGTGGCACCATCAGTGCTAACTCGCCCGCTTGAGCCGGGGCTGCTGCTCCACCTTCTTTGCGAGCTTGTCCACAGCCACCACGCCCATGCCTTTGACATAGACCATTTCGCCTCCAAGCCAGCCGCTAATACCGATCCCTACTACTCCAACCACAGACAAGACAAGCGGCACAATGCTCGTGGACGGCAACTCGAATCGGCTCCAGAGATTAACCGAAAAAACGAGAAGCGCGCCCGCATTCACCAACAGATGAAAGTTTGCGATTCGCTTCATCGCTGCTTCGTCGATCGAGAAATAGTCGATGACTCCCGGCGCAGCCGCGATCACGGCACCCACAATCCCTCCACCGACGCTGTAGAGTGCGACGATACTCCATGCACCGGCGCCTCCGGCGGCGGCTACGATATCGCACACCAATGCGAATACCCACAATCCAATCGGTACGGCGACCAGCATGGGATGCAACGGATGCTTCTTGACGCTTGCCGGGCTTGCCATTTCATGTCTCCTTCACGAAACCGCTTTAGGCCGCAGGCTGCCCAGATTCGCTGCCTGCCTTCTATTGCTTAATCATTCTCCGCATCAACTTCACACTTCGAACGTTAGTTGCTTGGTTTCGTTCGCCGGTTGGATCAGTTATCTACTGGCGAGAGAAGTGGAACGCGCGAAACGAGCGTGCGCCGAGAACTGCGGCGCGCGCCACGCGGGCTTCCTTTGCCCCAAGGAGGCGGTCGACATTTATCAGCGACACGAGCCTTTAACCCAGCTTTCGGGTCAGCGCGCCTTAGATCTTACGAGCCTCCGCGCTTGTTGCGGACCCGCCAATCCGAGAACGCGATATCTCTTCCCGCTAAGCTTGTGGTAATTCACAAAAAATTCTTCCAGCTCGCGGATGAACGGCTTCCCTAGATCGGCAATATCCTTGATGTCTTCCCAGCTATGGGCATCTTTTTCAACGGCGATAATGCGGTCGTTACGCACTCTCTTTTTCTTGTCGCCTTGCTCTCCTTCGATGACGCCGATAGGACGACAGGAAAGCGCACATCCAGGGAATGCCGGCTCGTCCATTAAAACCAGGACATCAACCGGATCGCCATCATCCGCTTTGGTGGAAGGAACAAATCCGAAGTCATAGGGAAAGGCCATCCCTGAAGGCAAAACTCTCTTCAACTCGAATATGCGCTCTTCTGGTTCAAATGAAAATTTGTTTCGGCTTCCCTTGGGCGTCTCAATCACAACTCGAAGCAGTTGCTTGTCGTCGGAATCAAAACGTTTAAGACGCGTCGGATCGGCAATTCCACTCTTATTGCTCATCTGACCTCCCTCGTCTCGGAGTTGATGCAGCGACCGCGATCAAGGTTTGTCGTATCAAGCGGATGCCAAACAAATCTTTCGTGTCCTCATGCTCTTTGAACCTGTTCTTCCCGTGACTCGCAACCACGGACGGAGATACTCCGAACGCAACAAACTGAGCGGGGAAATGACCTACGCCCTAATTCTTTACCCGACGGTCCGACGAAGGGCTACTGTTTCGCGAGACTTTCTTCAATGGTTGATCTGCAAGATTCCCGACAAGATCAGCCACAGCATAACGATAAGTATGACGGTCACTCCCACCAGCATGACGAGCCCTTCCCGCAACGTGAACTTCGATCGCTTCATGGCTCCACTCCCATCATGAAGGTTTCGAAAGAGAGGACAGCACGGGGTTGTCCGCGCTGCCCTCATCGATGGGGAGCGTCTGCTAGAAGTGGAACCCGAGTTGGGCCGTCAGCGCTCGGGGCGTTACATAGTGCGTCCCGCTGAAGGTCGAAAGGAAGTTGTACAGCGCCAGCTTGTTCGTCACGTTGACGGCTGTGAGTGTAAGACTCCATTTGTAACGATCGCCTTTGAACAGATTGTCGTCACCCACGGCGATATCGAACAGGTTGCGGGGCGCAATGCGTGGCGGATTGTGGTCGTCATCTTCTGTTCCGGGTGCCGGTATTTGCAGAAGCGAAGAACCGTATTGTGACGCCGGGCACAGGTTGGTGCCTAGGCTGGAGCTCAGTGGAATACCAATCGGGTTCGCCGGAGTGGGTAGCGACGGGCGAACCGATCCGCAAAATAACCCCGCCTCAACCTGTTGATCCGCGCTTAGTCCCGAAGTGTCCACAACCGTGTCGGTGCCCGCTGGGCCGTTTCCGCAGTTACCTCCGGCACACGGTGCTGGGCCGGCGACAAGGCCGCTGTCATAACGCCAGTTGAAGCCGAGCCACGGCCCGACCTTCCACGGCTGGTACTGAGCGTGGAACGTCATGTTGAACTTCTCATCGTGGTCGATACGGAACGGTCCCACTGCTGAAGGAACCGCGCCAGCGCCGCCGATCTGCGGAGTGAAAAACCGGGCCGCCACGCTTGAAAACACCATGAGCGCAGAAAATCCATGAAGGTTCGGTACGCTCACGCGCCCAGCGTATCCCGGAATCTTCGAATTGTTCCACTCCACGGGAAAAGTGATGGGCGTGGCGCCCAGCACACTGAAATCGTACCCATTGTGCGTGTACTTCCAGATGTACTCGCCGGAGAAAACGAGGTACCGTCCGAAGGCTTGCTGGATCCCAGCGTGAAATTCGTTGCGCCAGCCGGGGCTCAATGGATTCGATATCTGCGAGCTACAACCAAGAAGCGGATTCACTACGTCGTTCGCGCATCCGATGCTGGAAAGCACCAGATTTTCATTGAATGGAGTCTCCATCGTTCGTGCATACGAAACGCGAAGAACCGTGTTGGTACGCTTGATGTTATAAGCCACACCTAGGCGAGGTTCGGCCTCCCGGTGAGTCGTAAGCCCGTTGTAGAAATCGCCCCGCAATCCCAGATTCAGAGCCCAGTTTCCCTTGGTGATCGTATCTTGGATATAAAGAGCGAGTTCCTTGACGTCGGTGTGGCCGTTAAAGGTGTAGAGGCCGCTCGCGGTCGTGCCAAGCGGGCAGGGGTCATTGCCAGACGGAGTCGGACGGGTCAAGTCATAGCAGCCCAGCAATGGATCAAAAACCGTGTTTGGATTGACGACACCGTCATTGATCTGCAGGCCAAGCCCGGCGCATTGCGAAGGGTCATTGGGATTGGACGGTGTGGCGCCCGACCAGTATGGATTGCCGCTCGAGTCGAGGCACGGTGCGTTCAGCGTCGGATCGACTATGCCGAAAGGGTCCTTCTCGTCAAGAAACGTCTGCTCGTAGGTAGCTCCTACTTTAAGGTTGTGAATCCCCTTCACGTAGGAAACATCGGATCGCAGCCCTGCATTTAGGAGCGTGCGCCTCTGACTTACGGTTTCGCTCTGCAGTCCCGGCGCTCCCAGGTCTGCAAAGGGGTTGGCGCTGGGATAATAGTTGTAACCATCGTGCCGGACAAAAGCACCCAGAGTGAACACCGTAGTGGGGCTGATCAATCGGGTCCAGGTAGGCGCGATGTTGAAGGTCTTGATCTGGGAACGCTGGTCGGCGTGGCCGACGACATTCCCGTTGGGATCGAGGCCACCATTGGCCACGACCACTCCGTTCCACGGTGTCGCCAGCTGAGAGTCGTAGGAATTCGGCGTTTGGAACCAAGAGCGGGTAAATCCCAGGTTCAAGCGAAGAGAATCAGCGCTTGATAGTTGATAATCGACTCGGTCGAACAGATTTTCTTCGTTGCCCTTGTCGTGCATGACGACAAACTCCGGCGGATCAAGAAACCTGCCGCTGTTTAGTCCACCAGCAGAGATGTAGTTTCCCCATTTTTGTCCGCCATAAGCGAGATCGGCTTCCACGTTGGATGTTCCAAACGACCCGTAAGAAGTGCTCACACTGCCGTGGGGCTTGGTTACACCTTGGCCCGAGCGAGTGGTGGCCACAATCACAACACTGGTCTTGCCTCCGTATTCCGCTGGCGGTGCCCCGGATATTACTTCCATGGACTGGATTGAATCGAGGGGAATCTGGTTGGAGAAGACTTTGCTCTGCTGGTCGGTAATCGGCTGCCCGTCGACAGAGAACGAATTCTCCGCATGGTCGCCCAAGCCGTGGAATAGACCGTTGGAATCAGCAGCGATGCCAGGCGTTGAGAGAGTGACCAACGAACTTACAGACGACGATTGGCTTTCCAATGGAAGCTTATCGAACAACTGCCTGTCGACGTCGGTATGGAAGGTGGGATCATTCTCTACCAAATCCTCGCCAGCCTCGACCGTAACCGAAGTGGACGAGCCAGTTACCCGAAGACTGATCTTGACGCTGGCGGGTACTACCGAGCGCACATCGACATCCTGGGCGCTCGGCGCGAATCCCGTAGCCGTCACCGTCATGTGGTACGGATTAAACGGAACGTTCGAGAAACTGAAATTCCCCTTTCCGTCTGTAACGGTCGTGCGGTCAAACCCACTGACTAACTGACGAAGCTCAACCGTCGCGTTGGCGACAACTGCACCTGTAGGGTCAAAAACCGTGCCATTGAGCGATCCCGAACCTCCACCCGACTGAGCGTGAACCTGAAGACCCAGCGCCACGCAGAATACGACGATAAAGGCCGCGCGGAGCGACTTCTCGTATGAAGCCAGCATGATTCCTCCTGAAAATTTGGTTAAAAAGATCAAGGCACAGCCGCACGGAAGATGAACCGGGGCCTGAAAAACATCAGAGAATTGATCTTTATTTAGACGCCAGGAGGCGGGCGAACACTGAGGGCGAAGGGTATCAGGCGTTGCTTGGTAGCTACTACAGCTTCAGGCCGGGAGACGGATACAGAAGCAAACATCACCCTTGGCAACGGGCTGGCAGTCTTGGGGGAAGCCGAATGGGCGGCGATGCAGACCGTGCATGTTGCCGAGTCGGTAGCGCCCGAATGCTGATGCGCAGCAAATGCTACTGCTGACCAAATGGTCAGCAACACGCATACATACGCTATCCGCTTCGTTATCGACCGCATCAAGGCTACCCCATGGAAGCTTCGTTTGAATATACCAAAACGCCAAAGAAACGCAACGAAGTTGTACCTAGTGGGGTATGTACGCAAACCTGCTCAATGTTTTGTTTCGCTGGCCGGATAGTGCTAGTGGTGGTGATAGGCTAAACCCGAATAAAAACCCACCACGACGACGACCAGTGCCCACAAAATGATCAACAGCAGCCGAAAGATCCCCTCAGTATGGCTCGCTCTCTTGTTCCGATTCTGACTCTTCTTGAAGATTGATTCCATAAGGTCACTTCGTCGTGCCTCCAATAGGAACGCTCGAATCCACGGAAGCCTCGACCCGTGTGCATGCCGCAATGCTTGCCGTGGCGTTCTGAGTGTTAGAGGTGCTCTCTTGTTTTGAAAGCTCTTCAAAGGGTTCCGCCAACCTCTACGAAGAAAAAGGGCTAATCCTGCATTCACGAAACTCGTGCGGCAGAGCTAACACCTGGCCTGCATCCCGACAGCGGACAGCCCACTCCACGAGACTTCGGTACTGGTCGAACGCAACGATATTTCCCAGCCACTCCGTGCCCGATGAGGTCGTACTTACCACCACGTTCGGCACATCGCACGGCCCGACACAACCACTGATGGTCAGTTGGACTCGCTTCAACAGTCCCCGTTTCCGCCATTCGTTCTTCAACCATTCGACAGGAACTTCGGGTAAGCCGCGCTCGACATTGCCACAGCAGCAGCCTCGGCAGACCGTGATTTGCCCAATGACGAGGCGTTTCGTCTTCAACGGACAATCTCGATCCTCATTCACCATGTGCGATCCGTTCCCGCTGCTGGGAGCCACTTAATCCAATAGGCCATACAGGTCGTCCATTTCAAACGGTTGGGATGATCTGTGAAACTGCAGGAAAACTGCCACAATCAAAATCACCAACAGCACCAAGGCGATCACGACTCCCCAAGTTCTGACACTCCGACTCTGGATCGCATGGGCAAAGTGCATAACCCGAGACTCAAACTTCCAACCCGCGACTCACCGCCCGGATTCAGCACCACGGGGCAACAACCTCGTGGAATTGAGGATGAACGCCAACTCTGAAGTCACATGAATAAAAGCGGCCAGGAGCGGATTGAGAAACCCGAAGGCCGCCATTCCCACCCCTACGCTGTCCACCACCAGCGTGCCGACAAAGTTCTGCATGATGATGCCGCGGCAGCGGCGAGCAACCCGTAGAGTTTCGACCAATTTCGATAGATCGCTTCCAATCAAGATCACATCCGCGCTCTCCCGAGCAACATCCGTTCCCGATCCCATGGCGATGCCGACATTGGCCTCCACGAGGGCTGGAGCGTCATTGATTCCGTCGCCCACCATCGCGACGTTACAACCCTTGCTACGCAACTCAGTCACCCACTTTGCTTTTTGCTCTGGCAGAAGCCCTCCCACGGCTTCGTCCACTCCCAGGCCCCGGCCCACCGATGAAGTTGCAGCCTGTGTATCTCCGCTCAATAGGATCGTTTTCAACCCCATTTGCCGCATCGCCGCGATCGCACTCTTGGCTTCCGGCCTCAACACATCCGCGATGCGGATGGTCCCAAGTACTTGTCCCGCGCGAGCGACATAGACTTCCGATGCCCCGTCAGGACTGTGACTATCTGCCGGCAAGCCCCTGGTCATGCCTTCCTCCACCAGGAGCGCAAGACTGCCGACCACGATTTCCTCGCCGCGATGCCTCACCCTGACTCCCTTCCCGGGTGTGTACGAGAATTCATCGGGATCGACGAGTGGAATGGCGAGTTCTGTTGCCCGCGCCACCACCGCCTTGGCAAGAGGATGTTCGGATTTCCGTTCTGCGATGCTGGCAGCGGCGATGATCTGCTCTTCCCCGAAGCCATTGGCGGAAACGACCTCCCGGATCTGCGGAGTACCGAACGTTAACGTGCCTGTCTTGTCCAAGAGCACGGTGTCCACGGCGGCCAGCGCTTCCAGGTAGAGCCCCCCTTTAATGATGGCTCCCTGATGCGCCGCGCGCCCGATGGCTCCGAGGATCGCAAGAGGAGTTCCAGCCGCAATGCCGCACGCCCCGGCAACGATCACCACCGATATGGTTGACCTGACATTGTGCGTGATGATGAAGGTTAGAATCGCCGCCCCCAAGGCAAAATAGACAAGGTATCCCGCCAGGCGATCCGCAGTCTTCTGGATGGGAGCCCGCGACTTCTCGGCGCGTTCGACGGCTTCAATGATTCTTCCGAACGTCGTGTCACGGCCGAGTTTCTGGGCGCCGATTTCCAGGGCACCCGATTGATTAATGGTGCCCGCGTAGACGGCATCTCCCTGCGCCTTCTCGACCGGCATGGCTTCGCCGGTGATCGCCGCTTGTTCCACGAACGAGCGGCCGCTAAGCACAATTCCATCCACGGGGATGTGCCCGCCTGGCTTTACGATCACCGTTTCGTCAACTTGAACCTGATCGGACGGTACTTCAACCACCTGGCCATCACGGCGGACTGCGACGGTTCTGGGGAGAAAATCGAGAAGACTCTGAATAGCCCGTCGGCCTCTCCCGACTGTGAGACCCTCCAAAACCTCAGCGGCCAGGACGAAGCCAGTGATGACCAGAGCAGTGAAGAACTCTCCAATCGCCAAAGCTGAAAGGAGAGCAATGGTCATCGAGAGTTCCATCGTCATTTTGCGTTCAACGATGTTCTCGAAAGCTTCTTTGAAAATGGGATATCCGCCGATCAGCGTCGCCGCGACGCCGATCACGCTGATGTGTGGAAAGGGCTCCCAGAGCCGAAACCAGACCGCAGCTGCAGCCAGGGCCACAAAAGCAATGCGGGCGAGTTCAGCCCACTCCACTCCGTGATCGTGCTGTTCGTGCTCAGCGCCAGAGGCAGGTTCGTTCAGTTGCGGCGAATTCCCCTTCGGGCGGAGATGTGGAGCGTTGACCGAGGACTTTTCGACGATGGGCAAAGAACTCATAGACATTCGCTCCGTTGAGTCATGCCAAAGATGGCTCATCATACATACCCCCATAGGTATATGACAAGCTCCCCGGCATGATATCATTCGTTCGCGAATGAGTCATACGATCAAGAACAAGCAAAAGCTGATTCTGCGAAGTAAGCGCATCCGGGGCCAGTTTGAGGCTTTTGAGCGAATCCTCGACGAGGGACGCGATTGCTCCGAAGTGTTACAGATCATCAGTGCGGCGAGAGGCGCAGTCAACAGTCTGATGACCGAACTGCTCGAAGGCCACATCCGGCATCACGTGCTCGACCCTAAGCGAAAACCGAATTCGGAGCAGACTTTGGCGGCTGATGAAGTGATCGACATGGTGAAAACTTACCTGAGATAGCCGAAACCGCTGACGGTAAACGCAAGCGACTAAGCGAAGCCGGCGAAACCAAACGGCAATTTGACCCAGAGCTGATTTGAGGTACCGGAGACAACTCGCGGTTCTCATCCTGATGGAATCACTACTCTTGTGCTTCTGCTGAAATAGTGGCGCGAACTGATGCAGTGGTTCGAAACTCCTGAACACCTGGTCAACGAAAGTCTCGGCTCTGACAGGGCAACTTGTTTCCGCAGTAGCTCGGTCGAGGAAAATGAAATAGTCATGAGAGCAATACTGCTCACTGGGTTTGCAGCTCTTTCGACCTTGTTCGGCGGATGGCTGGCTCTTCGCGCCCGCAAGCACATCCACCTGCTGCTCGGTTTCGGTGCCGGCGTCCTGCTGGGAGCAACCTTCTTCGACCTGCTGCCCGAAGCGATTGAGGCTGCGGGCCAGGGGGGATGGACGAGCCGCGAAATTCTCGCCCTCACAGTCGTGGGATTCTTAATCTTCTATCTCGGTCAGCGGTTTCTCGCTCTACAACGTTGTCCGCATGACGACTGTGGCCCCGATCGCCACGTTGGCCGCATGAGCGCGCTCGGACTCATCGCACACAGCTCGATCGATGGGGCCTCCATTGCAGCCTCCACGATGATTTCCTGGCGCATGGGACTCATTGTCGCGGTTGGCATCATCGTTCATGACATTACCGATGGACTCAACACGATACTTCTGGTGACACGCGGGGGCTCAGCCAGCAGGAAAGACCTGGTATTTCTTGTTGCGGATGCGATTGCACCCATCGTGGGTGGCACCGTTGTCGTTCTTTCTGGCCTGGCTTCGCATCACCTCGCACTGATTCTAGGAGTGACATCAGGATTCTTCCTCTTTACGGCCATCGGAGACTTGTTGCCCGACGCTCATCGGCGCTCGCCTGGATTCGGGGTTTCGGCAGCCGCACTCGGAGGCGTCCTCTTCATCGGCATTGCGGTGCGACTCGCATCAATTTCGTTCTGACAATTCGCAAAGCAGTCCTCCGTGACATCATCTTAGGGTCCCGCCTTGTTGTGTACCAACAGTTTGGTTCAGCCTCGGAATCGACGGAATTCAGAACGCAGTTTCATCTACGAGAGTCCAAGATGTGAAAGAATGTTGAACTCCGTGAGTGGAAGTTCCCAGCCCGGAGATTTCCGCGAGAAAGAGAGTACGGTGAGAGCCTACGCCCCGGTGTTGGTCATCGCATTTGCATTGATTTGCTCAGGACGTTCGTTTCCGCAGTCGGTTGAGAAGGAGGGTAAGGCTATTCTTGAGTTGGGAGCGGCTGCTGACCGGAGTTTCACGGAGGGTCAATCGGCGTTCGGTCCCACGGTCGCGGTCGAGGTAACGCCGATCGAGAACTGGCTTGAACTCGAAGCTGGTGTTACGCCACTCTTCAGGCGCCACTCGACGGAATGGAGCGTCGATTTTCTGTTTAAGAAGCCCTGGACGATTTCCGACAAAATGGAGTTCATGCTGGGGATTGGTCCGGAGTGGATTCATTCGAACGCACACAGCGTCAAGATGAACTCAGTCGGCGCTGAAGTTGCCCCGGACTTCATGTTTTGGCCAGCCAAAAAGCACAAGTTCGGCTGGTATCTCGAACCAAGCTACGAGTACAAATTTGGCCCTGGTCATGAACACTCGCTTGGTATCAGCGGCGGTCTTCTGATCTCCATTCCTTAATTTCAGCGCGCTATGACTAATTGTTGCGTTGGCAGCGAGGATGGCAACTGCGTCGACTTGAGTTCGGCGGTCCCGTGTTGAACTTTGGATGAGCTTCCACCGTCCGGAGCCCACCGCAAAACGATGTGAGCCGCGCAATGCGGGTCACTGGTGCTCATCGCGATGAGAACATTGCTGCGCTGGGAAGGTCGGTCTACACACGCGGGTCTGTGGACGTTCACACAGGAAGGGAGCGACAGGAGATTCAGAACTTCAAGATGTGCGCTGACGCAGTGTTAGGTACTGTTGGAAATACACAAACCTCCCGAAGAAGGCCCTCTTTCGCCATAGAGGGTCGAGGCGCTACGTGACATGGCACGACGGCGGATCGAAGACGAATGCTCAAAGCGCGTGTGTCTGTCTTGTGTCCACTCCCAGATGATGCGCCTGTAAATTATTGATTTTAATGGATGATTTGATGGTGGCCAGGGACGGAGTTGAACCGCCGACGCCAGCCTTTTCAGGGCTGCGCTCTACCACCTGAGCTACCTGGCCACTTCGAACCCACGCCGCCGTGGGCTGCGAGAAGAACTTGTTCGCTTCACGCTGATTTGGCGGGATTACCGACTCGATGAAAACTGATTCGAAGTCGGAAGCGTGCGGAACGTCCCGATTATAGCAATCGCGAGGCTTTCCCTCAAACGGGTGCGGACGCTCTGCGTTGACGAGAGCACAGCAGACGAATCGACGGCCGCGGCGGACAACGCAATCACACTTCGAGGAACACGATTCTTCTCCGGCGACAAGGATCATTGCGCCACACGCCAATCTGCTCACGAATGCGGAAAAGGAGAAGTGAGGGGGCACCCGACTCGCGGAGACAACAATCTGACGCGACTTGGCGCTCTAAAGAGGCGACGATCGTCTCTTTAGGCCTTCCGTCCGGAGATGACGAGACCTGCGCCAACGACCACCAGAATGATGCTCACTGCAGGCGAGACTTTTTCGTCGTTGTGGGTCGTGACGCCTACGTGTAGATCGCCCGCGCTAACGCCATGGTGTTCGGAATGCGGAAACGGCACGAAAAAGGAAAGAACTCCCAGCA
>Ga0209168_10001686_pt1 | contig 16906 bp, 20 predicted proteins | sample Coa_R1_FD_187156 | JGI IMG/M metagenome (GOLD analysis project Ga0209168, IMG submission 187156) | Surface soil microbial communities from Centralia Pennsylvania, which are recovering from an underground coalmine fire - Coalmine... | ecosystem: Environmental > Terrestrial > Soil > Unclassified ... | reverse complement strand
CTCCTTCCAAGCCATGGCCGCGAAACGCACCGCCACGCGAGCCGTAGAGGAATACATCGCCGGCACCCCACGGGAGGTGCGGGGCAAATTGAGCTAGATCCGGGCCGCGATACGCGCGGCGGCGCCCGGCGCGACCGGGCGCACCGACTACTTCCGGATGCCGGGGTAAGGTGATGAAGGACAAGTCGACGTGACACGGGTCAGCTTCACGCGGCCACCTTGATGCCCGGTCTTCCCGCGATCGCCCTGGGGATGATTTGCATCTTCGGTGCCGCGGTGGTGCGAGGAGAGGTCATGGCGAAGCTCGTGTTTGCACTACACCAGTCGCTCGACGGCTACATCGACCACACGGAATTCTCGCCCCCTCCCGCTCTCTTCAGTCACTTCATCGAGCTGGTGCGAAGCTCGGCAGGCTTCCTGTACGGTCGTCGCATGTACGAGGTGGTGCGGTACTGGGACGATGACGGCAATGTCGAGAGCGCGGAGGACCACGAGTTCGCGGCGGCGTTGCTTGATCGCGTCCCTCGCCATCCATGTGATGCGCCACTCAGTTTCCTGCGATTCGCCGCGGGAGGTGCGTGGGCACGCGGCGGCTGGCACCAAAACTGCACCTGTGATCCTACAACTTCACAGGTGCTCATTCGATGTCAAAAAAACGACTGTCCGGCAAGGTGATCCACGACTCCCGCGGCACAGCGGTGTGGAATTGGGACGTCGCGACGGGCGTCCTGGCGCAGAAAACCGTTGCCGAGCTGATCACGACACTCGATGTGCCGGGCGGGTTGGGTCTCGAGGTCGATGCGACCGCCTCGCGTGATTGGGCCGGAGATCCCTACAACCGACACGAGCGTTGAGGCCTGCCAGCGGCAAGCTCCTTAATAAGGAGGTGCCGCTCGAGATGACCCCACACGCATTGATCCGGGCGGACCCCTGCGGGGCTGCCGTCCTTTCGGCCCTTGGGTGCCTAACCGGTCACATTCCTTGCTTCCGGACCGCTCGTCCGTGACCATTCGGTGACATTCGCGCACCGCGCGCACGGGTAAGCTTTCAGGATGCACCAGATCGGTGTCGTAGGACTGTCCTACCGACATGCGGGGGTCGACGAGGTGGCACGCTTCGCCGTCCCGCGCGCGGAAATTGCTGCGCGGCTTCCGCAGCTGCGCGAGCGGCTTCGGGCCGCCGAGATTCTCTACGTCGGTACCTGTAACCGGGTCGAAGTCGTATTCGCCACCGCCGACGGCAACCCCGCCGGGGACTCGCGCCAGGCAATATTCGAAGCGCTTACCGGGCGCGGCTCACAACCCGGCGAAGCCGCGCGGACGCTGCGTGCCTGGACCGGCGAGGCGGCGGTCGAGCATCTCTTCCTCCTTGCCTGCGGGCTCGACTCCGCCCAGACGGGCGAGCAGGAGATCGCGGCGCAGTTGCGCGATGCCTGGGAGGAGTCGCGTGCGGCGCGCACCTGTGGCCCGCTGCTCGACCGGCTGATGGGTGAGGCACTCGGGATGGCGCGGCGCGTGCGCCGCATGAGCTCGCGAGTGCGCTCGCCCTCACTCGGGGACCTCGCCGCCGAGCGCGTGCTCGCGCACCTCGACGGCCAGCCGGGCTTGACCGCGCTCCTTGGCGTCTCGCCGATGACGCGCCGCTGCGCTGCGCTCCTGAGCGGTGGGGGTGTTCCCCTCCTCATCGTCAATCGCACTCTCGAGACCGGAGAGGAGCTGGCACAGTCAGTCGGTGCAAGGGCCCTCTCGCTCGAGTCCTTCCGGGCCGATCCGCCGGCGGTGCGCGCGCTGGTGCTGGCGGCCGGCGGTGGCGGGACGCTGCTCGATGCCGCAGCGCTCGAGCGCTTGCAGGGGTCGGCGGCGCGCGAGGGCACAGGGCCACTCCTTATAGATTTCGGCGTCCCGCCCAACATCGATCCCGAGGCCGCGCGACGGGCGGGACTTGCGCGCGTCGGCATGAGCGATCTCATCGAGGCGGCGCAGGGGCAGCGGCTCGCGCAGCTCCTGCGTCTCGCGCCGGTGCGCGCGGCCATCGATGAGCGTCTGGCGCACCTGCGCGCCGAGCTCGCCACGCGTGCGCTCGGGCCGCGCCTTCAGGACCTGCGCGCGAGGTTCGAGGAGATCGCGGCCGAGGAGGTGGCGCGGGCGCTGCGTCACGAGCTCCGTTCGCTCGATGAGCAGCAACGCACCGAGCTCGAGCGGCTCGGAGCGGCGGTCGCGCACCGCCTCGCGCACCTGCCGCTCGCCGGGCTCCGTGCCGCGGCGGTGCACGCGAGTGCCGATGCCGTGGATGCATTTTTCGATGCGGCGAAGCCGGGACGGGCGCAGCCCGCGGACGCTGCGAAAGGCGAGTCATGAAGGGGACGGAACGCTCGGCACGGCTCTTCGAACGCGCCTGTCGTGCCATCCCGGGCGGGGTGAGCTCGCCGGTGCGCGCTTTTCGTGCGGTCGGCGGCACGCCACTCTTTATTACGCGCGGCGCGGGCGCGCGGGTGACGGACGCCGACGGACGCACCTATCTTGATCTTGTGTGCTCGTGGGGTCCGCTCATTGCCGGACACGCGCATCCGCAAGTGCTCGCCGCGATCGGCGCTGCACTCGCGCGCGGCACGACTTTTGGTGCCCCCTGCGAGGCGGAGGTCGAGCTCGCCGAGCGGATCATCGCCGCTTACCCCGCAGCCGAGCGCGTGCGTTTCGTGTCCTCAGGGACCGAGGCCGTCATGAGCGCCATCCGCGTGGCGCGTGCCTTCACGGGGCGCGACCTGATCGTCAAGTTCGCGGGCTGCTACCACGGACATGCGGATCACCTGCTGGTGGCCGCGGGCTCGGGACTCGCGACCTTGGGAAAGCCGTCATCGGCGGGCGTGCCTCAGGCCTTCACCGCCTGCACCCGGGTCCTGCCGCTCGATGAGGAGGCGGCCGCCGAGGCGCTGTTCGAGCGTGAAGGCGCACGCATCGCCGCGCTCATCGTCGAGCCGGTGCCCGCCAATCACGGTCTGCTGCCGCAGCGACGCGAATTTCTCGAGACGCTGCGACGCCTCACGCGCGCGCATGGCGCACTGCTAATCTTCGATGAGGTGATCTCGGGATTTCGCCTGGCACGGGGAGGAGCGGCCGAGCTCCTCTCGATCACCCCCGACCTCGCAACCTTCGGCAAGGTGATCGGCGGGGGCATGCCGGTCGGGGCATTTGGCGGTGCGCGCCTCATCATGGAACGGCTGGCTCCGCTCGGGGATACCTATCAGGCGGGCACGCTCTCGGGGAACCCCGTCGCGATGGCCGCAGGACTTGCGACGCTCGATTGTCTCGAGCGCTCGCAGGGCTGGCAGCAGCTCGAGGCCCTGGGGGCCGAGCTCGAGCGCCTCCTCGCGCCGGTGCTCGCACGCGCCCCCTTCCCACTCAGCCTGGTGCGCGTGGGCTCACTCTTCTGGCTCTCCCTCCATGAGGGCGGCGCACCCCGCAACGCCGCGGCCCTCACCGAGCGTGAGGCGGCGCGCTTCGCGGCGCTCTTTCACGCCATGCTCGAGCGCGGCGTCTACCTGCCGCCCTCGGCCTATGAGGCCTGCTTTCTCTCGCTGGCCCATACGCGCGCGGATCTCGAGGAGTTCGTAAGCGCGCTCGCCGCCTCGCTCGCCGCAGCGGCCTCCTCATGAGAGCCGCCCGCGTCTTCCAGCTCACGGCGCTCGTCCTCGTCGGGGTGTCCGCGGTGCAGGTGGGCTGGTGGCTGTTCGACCAGCGCGAGTACACGCTGCAGAGGGTGCAGGCCGCGCGCGAGCTCTACGCCGGCCAATCGCGCGCCGCGCAGGCGCTGCTCGATGCCGGCGTGAGTGAGAGAAGGGTGCGTGAGCTGCTGCCGGATATGGTGGTGAGCGGCGGGCACGCCGTGCTCGCCCCGGCGCTCGAGCAGTCGCTGCTCGCCGAGGAGCAGCGCCGCAGCAAGCAGTACGCCTGGGAGGGATCGTTCTTCCTGCTCGCGCTCGCCGCCTGCATTCTCGTGATCGCACGCGCGCTGCGTGCCGAGGCGCGGGTGCTGCAGGAGCAGGACGATTTCCTGGCGCTGGTCTCGCATCAGTTCAAGACACCGCTCGCCAGTCTGCAGCTGTCGCTCGAGACCATGACGCTGCGCACGCTCGCGCCCGAGCAGGCCAAGACCCTCATCGATCGCATGCTCGCGGATCTTTCGCGCATGTCGCTGATGGTCACGCAGATCCTCGAGAGCGTGCGGCTCGAGCGTGGGCGCGTCGACCTGCGCTCGGAGCCCGTGGAGCTTGCCGGGGCGGTGGCGCGCGTCGTCGGCTCGCTCGAGGAGCGCGCCCGCTCGCAGCGCATCGCGCTCACGAGCGAGGTGGGTCCGGCGCTCTACGTGCTCGCCGATCCCCTGGCGCTGGACGTGATCGTGCGCAACATCCTCGAGAACGCGCTCGCGGCCGTGAGCCCGGTCGGTGGCGGCACCATCACGGTGAGTGCACGCACGACGGGCAGGGAAATCACGCTCGCGGTGCGCGACAGCGGCGTCGGTTTCCGCCCCGCGGACGGCACGCGGCTGTTCGAGAAGTTCACGCGCCTTCATCCCGGCGGTGGCAGCAGCCATTACGGCACAGGTCTCGGCCTCTACATCGTGGCGCGGCTGATGCGACTCGCGCAGGGTCGGGTCAAGGCCGAGAGCGCGGGCGTCGGGCAGGGAGCCTGCTTCTCGCTCACCTGGCCTGCAGCCCCGGTGCCACCCGCATGAGCGCTCCCGCGCCAGAGAAGATTCGGGTGCTCGTGGTCGAGGACGATCCGCACCTCGCCGCCGGTGTCATGGAGAACCTGCGCGCCGAGGGCTACCTGGTCGAGACGGCCGACAACGGGCGCGTGGCGCTCGAATGGCTGCGCGCCAATTCCTGCGCCCTCGTGGTACTCGATGTGATGCTGCCCGAGCTCGATGGCTTCGCCGTATGCCGGGCGCTGCGCGAGGCCGGCGACAGTACTCCGGTGCTCTTCCTCACCGCCCGCGGCGACCCGGCAGACCGCGTGCGCGGGCTCGAGGCCGGGGGCGATGACTATCTCGCCAAGCCCTTCCATCTCGCCGAGTTTCTCTTGCGCGTGCGCGCCATCCTGCGGCGCTGGGACTGGTACCGCAGCGCTTCCGCGACCGCCGCGACCGCGGTGCTGCACTTTGGCGGCAACGAGGTGGACTTCCGCGCCTTCCGCGCCCGCAGCTGGAACGGCGAGCCGCAGGAGCTCACCGAGAAGGAGGCCATGATCCTCAAGGTACTGGCCGAGCATGCAGGCGAGATCGTCTCGCGCGAGGATCTGCTCGAGCGGGTGTGGGGCTACGACGTGTTTCCGTCCACGCGCACGGTCGACAACTTCATCCTCAGGCTCCGCAAGCGTTTCGAGCGCGAGCCGGCCAATCCGCGGCATTTCCTCACGGTGTGGGGAGTCGGCTACCGCTTCCTGACCGAGGGCGAGCCGTGAGCCCGCGCGTGCTGCGCATCGGCACGCGCGCTTCGGCGCTCGCGCTCTGGCAGGCCCGTCACGTCGAGGCGCTGGTGCGCTCGCAGCCCGGCTCGCCCGCGACCGAACTGGTGCACATCAGGACCGCGGGCGATGCGCAGCGCGAGGTGCCGCTCTGGCAGGCGGAGGGGCGTGCCTTCTTCACGCGCGAAATCGACGCGGCGCTCACCGCCGGCACCATCGATGTGGCCGTGCACAGCCTCAAGGATCTGCCGACCGAGCTGGCCGCGGGCGTCTCGCTGGTTGCGACCCTGAAGCGAGAGGATCCACGCGATGCGCTCCTGTCGCGCAGCGGCGCCCCGCTCGGCGAGCTCATGCAGGGCGCGCGCATCGGCACCAGCAGCCTGCGGCGCCGTGCCTTCATCGCGCACGCGCGCCCCGATGTGGTGGCGCTCGAGTTGCGCGGTAACGTGCCCACCCGTATTGAGCGGCTGCGCCGCGGCGACTACGACGCCATCATCCTCGCCGCCGCCGGTGTGACGCGGCTCGGTTTGAGCGAGCACATCACGCAGTACCTCCCCGCGGATGCCTTTCCGCCCGCCGTGTCGCAGGGGGTGATCGGCATTTGCGCGCGCGCCGACGATTCAGCGACTGGCACCTGGCTGAGCGCGCTCGACGACCGGTGCGCGCGACTCGCCTCGAGTGCCGAGCGAGCGCTGCTCGCGCGCCTTCAGGGTGGCTGCCAGGTGCCGCTCGGGGCGCTGGCGGAGCTGCGCGGCGACACCCTCCACCTCGCGGCGGCGGTGTGTGCGCTCGATGGCTCGCGCGAGCTGCGCGCGCAAGGCTCGCACTCCGCGGCGCAGGCGCCGCTCACGGTGGATGCAGCGGTCGCGCTCGGGGAACGGATCGCCGATGAGCTGATTGCCTCTGGCGCGGCGCAGCTCATCGCGCAGCAGAGGGAGGCGCTCGCGGTGGCCGCGCCATGAGCTTGAGCTCGCGTCCCGTCGTGGTGACCCGCGCGGAAGCGCCCGACGGCCCGCTCAGTCGCGAGCTGCGGGCGCTCGGACTCGAGGTGGTCGCCTGGCCTGCGGTGAGTGTCGGGACGGCGGATGCGGGTGCGCTCGCGGCTGCGCTCTCGGAGCTTGCCTCCTACGCCTGGATCGTGTTCGCGAGCCGCCACGCGGTGGCAGCGGTCCTCGATCGAATTCCCCAACGGCCGCCGGGTTTGCGCATCGCCGCCGTCGGGCGTGCGACCGCGCTGACGCTGCGCCAGCGGGGGTGGCTCGCGGATCTCGTGCCCGAGGAGGCGAGCGCGGGTGCGCTCGTGGCCGCCTTCGCCAGCGAGTGGAAGGGCGCCGCTGCGGGCACGCGCGTGCTTTACCCGGCGAGCTCGCGAGCCCTGCCGACCATCGCCGCGGGACTGCGGCAGCTCGGGGCCGTCGTCAACCAGGTCGAGGCCTATCGCACCGAGGCGGGCACGCTCGATGTCGCTCAGTGTCGCGCCCTGATCGAGGGGGGCGGGCTAGGAGCGGTGACCTTCGCGAGTCCTTCGGCCGTGAGCGAGCTCGCGCGCGTACTCGGCGAGCGCGATTTCGGGCGACTCCTCGATCGCGCGCCCCCGGTTGCCATCGGCCGCACCACGGCGCGCGAGCTCGCCGCCCGCGGGCGCAGTGCCGCCGTCGCCGAGACCGCAACCCTTGCGGGGCTCGCGCTCACGACCTACCGTCTGTTGCAAGCCAAGAGCTGAAACGAGAGCCTGATCATGCCCTTCCCGCAGGAAAGACTGAGGCGCACCCGACAGTCAGAAAGCTGGCGCCGCCTGGTGCGCGAGACGCGCATCACCCCGGACGCACTCATCTATCCGCTCTTCGTCGTGCCGGGGCGCGGCGTGCGTCACGCGGTCGAGAGCATGCCGGGGATCTTCCAGCTCTCGGTGGATGAAGCCGTGAAGGAGGCGAAGTCCGCCGCCGCCTCAGGCGTGCGTGCGGTGCTGCTCTTTGCCGCCCCGGCGCGCAAGGACGCGCGCGCGAGCGATGCCCTCGACCCGAAGGGCCTCGCGGCGCAGGCGATCAGTGCCATCAAGGAGTCGATGAGCGATCTCATCGTATGGGCGGACGTGTGCCTGTGCGGCGCGACCGATCACGGGCACTGCGGCCACATCGACGCGGCCGGCCGGATCGAGAACGACTCCTCGGTCGAGACGCTTGCCGAAGTCGCGCTCAACTATGCGCGCGCCGGGGCGGATGCGGTGGCGCCGAGCGACATGATGGACGGTCGTGTGGCGGCCATTCGCGCCCGGCTCGATCGCGAGGGCCACACGAGGACGCCGATCGTTTCCTATGCCGCCAAGTACGCTTCCGCCTTCTACGGCCCGTTCCGCGAAGCGGCCGAATCCGCTCCCGCCTTCGGCGATCGCCGCTCCTACCAGATGGATCCGGCGAATGCGCGCGAGGCGCTGCGCGAGGTGGTCGCCGATGTCGCCGAGGGAGCCGATCTCGTCATCGTCAAGCCCGCGGGCCCCTATCTCGACATCATCCGCCAGGTGCGCGATACGGTGCGCGTGCCGGTCGTCGCGTACCAGGTCTCGGGCGAGTTCAGTCTCATCAAGGCCGCATCCGAGCGCGGCTGGATCGATGAGCGCGCCGCGGCGCTGGAGACGCTCACCGGCATGGCGCGCGCCGGAGCCGATCTCATCATTACCTACTTCGCGCCGCAGGTGGCCGCGTGGCTGCGCACGTGAGCGCGAGCGCAGCCAAGCCTTCGACCGCGACGAGCGCCTTCCTCGCCGCCTGCCGCCGCGAGCCCGTGCCGCATCGGCCGGTGTGGATCATGCGCCAGGCCGGGCGGTATCTGCCCGAGTACCGCGCGGTGCGCGCCAAGGTCGACTTCGAGACCCTCACCCGCACGCCGGAGCTCGCGGCCGAGGTGACCGTGCAGCCGCTCAAGCGCTTCGAGCTCGATGCCGCCATCCTCTTCAGCGACATCATGACGCCCCTACAGGGCATGGGGGTCGACCTGACCTTCAATCCGGGCCCGATCGTCCGCGAGCCGATCCGGAGCATCGCGCAGATCGAGGCGCTGCCTGCGCTCGAGCCCAGGCGCGATGTGCCGTTCGTGCTCGAGACCATCCGCCTGGTGCGTGCATCGCTCCCACGCGGTACGCCCCTCATCGGCTTCGCCGGCGCTCCCTTCACTCTTTTCTGCTATCTGGTTTGCGGCCGGCCGTCGAAGGAATTTGCCCCGGCGCGCACTTTTCTCTTCGCGCAGCCCGAGGCCGCGGAAGCCCTCCTCATGAGGCTCGCCGATGCCATGGCCGCTTACCTTGCCGCGCAGGCCGCGGCCGGTGCCCAGGCACTGATGCTCTTCGAGTCGTGGGCGGGGCTCTTAGGTCCCCGCGAGTATCAGCGCTTCGCGCTCCCGGCGGTCCGCCGCACGGTGGCGGCCCTCAAGTCGGCGGGGGTGCCGCTCATTTACTACCTCAACCAGGGGAGTGCGCTGCTCCCCACGCTCGCATCCCTCGAGGTGGACGTGGTCGGCATCGACTGGCGCTGCTCGCTGAGCGATGCCCGGCGGGTGCTGGGGCCGGGCAAGGCGGTGCAAGGCAATCTCGACCCGGCCGCGCTCTTCGCGCCTCCCGCAGAGCTCGAGCGCCAGGCCGCCGCCGTTATCGCGGAGGCCGGCACGAGTCCCGGTCACATTTTCAATCTCGGGCACGGCATCTGGCCCGATACCGACCCGGAGTCGGTGGCCCGCCTGGTGGACTTCGTGCATGAGCATTGAGCGGGAAGGCTTCGCCGCGACCGCGACCGGCTATTTCCGCGATCTGCAATCGCGCCTCTGCGCGGCGTTCGAGGCCTTCGAGCCCGAAAGCCGCTTCGCGGCCCGCAGCTGGTCGAAGCCTGAGGGGCATCGGCTCCAGGGGGGCGGCGAGTCGCGGCTGATGCGCGGGGAAGTATTCGAGAAGGTGGGCGTGAATGTGAGTCACGTGTGGGGCGTGCTGGCGAGCGAGGCACGGCCCCAGGTGACGGGCGCCGCGCAGTCGGGCGGGGAGTTCATCGCCTGCGGGATCTCGCTCGTCGCCCACATGACGAACCCCTACGTGCCCGCGATGCACCTCAACCTGCGCTATCTCGCGACCAGTCGCGCCTGGTTCGGGGGCGGCTCGGACCTCACACCGACCTTCCCGGTGGCCGCGGACACGGCGGATTTCCATGCGGCGCTGCGCCAGGCGTGCGAGGGCTTCCGGCCCGGGGCGTACGAGGAATACAAGGCCTGGTGCGACCGCTACTTCTATCTCCCGCACCGGCAGGAGCCCCGTGGCGTCGGCGGGATCTTTTTCGACGACCTCGCCATGCGCGAGGCGGACGGCGGCGCGGAGTTTGCCTTCGTGCGCGCGGTCGGTGAGGCGGTGCTCGAGGTCTATCCGCGCATCGTCGCGAGGCGCAAGGACACCCCCTTTGACGATGCGGCGCGCGAGCAGCTGCTGGTCAAGCGTGGCCGCTACGTGGAGTTCAACCTGGTCTACGACCGGGGCACACGCTTCGGCTTCAGCACGGATGCCGACCCGGAGGCTTACTTGATGAGCTTGCCGCCCCTGGTCAGGTGGTGATCGGGCGGGCGATTGCGGTGCGTCTCGAGCCAGCTCACCGGGGTCGAGAAGAGCCTGAGGGTGCGATCACGGGCCTCGCGCCAGTGCTCACCCAGGGTCTGCGCAAAGGCGTCCAGGACCTTGCCGATATCGCCGCTTTTGTCGTTGTCGGGAATCATCAGGGGCATAGAGTGATGCGCTGCGGCCGAGTTCCGGCCGAAACTGTTTCCCTTCGGCGACTCGGCGCCTTTAAACGACCCGCTCTGGGCCGCTCTCCAAGTACACGATGACACTCGCGCAGGTCGAGGGTTCGGCGATCGACTGGGAGGGGGCGCTGATCGAGCGCGCCCGTGCCGGGGATAGCCGCGCCTTCGAGAGGCTCTACCGCGAGCATGTGGGCCGGGTGTACGGCCTGTGCCTGCGGATGACGCGCGAGCCGGCCCTGGCCGAGGACTGTACTCAGGAGACCTTCATTAACGCCTGGCGAGCATTGGCCCAGTTCGAGACGCGCAGTGCGCTCAGCACCTGGCTGCACCGCATCGCGGTCAATGTGACCCTGGCGAAGCGCCGCAAGAGCTCGCGCCATGAGGCATTCGCCGAGCCGAACGTCGAGGTGGAGGAGGAGGGAATCGAAGGCGGATGGACGCTCGAGACGCCGGTCGAGGTGGAGGAGATCGAGGCGGCCATCGGCTCGCTCCCGGAAGGGGCGCGCGATGCCCTGGTACTGCACGCGCTCTATGGCTACTCGCACACCGAGGCGGCGCAGATGCTCGGCGTGGCGGAGGGCACCTGCAAAGCGCAGCTGCACCGCGCCCGCAAGCTCCTGCGCGAGCGGCTGAACGTGGAGATTGCCTGATATGACCGAGCCCACTCCGAAACGGGTCACGACTCTCCGCGAGCTCTCGCAGGACACCGAGCCTGAGCGCGATCTTTGGCCGCAGATCGAGGCGCAGCTCGCCCCCGCCCGCCCGAGCCTCGCCGCCAGCAACGGCGGTGCCGCACGGCGGGCCGTCCCGCCCTCACTCCGATGGCTCGCGCTGGCCGCCGGGATCGGCTGTGTGGCGGTCGGGGTCTGGATCGGGCGCAGCGCACTGCCGGGCGGGGTGCAGCCGCCAATCGCGGCCGCGACGCGACCGGCCGCAGGCACCGTGCAGACGGCGTGGGTGACCGACCCCCGTTATCGGCGCGATCACGATGCGCTCGTGCAGTCCCTCGGCGCGCAGCTCGCCTCGCTCCCGCCGGCGAGCCGCGAGAAGGTCATGAAGAGCCTCACGGCGATCAGGACGGCGAAACAGGAGCTCGAGGAAGCGCTCGGTAAGGATCCGAGCAACGCGCTGCTGCAGGAGCTGCTCGTGAACACTTACCAGGATGAGATGCGCGTCCTCACGGACGTGCACGAGGCCGGCGACGCCGGCAAGGGGATCTGAGCCATGAGAATCGTCTATCAGCTGTTGCCCGCCGCGGTCGCGCTCCTCGCGAGCACCTGGGTGTGCGGGGATACGTCTACGAGCTTCGAGCGCGAAGTGGCCGCAGACCCCAAGGGCATCGTGGAAGTGACCAGCACCACCGGCACGGTGGACATCACGGCCTGGGATCGTGCGGCCGTCGGCGTCAAAGCGCAGCTCGGCTCGGAAGTCGATCACGTCGAGGTCACGAGCTCCGGAAACCACACGGTGGTGCGCGTGCAGCTCAAGCATCACACGATGGGATTCGACGGGGGTGAGGAGACGCACCTGCGCGTGCAGGTGCCGAAGGAGAGCGAGGTCGACGCCTCGACGGTGAGTGCCAACCTCACCTCCTCCGGGGTACAGGGGATCCAGCGCCTGAAGTCCGTGAGCGGTGACATCACCGCCGAGATGGGACCGTCGGATTTCGATGCCAAGTCGGTCAGCGGGACTCTCAAGCTCCACGGTCACGGGCAGCCGGCGCGGCTGCACGTCAGTACGGTGAGCGGCGACATCGACCTCAAGCACGCGGCCGGTGAGCTCGAGGCGACCAGCGTGAGCGGCGAGGTCTCGGTGGAAGTGAACCCCGCCCGCGCGGCGCGGCTGCGCAGCACCTCCGGCGACATCACCTTCGACGGACGGCTGCTGCGTGGCGCGGATTTCGACGCGGTGTCGGTGAACGGCGATCTCAAGGTGCGCGCACCTTCCGAGGACGGCTTTCAGTACGAGGTCCAGTCCCTCTCCGGTGACATCCGCGACTGCTTCAACGCCAAGGCGGAACGCAGCAGCGAATATGGTCCGGGTGAGAAGCTCAACGGGACACGCGGCGCGGGCGGCGGGCACATGCGCTTGAAGACCATGAGCGGCGAGATCGATTTGTGCGATCACTGACCGGCTGAGGGCGGCCAGCGCGGCACGCGGGGCGTTAGAATCCCCGCGTGCCCTCGCGCAGAAGAAGCAAAAGAAGAAGAGAAGAAACCGGCTCCCCGATCGCTCAGCCGCTGCTTCAGTGGCACGAGCGCAAAGGCCGACACGACCTTCCCTGGGGCGCGAACCGCACCCCCTACCGGGTGTGGGTCTCGGAAATCATGCTGCAGCAGACGCAGGTGGCGACGGTGAGGCCCTATTTCGAGCGCTTCCTCGCGCGCTTCCCGGACGTGCGCTCACTCGCCGCGGCGGGGATCGATGAGGTGCTGCACCTGTGGTCCGGGCTCGGCTATTACGCCCGCGCGCGCAATCTCCATCGTGCCGCGAGCCTCATTTGCACGGAGCTCGGCGGCGAGTTTCCGCGGAGCGTCGAGGCCCTGATGCGACTCCCCGGCATCGGCCGCTCGACGGCCGGCGCGATCCTGGCGCTCTCCTTCGGAGATCGCTGCCCCATCCTCGATGGCAACGTTCGGCGCGTCCTGTCGCGCTACTTTGGGATCGATGGCGGCAAGACGGCCGGCGCTCAAGTGAAACGCCTGTGGGAGCTCGCCGAGCGCTGCACACCCGTCGAAGAAGTGGCGCGCTACACGCAGGCGATCATGGATCTGGGCGCGACGGTGTGCGTGCGGACGCGGCCGCTGTGCGAGTGCTGTCCGCTGAAGAGCCGCTGTGTCGCGCGGCGCACCGGCCGCCAGCAGGAGCTCCCGGCACCGCGCGCGGCGCGGCCGCGACCTACCCGCAGCGTCTTCATGGTGGTGGCCTTGCACGATGACGGCAGCGTGCTGCTCGAGCGGCGCCCGGAGAGCGGCGTGTGGGGCGGGCTCTGGTGTCTGCCGCAGTTCGACACCGCGAGCGCGGCCCAGACCTTCATCCGCCAGACACTGAGCGCGAGCACCGCGGAGGCGCAACGCCTAAGCGCGCTCGAGCATGCCTTCACGCACTTCAGCCTCATCATCCACCCGCTGCTGGTGCATTGCTCGGGGCCGCCGGCCGCCGTGGAGGAGGGCGCCAGCCTCTGGTATAACGTGCGCACGCCCGCGCGGCTGGGCCTTCCCACACCGGTCAGCGCGCTCCTCGACCGGCTCGCGCGCTACTCCATGTTCGAACATCTCTCATGACCCGAATGGTTCAATGTGTGCTCCTGAAGCAAGAGGCGCCGGGGCTTGAGCGGCAGCCCTACCCGGGAGATCTCGGCCGGCGCATCTTCGAGAACGTGTCGCGCGAGGCCTGGGCGCGCTGGCTTTCGCACCAGACGATGCTGATCAACGAATACCGGCTGACGCCGATCGAGCCCAAGGCGCGCAAGTTCCTCGAGGGCGAGATGGAGAAATTCTTCTTCGGCACGGGATCGAAGCCGCCGGAAGGCTTTCAGCCGCAGAGCTGAGCCTCCGCGATTCTCCGTGAGGCTCTGGACCCTTCATCCGAAGTATCTCGATGCGCAAGGCCTCACGGCCTTGTGGCGCGAGGCGCTGCTCGCGCGTGCCGTGCTCAGGGGCGCGACGCGCGGCTACCGGCACCATCCGCAGCTCGAGCGCTTCCGCGGCCATCGCACGCCTCTCACGGCGATCAACGCCTATCTCGTCATCGTTGCGGCGGAGGCCACCTCGCGCGGCTATGCCTTCGACCGCCGCAAGATCGGTCCACGGCGGGGCCGGGTGCGGCTGCGCGCGACGCAGGGGCAGCTCAGTTACGAGTGGCGGCACCTGCTCGGCAAGCTGGCGCGGCGCAGTCCGCAGCTGCACCGGCGCTGGCGAGGGCAGCGGCGCCCCGAACCGAATCCGCTGTTTGCGATCAGGCCCGGCGCGATCGAGCCGTGGGAGCGGCGAGCGCCGCCGGCCCGCTAGAGCTGCCCGCTAGAGGTGGATGAGACCGCGCTTGTGCGCGACGGCCACCGCCTCGGTGCGGCTGATGGCGTCGAGCTTGGTGAGGATCGCCTTGACGTGCGTCTTGGCCGTGCCCTCGGTGATCGACAGCCGCCGGGCGATGTCCTTGTTGCTGCGACCCTCGGCCACGAGCTGCAGCACGTTGAGCTCGCGCTGAGTGAGGCTCGGCTTTCCCATGCGCTGCAGCGCCTTGGCGGCCACGGTGGTCGAGGTATAGGGACGATCTTCGCTCACCGCGCGGATGGCCGACAGGATCTCCTGTCGCGGTGCGTCCTTGAGGAGATAGCCCTTGGCTCCCTGCGACAGGCACTGGAAGATGTCCTCGTCGCCGTCGTAGGTCGTCATGATGAGGATGCGCGCCTTGGGGTTGATCTCGAGGACGCGCTGCACGACCGCGACTCCGTCGCGCTTGGGCATGCGCAGATCCAGCACCAGCACATCCGGCCGATGCTGCTCGTAGCAGGCGATCGCCTGCTCGCCGTCGCCCGCCTCGGCCACCACCTCCATGTCGGCCTGCTGGTTCACCATGGCGGCGAGTCCGTCGCGCACCACCGGATGATCGTCCGCCAGAACGACGCTGATCCGGCTTTTCATCACCGCCGACATCACGCCGCCCGCTTCGCCATGCGGACGCTCACCCGCGTGCCCTGTCCGGGCTGGCTCTCGATCTGCCACTCCCCGCCGATCGCCCCGGCGCGCTGGCGCATGCTGGAGAGCCCGAAACCCTGCCGTGCATAGAGCTCGGGGCGCTGCTCCATGCCGACGCCGTCGTCGGCGATCGACATGGTCCAGTGCGCCTGCTCCTCGGTGGTCATGATGCGAACCAGGCGCGGACGGGCGTGTCGCACGGCGTTGCTCACGGCTTCCTGTGCGATGCGCAGCAGCTCGTGCTCGTGCTCGGGACGGAGCCCGGTGATGATGCCGCTCCCGTCGAAGGTGCAGGTGACGCCGCCCGGCACGGTCGAGCGTTCGGCCAGCTGTCGCAAGGCGAGCTCGAGGCCCGCGCGGCGCGTCTGATCGAGGCGCAGCGCCATCACCGAGCGACGCGCCTCGGCGAGGCCGTCCCGTGCCAGATCGCGGATACGCGACAAGGTGACCGCGAGCTCGGAGTTGCGCTTCTTGCAGGAGGGGAACTCCTCGACGGCCCCGAGCTGCAGGAGTATTCCGGTGAACGCCTGCGCGAGTCCGTCGTGGATCTCCTGTCCGATGCGCGTGCGCTCCATGAGCACGGCGGCCTCCTTGGCCGAGTAGGCGAGGCGGGTGAGCTGCACGGCGAGGGTTGCCTGCTGCGCGAGCGCCACGAGCAGGCCGCTGCGCTGTACGTCCTCGGCGTTGCGGCGGAAGGTGAGAATGAAGAAGCCGACGCTGCGCGCGCCGAACAGCAGCGGATAGAAGACGCTCCCGACCGCGCCCTCGCTACGATGAAAGGCCTGCACGCCGGGCCAGATCTCTTCCTGCTCGCGGGCGACATCGACATAGTGCGGCTCGCGCAGCTGCGCGAACCGGTGCGTGAAGGTGGAGCCGGCGACCGGAACCTTGTTCGCGTAGGAGGGCTCGGCGAGCGCGCCATCGCGGACGTGGGCGATGAGGCGCCACTCCTGCATCGAGTCCTTGAGCACGATCACGGCACCCGAGATCGCATCGAACTGGCGCGTCGCCTCGAGCAGCATGTGACCCATGAAGCTGTGCAGGTCGGTCTCGCCGGCGAGGCGCTCGAGGTTGCCCCGGATCACGGCGTTGGCCTTGGCGAGCTCGGCGAAGCGCGCCTCGGTGGCGAGCTCGCGCTCATGACGCACGTCGTCCACCAGCCGCTCGCGGTGCAGCGCTGCGCCGATGACGCCGGCCGCCGTCTCGAGAGCGGCGAGCTCGGCGGCATCGATCGCGCGGTCCTGGCGCGTGTTGTCGAAGCCCACGACGCCGATGAATTCTCCGGCGACGAAGATCGGCACCACCGCCTTCGACTGCGTGCCGACGCCGCGAAAGCCCGCGCCATGGCCATCCACCGCATCGTCCTTGCTGAAGCAGACGCTGCGGCCACTGCGCAGCTCAGCGCAGATGTCGGCGAAGTTGCGCTCATCGCACGCGCAGCTCATCGGGTCGTGCGGCTGCGCCGTCACGCCCTCGGCGGTCCACTCGCTCACCGTGACCAGCCACGGCTCGCCATTAGGTCCGGTGCGGGTCTCCATGAGATTGACCCGATCGACATGCGCGGCCTCGCCGATCAGCCCCAGTACACCCGGAATCGCGGCGCGCACGTTCACCGCCTCGAGGAGCAGTCGGCTTGCGCGCGCGGTGGCGGTGAGCAGCCGCTCACGGCCCTGGAGCGACTCGTTGATGCGAGTCACTTCCTCATCGCAGGGAAAGCCTGCCAGGGAAATATCGGGGGCCAAAGTGGCGCTCATGTGGGGTGGTCTCTGAAGCCGGTTGCCGGGGCGATCGGAAAGTTTAGCGCGCCGGGAGCGCCGTTCTAGCCCGCGGCCCGACTGGCAGGCCTCCGTGTCGCTCTTTAGAGAGAGTACCCCTTGGACGGGGACCCGGACCATTCCGGGCCACCCCGCAGAATCAATGGCTTAGCGCGGCGATTGCTTGACGCCCCGTTCGCCGGCCGGTCTAATACGCGGCCTT
>Ga0209168_10001685_pt1 | contig 16907 bp, 10 predicted proteins | sample Coa_R1_FD_187156 | JGI IMG/M metagenome (GOLD analysis project Ga0209168, IMG submission 187156) | Surface soil microbial communities from Centralia Pennsylvania, which are recovering from an underground coalmine fire - Coalmine... | ecosystem: Environmental > Terrestrial > Soil > Unclassified ... | reverse complement strand
CGCCAATCCCCTCTCCCGAAGCGCCTGTTTCATTTCGGCACAGCACGCGGACGTTCTCCCATCTCAACTCTGCTATCTCAAATCGAAATTTCACGTCTTTATACGGAATCGTGGCCCTCTTCGATTCCATCCGTCCTGATTTCAAATGATGCCATCGCATAAATCGTCAGGCCCGGGACCAAATAGCGCTTCAGGGGCTAAAGCCCTTGTTTGCCAGGCTCTGAATGTCGCGGCTGAAGCCGCGACCCACAAAGACTATTTATGAGTTCGCTTCATCTCAAATTTGAAATTTCAAATTTGAAATTGCTCTCCACCTCTTGGCCCGACTCGCTTTCTCGCCTCACTCCCACTCGATCGTGCTCGGCGGCTTGGAGCTGATGTCGTACACCACGCGATTGATTCCGGCCACTTCGTTCACGATCCGTGTCGAAATCCGTTCCAGCACTTCCGCGGGCAGCCGGGTCCAGTCGGCGGTCATGGCGTCTTCCGAATCCACCACGCGCACAGCGACCGTGAACCCGTAGCTGCGTTCGTCACCCATCACGCCCACGCTGCGGACCGGAAGCAGCACAGCAAAGGCCTGCCAAACATTTTCGTAGAGGCCGGCGCGGCGTATTTCCTCCACCACGATGGCATCCGCTTCGCGCAGAGGCGCAAGGCGCTCTTCAGTCACTTCGCCCAGCAGCCGCACCGCGAGGCCGGGACCGGGAAACGGATGCTTGGTCAGCATCTCTTCCGGCAGGCCAAGCTCGCGGCCGATGCTGCGCACTTCGTCCTTGAACAGTTCGCGCAGCGGCTCGATCAATCCAAACGGCAGGTCCTTGGGAAGCCCCCCAACGTTGTGGTGCGTCTTGATCGTTTGCGACGGGCCGCGCACGGCGACGGACTCGATCACGTCGGGATACAGCGTGCCCTGCACCAGGAACCGCGCGCGATCCGGGCCGGTGGCCAGCTTGTGGGCCTCCTCGTCAAAAACGGAGATAAATTCCCCGCCGATGCGCTTGCGCTTCTCTTCCGGCTCCACTGCTCCTTTTAGACGCGCGAGAAATCGTTCCGACGCGTCCACCCCGATCACCTGCAGGCCCATGCGGTCGCGCAGCAGTTCGAGCGTGTTGCGAAATTCGTCCTTCCGCAGCAGTCCGTTGTTCACAAAAATATTGGTCAGGCGATCGCCCATGGCGCGGTGCACCAGCACGGCAGCTACCGCGGAATCCACTCCGCCGCTGAGCGCGCAGATGGCGCGGCTGTCGCCGACCTGCTTGCGAATCGACTCCACGGTGTCGGCGATGAACGCGGCGCCGCTCCACAGCGGCTTGGCATGGCAAATCTCGAAAACAAAATTGCGCAGGATTTCCGAGCCGCAATCGGTGTGCCGCACTTCCGGATGAAACTGCACGGCGTACAGTTTGCGCGACGGATCTTCCGCCGCGGACACGGCGTTGTCGGTTTCCCCGGTGACGTGAAAGCCGGCGGGCAGCGCGCGCACGTGATCGCCGTGGCTGTTCCAGATGCGCAGCTTTTTCGGCAGGCCATGGAAAAGCGGCGAGCCGTCTTTCACCAACAATTCCTTGCGCCCGTATTCGCGGCGGTCCGCCCGCTCCACCCGCCCGCCGAGGTTGTGGGTCATCCATTGCAACCCATAACAAATCCCCAGCACTGGCAGGCCCATCGACAAAATGGCGGTGTCGCACGGCGGCGCGCCCGTGTCGTACACGGAATTCGGTCCGCCGGAAAGAACAATGCCCACCGGCTCAAATTTGCGAATCTGTTCGATCCCCGCCGTGCACGGCAGAATCGCGCTGAAGACCTGCTGTTCGCGGATTCGCCGGGCAATCAGCTGCGTATACTGCCCGCCAAAATCCAGTACGACAATGCCGCCGGACTCGCTCATTCGCTCCTCGTTCAATTCTAAGTGGCACAGACTTTTTACCCTGATCGGTTATGAAGGGCAGTCTGTGGATTTCCAACTGATCTTGGCAGTCTCGCTCCGCCTGGGCGAAGGAGTGCTTCGTTTTGTCATTCTGAGCGAAGCGAAGAATCTCTCTTCGATTTGAGCACAGGCAAAGAACCACAGAGGGATTCTTCGATTCGCTCAGAATGACACCGTTTGCGTTTTTCCGCAGCCTCTGAAGGCTGTGCCATGAAAACACTCACGCCACGCGATTCAGCGGCTGCTCCGCCCGAAACGCTTCCAGATTCGCCAAAGTCACTTCCAGAATGCGCACCAGCGCTTCCCGGCTGTTAAACGCATTGTGCGGAGTGAACACCACATTGTCGCGCGCCAGCAGCACGCGGTTGCGCACCGCCATTCGCAATCGCTCCACGTCCAGCGGATGCTGCAGCAACTGCTTCTCTTCCTTGATCAATTCCTCGCCCTCCAGCACGTCGAGCCCCGCGCCGCCCAGATGGCCGCTTTCGAGGGCCTCAACCATCGCGTCGGTGTCGATCAATCCCCCGCGCGCCGTATTCACGATCATCGCGCCCCGCTTCATCCGCGCGAATTGCTCGCGCCCCAGCAGATGAAACGTGCCTTCGGTGAGCGGCGAGTGCAGCGTCACGATGTCGCTTTCCGCGAGCAACCGGTCCATGTTCGCATACTCGAAGCCCAAAAGATCGGCCAGAAACGGGTCGCGGCGAATATCGTAAGCCAGCACGCGCATGCCAAATCCGCGCGCGATGCGGATCACGTGCAGGCCAATGTGCCCCACGCCGATTACGCCGATGGTCTTTCCTTGCAGATCGAAGCCGGTCAGCTCCGCCAGATCGACGCGGCCGCTGCGCATCTGCAGCACCGACTGGTGCACTTTCCGCGACAGCATCAGCAAGAGCGCGATGCTGTGTTCCGCCACCGTGTTCTCGCCGTAGGACGGCACGTTGGACACCGCGATTCCCCGGCTGCGGCAAGCCTGCACGTCCACGTGATCGAATCCCGTGGACCGCGTGGCGATAAACTTCAGCGCCGGAAGCGCGTCCAGCACCTCGCGCGTCACATGCGAATAGATGAAGACGGAAAGCGCCTGCACGCCCTGCATTTCCCCGCCTGCGCGCGCCAGAACGTCCGGCGAGAAATAAATCTCGTCCGATGGCAGCCGTTCGGACAAGAAGGCCTTCTCCCACTCCTTCACCTCAAAGAATGCGACGCGCATCGCCTCAACTCACCACGATGTTGACGAGTTTATCGGGCACCGCAACGATTTTTATCACACGCTGGCCGTTCAAGCGTTGCGCGATCTTCGGGTCGGCTAGAGCACGCTTCTCCAAATCCCCCTTGCCGAGCCCGGCCTCTACCGTGATCCTGCCGATAACCCGGCCATTCATCTGCACCACGATTTCCACCTGATCTTCCGCCGCCAACTCCGGAACAAATTTCGGCCACGCGGCGTGCGCCAGCGTGTCGCCGGAATGGCCCAGAATCTCCCACAGCTCCTCGGACAGATGCGGAACCATCGGATTGAGCATCAGGATCAGCAGCTCAAACACTTCCTTGGCGACTTCGGGACGCATGCCCTCTTCGAGCGGCTCCTGCGTCTGCAGCTCGTTGATCAGTTCCATCAACAGCGCGATGGCGCTGTTGAAGTGCCAGCGCGTCTCGAAGTCGTGCGTCACGCGCCGCAGCACCTGGTGCGCCTTGCGCAGCAGAATCTTTTCCTTGGGCGTGGCTGAATCAAGCGAAACGCCGGCGCCGCTCTTCGCCTGCACGGCTTTCAGCCCGTCGGCATGCTTGACTACCAGCCGGTAAACACGCTGCAGAAACCGCGCGCAGCCCTCGATGGCCTGTTCGCTCCACTCCAGATCTTTTTCCGGCGGCGCCGCAAACAGCGTATACAGCCGCCCGGTATCGCACCCATACTGCTCCGCCATTTCCTCGGCGCCCACCACGTTGCCCTTGGACTTGGACATGGCCGTGCCGCCCTTCAGCACCAGCCCCTGAGTAAAGAGGCGCGTGACCGGCTCGTCATGATTCACCAGGCCCAGGTCGCGCATCACTTTGCAGAAAAATCGCGTGTACAAGAGGTGCAGGATGGCATGAACGATGCCGCCAATATACTGGTCAACTGGCAGCCAGTAGCGCACCAGCGCGGGGTCGAACGGCATCTTGTCATTGTGCGGATCGGCGTAGCGGTAAAAATACCAGGACGAATCGATGAACGTATCCATGGTATCCGTTTCGCGCCGAGCCGCGCCGCCGCACTTCGGGCACTTCACATTCACAAATTCCGGCACGCTGGCCAGCGGCGATTCGCCCAGCCCCGAAAATTTCGCCATCGGCGGCAACACCACTGGCAGATCCTTGTCCGGCACCGGAACCATTCCACACTTCTCGCAGTACAGCACCGGGATCGGCGTGCCCCAATATCGCTGCCGCGAGATGCCCCAGTCCTTCAGCCGGAAAATGATCTCGCCCTTGCCAAAACCGCCTGCTTCGGCGTCGGCGGACATTTTTTCAATCGCTTGTTCCGATGAAAGCCCGGAGTACGTTCCGGAATTCACGACCTTGCCGTACTCGACAAACGCGGCTTTCATGGATTCCCTGGCCAGCGGCGCGCCTTCGGTAGGCTGCACCACGAGGGGAATTGGCAGTCCAAACTTCACCGCGAATTCAAAATCGCGCTCATCGTGCGCGGGAACGCACTGCACCGCGCCCGTTCCGTACTCCATCAGCACGAAGTTTCCAACCCAGATGGGAATTTTCTCCCCGCTGAACGGATTCGTGCCGTACCGTCCGGTAAAAAAACCTTCCTTTTCGGCGGTGGCAATATCCGCGGCCTTCGTGGTTCTTCGCCGCAGCTTCTGAAGGCTTTCTTCGATGGCGGCCTGGCCTTCGACTCCCGCGATCAGTTTTTCCACCAGCGGGTGTTCCGGAGCGAGGATCAGCGCGGACGCGCCATAGATAGTGTCCACGCGCGTGGTAAAAACCTCGATCGACGTGCCGGGGAAACCATCGACGGCAAAGCGCACCCGCGTGCCGCGCGATTTTCCGATCCAGTTGCGCTGCATGGTCAGCACGCGCTCAGGCCAGCCGCCTTCGAGGCGGTCGAGCCCGTTCAGCAATTCATCGGAGTACTGCGTGATGCGCAGGAACCACTGCTCGATTTCCTTGGCTTCAACCGGCGTGTCTTCATGGCGCCAGCAGCAGCCGTTGACCACCTGCTCGTTGGCCAGCACCGTCGCGCACTTCGGACACCAGTTCACGCGGCTGCGCTTGCGGTAGGCGATTCCCTTTTCCAGCATGCGCAGGAACAGCCACTGGTTCCACTTGTAATATTCCGGCTCGCAAGTGGAAATTTCCCGCCGCCAGTCATAGCTGAACCCAAACCGCTGCAGCACCCGCTTGAACGACGCGATGTTGGTAAGCGTCCACTCGCGCGGATGAATTCCCCGCTGGATCGCCGCGTTTTCCGCCGGCAGCCCGAAGGCGTCCCAACCCATCGGGTGAATCACATGGAAACCCTGCATGCGGTGAAAACGCGCCACCACGTCACCAATGGTGTAGTTGCGCATGTGGCCCATGTGCATGGTTCCCGAGGGATACGGCAGCATTTCCAGCGCATAGTACTTCGGCTTCGATGGATTGGCGTCCGCCTCAAAGGCGTGGTCCGCGTTCCATCGCGCCTGCCATTTCTTTTCAATTGCCTGTGGATCGTATTCCGTCACGTTGTCCGTCCCGAGTACTCCGCGCTGTAGCCCGCCTCTTAAGAGGCGGGGCTTCTCTGCTGCCGTACGCAACCCTGAACCTGGTCCGAGCCAATGCCTGGCGTCTTGCCGATACTTACAAAACCCCCGCCTCTAAAGAGGCGGGCTACAGCGATTTTTCGATCGCCGCTGAATCAGGAAATTATTTCTTCACGCTCTTCTTCCGTCTCTCCGCCTTTGTGCCCTTCGAACTTTTCTTCTTGCTCCGTGTTTTTCGCGGTGAAGGTTTCCTCTTCGCCTTCACCATCGAGAACCCATCCTCCGCCCGAGGCGCTTGCTTCACGCTCACTCCCACCAACTCCCAAAGCGCTCGCACATTGCGCCGGTCATCCCCAGGGCGGTCAATGGGCGTCTCCAGAATGAACGCCCGCCCCGGCAATCCCTCGACGCCGGGCCCAAGCTTCAGATGATTCAAAATCCGCCCGAACGCTTCCAGTCCAATCTTCCCCTTGCCAATATGGTCGTGCCGGTCCACGCGCGACCCCAGCGGAGTCTTGGAGTCATTGACATGCCAAACGTAAACCCGCTGCAAGCCCACGGTGCGCTCCACCGCAGCGATCGTGGCCGTTAGTCCTTCGTGCGTCGCGATGTCGTAACCGGCCTCGAGCAGGTGCGCGGTATCCAGGCACACGCCCATCGGCAAATCGCCGGTCTGGTCAAGGATGGCGCGAATCTCTTCCAGGCGCGCGCCCACGGCCGATCCCATCCCGGAAGTATTTTCCACCAGGATTCGCAAGCCGCCGAATTTCATGCCGCGCGCCGCCTGGCGCATGCCTTGCGCGATATCAGCGATGGCCTGTTCGCGATCGCCGCCAAGCCCGGAACCGGGATGCGCTACCAGAAAATCCGCGCCCAGCGCCACCGCGCGCACCAGTTCATCGTGAAACGCCTGAATCGACCGCGCGCGCATCACGCGATCGGGCGACGCCAGGTTGATCAGGTAATTGTCATGAATAACCAGCGGACCGAGCGCCAGTTCCGCGCGCCGCGCGCGAAACCTTGCGGCATCGGCATCCGCAATGCGCGTGCCTCCGCGCGGCCACATTCGCGGGCTGGCGGAAAAAATTTGCAGCGCGTTGGCGCCCAGCTTCGCGGCGATGTCCAGTGCGCCGGCAATGTCCCCGGCGATCGATGTGTGGATCCCGATGCGGAAACTGCCATCCTGCCAGGCGGGCGGCTCGGGGATCGGTGCAGGTTCGGGACGATATTCGTCGCTTGCGTCGTAGGCGGGTTCCGCGCCGATCAGTGGCTCAGCCATTCCCTCTTCAGATGCTTACGGATGCGAACGAATGAATGTTAAGGAGGCTATTCTATCGGATGCGTGCGCCGGCGGCAAACGGAAGAGGCATATCAAGGCTGGATCTGAACCAGCTTCTCATCCTTCGAGCTGCGCGGCGTGCTCGAAGGATCCCATCGCTTGGGTGCGCCGGTGCGCGAACGAAGGCGGTTCATCCACAATCCGACCTTCACCGAACCACTCACAAAATGGCCCAGCTTCACCGGCCCCGCCACCTTCACCCCGCGAACCCAGTGCAAGCCAATGCTCGCGGCGCAGCCGCACTGCGAGCAGTCCGGCGTGCCGCCAAACACGCACGGCTCCACGCGCGTAGAAAAATCGGCGGAATAATTCGCGGACATCTTGGCAAACAGGCACTCGTCCGGATTGCTTGGAGGGGCGAGATAGGCCTTGGCTAATCCGTCGTTAAAGAGCAGTTTCGGATAGCGCTTCTCGAGCGCCGGCAACTGCGATGCCAGCTCTGCGCGATTCTCGGCTGTCAGCATTTCCGCGCTCTGCTCGCCAATCTGAGGGCTGTAAACGCTGACCCAGATGCGATTCGTTTCGGTGCGCTCGCTCCAGAATTTTACATACTCCTCGAGATAGCCGGCGCGCTGCATCATCGGGCGCGTGATCACCCAGTGGATGTTGACCTCGCGGCCTTCGATATTTTTTAGAATGCGTTCGTAAGTGGCCGGCTTGCGGCGGATGTCATGATGCTCCGGCAATCCATCGACGGAAATGGCCACGCGAACGCGCGGCAGGCTCATCCACTCCGCGGGAACGGGCAGCACGCCGCTGGTCACCACCAGGGAAAACACTTCCATCTTCGCCAGCTCCGGGAGGATCCGGCTGAGCTCGCGGTGCCGCACCATCGGTTCCCCGCCGACAAGCGAAACGTGCAGCGGCTTGTGCTTGCGCACCAATTGCAGCACGCCCTCGACCAGTTGATCCCCGCGGAAATCGCTCAACTCGCTGAGCGTTACGCCGCCGCCGAGATGCGAATCGCCGTACGCGTAGCATCCCGGGCAGCTCAGCGGACACTCCCGCGTGATCTCGATCGAAAGCATGGGAACCCGGCCGGTCAAGATTCTTCCCCATGCCGAGAGTACTTCACGGGGCCGGAGACTTGGATTGGGGGCGGCTGTAGTCACATCGGCTTTGATGCCGCGAAGGTCCGACCGGCTGCATTATTTCTTGCCAATTTAACGAATCAGCTAAGCCCTCAAATGATAGCGCGCATCGGCGACTCGACGCCCGATTCCCGCCGTTTCCGCTCCGCGCTCCGCGTCTCTGTGGCAGAATCATGGGTTCGCAATGGCACACCGCCTCAACTATCGCTTACTGATCGCCGGGATCGTGATCGTGGTCTCGGCCGTAGTGCAAATCGCGCGCGAACGCCGCCCATCTTTCCTGCGCCCAGGGCTGCGCCTCTACGCGTTCGTTGGCAACGCGGGTGACGGCACCGTTTCCGTCGTCGACCTGATTCGAGTCAGCAAGATCGCTACCATCGCCGTCGGCCCTTCTCCCTCCGGCCTGCGCGCCCATCCCAAATTCAATCAGATCTGGGGCGTTTCAACCGATGGCGGCTACGCTTTCGTAATCGATGCCGCCACGGGACAACTCTTAGCGCGTATCCCGGTAGGACTTTCCCCGTTCGCCGTAGATTTTTCTCCGGACGGAATGCGCGCATACGTCGCGGCTTCGGGATCGGCAACACTGGTGGCCATCGATTGCCGGACGGGACAAATCACGGGACGCGTGCGCACGGGCCGCCACCCGTGGCTCGCGCGCGTCACGCCCGACGGCAAGCAAATCATCGTGCCCAATCGCGAGGATTCTACCGTGCAGTTTTTTGACGCGCAGACGCTCGCGCCGCTCGGCACGGTTGCCGTCGGCGCGCATCCCGAGCAGGTGACCGTCATGCCGGATAGTTCTGTCGCATTCGTTTCCGCCACTGGCGCGAACCAGGTTTCCGCCGTCGATCTCAAGCGGCACGTGCTGGTCGACAACCTCCAGTTGACCGGAGCCCCGGCGGCCATGCTGATCAAGCCGGATGGCGGCGAATTGTATATCAACGTGCCGACCTCTCACGGCCTCGAGATTGTCGATACCTGGCGCACGGAAATTTCCGAGTCCATGGTTCTCGGCTCGGCGCCCACGGATGGAACCATGACCGCCGACGCGGGCATCGTATACGTGACCGACGCCCTGGCCAACGACGTCACGCCCATCGAAATGGCCACCCGGCATCTCCTACCGCAAATCCCCACCGGCCGGCACCCTGGCCCGTGCGCGCTCGATCCGAGCGGCGATCTTCTGCTGGTAGCCAACGAAGATTCCGGCGATCTGGCAGTCATTCGCGTCCGCACGCAAAGCCTCATCACCATGATCCCCATCGGGATGGGTCCGCGCTCGCTGGCGATCAAAATGTTTTAGAAGCCGCTAAGAACCGATCGAATTCGGTAACAGAAATCGAATCGTTATCTCGACGCAAATGCCAGGCGGAGAGTTTTCGATTTTGTAGCACAGCGACTCTTCGCTGTGCGGTTTTGTACGCGTCCGCGGTGGCTATGCTTGTCGCGGCAATTCCAAGGCCCGCACAGCGAGCCCTTCGCAAGGGCTCGGGATGAAGAGTCGCTGTGCTACAAAAAAACGGCTGGCAACCGTGGCTGCCAGCCGTTGTTCGCTTCTGTAATGTTGCGCAGCGCTTACCTGTGGCCGCCGCCGTGGCCGCCCCCGCCATGGAAACCGCCACCCCCGTGGAATGAGCCCCCGCCCCGTTGCGGCGCGAAACTATGGAAGCCGCCACCCCCGTGCACTGGAGCGCCACCGCGGAAGCCTTCTCCTCGGAATCCTTCGCCACGGAACCCTTCGCCGCGGAACCCTTCATGCCCGTAGGAACCACCTCGGCCATTAAACCCGTGCCACCCGCCATAATAGCCGCGTCCGCCATAGTAGCCATGGAACCACGGACCGGCGCCGATGAACACGCCGCCGACGAAGTAGTCAGGACCGTAGTAGCCGTACGGCGCGCACTCATAAGGCGCATACCCGTAATAACCATAAGCGCAAGCCGGAGGAGGAACCACGTAGGCCGGCCCAGGATAAACCGGCGCAACCCCGAACCCGATCCCAACCCGAACCTGCGCGCTGGCCGTACCCGCCACCGCCAGCATGATCCCCAGCAGCACCGCATGTTTTAGATATCTCATATCGTGGCCTCCTCGATCCCGGCGCGGCGCGTTAGAATTCAGTCTTCCGCGCTTCCTACTCGATCAGACGCTCTAAAGAATGCACCTGACAGTCCAAAGTCGAGGCCGCACGCGACAAACTCTATCTTATTTAAATGGAATGGTTTACGCAAATTTCAAGGAGAGGAGCCCGGCTACCGGCAATGCCGCGATGGCTGTAATCCACCACTCGCGCTGCTTTTCAACCAACCAGGCACCCAATCAAGTAGGACAGGCTTCAGCCTGTCTGGTTTAGATTCACGCATGCCACGAGCTAAAACCAGACAGGCTGAAGCCTGTCCTACCACTACTTCCAAATGCCCGTGATCGCCTCGGCTTCGCGATCCCCCGCATGAAGCGCCGGCAGGCCGAAGTTGTCTTCCACGGTCTTCAGGACGCTGTAGTGAGAATAGAGTTTGTCGACCTGGCCCCGCTTGATCATGTCTCCGAGGAACACGGTATAGATGTGGTTGGTTCTCTCGTGTCCTTCGGATTCGTCATAGGTCACGACCACCAGGGTCCCCTTCATTTTTTCGTCCAGCGGGCACCAGTTCTCCAGGAAATTGCTGAGCCACCGGGACGCTTTTCTCAAACCCGTTGCGGGCTCGAGATAAGGATCGTGCCCGTCGTCGTCCAGATTCGGAGAGTAAAACATGTACTGGGGCAAAGGATACTTTCGCGGGTCGCTTCTAAACTTCTGTATGTCCGTGACGAAGCGGTTGTGCGGATCCTGAGTGTTCACGGATTCCATGCGGTCGGCGCCGTACTTCTGAATTTTCGTGAAGCTCAGGAACGGCACGTGTTTTCTGGCGTACTTTCCGCGGTCGCCTAAAAACGGTTTCGGCAACTCCGGATAATTTTCGGCGTACCCTCGCCAGTCCAGAAAATTCGCGATCGTCGCGTGCTCTTCGTCGTCGGGAAAATCGATTTGCCGGTCGCTCTGCGCCTCGAAGGGGCTGCCCGCAACCATGGCCAGATAATTGGGATAAGAAGGGTGACCGATCGCGTGGAAGTTGGTGAAGTCAACGCCCTCTTGTGCGAGCCGCTCGAGATACGGATCCTTGCGCGCGGAATCGAAATTTTGATTTTCAAGAACGATGATCAGGACGCGATCGAAGTGCGTTCCCGCATGTGATGCGCCGGCCTGCGCCCGTGCAGAGCGCGAGCCCGGCGATAATGAAGCCCAGATTGCGGCGCAAACCACAGCCGCCGTCGCGGCGAATGGCCATCGCCGCCGTGAACTTGCTTCCAAGGAGAGCCCTCACTTTTTCGGATTAAATTGCGCCGAACTCACCCGTGGCGCATGCTTTAGCTTGCGTCGTTTCATTACCGCAGCGCATGGAGGGATCGAACGACCCTCCGCAAGCTAAAACGTGCGCCACTTCCCTAAGCTGGCAATTGGTAGGATGACGATTCCCCGCGGCGGGCTGTACCTAAACATCCCAGGCGAAATTTTCCTCGCCCAATTGAATCTCCAGCATGCCCTCGCCGGGTAGAAGATCCATTGGCAGCCCGCCCTCCCACAGCGCGACGCCCAGAGAAATGGATTTTCGGTTCACCAGCAAGAACATTTCCCGGGCGATGGACACTTCCAGGATGCGGTCGAAGGCCACTTTCACCACGTCGTCCGGCCCCAGCAGGCACAGGTCGCGCGACTCCACTAGGTAGCCGGTCACCCGGCCGCCCTCGAAGCGCACCACCACGCGCAACTCCTGCTCGGCGCGGAAGGTGATGCGGAATTCGGCGTCGCGCAATTCCCGCAGCGCCTCGGAGAAAACATCGACGCGCAGATGGAAGCGTTTTTCGTCGAACCCGTAGCGGATCTCGTGCAGTAGCATGAGCCGCCCGTGCATGGCGCTGCTGCGGCGGTCGGCGGAATACAGGCCCGCGCCCATCCACTCAAAGTAGGTGGACTCCCGGCCGTCGACCTTCACGGTGAGGTACGCGGTTGGCGGCAAGACCAGCGCCGGCATGGGCTGCCGCTTGATGGGCTCAGCCAGAACGTCCGGCGCTTCCGCTCCCAGCGAGCGATACACTTCGGTCAATAGCTTCCTGTAAAACGCGTCGAACTCGGCGTCGTTGGCCGAACTGTGCTCCGGCCCGTACCACCAGCACCAGTCGCTGCCTTCCGCCGCCAGCAGGGCCTCGTACGAGATCAGCAGTTGCGCCGCCGTCGGCGCCTTGGCAAATCCCTTGGCGGCGTTGTCCGCCTGCTGCGCGTAGAAATCGCGCGCCCGCCGCAGGTAATCCCAGGCCATCACGTCTTCCGCCGCGCCGATCCATACATCGAAATTGGCGTTGATCCACGACGCCGGAAAAATTCCGTTGTTCCGCGGGATCTCCCCCGCCGCGGCCACCGCTTCGCTGGCGGTCAGCGCCAGGATATCCGGATCGTTGTCGATTCTCCGGTAGAACTGCCGCAGAAACTCGCGCCCATTGCCGCGAAAATATTCCCAGGCATTTTCCCCGTCAAGAATCAGCGAAACGGTGAGCGGCCTTCCGATGTGAACGCGCTCTCCAATCGTGCGAATGCGGTGGTACAGATCGTCGGCCGCGGCGTTGGTATCCATGCGGCTGTAGACGAAGCCCACCAGGTCCGACAGATAGTGGTCGCGGAAAAAACCCACCATTTCCCTGCCGGCCACGCGCACCCGCAGCGGCGAATATAATTTGTCAGCATTGTCCGGTACGCCGGCGCCGTCGCGCCCGAATCCCGCGCCCAGCGTTCGCCCCAGCACCCCTTCGTCCGTCGCAAACCACTTGAAGCCCAGGTCGGATGCGATCGACAGCGCGTCATCCGACACCGAACCTTCCGACGGCCACAGACCGTCGGGCGCTTTTCCAAAAACGCGTTCATGATACCGCCGCGCCCGTACCAACTGTTCGCGAGCATCTTCCGGCCGGCGAAAGGCCGGCGCCGGCAGCGGCGTCCCCGGATTGGAAACGCGCGCAATGTCCGAATCGCACAGCAGCGGAAGAATTGGATGATAAAAAGGCGTGGCGGAGATTTCGATTTGCCCGGCTGCCGCGGCTTTGCGGTATTCCGGAAGAACTTTCCCCAACAACTCGATCTGCTTCTCGCGCAGATTTTCCTTGTCCTGCTCGGTGAAATCGGCGCCCTTGCGCGCCAGCGCCGAGACCACCGGGTCGCTGGCCAGATATTCCTCGTCCATCCAGGCGAGTTGCGAAAGCACTTGCAAATCACGCCAGTCGCGTTCGCCGAACGTTTGCGTGGCGCGCTGCGCGCCCTGCGAAGCGACCCACTGATGAAGTTCGATGTAGCGAGGCCAGCGCGCCAAAAGATTGTCGTAATTCACCTGAAACGCGCGGACCATGAGTTCCGATTTGTCTTCAGGAGTGAGGCCGGATATGGGGCGAAACGCGGCCGTGAACGTTGTCTCGTCAAATTTTCCGCTGGCGTATTCCTCCAGCTGCGCTCCGAGCGACGGCACCACATTAAAAGTGGCATGCACGCGGGGGAATTCTTCAATCACGCGTACCATGCCCCAGTAATCCTTCAGCGCGTGCAGGCGCGTCCACGGCAGCACGTAACGCCCGCTCGATGGATCGCGGTACTGCGGCTGATGCATGTGCCACAAGATCATCAGGTGGACGCGGTTCATTGCAGGACGGCTCCGGCAGCCTGGTGCGCAAGCTTCGGCGGGAAAATTCCGGAAACCAACACCCGGTGACCCGCGCGCATCTCATCGGCGCGCATGCTAGAATGGCGCCTCTGAACGATGCGCTTAATTGACCGGTACATCTGCCGCCAGGTGTTCTCCCACGCTTTCCTGGGACTGGGCATATTCACATTTGTATTTTTCGTGCCGCAACTGGTGCGCCTGATGGACCTGGTGGTGCGCCACCCGGGATCCTGGTCAACGATAGCCATCCTGTTCCTTTCAACGTTTCCCGCCATTCTCAGCCTGACGATTCCCATGGGCGTGCTCGTCGGCGTGCTCATCGCGCTCGGACGATTGTCAGCCGACAGCGAGCTGATCGCCATGACCGCGCTGGGAATGGGCCGCCGGCGCCTCCTGGTTCCCGTCGGTTTTCTGGCGATGGGCGCCACGGCCATCACGCTGGTAATGACGCTGTGGCTCGGTCCGCTTTCCGTGCGCACCTTCCGCACACTCGAAGACCGATTGCGCGCGGGGCAGGCCTCCTATCAGGTTACTCCTCGGGTGTTTGACGAGCGCTTTCCCCGCATGGTTCTCTACGTGAACGACATTGACTCCTCCGCCACACGTTGGAAGGGGGTCTTCCTGGCCGGCACCGACAAGGGCGTCTCGCGCCTGACTTTGGCGGAGGAAGCGATTGTAGTTCCCGACCGCAACGAGGGCAAGCTGGAGTTACATCTGCGTAACGGGACGGATCACGAGTATTCTGCCGCCGATCCCGGGCACTACACGCTTTCTGCGTTTGGAGAGCGCGACCTGCCGGTGGAGGTGAAATCGACTGAGGAAGATCATGTCGCCGAGCCCGGAATTCCGGGTCGCACCATGGGCACCTTGTGGCGGGAGCGCAAGACCGAACGCGATGCCGGCGTCGAAATTCAGAGGCGCCTCTCGTTTCCGTTTGCGTGTGTTTCGTTTGCCCTGCTGGCGATGCCCATTGGCGCTCGCCCAAGGCGCGGCGGACGCGCCGCCGGGTTCCTCATCACCCTGGTACTGATCACCGGCTACTACCTGCTCTTCACCATCGGCGCGGAACTGGCTCGCGGCGGAACCATTCCGATCTGGGTGGGCATCTGGTCCGCCAACGTAGTTACCGCGGGCCTGGGCCTGTTTCTTTTGCCGCAACTGGAACGCATGCCAGGCAGCAGCCGCACCAGCGCCGCGTGGGACCGCATCGCAGCCTGGAAGGTGTGGAAAATCTTTTCGCGAGAGGAACAAGCTGCCCCTGTCGCTCCGAATGGCGTGTCGGTCGGCGAAAGAATTCTGGCCCGAACGAAGGGCCGGACCGGCATCCCGCAACTTCTGGACGTGTATCTCCTGCGCAGTTTTATCTATTATTTCACGCTGCTCACGGTCGGGTTCATCGTGCTCTTCGAGGTTTTTACGTTCTTTGAACTGCTCGATGACATGGCCCAGCATCGTACCGGCCTGGTGGAAGTGGGCCTGTATTTCGTGTACCTGGCCTGCTATCTGTTCTACCAGTTGGCGCCGCTCGCCGCGCTCGTCGCTGTGTTGGTCACGCTCGGCGTGATGACCAAGAACAATGAGCTGGTGGCGTTTAAGGCCAGCGGACTCAGTCTCTATCGCATCGCCCTGCCTCTTCTGCTCGCCGGAATCTTTCTGGCCGCCAGCCTGCTGGTGCTCGATGACACCTATCTTCCCTACGCGAACCAGCGCCAGGATGCGCTGCGCAACCAGATCAAGGGCCGCCCGGCGCAAACCTATTACCAGCCCAGCCGCCAGTGGATTTTTGGCGAGCGCGCGAAGATCTACAACTATGAACTTTTCGATCCGGACCACGAATTATTCGGCGGCTTGAACGTTTTCGAGCTCGATCCTGCGACCTTTGAAATTCGCCGCCGCATCTACGCAGCGCGCGCCCACTGGGACAGCCAGCAGGCGGTCTGGATTCTGGAATCGGGCTGGATCCGTGATTTCGATCACGGCCAACTGGTGCGCTTCACGCCGTTTCTCGCCGACGCGCTCAACGAATTGAGCGAGCCCCCTTCGTACTTCAACCGCGAAGTCCGGCAGTCCTACCAGATGACCTGGTGGGAGCTGCAGCGATACATCGGCGACCTGCATCAGGCGGGATTCGACGTGGCCCGGCTTTCCGTGCAACTGCAGAAAAAACTTTCCTTCCCGCTGGTAGCTCCGATCATAATCCTCCTGGCCATTCCGTTCTCGATCCTGGTGGGAACACGTGGCGCGATCGGAGGACTGGCACTGGGAGTCGGGATCGCTATCGTGTACTGGGCAGCGTCAGCGCTGACGGAAGCCATGGGCGCCGTAGGTCAGCTTCCGCCCCTGCTCGCCGCCTGGGCGCCCGACACCGTATTCGGATTCCTCGGCCTCTATTTCTTTTTGAAGATGCCGACGTGAGCGGTGATTGCCGGAAACTTGATTGTTTCCGAAATTAGAAATATCTAATCTACGACCTTGGATATTCGCGCCGCATTGAATTCCCGAAGTAATGAATATTTAAAGTATTTGTTTAGTTTTAGATCGACCGCTAACTTTCAATCGCGTCGTCACCCGGTAATCCGAGAAAAGAATCTCTCTCCGATTTCCGATTTCCCCGGACGGCAACCTAGCCGACACAGTTAAAGTATTATCTAAAGTTACTTTCTCGGACTTGTCCTCACGTCCTCAGCCCATCGTTCCGCACCAACGACCGAATCTTCTGGCACACCAGATCGATGCCCACTTCATTATGCCCGCCTTCCGGAATAATCACGTCAGCATAGCGTTTCGACGGCTCCACAAACTCCATGTGCATTGGCCGCACCGTCGCCAGGTATTGCCGCACCACGGACTCAACGGTACGGCCGCGTTCGCGAATGTCGCGGCGCAAACGGCGAATGAAGCGCAGGTCGGCATCGGTATCCACAAAGATCTTGATATCCATCGAGTCGCGCAAGGCCTTGTTATCAAAAATAAGGATGCCCTCCAGGATCACCGCCGAACTGGGGTTCAGACGCACCGTCTGCGGCTCTCGCTGGTATTTCGCAAAATCATAAATGGGAC
>Ga0209168_10001683_pt1 | contig 16936 bp, 18 predicted proteins | sample Coa_R1_FD_187156 | JGI IMG/M metagenome (GOLD analysis project Ga0209168, IMG submission 187156) | Surface soil microbial communities from Centralia Pennsylvania, which are recovering from an underground coalmine fire - Coalmine... | ecosystem: Environmental > Terrestrial > Soil > Unclassified ... | reverse complement strand
GCCTGCCGGGTCCGGGCCTTACGCCGGTCCAGCCGCGATGCCCTTGGCGCGTCGCCTTCCGGTACCGCCTCTGCCATCACCGCTCCTCCTGCCGTACCATCTCGCCCGGTTTCCATCAGCACTGATAATCTAACTCAGGTCTGATACCTTACATTATTGCTCGGGTCCAGGTGGCACTCGCAATAGGGATCAGGTGCTCGGCGGCCAGCTCGTCGAACAATTCCGCAGGTACCGCCGCCGTCAGGTAGCTCACGTCCCCGGAAACCTCGGTTGCGTCTGCAGCAGCGGCGCCCACCTGCGGGTCCGCGGACCACAGCATCTCGAAGATCCGTCACCACGAAAGCAAAGCCCGCCGCACAACCCGACATCAGGGTTCGATGGCCGCCGCCGCCACTCGCGGTGCGCCTTGGTGATTACGGTAAGTAGTGGGTTTCGGTCGGCATGTATGAGGTACTCGACAATGATGGCCTGCGGCTGGGATCAAGAACGCCGACGGCGCTGACCCGGACGACAACGCAGGTCACAGATGCTTGACTTATCTAGCACTGCTTGATATAGTTAGCATGACGAATCCGGAACTACTGAATTCGTACACCACGAAGGGTTACATATGACTAGCACCACCGAGCGCTACCGCGCCGCGGCGAGCCAGTCGGCCAGCACGGTAGAGAAGGTCGCCGACTTCTGGGCGCAGGGATCGCGACGGCTGACGGAGCGCATGCTTCCGGGCTTCCCGCAGGTCAACCTGGTCCCGATGGTCGAGCGCTACTTCGAGTTCGTGCAGCGGACGGTGGACATCAGCCGTGACATGACCATCAAGTGGGCCGAGGCTGCAGGCACGCTATCCGGTGCCGTCCGCGAGCAGGCCGAGTCCGTCGGCGGCCTGGTCCGCGAGCAGGCCGAGTCGACCCGCGAGTTCGTGCACGAGCAGGCCGGCAAGGCCGAGCAGGCCGCCCGCGAGCAGGCCGACAAGGCCGAGCAGGCCGAGAGGGAGCTGGCCCGCGAGGCTCGCAAGGCCGAGCGCGAGCAGGCTAAGCACGCTCACGACCGGGCCCGCGAGCGCTACGAGAGCCTGACCAAGGCCGAGCTGAGCGACCTGCTGGAGCAGCGTCACCTGCCCAAGACGGGCACCGTCGACGAGCTCGTGGAGCGCCTGGTCGAGGCGGACAGCAAGTAATCACGCGGCTCGTCCCGTCACACTAAGACGCCGGCGCCCGGCAGATTCTGCCGGGCGCCGGCGTCGTTGATGATGCACCGGGCCGGGCCGCAACGATGCGGAATGGACCAGGGTGACGTGGGTAGACGGGCCAGCCACGGCGTATCCGAGCGCCGGTAACGGAAGGTGGCTGAGGTGCCCAGAGGATCAAGCCCGAAGCGGGAACGGCAATACGAGCACATCAAGGACAGCGCCGAGCAGCGCGGCGAGAGCACCAGGCGAGCGGAGGAGATCGCGGCTCGCACGGTGAACAAGGAGCGCGCCCGGTCGGGCGAGGCCAAGACCGCCAGCCGCACGTCGACACAGGACATTTCCTCATCCCGGCGCGGCGGCTTGCGCTCGCACAGCGGCGCAGCCGGCCCGACCTATGAGCAGCTCTACGCCGAGGCCCGCAGGCGGAACATCAAGGGCCGTTCGTCCATGAACAAGGCCCAGCTGGCGCGGGCACTCGGCCGCTGACCTGGCCGCGCTTGCCGGAGGGACGGCGTTGCAGCACAAACAGCCGTGACGCAACGTCGCCCGGCCGGCGTATCCGGCCGTTACGGAGTGCCGAGCAGGCGCGCGAACGGTCCCTTATCCTCCTCGACGGCTTCGCCGGCCCTCAGGGCCCAGCCGTCGACGGACTCGAGACTGATCCGCCACGGGCCGTCGGTGATCTCGTTACCGCCCCGGACCCCCGCGACCCGGAGGTGCAGATGGTGCTCGGACTCGGTTTCCGCCTCCTTCGCGTAGTCCTTGCCCAGCAGACCCGAGTTCGGCTCCAGCGCGCTCATCAGCGGGTGGCCCGTGATCAGCTCGCTGAAGTACCTGCTCTGGGCGATGAGCGTCCCGGTCAGGGTGGTGCCGTGAACGGACACGGCGACGGGCACCTCGGCCTGCGCGGAGTCGTTGACCGCCCGGACCAGCTGGCGGAGAACGGGGTCGACGTCGTGCTTTGCCATGCGAATCACTCCTTCTTGGCGTTTGTCAGGGAGACTCGCACCTACCCACGCCCGGCCGGCGAAACCCTATAGCGCGGGCCAGGTCAGCGGCGGCGGGCGAGCGGGAACGCGAACCACAACAGGCCGAACACCAAGACGACGAAGACAGTGATCAGCACCGCGAGCAGCCCGCTGGCGACGAAACTGGTGATCAGCAGGATGGCGGCGGACACCGCCAGGCCGACGACGGCCAGCCCACTAATGGCCATCACGCTGGCCGCGCGGACCAGGCCTTCCTTCTTGCCGCGGCGGAACACCACCCGGTGATAGGCGACGGGTCCCAGCAGCAGCGCCGTCGCCAGGACGGACAGCACGATGGTGGCCAGGTACAGGTCCCGCTGGCTGTGGCTGAGCTTGGCGAACCGGTTGGTGAACGGAAGGGAGAGCAGGAAGCCGAACAAGACCTGGACGCCCAGTCCGGCCACGCGCAGCTCCTGCAGCAGCTCGGCCAGGTTGCGGTCATCTCGCTCGGCCTCGGTCTCGTCCCGCTGATCCGGCAGCCGGGCAGCCTCCATCGCACCGCACCTCCTGCTCCTAAGGACCGCTTGGTACCCAGGCCCGGTGAAGCTAACCGGCCCCCGGCGCTGACGCGGGCGTAGTCACGCGGACTTCCTGGATCCCGTTTTCTTCCGGTCCGGCTCCGTGGCGGCTGTCTTCCGGGCCGGCGGGCCGGACGACAGCACCCCGGACCAGATCGCGCGCGCCATCTCGGACCTTCCTTCGCCTAGAACCCTTCCATCGCCCTGTCCAGGTCGCGCGCGATTATTCGGGACCAGCCTCGCCGGGCAGCGCCTGTTTGCTGAGCCGCCGCAGTGAGGGCAAGCTGACCAGGGCAAACGGCATCGGCAGCCACAGGGTCAGCGCCCGGTAGGCGAACGTCCCGGCCACGGCGACCGCCAGCGGTGCCCCGCAGGTCCAGATCGTGACGGGCAGGATCAAGGTCATGGTGCCCGCCCCGGCGAGCGGCGTGACCCGCCGGGTGAATACCATCCCGGTACAGAAACCGCAGACCAGCGCCGGCCCGTCCATGGTGAGCCCGAACGCCGCCAGCCCCGCCCAGACCGCGAAGATCTCCGCGGCCCAGAAGGTGAGCATGCCGCCCAGCGCGCTGCGGTGCCGCAGCGGACTGCGGAACAGCGCCGCGGCCAGCCGGACCGAGTCCAGCAGGACCGACACGCGCCCGCGCCATCCGGGACGGTCCCGCAGCCGGGAGGCGTACCGCCCGGCGGCCCAGAGGACCAGTGCGGCCGCGGGCAGCGGGATGATCGCCCATGGCCACGTCACGTCCGCCGGGGGAACGGCCAGGCCGCGGAACAGCACGACGAGGGCCGCCGCGCAGCCGAACAGCGCGAGAACCCCCTGTTCCATGCCGCCCAGCGTGCCGGCGCGGACGTAGGACTCGCGAGGGTCGGCGCCCGCCTGCTGCAGGGCCAGGTCGTCCGGCGTGCGGCCGCCGTGAGCGAAGAACCCGCTGAACCCGGCCATCACCACGGCCAGCAGCCGGCCGCGGGGCAGCCGGAAACCGCCCTCGGCGCGGTAGATGCCGCGGTAGGCGGCGTGGTATCCGGCGAACGAGACGCACAGGGCACCGGCCATCGCGGCCAGCCAGGTCCAGTCCACCCGGCTCAGCACCGACCGCACCTCGCCGAAGCCCGCCACGTAGGACAGGCCGGTCCCGGCCACCACGTCCAGCAGGCCCGCCACCGCGATCAGCCCGGCCAGTTCCAGGCTGCGCCAGTGCAGGACTGGCCGTATGTGCCAGCGCCGCGCCCGGGGCTGCGCGGCAGCTTGCGCGCTGATCTGCCTAGTCCTCACCGAGCGCGCGGGCGAGTTCGTCCCGCCCCATCCTGGAACGCCCCGGCAGATCGCGCTGCCTGGCCAGCACGTAGAGCTCGTCCCGGGTTTTGGGGGCATCGCCGCCGGTCCGCTTACGCTCGTCCCCGGCCGCCTCCTGCTGGCCCAGCGCGGTCCGGGTCTGCTCCGACATGTGCGCGATCGTCTTGCTCGACGTGGCCGCCGGATGCGCCTTGGTGACGTTCTTCAGCGCGGCCTGGGTCTGCTTGGCGGTCGCCATCGGCGTCTCCTGATGTGACTAGGTGAGCGGGTGTCTCTTCTTCCCGGTCCGCGCCTGCCCAAACGATTCAGCCTGCCCGGTTCGGGTAGCAGGCCGGGACCGACCGAAAGGAGGCGTCATGGCCACCGAGAAGCAGAAGGAAGCCGCCCGACGGAACATCGTCAAGGCCCGTGAGGCGCAAAGCGCCCGGGCACACGGCAAAAATGTTCCCCGCAGCGGCGAGGGCATGAGCACCGCGGACAAGGACAAGCTGGCCGACCGGGAGTTCGCGTTCCCCGATGAGCGTAAGGAGCCGCTGACCGACGCCCGGCACGTTCGTAACGCGATCGCGCGGTTCAACCAGGTCGAGGGGGTCAGCGACGCCGAGCGGGACAAGGCGTGGCAGCGGATCCTGGCCGCGGCCAAGCGCTACGACGTCGAGGTCTCCGAGTCCGGCTGGCGGGAACTGGCCAAGGGCGGCAAGGACCGCAAGCGCTGATCGCCTCTAAAGTGAATGTCTGGTAAATCCAGCGAGGCCGAGACGCCGCGTATCGTGGCCGGCGCTGGCGCGGATCCTCACCAGTCCCGCGAACCCCGCGGGCAGCTGTCTTCGCTCGCCGGTTCCGCGATCCGGAAAAGATCGCGGTGGATCCGGCTTCCACGGAGTGTTGTGGCAGCTATAGGGGGTTTGACCAAATCTTCCATCCGTTCGGCCAGCCCAGTACGTCGGCTCACGATCGAAGCTACGTTCACGTTGTGACAATCAGTTAATGATAACGGCGCCGTCGCGAGGAACAGTTGGAACGAAACGAATGGGAGCCGTGTCGACAAAGCGTACTGTCAACCTTGGGTGCACGCGCGTGCCTGCACCGTGGCGCAGCGGTGCGCGCTTCCGGGCTTGCCGGTACCACGGGGGCAAGTACCCGGGTGCAGGCTTCTACGGCAGCCAGCACCGCCTTCGCCGTACCCGCCCACTCGAGGCTCTGACGGCGGGACAGCAGTGTCTCTCCGCCCGGTCACGGTCCGCGATTGGTGTATTGATAGTCGGCCTCCGCCCCAGGGCTGGTATACCGTCTCGATCTTATATTCGGGCATCTGCAGCAAATTGCTGCAAACCTTGAATGTATGAATCTAGCTCGCCTGGAGCGAACCTGCAGAGCTTGATCGCCCACCAAAGGTCGTTATCCGGATTACCGACGAGTTTGTAGCCATTAGGAAGCAACACTGCATACCCTCCTCTGGAGAGCACAAGGAGCGAAAAAAGAAAAATGCCGGTACTGGCGTTCCATATCCGGGTAGTGTTGTCGTAAGAGGCGGTGGCTAGCAAGGAACCGTTAGGGGAAAACGCCAGGTGACGTACGCCGCCAACGTGGCCTGCGAGAATGGCGCGAGTGACGCCTGTGTTGGCGTCCCAAATGCGTGCAGTCCCGTCATCAGAGGCTGTAGCCAACAGAGTACCGTCTGGCGAAAAGGCTACATCTCGGACACTGCTCGTGTGACCCTGGAGAGTAGCCAATAGCGGCAGCCGTTGTCGGATGATTTTCCCGGCGAGGTCCCAGACGCGGACTGTCTTATCGTCGGCAGCAGTTGCCAACCGGGTGTTTTGAGCAGAGAATCCTACGCTCTGCACCCAGTTCGTGTGGCCTTCTAGGATGGCGCGAGTGGCGCCGGTAGTTACACTCCACAGGCGAGCCGTATTGTCAGCCGAAGCGGTCGCAATCATTTTGCCGTTAGGCGAGAATGCTACGTCCCGTATGCTCCCAGTATGGCCTTTAAGTATGTCGCGCCGGTCGCCCGTTGATAGATCCCATATGCTAACGGTGTTGTCATTGGAGGCCGTGGCGAGCAGAGCGGTATCCAGAGAAAAGGTCGCCTCGGGCATGCTGCCTGTGTGATTCTTAAGCGTGATCCGGAAATCGTTAGAGCTGAAGTCCCATACTCCGCACGTCCGACCGTCAGAGACGGCTGCCAGCAGCGCGCCGTCGGCAGAAAATGCTACGCTTTGTACCCAGTTAGTGTGACCATCAAGGATGGCGCGACTGGTACGGGCGGCGCCGGTGGCCAGATCCCAAATCCGACCAGCGCCGCCATTGGTCGCCGTGGCGAGCAGGGTGCCGTCAGGGGAGAACACCACGTTCTGCACGGAGTTTGTGGGCCTTTGGAGTATGGAGCGGCTAGCATCAGTCGCTAGGTCCCAGATCCGGGCCGCGCCGTCGGCGGTAATGGTGGCAAGTAGGGTGCCGTCAGGAGAAAACGCCGCGTCACGCACGCTTCCCTTATGACCCTCCAGGGTCGTGCGGGTTGTGGCGGTGGCTACATCCCAGATCCGTATGGCGCCATCCTCGGTAGCTGCGGCGAGCATTGTGCCGTCGGGAGAGAACATGACGCTCGCCAAAACACTGGTGTGCCCTTGCAAGGTCGTGCGGATCGTGCCAGCGGCCACGTCCCAGATCCGGACGGTCCGATCGTCGTCCGTTGTCGCTAGCAGAGTGCAGTCTGGGGAGAACGCCGCATCCTTCACATAGCCGATTCGTTCATGCAGGGTTGTGCGGGTTGTGCCTGCGACAGCATCCCAGATGCGGAGAGTTTGGTAACTGGAATCAACAGCAAGCAGGGTACCGTCAGGAGAAAACGCCGCGTCTCGCACGCTACCAGTCTGAGTTTGCAGGGTCGCGCTAGCCGTACCGGCGCCCAGGTCCCAAAGCTGGACAGCATTGTCGAACGAGGTCGTCGCGAGCAGAGTCCCGCTGGCAGAGAAGGCTGCGCCCCACACTCTGCCCGGATGAGATTGGAGGCTTGCGTGGGTAGTGCCAGTTGAGGGGTCCCAAATCCGAACAGTTTGGTCGTCGGCGGCGCTAGCCAACAGGCTGCCGTCGGCGGAAAACACGACGACTCGGACGGCCCCCGTATGGCCCGACAGGACGCGGATGGTCCTTCCATCAGCCCCGTCGACTACCTGGATGACGCTACCCGACCCGACAGCGAGCAATGTGCCGTCGGGAGAGAAAGCAATGCATCTCGCGCCCTTTGGAGGTTGGATCATGACATCTGCCGGATCGCGGCCCGCAACCGCAGCAGCACGCAGTTGGTCCGGCACGTCCGCGATCTGGTCGATTCCCTCAGCGCCAAGGAGCGCGGCTCGGTTCCATTGGCTGCCTGCGAGTAGAGCTCCGCTCAGCGAACCTAGGAACATACGGGCTCCGGTCATATCGGCGCCACGCAAGTCAGCACCAGAGAGATTGGTTCCTTGAAGTCGCATGCCGCGTAGGTTTGCTCCGCTGAGATCGGCTCCTCTGAGATCGTGATCAGTCAAATCCTGGTCGCGTAGATCTACTCCGGCAAGGTTCTGGCGTTCGGGAATGTTCTGGTCCAGATTCTGGCCTATTGTCGCGGACAGGCGATCGCCGATAGCTAGGGCGTTCTGCTTGGCGGCCTGTGACGCTCCGGGGTCGGCTAGTGTTTGCGTGACCCAATCACGGGAAGCAGATTGATCGGCAAGATCTACGAAGAAATCAGCCATCTGTCTGGACATTTGTCGGCTACCAAGGATATGCATGGTCCGCGCGTCGTCAAGGTCTCCGGCTGCTGCTGCTGCGACAAGCCACTCCATGATTGACTGATGAACAAACGCAAATGTGCCGTCCTCAGTTCTGACCAGTAGGCTTCCAGAGCCAATCAAATGACCGGCCTCATCATCGCTATAGCCACGTTCGGCTAGTCCCGTCAAAGTTGCCGAAACTTCGACTGCCAGGTCATTCAAACCAATAGTAAGTTTCTTTGACTCCCACAGCCGCCGGGCAAGGGCGGTACATGCGGCAAGGCGCTCGCTCTCATCAATAGAAGATATTCCCCGTCGGTGCTGTTGTCTTGCTGTCTCACTAGCCAGCCAGAAATCTATTATTTCCTTGTAGAGTCCTGCAGGGCTAATTCGCCCATCGTCGCTTCGAACGGCCCGCAGGCGGCTCTCATCAAGAGCAGCTACGAAAGCGAGCATCCGCGGATTATGTGCCAAATCGAGCAGGTTACCGATATTACCGAGTAGAGCGAATCGGATACTGGCGCGATCTGCATCGCCACCGTAGAGGTTGGTCAGGAACCGAAGCATTTGTTCTTCGGAAAAATCCTCAAGCACAACTACGCGGCTTGCGGTAAGAGCCTCCACGCGCTCGCCGAGAGCAGTTCGTACCTGCTCGGTTGACCGGAAGTGCTGGGTCCGACTGGTGAGGACTACCTTGGCGCGCCCAGCCACGGAATCCAGCAGAACGCGCAGGTAGTCAGTTGCGCTCTCGTATCCTACACGGAGTTCAAGTTCATCAAACCCATCAAACAGCAGTGCAATACGTCCACTGTGGATCATATATCGGAGCTTCGCTGGGTTGATATCCTCAACACCTTGCCGGATTAGATGCTGTGCGAGAAGCTCATCAAGTGTCGGTGCCTTTTCCAAGCTTCGCAGTTCGACTAGGATGGGCTGCACGCTGGGCAGCTCATTCGGAAGTACACGGGTTAGCTGCCGCAAGAACGAGGTTTTCCCGCGACCGAAATCACCCAGCACGATAACAAGCCGTGCTTCATCGACACTGAGCCATGTGATGGCCCTTTCGACTAGCCCTGTCAAGACATCGTTTCCGCTGCCGACTAGCTGATAGCGCTGCGAAACATAGAGTTCCGCAGGATAAATTCGATCGGTAGCGAGCCGTTCGCCTTGCTTGTTGGCCAAAGGCCTGAGGTCAATGAGCCCCTGATATTCGATGAAGCTGCGCAGCCGAACCCCGTGTTGGCGAGCCCAGGCTATTAGTTGCCCTGAAACTGCAGGCCCGCTGTAGACCAGTTCGGACGGCACTGAAGGATCGGCCGATGCGAACAAGGCGTGCACTGTTGTAACAAAAGTCTCCAGTACACCTTCGGTCACCGGCTCATTAAGGACACCTACCGGCCACTGCACTGAACCACCAGCTGGCAGCGGATGAGAAACCCTCAAGTAACTGCCCTCCGGCCGTTCGGTTACAGTCGCGGTAGGGAATCGTGCACGTGTAGCCTCGGCAACACGTCCTAGGAGTTCCTCATTCCCACTGGCCGGTATTCGGCCAGATGGCACCTCTGTTTGCGTATCGCGTATATGCGCGACTGCATCGGTCCTTGTACGAATGCTTTTCCCGCGATTTGCGCCGCGTATGGCATCTTCATTTTTCTCCGCGCTCGCGTCCTGGGACTGAGGTGGAAAGACAGCGTCCACATCAGTTAGTTTCTGATCTGTGTGATATTGCCAGTCAGAGCCCGTAGGACTAATCCTATTATCGCCGATCCAACGGTGCTGGCCCAGTGCATATTGACGGGCATAGCAAGTGAAACCATCACGGCTTATCGTTATGAGCTGATATTGATTAGGAACTTCGGCTGGGCGTGCGGGAGCATCGACAGCGGTGCTGCCAGTGGACACGACAGCTAGTCCAGAGGAAAGCCGGTGCATCTTCGCATCGTGCGTGTGCCCGTGAAGCAATAGGTTCACCAGGCCAGGAGCGCCGAGCAGTCTGTCGAGGTCGTCGGCATCGCGCAGATTCTCTTCATCCTCCAGTGCTCCGCGTACGACGTTATGGTGAACTGCAGCTAGCCGTAGCCATCCCCGTTCTCGGTAGGTCACTAGTCGATCTGCGAACCATCGCAATTGATGTTCACCGATGTACCCGTAATGGTCGTCATCGCGATGGCTCTCTGCCATGGTCGAATTCATGCCTGCCACCACTACGCCGAGATCAGGCATTTCGAACAGAGTCCACGGTTCATCGGGTGTGAACGTTACAGTGTTAACGTCGGCATAAAATTCCGTAAAGGCGGAAACAAACTGGCGCCATTTAGGAAAGTATGGGGGAACCGGCGCAACTTCGTCGGCTTCTTGCTCTGTGAAGTATGCCTCGCAGGCCTTTCGGTTGACGTCGTGGTTACCAGGCACAATCGCCACATGTCGCCGTGGAATTTCAGTCGCCTCAGACAGGGCGCCGAGGAATTCAATGACTTGCTCAAATTCACTGCGTAGTCCCCACTCTGCCAGGTCGCCCGTGACAACCAGAAGATCTGGCCGAAGCCCATGATCATCGGCTAGACTTGAAAGGTCGTGATGCAGCCGACGGAATAGTGTATCCTCAACTCGATCAGAGGGTGTCAGCCCATTCCCGCCGAATAGATGATGCTTTCCAAACTGCATGTCGGAAATGTGCAGGACTGTGATTTCGGCTCTACCATGATCATGCGCGGCGTCAGTTGTCGATTGCCAACGTGAATCCAGGACTTCGGGCCACGCGAATCGCAACTGATCCGCAGTGATAGCGTAGCTGTCTCGTTCCTGAGCGCGGCCTGCGGGTGCAGAAGCGAGCAAGCCGACCACTCTATCGATGGCGTCATCGAATACCGGACTTCCACTGAATCCTGGCTGTACTCGCAATGCCGAATCCGGGCCCGAGTCGAGTTGAAGTCGGCTACCACCGACGCGGCCACGCACGGTTGTCGACACCCATACACCATCTGGCCGCGATGGGCTGCCCGGATAGCCAAATACACGTACCGGCCGGCCTATCCGCGGGGCGTCGACGGCGAGTTGCGCCGCAACGGTTTCAGCTGGCGCGGCCTCAGTAAGCAATTCAAGCCCGGCGATGTCGTCGCCCGCAGCGCCCTCACGTGGTGGGGGAAGCCAACGCACTACGGTAGCCCGATGCGGTGCGGCGTCTTTGTCTCCCGAGCGTACGAGTGGGAAGTCCATCAATACGACGCCAGCTGGCTGCCCCTGAGCCCTAGCATCAAGTCCCAGCGCGATATTCACAACGTGCGCGCAGGTCAAGATATGTCGCTCTGTCACGAGCATACCTACGCCGACCGATTGCCGGTCCGGCCCTAGAATTCGGACCAAAAATGCGTCGGGTGAAGATTCAGTCATTAGGACCAGCTATCGAGCCGGAGGTTGTTCGAATGGCAAGTCAGCAGCCTTCTTCCATGTGAGCGTAACCGCGAAGTGGACGTCCGCTGTGCCCTTGGCAATCACCGCACCAGTCTCGGCACCTAGAACGATACCGAATTCAACAGTTACCTCATCTGCAGCCATTGCTTTCAGCTCATTCACCGCTGCGCTGACGGCGGGTTTGATCTGATTTATAGCTGTTTCTACCGACTCTCGAGCCCGCGCGACCACTTCGCCTGGACGCAAGGCCGCAAGCTCAAGCCCTTCAGGCAGATCGTCTCCGCCCGCCTGGACGAGAAGCCGACCACCCTTCTCCACGGGAACTTCCAGGATGTAGGTCATAGATCTGATCCTTCCGAGAAGGATGTCACCGCGCAGGCCTTCTCACCAGAATGGAACCGTTCGTATACCTAAGCTCTACCACCTGCTCGCCTCGCCACGAGCACCTCATCGGCCCCTGGCGCAGCGCTAGTCTTGTTAACGGTTTGCCCTAACGCCGGTACTCCCGAATATCCGGCGTGTCTGTCCAGATATCGCCCGCACAGTCCGCTTCCTGAAGTCCTGGCGCTGTGCGCCACGATTCCGGCCTGGTACCCGCTCTGGCCCGGGTGGATGCGTCGGGGCCGTTCCGCCTCCGTAAGAAGCCCAGAAGGGGAACCAATCCGGAATCGCAACAGGAAGAACAAGGCAGAAGTGCTGACCATACCCATGACCGAAGAAGATGCGACCAAGACGAGGCTATCGGCTGCGGAAAGGTAAACGGGTGCGGGCCTCCCGCCAGGGCTCCGGCGTGTTCGGTGAATGTCCGCATCTGTCTCAGCGACGCGGCAAAGTCGTTTACGTGGTCTCAGCCTGGAACCCGCCACATAACATGACGGCACCAGCACTCGTCACGTCAGCCTGGCAGCGCGGGCCGGGGCTTTGCATGCTGAGGGCCAGGCAGACTGAACCTGAAGTCCAGAAGGCGCGTCTGCAGATGGAAGGCCAGCGGCCATGCCCGGGTTCGTGCTCGGTCCCGGTCACGGCGCGGTCTACGACTTCCGCGGCGCCAGCGTGGTGATCAAGGCGTCAGGGGATGACACTCTGGGCCAGCTGGCGGTCATGCAATCCGTCTACCCGCCCGGCTTGTCGGTCCACCCGCACGTGCATGCGGGCGAGGACGAGATGTTCTACCTGCTCAGCGGGGAATTCGCCGGCTATTGCGGGGACGAGACCTGGACCGTCACCGCGGGCAGCTTCGTGTTCATCCCCCGCGGCCAGGGCCACGGCTTCACCGTTACCGGCGACGTGCCCGCCCGGGCGCTCGTCGTCACCGGCCCGCCGGAACTCGACCGCCAGATCGCCGCCCCCCAGACCTGACGTGTCCCCCTTGCGTCATTCAGGTGGCTCCGAGCGTGGTTCCCGGCTCGCTCCCGGCCCGGAGACTTTGGTCTTGCCCCAGTTCAGCCAGGCTGAGCGGTCCCTGTGAGTGACTACCAGGGACACGGCGATTTCGTTCGCGCGGCCTGAAGCAGCCTGAGCGTGCGCTGCGGATCGCGGACGTGGTGGCGGTTGGCGGCGGCGATGTTGGCGTGGCCGCTACAGCCGGATCACCGCGGATGACGGGAGGTGCTGTTCGTCCACTTCTCTGGCATCGTGGCCGATGGTCACCGCTCGCTCCGCGAGAGCCAGCGCGTGTCGTTCGTCTGGAACGGCGGAATCCAAGATCACGGTCGGCACACCGCCGAGGACGTGCGCGCGGAGCGCTGACAGCCCGGCCGGTCAGGCTAGCGCCTCGCCAGGCCGGAAACGAGATACCCAAATGGGGCATGTCACCGGCCAGCGATATGGCCGGTACGTTTCGCCGTACTAGGTACCCGATGGAACTGGCCGACACGCGATCCTGGCGGATCAGCGAAGACCGGTGGCCTGAGACGTTCGACGTGGCGTTGTGGTTCCGGGCCGCGGAACGCATCGGCGTTCCCGCCGGAGGCATCGTCCCGGGACAGGCCGACATCGATCCGCCGCCAGACCGGAGCGCGGTGCATGCCGACGAGGCCGAGTTGGCTGCTGGATGGCTGGCCTGATGGCAGGCCCTGGCCGGAGCACACCCGTGGCGCGCACCGCTCGACTTGTCCCGGCCGCCGCCGGAGCTGGCATCATGGGCCCCCGATACGGCACCTGGGACCAACGCACTTTCGGTAGGGTTTGACCGTATTCCACGGGGCCATGAGGTCCTGGACTGCTCATGGAAGGGAAGCACAATGAGTGAATCGTTCCCGTCGGGGGGTAGCGGATTCCCGCAGCCAGATGAGTACGGCGGAATGTCGCAGCCAGGTGGAATGCCGCAGCCGGGCGAAATCCCGCATGCCGGCGGAGTCCCGCAGTTCGGCGGACCCCCGCAGCCAGCTGAACGCCAGGAGACCGGCGGGCCGAACCGGACTCCGCGCAGTGAGATCGGGCCGGCCGTCTCGGCCAACCGCAAAAAGGAGCCCGTCCTCCTGCTCGACCTGTCGACCAGCATGGACTGGGGCGCCGCCGACGAGAGGAGCGGCGATTACCCGGATCCGAACAGTCGCAGGGCCATCGTCATCGGAGCGCTGCACGGTCTCGTACGCGCGCTCGAGGCTGAGGACAGCGAGGCCGCGGCCGAGCAGGCGGGCGGCAGCGACGAGCGCGGCGGCCTCATGACGCACGGGTTCGCCAACGAGCACGTCGAGATCGGCGACCTGAACACCTCGAACCTGGAGCGCAGGCTCAACTCGATCCAGTGGGGCGGCCGGACCTATATCATGCCCGCCTGGAGGGCGGCGCTCGCCGACTACGACGAGGAATTCGGCGACCGCGACCCCGACGAGCAGCCCGTCATGGAGGTCGTCGTGCTCACCGACGGTGAGGCCGATGACTGGATGGAGTTCGAGCCGGTCTTGGAGAAGGCCACCGCCAAGCGAGTCTTCGTGGTCGCGATCGTCGGCAGCGGTCCCAAGCACGACGCCACCCTGCGGGCATATCAGGAGGGCGCGAGAAAGAACCAGGCCCAGGATAAGTTCGGCAAGAGCCACGTCAACGTGGTCTCGTTCGACTCGGTGATCGACCCGGAGGAGATCGCCGCCGACCTGGTCACCCTGGTCGTCTGAGCCGCCCGTAACCCGAGGGGCGCTTCCCGTCCGGGAATGCGCCCCTCAGCATACCTACCATGGTCATGCAACACGGCGAATCGGAGCCCGGCACTCTTAGGCCTCCCGCGCCAAACGTGCATCATGCTGTTCACCCCACTTCCGATACAACGCCACGTTTCCAACGCACTGGCCGTTGCGTTACGCTCGTCCGCCCAGGTCTAGTCCCGCACGATGCGGTCCAGTTCGTCCAGCAGGTGGGGAGCCGACGGGCCTGGCGGGCTTCCAGAGGATCCGTCAGCGTCTGAGGGCCAAGGATCGTGAACGGATCCCTCCTTGGCGTGTTCCTCTAGTCAGCCGAATGTCGGCTAAGGCGGGACCCGTGACTCTAGCAATAGCAACGATCACGTTACGCGCACAATAGGTTGACGCAGGGTCTTGACTTTTCTCGGTCGCTGAGGGATCCAGTAGATGGGGTCGTCAGGACTCCAAAAGCGGATCCGCTACCCCCGTGGCTGAGGCGGCATTGGGGTAGGAGGTGTAAGCAGTTATGTAAGGCAGGTCCGCGCTGTGGTGGTGAAAGCTGGCATTCAGTCTCTCCTATGCCATGCTCTCTGAGCGGCTTTGACAGCCACAGCCGGTAGCGGTCTTTCGATAAAGCCGCAGGCCCCAGCCTCTTCTCACGGAACCCAGGGCCTGCGCACCCCCGTGGATGGGAGCACCTTTATGAAAACAGGCCAGGCGCTTCCATGCAAGCACTCTCAGACGCGGGAGCGCTGATGTTCGCTTATCTTCCTGTTCTGTTGATAGCAGCGACACCGCTCGTCCTTGGCATGATCGCCCTCCTCCGGGGTCGGCGTGAGGATATCCCGGCGATTATGCGCGCCCTTGCGCAGTGGTGGCGTCCTGAGTTAGGTCATCTGTTTTAGTGCCTTGGGTTTGGGTCCTGCAGGGCGTTGATGATGGCGGTTTCGCCGGGGCCGAGTGCGGGCGGGAACGTGTGGATGGCGCCGTTGATCTCGATGGTCGCCGAGCGCAGCGGCCGCAGGGTTCTGAGGACCCGGCGGATCGACTGGCCGGTGCGGTTCTGCACGGTGCGGGAGATGGCTAGCGCGGTGAACACGATGGTCAGGTGCGCTTCGATGGCGTCTCGGGTGCGGGCGAACATGGGCCTGGCGGCGAGGTCTGTCTTGGACATGCGGAAGGACTGCTCGACGTGCCACAGGTCGTGATAGCTGGTGATCACCTCGGTGGCGGGCATCACGGCTGCCGGGATGTTGGTGACGTAGCCCTTGAGGCCGGCCAGGCGCCGGGCGCGGGCGAGCGCGGTCTCGTCGAGCACGAACCCGTTCTTGGCGGTCTTGACGAAGCGGGGTATGCGGGCGGCCTTGCCGCCGGTGATGACGTCGCGGGCGCGGTTCTCCTGAGCGGTCAGGGTCTTGGTGTCCCGGACGGCGCGGCTGCGGGAGTATGCCCACACCGCCCGCCACGACGTGGGGTGCGCCTGAGGGTCCCACACCGGTTCGGCGAGCAGGGCCGGGTCGTTGTCGCCGTTGCGGCCGGTCTTGGGGGTGACGGTGTCGATGACCTGCCCGTCGCCGAAGTAGTCTCCGTGCCAGCGGAAGTGTGACTCCAGGTCAATCGGTGCCTTGGTGAGCCGTGACCCGACGATGAACTTGCAGCCGGCGGTGTCGAGTGCGGCCAGGTTCGAGGCTGAGAGCATCCCGGCGTCAGCGACGACGGCGAAGTTCTCGATGCCGTGCCGGGCGCGGAACTGGCTGATGACCGGCAAGATTGTGTGCTTCTCGGCCTTGTTTCCCTCGAAGCAGCCGATCTCGAGCGGGAAGCCCTGCCGGCCGGCCAGCAGGCCGACCACGATCTGCGGATCGACCCGGCGTTCCTTGGAGTAGCCGACCTTGCGCAGCCCGTCCTCGTGCTCGGCCTCGAAGTAGAGCGTCGTGACGTCGTAGAGCACGAGCGAGATGTCCCCGCAGGCCAGCACGTGGGTGAAGCACAGCTCGGCGAGCCGGTCACGGTAGTTCCCATCGAAGCAGCGGCGCAGTGTGCGCTTGCGCGTGGACAGGCTCGCTGAGACCCGGCCCATCTCTGCCAGCACCCGGTCCGCATCCAGCAAGCTGGTGGGTTCGACCACCCTGGCGATCACCAGGTCACGGAACACCTCATCACCCAGCGCGTCGAACCCGAGATCCGCATACACCCCGGCCAGCACGTCATACAGCAGGCCCGACGCCGTCTTCAGCGTCCGCGCCCGCGGCACCACCGGCCCGGGCCCAGGTGCCGGCCCGCCGCCGAACAACGCCGGCTGTCCCGGGGCCGGGATCATCGCGGCCCGCCTGGCCTGCGGAGTGATCCCGAGATCGAGCACGCCCTGCCGGTCGTCCTCGAGCAGGCACCGGGCCTCCTCCATGAGCAGCCCGAGCTCAGCCTCATCGCGCGCCGAGCCCACATGCCGCACGATCCTGCGCCGGCCCGCCACCGACTCCGCGATCTGCACAGCCGTCGATCCCGATGCCGTACGCACCCGCCGGACCCAAGCCACCAGCAGAGTCTACGAGCCGGATTAGTGCCTTAACAGCACACTAAGCCAGCACATCACCCCAGCTCAGCGTGCTCCATCCCTCC
>Ga0209168_10001680_pt1 | contig 16951 bp, 14 predicted proteins | sample Coa_R1_FD_187156 | JGI IMG/M metagenome (GOLD analysis project Ga0209168, IMG submission 187156) | Surface soil microbial communities from Centralia Pennsylvania, which are recovering from an underground coalmine fire - Coalmine... | ecosystem: Environmental > Terrestrial > Soil > Unclassified ... | reverse complement strand
CGTGCGAAACGAAGCGGCTATAGCCGGTGCTGACCGGATCGATGAAGACGAGGTCGGTGAAGTCGAGCCAGGTCTCGGGGTTGGGGTTCAGCTCGGGAGACGCCGATGGACTCGCGCCCTCGATCGACAATCGCCAGGGTCCGGCACAGCCGAGCTGCAAATAGGCGGAAGACGCGCCCGGCCCTCCGTTGAAAAAGAACGTCACGGGCCGGTTGCGCGGCTCCGTGCCATCCAGTTGGTAGGCGGTATAGGCAATGTCAGCCTGCGGTTCGCCGCTTTCGTTGAAGAGCCGAAGCGAGCCGGCGGTGGCGGTGAAAGAGAGCGTTCGCCCCGTGACGGTGATGGTGTGTTTCGTGATGGAATCGTCCGGCAGCCGGCGCTGGTCGGCCGCGGTCGAAGCGTTGGCGTTGCCACGCGCGGCCGGTGGTGGCGATTTCTGTCCCGCAGCCGGGGGCTGAGCGGGAGCCTGAGGCTTCGCATCTTCCCCGAACCCGCTGCCTGCAAAGGTAAACATGGCAAGAGCCAGGATCGCCGGCGTCAGGCCATATGCGGCAGGTCGGATGATCATCTTGCTTCATCTCCCAGTTCTGGCGCGCCTTCCACTAGGACCCATTAGGCACGCGAGAGCACCTTATGTCATGCAGGCGGCGAATTTTAGCCGAAAACCGCAACCGGCCGGCCAGCCTCACGCGGTCGTTCTCGACAGTTCCGGGAAGGTCGTATAGACGACGCCGGGGCGTCTCTTGTGAATGGCGCCAGATCAGCCTTCGGCGAGCCGATGACCACAGCCCAGCGATTTGATCGAATTGCCTTCGTCGCAAGCGCCGGGACGGAAGCGCAGGCGGCGCTCGCGCAGCTCGTCGCGCTTTACGGCAATCATGATCCGGCCGATGCTGATGTCATTGTCGCGCTCGGCGGCGACGGCCTCATGCTGCAGACGCTGCATGAGCATATGCGATCGGGAAAGCCGATTTACGGCATGCACCGCGGCACGGTCGGCTTTCTGATGAATGAGTTTTCCACGCATCACCTTCATTCGCGTCTGGCGGCGGCGCGCGAAACCCTGATCAATCCGCTGTTGATGCGCGCCACCGACGTCCACGGCACCGTTCACCTGCATCACGCCATCAACGAAGTTTCGCTTTTTCGCCAGGCCTATCAGGCCGCGCGCTTGAGAATCCTCATCGACGAGCATGAGCGCATGCCCGAGCTGATCGCCGATGGCGTCCTGGTCGCAACCCCCGCGGGCTCGACGGCTTATAATCTCTCCGTGCAGGGACCGATCCTGCCGATCAGGGCCCAATTGCTCGCGCTCACCCCGATCAGCCCGTTCCGGCCGCGACGCTGGCGTGGCGCCCTGCTCCCCAATACCGCTTTTGTGGTGATCGAGGTGCTCGAAGGCAACAAGCGCCCGGTCGCGGCGGTTGCCGATCACGACGAGGCGCGCGACGTCCGCCGGGTCGAGATCTTGTCGGACAAGACCATCTCGATGCGGATGCTGTTCGATCCCGGCCACAGCCTTGAAGAACGTATTTTGCGCGAGCAATTCGGCTACTGATCCTCGTTGCGTCGCGGGGCTCCGCGCGCCTGGCAACCCTATTCTTAAATGTTGATTCCGAGCCGCCCCAGCGGCGCCTTCGCAACCATTCATTAACGCCGCGGGCCTATGGTTAACGACGGGTATACCGTTTGTCGGCTGTCCCGAAGGACACGGCCATGTTCCGTATCGATTTCAACAAGCTGCGTTTCCTGATCTGCGACGACAATCCGCACATGCGCCGTATTCTGCGGACGCTTTTGCACTCCTTCGGCGCGCGCGAGGCCTATGAGGCCGAAGACGGCGCTACCGCGCTCGAAATGTATACCCATTACGTTCCCGACATCGTGATCACCGATTGGGCGATGCCGATTTTCGACGGGCTCGAGCTTGCGCAAATGATCCGGCAGCCGGAAGCCAAGGGCAATCCTTACGCGCCCATCATCATGCTCACCGGTCATTCGGAGAAACGGCGCGTGACGGTGGCGCGCGATGCCGGTGTCACAGAATTTCTCGCCAAGCCGATCTCGGCCAAGGGCCTCTATCAGCGCATCCTGAACGTCGTCGCCAATCCACGGCCGTTCATCAAGACCAAGACCTATTTCGGTCCCGACCGCCGGCGCAATACCAACGCCGCCTATATCGGCCCTGAGCGCCGCGTCGGCGGCGAATTCGAAATCCTTCAGCAGCCTTCGCTGCTCGACAAGGCCCGCTCCGGCGTCTAGCAGGAAGGATCGCAAGCATGGCGAACAAGAGAGCCGACATCGAGGTCAAGAAATACACCGATCATCAGGTGATCACCCAACCCAACCCGCTGCGCGCGGTGCTGCGGCGCGTTGCCGACGACGATATCGACGATCCGGTCGCGCGCGCTGAACAAGCGCTTTCAGGCCTCTCCGGCGAATTCAAACAATGGATGGAAATCGAAGTCGAACGGCTTGCGGCGGCTCACGCCGCCATCATCAAAGGCGGTTTTACCAAGCCTGCGCGCGACGAGCTTTTCCGCGCCGCCCACGATATCAAGGGCGACGCCGCGACCTTCGGCTTTGCTCCCGCCGGCATGGTTGCCGAGAGCCTCTGCCGGATTATCGAACACGCACCTGATCTCGCGCGGGTGCCGTCCGACCTGATCGTGCACCACATCAACGCCATTCAGGCGATCGTGCATGAGCACACCAAGCTCGACAGGATCAGCATATCGAATGAGCTGAGCCAGCGCCTGCGCGGTGTCGCAGACAAATACCTCGCGCGCGTCAACCACGACCGGCCCGAGCATCTGGAAGCCATCATGGCGCCAAGCATCGCGCCGGCCGATTAGGTCGTTCGGCCGCAATAGGCCCCGCGACAGACGAAACAACGGCATTCGGGACTAAAGCGCGATGAGATCGGGCTACATCGTCTTCGCGCTCTAGGTCTTTGATTGAGCATGATCTTTTCGGAAAACCACTACACACTTTTCCGGATCATGCTTTAGGGTTGCGTGAAAGTTACGCCGCGATCAGACCGTGCTGCATCGGCTCGATAGCGTCCTCTGAGGCCAATTCCTCGCAGAACAAGCGCGCTTCGTCGCGCGCCGATTCCATCGCAAAGCGGCGCAGCAGGATCAGAAGCGGGCTTGCCGACCCCTGATCGGTTTCGCAGTGGGTCAACACGCGTTCGACCATGCGCCGACGCAGACGCGCCGCGCCGGCGGGCGTGTCGGCAAAACCGTGTTCATGGTGGACATCGAGCGCCGCGCGGAACGCGCCGAATGTGGATTCCGGCAAGCCTGCGCGCCTCAGCAGCGCCACAAGGCTCGCCCCCCCGCGATCGAACAGCAGCGAGGAAACTCGAGCACGCGGTAACTCAGACAATTCCGACAGCGCCACTTCGAACAATTCGAGATTGCCGGAAAGAAGCGCGCGCAGGATCAGGCCTGCGGTGAGCTGGGACGTGAGGCGCAGATGGGTTACCAATCCGCGCATGTCCTCGCCGCGCGAAGCGGCGGCGATATTTACCGCGGAGCGCTCCCGCGCCTCGCTCGCCGCCCGTTCCGCGCGCTCGGCGCTCAGCCAGTTTCGCGCGACGACAAACTGGGCCAGCGTATCCGATAGTTTGGCAACCAGAGCCGCCCGGGTCGCGGCAGGCAGATCCTCGAGCGCCAGCATCGATTCCCGGATCGCCGCGAGGTGCCCGTGTCGCTCGACAATGCGATCCCACGAGAACGGCGCGAGTTCCGCATAGGCGTTCTCGATCAACTCCAGCGCCGCCTCGGCGGTGCCGACCTCGGCGATCGCGGCGCATACGGAAGCCGGAAGGCACATGCGGCGGGCAATCGCACATTGGATTTCGCTTCCACCCGTCGCGACGATGTCGACAAGATCCGCATCGATCAGCAGGGGCGAATGCTCGAGGATCGGCAGCGCAACCGACGGCTGATCGAGCGAGAGCGCCTGCACGATCCCGGCCGGCGCCTCGGCGCTGCGTGCGAACACCTCCGCCATCGCCCGGCGCACCAGGGGCGAGGCATCATCAAGCAGCATCAACAGCGCGCCCTCAGCAGCAGTGCGGTCGTCGTCGGAAAGATCGGAAACCAGCCACGCCCGGGCGAGCGCCCGGCTCGCTTCGGCCCGCTCGCCTGCCGGAGCCGTCTTGACCCAATTGATGAACTGCCGAACGATCATGGCCCTGCCCGGCGCCCTTTTGTCCGCGCCAATGCAAGACAAAATAAACCACGACGCTTAACAAAGCGTTCACCATAAACGGCTGGTTTCATTGATCTTTTATTAAGGCTTGCGGCGCTGTCCAAAACAGCTGGACTATCCGCTGAAAGTACCGTTGCGGTCGCTGAAGAGATCGAGCCCGGCGCCCGACGTTCCCGATGCCCGCACGGATGTCCCCGGCGTTGCCGCCGTTGACGTCGCCGGTAGGTCCGCGGTGAGCGAAGCGGAATTGCCCCACAACGCCCGCACGGTTTGAGAGACGGGCTGCACGCCTGCGCCGTCCTGGAACAGTGAGCGGAAGATCGGATTTGGCGGCGCCGCAGATGGTGGAGGCGCGGCTGGAGATGCCGAGGCGAGCGTGATCGGCGCAGTCGGACGCGTATCGGGGAACGTCAAGAGATAGGTGGTGTTATCGACCGCGGGCGCGCTTACGGACGCGCTCGCAACCGTCGCAAGCGGAGTAACGGGGCCGACCGCCGCGAGCGCACCTTGGGTGGCGGACGATGCGGCGGCGCTGGCATAGCGCTGCTGCAACACCGCATAGACTTCGGACACGCTGCGCGCACGTCCCGTTGCGCGATCATAGAAGATCGAACGGTTTGCGGCGGCGGCATTCGGAAACAGCCGCGCGGCGGAGGCTTGCGGGTTATCCTCGGCATTGGCGATCAGCCTGGCCGCGCCGCCAACCCCCATGAAATGGGCCATGTACAATTCGCTGTCGGTCGGCCGCCGTCCGATGAGGCCGGTGAGCTGGAAACTGTTGGACTGCGTCAGCGCGGCCGCCATCGCGGAAGCGACAGTAGGATCGTCACGAAGCGTCATGATCGCCCGCCGCGCGGCGGGGTCGGCAACCGCGTAAGTGCCGTCGGATGACTTGGTGATCATGTCGGCATAATTACCGTAGCCGAACTGGCTGCCTGCTTCCTTGACGGTCGCAAGCCATGTCTGATCGATGAATTGAAAGAGCCCGTGGGCGGACGAGGTCGAGGCACCCGCCGTCGGATTGAAATCCGATTCCATCTTGGCGGTTGTCAGCAGATATTCGAAGCTGGTCCTGCTTGAGCTCGCGGCCTGCTTGATCGCGCCGGCAATGCGCAGGCGCAAGGAGTCGACACCGGCCGACGCCGTGCCATTCGATGTGTCGACCGACATTGTTTGGTCTCCCGCTCCCCGCGAAACGACCCCCGCTTTTTGGCTCAAGCGAAGGCTCCCGCCAGCGCTTTAGCCGTCCTCACAGTGCGGTGATTATGGTTAAGGAGGGGTTAAAAGGCTTCCGCGGAATAACCTTCAGGGGGAAGGCTTACTTCGGGTAAGCCGCCTTCGGGTCGAACTGCCGCTCGGTGTCCACGAAAGACAGTCGCGTGCCACCTTCCGCCGCCTCGACTTTTCGATAAAAACACGAATGCCGGCCGGTGTGACAGGCCCCACCCTTCTGCTCGACGCGAATCCAGATCGCATCCTGATCGCAATCGGCGCGCATCTCGACGACCCGCTGCACATGCCCCGAGGTTTCGCCCTTCCGCCACAGCGATTTGCGGGAGCGACTGTAATACCAGGCTTCGCCAGTCTCGATGGTTTTTCGCAGCGCCTCTGCATTCATATGCGCAACCATCAGCACTTCCGAGGTCGCAGCATCGGTGGCAACGCAGGTGACAAGGCCGTTGGCGTCGAATTTGGGCCGAAAGGTCAGCCCCTCTTCGATATCGTTGAGCTCAGGTAAGGTGGACACGGTTAGTCCTCGAGAATTTGGGCGAGAGCTCAAGTCCGAGAACGCCTGCGCTCGAACAGATCTAGCGGTTCGGCCCCCGCACCATCGACAGGAAACGAGCCTGCTCGGCCGGGTTGTCGCGGAACATGCCGGTGTAACGGCTGGTGAAGGTCAGGGCCCCGTGCTTGGCGACGCCGCGCACCGACATGCAGGTGTGTTCGGCCTCGATCAGCACGGCGACGCCGCGGGGTTTGAGAATCTCATCGATCGCAGCCGCGATCTGCGCGGTCAGGTGCTCCTGGGTCTGCAGCCGGCGGGCGAAAATATCGGTCAGACGCGCGAGCTTCGACAAGCCGACGACACGCTCTACCGGCGTGTAGGCGATGTGCGCCTTGCCGTAGAACGGCATCATGTGATGCTCGCACTGCGAGGTGAACTCGATGTCACGCACCAGCACGAAATCGTCATAACCGGCCGTCTCGCCGAACGTGCGGTTGAGGACTTCCGCCGGACACTGGTGATAGCCCTGATAGAGCTCGTCAAAGGCCTCGATCACGCGGCGCGGCGTGTCAAGCAGACCCTCGCGCTCCGGGTCTTCCCCGATATAGCTCAGCAGCGTCTGTACCGCCGCCTCGGCCTCGGCGCGGGAGGGCCGTGGCTGATCCGGGCGGACAACGGCAGCAAGAAATTCGGAAGGATCAAGCTCGGCTAACCGGGGTTCGGCGGACCTTGTATCTGAAGGCTTGGCATCTGAAGGCTTGCCCTCAGCGGGCTTAAGGTCGGAGGTTTTTCCCGGGCGGAGGGATTTGATCAAAGCGTCCATGTCAGCTCCGTTCGACCGGTCGAAAACGACCGGAGTGTCACCGGCAGACGGGGCGGCTCTGCCGCCGGACGCCTGAGGCCATTTTTCGCGATTCCGACGGTCAAAATGGGTTCCCGTATCGGCCCGCCGGCAAATGGCGGCTGTATTTCCACCATTTCCAAACATATATAAGACCACGCACGGCGGCCGCCAAGGGCGCGAAGCGCGAGTTCGGGCTATGCTAAACGACATCTACAACAGGCGCATCATCGAGTTGGCCGGCAACATCCCCCGGCTCGGGCGCCTTCCCTCGCCCGATGCCAGCGCAACCGCGCACTCCAAACTGTGCGGTTCGACCGTGAAGGTCGACCTGAAGATGGATGGGCCCGTGGTCACCGACTTTGCTCATGAGGTGAAGGCCTGTGCGCTGGGTCAGGCCTCGTCCTCGATCATGGCAGCTCACGTGATCGGGTCCACGGCCAACGAGTTGCGCGATCTGCGCGAGACGGTTCGCAAGATGCTGAAAGAGAACGGGAAGCCGCCCGATGGCAAATGGGGCGACATCGCCTTCCTCGAGCCGGTGCGCGATTACAAGGCACGGCACGCCTCCACCATGCTGACTTTCGATGCTGTGGTTGATGCGATCGGCCAGATCGAAGCCAAATCAGCCGAAATCACGTCTGGCGATAAGCAGAAAACCGCGCAGCAGGCGCCGGCGTAAGGGTCGTTCCGCGACTGAGCGTTAATGCGGCGGGGTCGCGCCAGCCAATTCGGCCGATGGGGCGAGCGCCTCGGCCGTCTTGGTGGACTTGCCTGCCACCGCTTCTTCGTGGTCGGCAACCGTGCTCACCAGACGATCCTGCACGGGCTTGGCGGCAACCGTCGCCACCGCCGCGCTCAACACGCTCGTCGGCGACAGCACTTCAGCCAGCGCCTCGGTGGTTGCGAGATTGGTCAGGCGCAATTCCTCGCGGGATAGTTCATGCAAATCTTCCCATGGCGGAACATTGAGAGAAAGCGACAACAGATCGCCGCCGCCGCCCATCTCAAACGTGAATTTGGCAAGCCGTCCGATGTCACGCTCCACGATCATCAGATCCTCGGCGGAGTAAGTTGCCGCGCGGGCGTCGTCCGCGCGGTCTCCCATCCAGATCTGATGCACCCTCACATGCGCGGCTTCAGGCACGTAGCGCGTCTTGCCGGAGAGAAGCAGGAAGACGCACATCGATTCGCAATAAGCATCGGGATCGATGACGTCGTGGCCGCCTTGTGCATCATGAGCCTGGACGCTGGTCCCGACCGTCGTCATCAGACCAAGCTTTCGAAAGCGCCGGCCGAGCAGAATCGAGTCATTGACCGAGCCGCCGCTGGAATCCAGCACCACGGTCGCCCCACGCAAATCGCGTCCTTCCGCAAACTCGTCGAAATCCTTGAGACTGTCCGACGTCACGATGCCGACCGCGCTGATCCAGCCGCGGCAATGCGGCTTGCAATCAACCCAGGTGAACTGCATCGGCAGTTTGCGCTCTTCGAGGGTTTCTCCCGCGTTCGCCAGACCGCCAAGCATGACAATCACGCCGGGCACGGCAACACACGAGGCGGCAGCGGCAAGAACGGCCAAGCCGCGGAAGCGAAATCTGACAATTTTCAAGTTGGTCCCTTCCCCGCAAGTACCAAGCGGCCACGCCGGATCATCTCAATTACGCGATACGCTTCCGTCATGCCCGTGTCGCGAAGCGTAAACGCGGTTGACCGAATCGTCCATAGAACCTTTGCTGCGCTGCCGCGCGAACAGTTGATATTTCCAAGACTGTGGCACAATTATTTCCTTAAGCCCGGTTCCGTGCTCGGGAACCCGCCATTTCGCGCACAAATTGAAAGCATCTCGCTGTGACGGAGCCACCGCACTTATTGTCAGACCATTGTGGGCACTGTGCGCACGGCGTCACGCGGCTGCCACGGCGACTGGCGCGCGTGTTGATCTGGCTCTATCGGCATACCCTCTCGGCGTTGGTCGGATACAACTGCCGTCATTTGCCGACCTGCTCGGTCTATGCGGACGAAGCGATCGATCGCTTTGGACTATGGGCCGGCGGATGGATGGCGCTGGCGCGGCTGTTGCGTTGTCAGCCGTGGGGAACCTCGGGAATCGACAACGTCCCGCAGACGCCACCTTCCGGCGCGCGATGGTATCTGCCGTGGCGGTTCGGACGCTGGCGCGGCGTTAACGCTCCCTGATTTGGGCGCATCCTTTTGCATCGCACTCTGCCCGTCATGATGCTATTGTTCATGGAACCGAGGCGGCTTCAGCTTGATTGATTCGATGTCTTCTTTTTGAGGACAACAGCGATGCGCTGGATACCAAGCCCGCATGGTCACGATCCGAGGCAAATCGACCTGTTGGCGGCGCTTGCGCTTCTCGTGGTCATCGTCGCGGCCGGCCATTACCTGCTGCAAACCGAACACCCGAAAAGGCACTTCACCACCAACTTCATTGAGCCGAGCCAGACCGTGCGCTGGTGAATCGCGTGCGGCTTTCGTGCACCTCAGCGAAGAAACCAGAATAGTCCGTGCGATTGCGGTTGCTCGGCCGGCAGGGCTGGCCGCGGCTTTCGCGGGCGTGGCGGCTTGGGCAGCGAGGGAGCCTCGGACAATTCGGTCGACGAAGTAGCGTCCGCAGAGGCGGTGCCGTCATCTGGCCGCCGGACCGACAGCAGCAAATTCGATTCGTAACTGCGCCAGCGATAGCCGATGCCGAAATCCATCGGTTGGGCGCGGAGGAACAACTCCGCATAGGATTGCTGATATTTGTTCGGAAACTCCGCGATCGGGCCGGCATAGCGTCCGAACGGAAAGAATTGCCATTTGTTCGGACTGTAATAGCCAAGTGGAATTCCGGAATCATCCTGAACGATGGTTGCGCTATTGGCGAGAATGAAATCGCGCACGGTGGAGAAATTTCCGGAATGCAGCAGATACGAGGCGCTCTTGATCAGGCTGTCGCCGGGCGCGAGCGTTGCGCAGAATTTCAGGAAGCCGCTTACCCTGACGCTGGAATCGGACAAGTCGGTCGCGAAATAATACAACGTCTTTTCTACGCCATCGCTGCCGGCGAAGATGATCCGCACCCCGCGCGTGGCGTTGGTGAGAGAATTGTCATTGGCGAAATACGCGCTTCCCTTGCTGTCGAGCGCCACCGTCGAGACGTTCTTGATGGTTTTGCCTGAGCGCGCCAGGAACACATAGAGGATCGGCAGCGTCCCGTTGAGCTGCTCGGCATGAAGATCAACCTTCATCTTTTTGGTGATGAAGAAGGAAAAGCTCAATATCGAGCCGAGCGAATGCTCGACATCGGCCAATGCTGCATCGACGCTGCCGCGCGGCATTCTCGCCAGGTCGGGAACCGAACCCGGCTGCTCGAGCGCGCTCAGAACGTAGGTGGTCGCCTTGGAATAGAATGCGTTGGCATAGAGAAAGTCGGGGCCGGAGAACATGTAGAACATGGTCGGTTTCGGCGCGGTCAGATTGGCGTCCGCCCAGCTCCGAATCTTCGACAGCTGGCGCTGCTCGAGCTCGCCGAACGCGCGGTCGAAAAATCGCGCATGACGCTGCCAGACCGGATCCCCGGTCAGCGGCATCAGCGGCGAATCCGCCGACGGCATCATCCCCGCCAGGAAGCGCGCGGTGTCATCGGCGGAGACGGCATCGGCGGCTTCTGCTCCGGAAAGTGCGGCCGCGAACAGCATTGCCGCAGCGGCTGCCGCAATTTTGAAAGTTTGCATCATCCTATTTGCGGCCTGCCGGCCGAGTTGGCGGGGAAGTTACGGTGGCGGCATCAAGGGGTTTTCGGAACACGACGTAGATCAAGAGGCCCGCAACCATAATGAGAGCACCGAAAAAGGACTGCAACGGCCGGTCGACGGCAAGATAATACATCATGAAAAGCGTCACGAGCAGGAAAATAACCGGGGTCGCGGGGTATCCCCATGCGCGATACGGCCGAGGGAGATCGGGCCGCGTGATGCGCAGCTTGATGACGCCGAGCACGGTGAAGAAGGAGCAGAACAGAAGCGCAAACTGGATGAAGTCCAGCACCGCCTCGAAACTGCGCGTAAACAGCATCAAGGTCGCGACCGCGAGCTGCAGGAGAATGGCGTAGGCCGGAGCGCCCTGGCGCGACTTGCGGGCGAACACGCTTAACGCCGGAAAATCCTCGCCCATCGTCATCATGACGCGTGGGCCGATCCACATCATTGCGCTGATCGAGGAGATGAGCCCGACACAGATCATGGCGCCGACGATGCGGCCACCGATTTCACCGAAGATATGAGTACCCGCGATCCGGGCCACGTCGAGTTGGCCAGCCAGCTCGTTGATCGGCGCGGTGTGGAGAAATACGGCGTTCAGCGCGACATAGAGCACGAGCACGATCAGCGTTCCCGCAAACAGGGCTCGTGGAAGGTTCTGCGTCGCATCGCGCATCTCCCCGATGATGTAGGTTGCGGCATTCCACCCGGAGAACGAATACATCACAAACACAAGCCCGATCGCGAACGAAGCGCTCGCGATGTAGCCGGCGTCCGACGCCCGCGGCACAAACGTCACCGGCTGCGGCGTGCCGATCGCAACGCCTGCAACCAGAAAGGCTGTGATTAACACCACCTTGAGGATGGTGGAGACGAGCTGAAAACTCGAGGAATGCCTGAGGCCGGAGAGCTGCACGAGCGACACCAGCCACACCGTAACCACCGCCAGCGCCATGGGTGGCACGCCGGGAAGTATTGCGCGGCCATATTCGCCGAGCGCAAGCGCCGCAAGCGCAACTGGTGCTGCGAAGCCGACGGTCGCCGACACAAAGCCCGCGACGAATCCGAAGGCAGGATGGAACGCGCGGCTCAAGAAATTATATTCGCCGCTCGAGCGCGGAAACATCGCTCCCAACTCGCTGTAGCAAAACGCGCCACTCAGCGCGACGATGCCGCCGACCGTCCACAGCGCGAGGATCGCAAAGCCCGAGGGGATGTCCTTGACCTGAAAGCCGAGGCTCGTGAAAACGCCGACCCCGACCATGTCGGCCACGACAATCGCGGTAGCTACCGTCACCGAAACGGTCGATCCGCTTCCCGCTTTTTCCATTAAATACGCCCGCATTTCGGGCGCCACGCCCGGTCTGTTTCAATCGTGCAGGCTGGGTTCGGCCATTTCAAGGAGAGGAGGAATCGATAAAGTAACGACGAATTCGGTGTCCAAATACCTTTTTTGTGGACCTTGTGGGGAAAAAGACCGGCCTTCCCACAATCAGGACACGATTTCGTGTTCGCTAGACCATTCCGGGAATGGGGAGAAATTTCCGGAAGCTTAACGTCACCGCAACAAAAACGCGCTGACATGCGCCGTGCAACGGCGGCTGGGGCAAAGGGGTGGATGGTCGGGGCCAATCCGAAATCGGGGATCGTTGATCGCGTAATCCCGGTCAAGGCGCCAGGCGCCTTGACCGATGGGTCTCGATGCGAGCCGCGATCGCGTCTGCGGTGTCTCCCGCTTCTTTCAGCATTGATCCCATTGTCATTCGCCCTTGCTCAATGCGGCGAGGCGCCGAACGCCGGCTCGCTCGCGGCAAACTCACAAGGCACGAGCGGCGATACTTTTGACGAGCGCTTTCCCAAACCGCAATTTCGGGATCGCTTCCCAACTGCTGCGGAGAGCTTGCCGCAGCGCCAGGCGAATGTTGCGGATGCGCAGAGCCGACGAGTGATCCCGACACAGCCCTATCGGGTCGCCTCGCTCGCGCCGATCGTTCCCTACCAGCGCGCGGCGCGCGAGGAACAAACCACGCTGGTCAGCCTCAAGTCCTCCGCCTTTCCATATTTTGGTAACAACCCGCGCACCGATGCGCCCTTCCTGAACGTGTCCGACGGCGAGCGGAAAGGCCACCGCAGCTATTCCGGGCGCGTCTACTGGCAGGACCAGACCTTCAACGACAGCCGCGTGCTGATGCACGTTCCCGAAAATTTCGATATCAGGAAGCCGGGCGTGATCGTGGTCTTCTTCCACGGCAACGGGGCAACGCTTGAGCGCGACGTCCGCGATCGCCAACTGGTGCCGCAGCAGATTTCGGATTCCGGCGCCAATGCCGTGCTGCTCGCGCCGCAATTGGCGGTCGACGCCGCAGATTCGAGCGCCGGCAAGTTCTGGCAGCCGGGCGCGCTGAAGCGCTTCATCAATGAATCGGCCGATCATCTGGCGAAGCTTTACGGCGATCCGAGCTCGGCGAGGACGTTCGCCAATATGCCGGTGATCATTGTCGGCTATAGCGGCGGCTTCGTTCCGACCGCATACAGCCTGGAGGTTGGCGGTCTCGGCAATCGCGTGCGCGGCGTCGTTCTGCTCGATGCGGTCTATGGCGAGTTGGACAAGTTCGCCTCGTGGATCGCGAATAACCGCTCCGGCTTCTTCGTCAGCGCCTATACCCGCTATACCCAGCACCACGATCGCGAGCTGATCGAGATGATCCGCGACAAGGGCATTTCCGTCTCCGAAAGCATGGATGGTCCCTTGCATCCCGGCAGCGTGGTCTTCGTCAAGACGCCCGACGGCGTCACCCATCGCGACTACGTCACCCACGCCTGGGCCGACAAGCCGTTGCGCGACGTGCTCGTCAAGATGGCGTCCGCTCCAGCGCTCACGCGCCTTGCGGCGAGCAGCGCCGATAGGGCGATCAGCCGATAAGGATCGGGCAGCGTTATTTTGTGGCCGTCTCCCCTGCTGCCCGCGTCGTTTGGATGGGAACAGGTTCCTTTGCGGGGGGACACGTCGCCACAAGATCGCGCAGCGCGCCGGCCGATCCGTCGTTCGAGAGTTGGATGGTTTGCGGGGCCCGCCGCCCGTCTGGCGTGAAAGAGGTTTCGGTGAACTCGGCTTGCGGCCGATCGAACAGCGATTGCAACGTGGGTCGAGGCATTCGCAAGCCCCATTGCTCGATGCTCGACCCCTTTGGATCGACGTTGGCGCCTCGTGCCGATAGGCTGATGAGATAGGCAGGCTTGGAATCGCCGGCGGCTATCGACACTGAGGTCAAGCCCGGGTTCGCCGATGCGGGCCGCTGAAAATGCAGCGCGAAGCGGTTCGCATCGAGACACGTGACGCTCCATTGCAGCAGCCGGAAGGACGTCTCACCTGGCCCCCTGGCGAACGCAACCTTGTGCATCATGTTGAGGCCGTTGCTCGCGAATCTCCAGGGCGTCTCGACAAAGTCGCGGCGATCAAGGCCGAAGCGTGCGATCTCCTCGCGCGTCAGCACGTGGATGTCCTCGAACCTGACGCTTTTTGCCAGGCCGAGCAGTCCGGCGTCGATTCCCATCTTGGCGAGGTAGGCCTGGACCATGCGATCGGCGCGCTCGTGACTGCGTTGATCGGCGGCCGCGACGACGGAGGGGTCCGGTTGACCGCCGCGAAAACTGAGAATGACCTTGGTCGAGTGGACGCCGAGCACCGCATCCGGAGCGACCTCGTGGACGGGGGCGCCGGCAAGGAGATAGGGGCAAGCCGACGCGCAGATCGCCCCGCCCGTGAAGAGATCGCCGTGGAGCTCGCGGCCCGACTGCTTGAGCTTCATGCAGACGTCGCTGTCCTGCGCCTCAAAGCCGCATTCGCGCACCAGGGTGCGACCTACCCGGGCAGTTGCGGGTCTGGCATGGAGCATGTTGCCCATTACAATCGCCTGGTCGAGGTTGCCGCCCGGTGAGGCAAAATAGATCGGCAGGTTGCGATCACGGTGGCGATCGAGAAAAGCCTTGAGGCGCGCGGCCGTGCCGGACACAATTTGCCCTTCCGCCTCGATCCAGCTATCGCAACCGCGCCCGCAGGCATCAAGCGCGCCCTTGACCACATAGAAGGTCATTGGCTCGTGCCGCGTCGGCGCGGCTGGCCGGCGATGCGAGGGGGCCGCCGATGCTGTCCCACAGGTCAGCACACAGGTCAGAATCAGAGTAGCGACCAGGCCAGCACGCATAGTCATGTGAGGGAAGGAAACCAGTCAGAAAAGGTCGGCACGGGGAAACGTCGCAAGCTAACAAGCCCACAGCGAGAAGTCCATGCTTCCCGCAACCGATGGGTGCGCAATGGCGAGAGCCGGACTTTCTGCCGGTTTTCGCGCCGAATGGCATTGGATTGACATGCGACCCCCACCCGCAAGCTCGCTAAACGCGGAGTCAAATCCAAAACGGATTGCAACGCCCGAATCGCCTGCTATATCGCTGTTCCTTCCCGCTTACCTGCGCTCGTTCGCAGGAGTGAGCTTTGAGGAGATTGCCGATGTCCGATTTCAAATACTCGATCACGAATCTGAAACCCGTCGAGCCTGCGGAAAAAGTCACCCTCACCTTTCCCGACGGCGCACGGCGCGAATTCCCCAAAAGCATCACGGGACTTGAAATCGCCAAGGGCATCTCGCCCTCGCTCGCCAAGCGCACGGTCGCGATGGCGCTCGACGGCACTTTGGCCGACCTCAACGACGCAGTAGAGCAGGATGCGAAGATCGAGCTGATCTCGCGCGAGGATCCGCGTGCGCTCGAACTGATCCGGCACGATTGCGCCCACGTGCTCGCCGAAGCCGTGCAGTCGCTCTGGCCGGGCACGCAAGTCACGATCGGTCCGGTGATCGAGAATGGTTTCTATTACGACTTCTTCCGCAACGAGCCGTTCACGCCGGAAGATTTCGCGGCAATCGAAAAGAAGATGCGCGAGATCATCGCGCGCGACAAACCCTTCACCAAGGAAGTCTGGGATCGCGATAAAACCAAACAGGTCTTCCGCGACAAGGGAGAGAATTTCAAAGTCGAACTGGTCGACGCCATTCCGGGCGACGAGCCGATAAAGATCTACTTTCAGGGCGACTGGTTCGATCTGTGCCGCGGCCCGCATATGACCTCGACCGGCAAGATCGGCGGCGCCTTCAAGTTGATGAAGGTGGCGGGCGCCTATTGGCGCGGCGATTCCAATAATCCGATGTTGACCCGCATCTACGGCACCGCTTTCGCCAAGCAGGAAGACCTGGACGCCTATATCAAGCAGATCGAGGAAGCCGAAAGGCGAGATCACCGCAAGCTGGGGCGCGAACTCGACCTGTTCCACTTCCAGGAAGAAGGCCCGGGCGTGGTGTTCTGGCACCCGAAGGGCTGGACCATTTTCCAGGCCCTGATCGCCTATATGCGCCGCCGCCTCGCAGGCGACTACAGCGAGGTCAACGCGCCGCAAATTCTCGACAAGGTGCTGTGGGAGACCTCCGGCCACTGGGACTGGTACCGGGAAAACATGTTCGCGGCGCAATCGGCCGGCGATGAGGCCGAAGACAAGCGCTGGTTTGCGCTAAAGCCGATGAATTGCCCCGGCCACGTGCAGATCTTCAAGCATGGTCTGAAGAGTTACCGGGATCTGCCTTTGCGGCTGGCCGAATTCGGCGTCGTGCACCGCTACGAGCCGTCCGGAGCGATGCATGGTTTGATGCGGGTGCGCGGCTTCACGCAGGACGATGCGCATGTGTTCTGCACCGAGGACCAGCTTGCGGACGAATGCCTGAAGATCAACGAGCTGATCCTGTCGACTTACGCGGATTTCGGCTTCGAGGGTGAATTGACGGTCAAGCTCTCGACCCGGCCCGAGAAACGCGTCGGCACCGATGCGATGTGGGAACATGCCGAGCGTGTGATGGCAACCGTGCTGCAGGAAATCAAGGCGCAGCACAACAACATCCGCACCGAGATCAATCCCGGCGAAGGCGCCTTCTACGGACCGAAATTCGAATATGTGCTGCGCGATGCCATCGGGAGAGACTGGCAGTGCGGCACCACGCAGGTCGATTTCAACCTGCCGGAGCGTTTCGGCGCCTTCTATATCGATGCCGACGGCTCGAAGAAGGCTCCCGTCATGGTGCACCGCGCGATTTGCGGCTCGATGGAGCGCTTCATCGGCATCCTGATCGAACACTATGCCGGCAATTTCCCGCTCTGGCTATCGCCGATCCACGCGGTCGTCGCCACCATTACCTCCGAGGCGGACGAATACGCCAAAGTGGTCGCGGCGACGGCACGGCGTGCTGGCCTACGCGTCGAGATCGACCTGCGAAACGAGAAGATCAACTACAAGGTCCGCGAGCATTCTCTGGCGAAAATTCCGGCACTGCTGGTGGTCGGCAAGAAGGAGGC
>Ga0209168_10001679_pt1 | contig 16958 bp, 14 predicted proteins | sample Coa_R1_FD_187156 | JGI IMG/M metagenome (GOLD analysis project Ga0209168, IMG submission 187156) | Surface soil microbial communities from Centralia Pennsylvania, which are recovering from an underground coalmine fire - Coalmine... | ecosystem: Environmental > Terrestrial > Soil > Unclassified ... | reverse complement strand
GTTGTACAAGCCAGCATTGTCGATCCACGAGACGATGGATGGTCTCCAACTGATATTCATACTGATCGAAAATGACCGGAGGCATCCTCTCTAGATCAGCCATAAGGCGGGAGGCGGCCTGCAATGAACTCACCGGCTTGATCACCGGGCTTGAATCCAGTTTTCTCTCGAGGAAGACCAGCCACTCGGGAGCACAGCTCAAACATCGTTGTATAGGGAAGTTCTGGGTTGGATCCACTTCGAGCGCCCACTCTCCATTCAAAGACAAAGCTGGTTCGAGTGAGCCAAGTTCGGGAAAGTAGCAAACCGCATCCGGAAGCAACTTCACCGGAGTCAGCAAACCCCAGGCTCTTAATTCTGTATGGCTGCGTGAGAGATAAGTACAGTCGTCCGAAAGATAAGAAAACCCATTTAGAGACAAACATAGGGCCAAGGTTGATTTCCCGGCTCCAGATTCGCCCCCGAGAAGAAGTCCCACTCCATCCTTGACGACGCACGCGCAGTGGACCGGAGTTACTCCGATCGATGCGCTCGCAATGCCCAGCAGGACAGGTAACAGAGTTTGCTTCCAGTAGTGCAGATCCCCAGCTAACGCGGGTGAAAACGATCCGATAACGCGCCGAGCCCTTTGATCCACCAGCATCGAGTCGCACGGGCCATATGTCGCGTAATACAGATGATCCAGAGCTCTGAAATACGGTTGTGTCCACCGGTTTGCATTTTTGACAGCAAAGTCGACGTAGAACTTCAGATATAAATCTGCTTGTTGTTCGCCGCGCGATTGGTCGAACGTTTCCAGCAATGCCCGAAGAATCTCCTCGGAATTGGATTTCACATCCCAGATTGAACCGGCGACGAAGAACCGTGCCCCAAGAGGAAGGTTATCCTCAGTCAACCCCACGATTTTGTCGGCACGATTGAGGGCTTGCATCCAAATGTATCCACACAAGAGTGTGGTACACGAAAGTAGCGTCTCTGCCGCTCGAGGTTCGTCATGAAATTGTCAAATCGTTGTCAAACTTCGACGAAGGTGTACTGCTATCGCCGTAATGGGCCAGGCAGCGGAGCGTCAATGTGAGTGCGGGACGAGTCGGCGATACATCGCCTCGAATTGGGCAGCCGTCCAGTTTGCGTCATAGGTGCGAGCGAAGTTTTGTGCGGCAAAGGCGAGAGACGCACGTCGTCGGGAATCCTGCAGCAGTTCTAAGATACCGTTTGCTAAGGCGCCGGCATCGCCGACGGGCACGGCGACAGCTGCTCGCGGAGCCATTTCCGCAACAATTCCGACGTCCGTTCCGACGGTTGGAACTCCCGACGACGCAGCTTCCAGCACGGCGGCACCCATGCTTTCATGCAGCGACGATTGCAAGAACAGATGCGCGTTGCGATAAAAAGGTACGATTTCATCGACAGTCAGTACGCCGTGGAACCTGACGATCTTCGCGATTCCCAGATTTCGCGCCAGAGCCTGAACGCGCCCATGCAGTGCATCGACTCCAATGCAATCGACCACAATGTGAGGGCACACATGGGCCACTTGCCGCACCGCATTCAGCAGAGTTTCCTGGTCCTTCACCTGATTTAAGCCGGCGACTTGAAGCAAATGCCAGGGCGGACCGGATGAACGTTCGGTCGATCCTCGAAAGATCGTAGTGTCGACACCGGTCGGGATCCATTGGATATCGTGGCGAGTCTTCGCTGCATTGCGCACGACATAAGTGCTTGGCCCCGAAACTGCCTGTGCTATGCGCAGGGTCGCCGACATCGTGAGGCGACTTCGGAAGGACTTCATCCCGCCGTACTGAATTGTCGGCAGCCAAACCAACTCGCCTCCGCCGATACTCACGACAACGGGCGAGCGTAAGAGTTTGCCCGCCGTGACTGCCATCGTCCCTTGAGGAAATGTCCAAAAAGCGTGCAGTAAATCGAAACCGCCTGCGGCTCGAAGCGCAGACATCAGTTTCCTTAACGTGATTGCCGCCCATAAAGGTTGGTTGAAGGCTTTGGTGGGCCCGAGAGTTACAACTCGCGCACCGAGTAAATCGTATTCTGACGGTTCCGCTTTTGGATCTAGGCTCACAACGACGACCTTGTGATTACGTGCAAGTCGCTCGATCAGCGCGAGTAGAACTGGAATCACGAGAATGCGGCCGCTACGATCGACTCCGCCCGGAACGATGAGGCCAATTTTCATGCATTGCCTCGGCGTGCTGCTGTCACTTGGCAGTACGCACGCACCGCGTCGCGGGCGATGGCCTTGTAGCTCAACTGCGATTGAAAGAAACTGCGGGCCTCGCACGAGAGTTGCTCCAGCGGTCGACGCATTACCCCTAGGAATTTATCAACAAAGGATTCGGGGCTTCCCGGACGCCAACAAGCTCCAACTCGTCCGTTGTTGGTCATAACGCGGAAGGAGGGAATATCGGTCACCACAGGCACGACGCCACACGCCATCGCTTCGGCCAATGAAAATCCGCTGCCCTCGTGATGACTGCCGAGGACGAAGTAATCTGCGCTGTTATAGATATCCTCCAGTTGCGAGTGTTCAATCCTACCTAGCAGAGTCACTGCTTGGGCGAGAGTCTTGTTCGCCGCGAAGCATTTCTGGATTGCGGGCAACATGTCGTCGCTTCCATAGGCCATGTACAGCCTTGCCAGCGGCAGATGTTGGAGGAGACGGGTGAACCCCTCTACTACGGTCAGAGGGTCCTTCAACGGTATCAATCGTCCGACCCATATGATGACAGGGTTGCCAGTCATTCCGGTACGGGCACGCGCCGCAATCCGGTCTTGCCACTTGAAGTAGTTAGAACCTTCCATCACTTGGAAAATCGCTTGGCGTTTCGAAATTAAGCCCAAGTCGACCCACGAATCCGCCAGATCTTCCGCCGCAAAGAAGAAACCATCGGCGGCCCGCAAACCCCAGCGCTGCAGTGGCCGGCCACGAGCTGACCAAGGTGCCTCGGCATGATGCTGGACGACGATAGAGCAGTCGGGTGAAAGTGAGTGTCGGAGTGCTCGCAATTGCAAGGGAAAAATCAATCCATTCAGATGAATCACTGTCAGGGACGGCCCCCTTAAGTGATCAGGCGTGCATACGGCCTGCACCGCCCGGTGAAATGAACGAGGAATCTCCCACTTTCGCAAGGCTGGCTTACAAGAATCAGCGCAAAAACGGTAGTGGATTCCGCCATCCCAAAAATCCAGATTGGTGTGGAATCTCTGGACCACTGTGACTTTTGCCCCTTCGTCAAGCAGCGCTTTCGCGAACGGTCGGATCGTCGCATAGCGCTCTAGAAGCGATTCCGGCGTGGTCAAGTCCGCCTCGTAAAAATAGATCAAAGGCACGACATGCATAGGAACATCCAACGCCTCAAGACTAATTTTCCGAAGATCAGGCATCAGGCGACCCTTGTTGCTTGAATAAGGGGCTGATTCGTCTGCCTGCGGGCATGGTAAAAACCGTGTACAAACGACAGTTGCAAGCCGTGAGCTCTAATTTGGTTTGCCCGCGTCCGGCAAATGAATAATTTGTGACTGCCCAAAGCGCGGATTTCCTCAACTTCTATTTCTCTCACCGCAAGAGCAAATTCTGGAACGGGCAAGCCGAAGGTTGAAGAGCTTGTCAAACCGAAGGGGACCTGATTCCAGTCGAAGTCACTTTTCTTGTGGTTCTGCCCCAACACGTAGGCGATTGAGATTTGCTCCGCTGGCACACTGCTCAGTGCGACCTGGCGAGAGCGTTCAATGAGGGGGATGGCGGTACTGGTCGTGTGCAACGCCAGCGAGAAATGTTGCTTACCAATGGAACCGATAAGGTCCATCGGAAAGAGATTAGCCTTGTTTCCATCCACCACGCTGACAAGAACGACAGGTCGCGGGCAGATGTAGAACGTGGATAGGGCAAACAACTCACGGATAATCATCTTCTTTTCTGGCGGGGAATGACCCCGACGCTGGTTGCGGGCGAAATCCAGATAGCGCCTCCAGACCAGGCTCTTGGGCAAGCATCTGTTTGTCGAACGGGAAGCTCTGAACAAACAAAGGACTCGGTCGCCGATGTGGATCGTCTCGCTGTAGGAAAGATATATTTCACCCAGTGCAGGTGAAGCGCGGAAGCGATCAGTGAAACTCAGGGTGAGAGGAGCGCGTTTGATGGATGCTTCATCGGGAACCCTTTCCATGCCGATTCCAACTGTGAATGGACGGGCACATGCGATTACGTTGCTGTCGGTAACGTCTAAGACGGCATTAAGTCCACTCAACCAGACGCGAACTTCGCCTTGTGAAGTTGGCAAAGCCACAGTGCAGAACTGGGGAATGGGCGGTCCAAACAGAAGTTGCCTCAGCGTCGTTCGCGCCCAGCGGATTGTGAGCATCGGTGAAGGTCTCAGGAAAGATCCGATTTATGTTCAGACTAAAATTCCTCGCTCAAGCGGTCGAACTGCAATAAGACACAATCGCCCATGCTTCGCAAGATCGGAAGACGACTGAGATGGCAGTCGATCGTTGCCAAGCCGCCAACCAAGGTCGGAACTGTTCGCGCGACGGGATCTAGGCATGAAGGCGGCACAGCAACTCCGATCCCCTTCCAATCTCGAAGCCGAAACTTAGGGGCAAACATCCGCCTCATGTCACTGACGGACGGATAGTGAACCAAGCCTGCAGCCCGCCCGGGGATCGAGGTCGGTTTTCGTCTGAAACTTCGTAGGGCCAGGACCGGCTTGCCATGAGCCAAGTGCCACACTGATTCCCAGGCAGAAAATCTCCCTACCATGCACAGCAGAACTTTCGCGCCGGGTTTCAACAAGCGGGCAAGGTTGTCGGCCACTTGTGCAATGTCCCGCACGCAATTGAGGCCGGAGAAGTTGGACAAAGCACCATCAAAAGGTTCATCAGCCGTTAACGTGTCCATCTTCTCCGTGTTCAGGACTCGGAGATCGATGAGCGCATCGAGACCTGCGGTGTGCGCGCGCTCGCGGGCATGGTCGATCATTCTTGGCGAAAGATCACATGCGAGGACCCGAACTCCTCGTTTGGCAAGGTGGACGGCATCGATTCCGGTTCCGCAGTTGAGTTCCAGGATTCGCATTCCATGCTCGAAATGGCGGTCGAGTTCGTACCAGACTGCATCCCGCTGAACCTTTCCGACGATTGTGTCCGGAAAAATGCGGTCGTAGTCGTCGGCGACCAGATTCCAATAAGCCTCATTCGTGTGGTCAACCGTGGTGTTCATGACATCCTTCGGCTTGCCTTTACTTCTGGAACCCGGAAATGACAGTACAAGACGGCGAGAACGCGGCAGGAAGCTTGGAACAAGTGCTCTCTTCCTGCTGCCGCGAACAGGGGCCGCTCCGCGTTCCCCAAGCAGAGGCTGACATGAGTGACGCATTCATAGCCCGCAGAGGTGAAAGTCGCCAACAAGTCTTCCGCCGAATGAGGCAGGGTATCAACCTGCACAGTGCTTTGCTGATCGCGGAAGCTAGTTCGCCATCCCCTCGCGTAGGCTTCGGGATGAAGGTCGGTTATGAAAAGGTTAGAGCCGGTTTTCATGACCCTTGAGAATTCCGAGGCAACACTGCGTAAGTCTTGAATGTGTCCCAGAGCAAACGAACAGATCGAGAAGTCGAAGCTCGAAGTCCGGAAGGGAAGCCTTAAACAGTCAGCTTGGACAACCCTTCCGGAAAGCTCCTTCTTACCGTCCGCAACTCGTAGCATCGCTGACGATAGGTCAACTCCTACGCCGGCACGAGCACCCAATGCCAAAAGGTTCTTAAGCCAGCGCCCTGTGCCGCAAGCCAAGTCGAGAATGCAGCGACTCCGAAGATTGGGAAGCAATGGCAGAACATGACGCTCCTCGCGCGCAAGCAGCGGATTCGGAAAATGGTCGTAAGTCGGCGCCCAGCGTTCATATCCATCTCTCACGCCAGCAAGGAACGGCTCGGACGGGGATGAAGATTCCAGTTCGCGATCGGATACGCGAGCGCCGATCGGTCCGGAGCTACTCACAGGCTCTCCTCCTTCGGCTTGCGGAGGTTGATTAGTTGTTGAGCCCATCGGAGTTCTAACGGCGCCGAATAATAACCAAGCTGGTACCGCCAGCTGCTCAGAGTTTTTAAAGCCATCCTGCCCCAGGTAGGCAGTCGCAGATCCTGTACCGTGGGCCACCTGGAAGAAACAACCAACTCAAAGTTATCGATGCGTGCCTTGGTGTGAGGCCGAAGCCACGGCGTATTCGGGTCTTTCTGAGTTGCAAAACGCTGCCAAGGTTCCGTGGCCCACTCGTCAGCAGTCGTTGGAAATTGAAACTTGTCCTCAACTCCGCCATACATCTTCGCGCGCTGAGGAACGGGTGTGTAGTGTTCGACAATGATTTCTGAATCTGGGTTCAATCGCTTCAATTGTCGGATGAATTTGATGCACTCGTCGGTGTCTGCGTCCGGATCTTTGGGATTTCCAAAGATAATTGAGAATTCCGGGATGATGCCGAAGTTCCGAATTCGGCTCGCGAGAGCCAAAGTATCTTCCGCACGAAGATCCTTATTCATTTCCTTGAGCGTCTCGTTCGACCCCGACTCCGCGCCAAAGAAGATCATGGCGCAGCCTGCCCGGCGAAGAGCCTCGAACGTGGCGTCTCCGTATTTCACAAGAATGTCGATTCTTCCCTCGCACCACCATCTCGTCTTAAGCGGCGCAAGGCGGTCGGCGAGCTCACGAGTGTGATCCTCTCGCAAGAAGAAATTGTTGTCGTAAAACTGCACTGCGTCCACGCCGTAGTGTTCCACCAAATGACGCAGCATCTGCTCGGTTCGAGCAGGCGGCTCCATTTTCTCGCGGCTTCCCGAGAATGTGACGACTCCACAGAAATTGCAGCGGTAAGGACATCCGATGCTTGCCTGGTGAACCGCCGTGCGACGGCCCAAGAAGGTCGGCAAGAGGTATTTCTCCACGGGCACGCGGTGATAGGGATACCAAGGAAAATCAGCCGGATTCCGCATTAGGCGCTCTGGGTTGTGGCACAAGCTTCCATCGGAGTTCTTGTAGGAAAGTCCCGAAATTCCTTTCAGATCGCGATGTCCACGAATCGCATCGAGGAGTTCAAGAAACGTTTGTTCGCCCTGCCCGCGCACTGCGTAATCTACATACGCAACGTTAAGGCACGCGGCCGTGTAGTTCGAGGCAAAGTAGCCGCCCCAAACGACCGGAACATTCGGGAAGCGAGAGCGAATCTCGCGGCAGGTGGCCACCGCACCGACGGTCTGAGGTCCAGGCATCACAGTGACAGCTAACAACTCGACAGGATGCTCCCTCATGAGCGCAAGCAGGCTTTCAGTGGGATTCGGATCCAGATTACCGTCGACGATGGCGTGCTCTTCTTTGCCCTCCAACACGGCAGCAATTGAAAGGATCGAGAGAGGTAGCCGGCGATTGCGAAACCTGGTTGCCTTGGGATTGTAAAGAAGGATCATGAGTCAGCTGGATGCCACCTGCGAAAAACATTATGGTAAAGACCTGCTGCCGAGACTTGTCTTTGATTTGTAAAAGATCTGCAAAATTCCCACGTCTCTCGTCGAGCGATCAGATTAGAAATGACGTGGATTTGACATGCTCCTGACAATTCGCGCTGTAGGCGGCCTTAGATTGGAACCGACTTTTACGCCCGTGCCAACGCTGGTCGCGCGAACCAGATACCAAGATCATTTGCGTATCTGCGACCCAACCTGGGCGCAAGTGGACACTGAAGCAGATTGGCCGCGAAGAACAAAGTCGTTCTCTTCTACCCACCATATGATGGTCCGCCACTTGGGGCGCCTCTCTCGCTGCTTTGCCTGGCGTCGCCCCTTATGCAGTCGGGTTTCGACGTAAGAATTATTGACAATCTCATTGCTCCCGATTACGAGCAGGCCATTTTGCGAGAAACCCAGGAGGCCCTCTGCCTCGGCATCTCGATGCTTACTGGGCCTCACATCGGAGCAGCCGTTCGGGTCGCGCGCCAAGTAAAGCGGTGTCGTCCAGAGTTGCCGATTATTTTTGGCGGATGGCATCCCAGCCTCGCCTCGGAGCAGACGCTGCGTGAGCCCTTCGTGGATGCCATAGTGCGGGGCCAAGGGGAACTGACACTCCTGGAACTTGTGCAGAGAATCGCGGAAGGCAAGCACTTGCAGGGGGTTCGCGGTCTCTCATTCAAAGACGGCGACGAGATGATCCATGAGCCGGAGCGACCAGTTGCGAACATCAATGACTTGCCGGCTCCCGCTTACGACTTGGTGGACCATGGAATCTACGCGAAGCATTCTGGCATTCGCCAACTGGCTTATACCACCAGCGTTGGGTGTCCGTATCAATGCAACTACTGCACCGATCAGGTGTTCTACAAGCGACGCTTCAATGCGTATCCCGCGGAACGGGTAGTCAGCGATCTGATCGATCTGGTTCCCCGCCACAATATTGAGGACGTGCCACTGTTTGACTCGAATTTTCTGGTCGACAGAAAGCGCGCTCTTGCGATCGCGCGTGGCATCGTCGACAGCGGATTGAAGTTCCGTTGGGATTTCCAGACCTCGACCGACTTCCTGGCCAAGATGTCAGAAGGCGAGGTGCAGTTGCTAGCCGAGAGCGGTGTCTATCACATCGGTTTTGGCACGGAGTCAGGATCGCAGGAGGTCCTGAACCTGATGAACAAGCGCTTTCAGCATCTCGAACAGATGGTGGAGACCGCTCGCAAGGCCGACCTTTCCGGTATTCATGTGGTCTTCAACATCATTCTCGGATACCCGGGCGAAACCGAGGAACATCGCCAGCAGACCTTTCGATTCATGAGCGACATTGCGAAGGAATATTGGAATGTCAGTTTTTCTCCCAACATTTTCACGCCCTATCCGGGTATTCCCATCTGGCCTCAGCTCAAGGAAATGGGAGTTCGCCAACCAGAGTCGCTGATGGAATGGGAGACGCTGGCGCTGGGGGTCAATGTGCTTCCTTGGCTTCAGGGAGAAGACCTGCGACGACTTAAGCGGAGTCTCGAATACTTCCTGTTGAACAATCAACTTCGAAAAGCAACGAAGAGAATGCCGTGGTTTCGACGAAATGTCCGCCGGGCGCTCGGCGCTCCGATCCGGTGGCGAATCGGTAAGAACCGATATTCATTTCCCTGGGAATTGTGGGTCTCACGTGCAGTGGAAAAGGTTGTGACGCGACGTTCGCTGCTGACTGGGCAAGCTTTAACCAAGCAAACTCAGGAAGTTTGCTGATGGGGTCACTTTCAACTTTGAGGGGCTAGCTACATGGCAGATGTTCTGCTGACTCATTCGTATCATCTCTACTACGACCGCAAGCAAATGCGGAAGATGCAGCCGTATCCGCCGCTTGGCACGCTTTACGCCGCTGCACTTCTGCGCCACGCGGGCTTCTCGGTCGCAGTGTGGGACACGATGCTGAATGATCCGGAAACCGGATTCGAGTCCGCTCTGCAGCAGCATCGCCCGAAGATTGTGGTGGTCTACGAAGACAACTTCAATTTCCTTTCCAAAATGTGTCTCACGCGAATGCGGGAAGTTGCGTACCACATTCTTGAGACATCCCGACGGTCGGGCGCGATGGTGTTGGTGAACGGCTCGGATGCCTCGGACCACGCTTCCGACTTCCTGCAGAAGGGGTTTCGCTGTGTGCTTCTCGGGGAAGCGGAATCGACGCTACTGGAAGCGGTATCCCATCTTTTGAAGGGGGAAGAATCCGCCCTCGAGCGGGTTGCGGGCGTCGCATATCTGCATGGCCAAACTCAAGAGATTGTACGAACCGAGCGACGGGAATTAATGCGCGACCTGGATCAACTCCCTTTTCCCTCGCGCGATCTCATCGATGTCCACCAATATCGAACTGCCTGGAAGGCGGCACACGGATATTTTTCGCTGAATATTGTGGCTAGCCGGGGATGTCCCTATCGCTGCAATTGGTGTGCGAAACCTATTTATGGAGATTCCTTCTCGGTTCGTTCCGCGGCTTTGGTCGCGGAAGAGATGCATCAACTGAAGTACGACTTCGGGGCTGAGCACCTCTGGTTTGCCGACGACATTTTTGGGCTACGCACAAAGTGGGTCCGTCAACTGGCCGACGAGGTGCAGAAGTTGGATGCTGCCGTTCCCTTTAAAATGCAGTCTCGAGTGGACTTGATGACGCCCGATACCGTCCAAGCCTTGCGGCGTGCTGGGTGTGCGGAAGTGTGGATGGGTGCTGAGTCGGGCTCTCAAAAGATTCTGGATGCAATGGATAAAGGAACGCGTATTGATCAGATTGCCAAGGCCCGCGAAAACCTGAGGGGCGCAGGTATTCGCGCTTGCTACTTTCTGCAATTCGGATATCCGGGTGAAACCTGGAAAGACATTCAGAGCACGATCAAACTGGTGCGTGATACGCGGCCGGATGACATTGGCGTTTCGGTCTCCTATCCGCTACCGGGAACCAAGTTCTTCGATCGCGTGCAGGCGCAGCTAGGAGCGAAGACCAACTGGTCCGACAGCGAAGATCTCGACATGATGTTCCAAGGCGCCTACACGAATGAATTCTATCGAGCCTTGCACGATGCTCTGCACGCGCAAGTCGATTGTTGGAATTCGTGCTCCAGCAAGGGCGCACAAAATAAACAGCATGACCACGACGAGCCGGAAGAGCTTTGGCGCCGGGTCATGCATTTGGAAAGAACCTGTCGCAACCCGAAGCCAACCCTATTTACCAGTCATTCGCAGAAAAGTCTGGTTCAGTTGCAGGCGCATACTTACGCCACAAGCTTCGACGAACTGCTCAACGTTCTCGCGAGCTAACCACCATCATGGACATCCTTCTCACACACGGCTATTTCCTGTACGAGGATCCCAAGGAGCTTCAGATCATGAAGCCCTATCCGCCACTTGGAATCCTTTACATCTGCTCGCATCTGCGCCAGAAGGGCCTTAATGCCGAGGTTTTTGATTCGACCTTTTCGTCGCGCCAGCAATTGGGGGACCTGCTCAAGCAGGGGCCGCCTTCCATCATCGGGATCTATGCCAACTTAATGACCCGTTCGAATGTGGTCGAAATCCTCGGTGTGGCCAAAGAGCTCGGGTGGCAGACGCTTGTCGGTGGACCTGAGCCAGGCGCCTACGTTAACGAATACCTTTCCGCGGGAGCTGATGTCGTCGTGATTGGCGAAGGAGAACTCACACTCGAAGAATTGGTGCCGGCGCTGCAGTCACATCGCTTGGAAAAACTCCACCAGATCGACGGGATCGCGTTCAAAGGGCAAGATGGCGAGGTGGTGCGTACCAAGCCACGCGAGCAGATTAAAGATATCGATGCTCAGCCTTGGCCTGCGCGGGAAGTGATCGACCTGGCCCGCTATGTTGAGGTCTGGCGCGAACATCACGGGATGGGTTCCGTCTCTCTCATCACAGCCAGGGGCTGTCCGTATCACTGCCGTTGGTGCAGCCACGAAGTCTTCGGAAAAACCCACCGCCGTAGAAAGCCAGCATCGGTGGCTGATGAACTCGAATGGCTGATTGGTCGCTACCATCCGCAAATGGCCTGGATGGCAGACGATGTTTTCACCATTCATCACGGCTGGCTCTTTCAATATGCCACCGAACTCAGGCAACGCGGCGTGAAGTTGCCTTTCGAATGCATTTCGCGAGCGGACCGGCTCAATCCGAAAGTCGTCGATACCTTGGCCGAGATGGGCTGCTTTCGCGTATGGATCGGTTCCGAGAGCGGTTCGCAACGAATACTCGATGCCATGGAACGCGGCGTGACCGTGGAGCAGGTCCAGACTGGGGTAGCTCTGTGTCGATCTGCTGGGATACAAACTGGAATGTTCCTGATGTGGGGTTACGAGGGAGAAGAGCTCTCCGACATTGAGGCCACGGTCGAGCACGTCAAGAAGACTGATCCCGATATCTTCTTCACCACTGTGGCTTATCCAATCAAAGGAACACCTTATTTCTCTGAGGTTGCAGATCGTGTGGAGAACCTGCAACGTTGGAAGGAAAGCTCTGACCGGGAATTCCGCATTCGCAATCGGCACTCGCGCGCCTATTACGGATTTGCCGATCGATTACTGCGCAGCGAGGTGGAACTGAATCGCATGGGGCATAAGTCTGATGCCGACGAAAGCACAATCTCGACGTTGCGTAGCGTAATTGCTGAAGCCCGCGCCGGTTTGCAGGCAACGTATAGCGAGGTTGAGGCTTGATGAATCTGTCTGCCGCACATCCGCAATTTTTTCCCGCCCCTTTTGACGCGGTAGCGGACCGTTACGACGAGACTTTCACTTCGTCGAGCATCGGCCGCGCTCAACGCGCGCCGGTGTGGAAAGAACTCGCGAAAGCCTTTCGCTCGGGCGATCGCGTACTTGAAATCGGATGCGGCACCGGAGTGGATGGGTGCTTTCTGGCTGAACGCGGTGTCGAAGTTCTTGCGTGCGACCCGTCCTCTCAGATGATTGAAGTTACGGCACGCCGAGTCAGGCAAAGTGGCCTGGAAGGCCTTGTGCGAACACGCGTGCTATACGCAGAGGAAATCTCCACGCTATCGGGCGAATTGTTTGACGGAGCATTTTCAAACTTCGGCGCCTTGAACTGCGTTCATCGCCTCGGAGATCTTGCCCGAGGTCTCGCACGCCTGGTCAGACCCGGCGGTACGCTGCTGCTCTGCTGGATGGGACCCTGCTGTTTGTGGGAGATCGCCTGGTATCTAAGCCATGGAAACAAGGACAAGGCTTTTCGTCGCTTCAGACAGGGCGGCGTGCGCGCCAGAATCGGTGACGAAGCCTTCCTCGATATCCAATATCCGTCTGTCAGATTTCTAGTCCGAACGTTTGCGCCTGAGTTCCGGTTGAAGTCCGTTCACGGAATTGGCGTGACTATCCCTCCTAGCTATCTCGAATCATGGGCACATCGCCATCCCCACCTGCTGAAACTTTGTGGATTGACCGATTCGATGGTCGCAGGATGGCCGGGCCTTCGAGCGCTTGCCGATCACGTGTTAGTTCGATTGCAGCGGGCCTCACTTGGCGGACAGCCGTGAATTCTCTCGTTTCTATTGCTGCGCCAACAGCCCCCGCTTTATTGGCGGCACACCAGATCCACACTTTGCCCGTGTTGGTGGTATTTCCTCACAACCAGTGCAACTGCCGTTGTTTGATGTGCGACATATGGCGCATTCGTGAGGCGCAGGAAATGACCCCCGCGAATCTCGAGCGGCAGTTGAGTGCGTTCAGAAAATTGGGAGTGTCGTGGGTTGTCTTTTCTGGCGGGGAGCCTCAACTCAACGAGAAGTGGAGCACCTTGGCTGAAATAGTCCGTTCGGCGGGAAGCCGCGTGACCCTGCTGACGGCCGGGCTGCTGTTGAAGACCCAGGCGCAAATCGTCGTCGACAGTGTGGACGACGTCATCGTTTCCCTCGATGGACCACCGGCCATCCACAATAATATCCGTCGCATCCGCGACGCATTCGAGCAACTGTCCGAAGGCATCAGGGCGTTACGCCAACTCAGGCCCGAGATGCCGGTGCGGGCGCGCTGCACCGTGCAGAAAGCCAATTGCCGATCGCTTCGCGCCCTTGTCCGCTCCGCAAAAGAGATCGGCCTTAATTCCGTTTCATTTCTGGCAGCCGACCTTACTTCCGCTGCTTTCAACCGACCCGACGGCTGGCTGTCCGATCGAGCGATCCGCGTTGCCCTTGCACCGGAGGAGCTTGGCGCTTTGGCGGCCGAAGTCGAACAGCTCATTGCAGAACACGCTCAGGATTTCAACTCCGGATTCATTGTGGAATCTCCGCAGAAATTGCGGCGTATCGTCCAGCACTTTCGCGCTCACCTCGGCCAGACCGACAATGTAGCTCCGCGCTGCAACGCTCCCTGGGTTTCTGCTGTTATCGAAGCTTCCGGAGATGTTAGGCCCTGTTTCTTCCATCCTGTCCTCGGGAACATCCACGAAAACCCACTCACGGAGATTGTGAACGGGGCCGCAGCGTTGGAATTTCGCGCGAAGCTGGACATCGCTACGAATCCCACTTGCCGCCGGTGCGTTTGTTCCTTACACATCCCAGCCTCTGCAAAATAACCCCGAAAACCGGTTTTCACTCAGAATTCAAAGATCAGGTGTCACGAAATCGATCTAGTTAGCCGGCTCAATACTGGAAACTCTGATCTTTTTCTTCTCCAGAGTGCCCTTTACGCGGACTTTTTGACCCGCGAACGATGCAGCCTTGTCCTGGTCGTCGAGGGCATAGATCGCCTTTTTGTCTGGATCGAAAAGCACGTACTTCGCGCCGAGTTGGACGCACTTCTGCGCGCACGTCGCTTTATCCCGACCCATGCTCTTCATCTCATCCATCATCTTGTCGTGAGAACCATCCTTGGCACAAAGCGAGTCCATGACCTCGCCTGTAAACACGCCAGCACCTTTGTCATCAGCATGAGCTGTCCGAGATGGAAACGCCAGGATCCCGGCAGCTAAGGCGATTATCGCGAACGCATTCAAGCACTTCATATTTCTCCTAATGTTGTTGAGCTGAACCGCGAAAAGAGCTTAGAAAACCTCTTGGAATAACTTGTCATGGAGTTGTCAAGAAATTGCATGCGACTCATCAGTATGTAAATTTACAGAGGAATGACAGCGTTGTGACTTTCCAATGACACGCGGTTTTTTGGGTGGCGGCTACCCTGCATAAGAAGTTTACAAAGTCAGCGAGGGCCACCTATGTTTCAGCAGAGCCGCAGTTACGGTGCAACACCTTTCTTCCAGACTATTTCTGTTTTGTTGATCTTGGGTTGGTGTTCGTCGGTCGCCCTCGGTGATGAGAGCGGCCACCCGTCCCCGGCCACTTCTGCGTCTGCTGGCGTGTCGTTCGTGGAAGGCTCAACGTCTCAGATTGTGGTGGAACGGGACGGCAAAAGATTTCTTGTTGACATAGCCAGCCGCCAGATAACCGAGCTTCCTGCCTCCGATGGTGCATCATCAGCCATGTCCAGCAGTTCGAAAGACCAGAGCGCGCAAGCTCAGCAACCAGCTAAACCGGCAGGTTCAACCCCGGCCGAGGCGCACAAGCAAGAGACGGTTTATCGAGCGGGTGACGATTTGGTATTCAATGTCCCCACGGGGCGGCGCGTAGATCGTCACGGGTTATACGTCAACTTTACCCACCGTTTCCCGTACGAGCCGGCGTTCACCACCCCGGGACGGGGCAATACCCTCCTTGGGCTAGACGACTTTGCAGTCCCGTCCTTCGGATTTCGTTACGGATTGACGTCGAGGCTGTACGCGTTTGCCTATCGCTCGCCCAGCGTCACTGGCCGTCCAATTGAATTGATGGTTGGATACAACCTACTGGATGAACACGACGGCAATCCTTTGAATTTTGCAGCGAGATTCTCCGTCGATGGGCAAAACAACTTCCAGCGCAATTTCGCGGAGAATTTCGAATTGATAGCATCCCGCAGCCTAGGTAGACGTGCACAACTCTATGCGGTACCGACGTTCACCATTCACGCACGTCCCCTTATGCAGAACATTAATCCGACTCTGGCCGACGCTATTCCGAATCAACCCTGTTCCGCGCAATTAGCGAACGGAATTTCCGGCGGGCTTAATTTGAAGCCGTGCGCCAATACCTTCTCGTTGGGGCTGGCAGCTGCTGTAGACATCCGCAAAACGGTCGCTGTGATCGCAGAAGTCACTCCAACTCTTGTGAATGCGACAGACTTGGGAATTCATCGGCCAGAGTTCGCATTCGGCATCCAGAAGAAGATCTGGCGGCACGCCTTTACGCTTGGGTTCGGCAATGGTCCGGCCACGATCGTATCGCAGAGAGCAGGCACAAACGCGACGTTCACGGGGAATCCGTCGGCGGACAAGCCGAGCAAGATCTTCATCGGCTTTGATCTCAGTCGTCAGATTTTCTGAGCATCTTTGGAAGCGTTTGCAAGTGACTGCGATTTTGTTGGCGAGATGCACCGCGAAAGTTGAACTTCGCAGATTGCAGTTGTTAAGAAAGGGAGGAACGGTGCGTAATTTCTTCTTGGGAGGCCTATCGGTTTTACTTGCGATGCTGTTGATCGCATTTTGCATCATAGTCGTTGGGCTTTTCCCGACCAATGCCGATAGTCCTCCCAACGGACTGGAACGTCGCATTGCCAACTACGCTCTGAATACTTCCGTGCAACGGCATGCTCGTCGCGTGACAAACCCCGTGGGCATTACAAATGAAAACCTAATTTCTGGAATGAAACTCTACACAATGAACTGCGCGGAATGTCATGGATCGCTTGATCTGCAGCCCAGCGCGCTGCAGCACTCGATGTATCCACCTCCGCCGCAACTCTTGCTGCAGCCGATCAGTCGGCCAGAGTGGCAGACCTATTATTCGATCAGCACAGGGATTCGATACACAGCTATGCCTGCCTGGAGCCACACACTCGACGACAAGGACATTTGGAGGATTACCACGTTTCTTTCGAGCATTCGAGATCTACCAGTGCCAGTTCAACAATACTGGGAGGAGTCTTACGGGATATCTCTCGGTAAAAGCGAAACACATCGGCAGTAGAATTCCCCGTCGCCGCCGAAATGAAGATCGCGCTAGCGATTCGAAGGACGGTCCTAGTGGCAATCTCTCTTCGGACTCTTTCAAAAATCTCGTGTGGACTCAACGGATCCCAAGATTCGCCAAGGCCTGCATCGCCGCGTGATATCCACACATGCCGTGCACCCCACCCCCCGGCGGAGTGGATGAAGAACAGATGTAGACATCTTTTGCTGAGGTCGCGTAGTGCCGCGATGTAGGCCGAAACAGAAACTGGCGAAGATCCATCACACCGCCCCCGATGTCGCCCCCGACAAGATTGGCGTCCATGCTTTCGAGCTGCGCGGGAGAGTAAACGTTCCGAGCTAAAACAGTTTCGCGGAATCCTGGGGCGAAGCGCTCGATCT
>Ga0209168_10001677_pt1 | contig 16965 bp, 12 predicted proteins | sample Coa_R1_FD_187156 | JGI IMG/M metagenome (GOLD analysis project Ga0209168, IMG submission 187156) | Surface soil microbial communities from Centralia Pennsylvania, which are recovering from an underground coalmine fire - Coalmine... | ecosystem: Environmental > Terrestrial > Soil > Unclassified ... | reverse complement strand
ACGCGCGCCCAATCCCCCGCCCCACTCGTCGGTGAACACGACCTTGCTGCCATCATTCGAGAACGACGCCGAGTGCCAGTAGGAGTAGTTCGGATCGTTGACGGCATCGACGCGCTTTGGATGTTCTGGATCTTTGATGTCGAGCAGAATTCCGTTTCCGGAGCACGCTCCGGCGGCCAACCCAATCGCTGAGTAAACCGTTATGTCGTGGCACTGATCCGTATCGGCTGGCTTCTCCGACCCCTTTTTGCCATGTGTGCCGCCATTATTCAGGCCGTTAATCGCACCGGTGCGGGGATCGATGAATACCCGCGGACTGGAAACGATCTTCGCGTCCTGCGGAGCCGCGAGTGGAACTTTGATGACATCAATGCGAAACAGCGCCGTATTCGGATCTTTGTCGGGTGCTTCTCCGGAACATCCGGCTAATTCTTCCGGTTGACGCACAAACGAGGTTCCCGACACGTAGATATAAGCGTTCTCTTTGTCGTTGGGATCGAGCACAAGAGTGTGCGTGTGGGATCCACGGCACGTCTGCACGGCAGCGACCTGCTTTGGATTCTTGATGTCGGAAATGTCGAAGATTCTTACACCGCGGAAACGGTCCTTCTGGGCGGCCGGCAGGCGTCGTCTTCTCTCTTTCTGTTTCTCTTTATCTTTGTCGGCATCCTTAGCCGGATCAGAATCCTTTCCATTCTCGGCGTCTGTTTTCTTCTCGTCTTTGTCTTTGTCTTTATCTGCGTCTGCCGCGGGCTCCGGCGGAAATCCCTCAACGCCGCAATCCAAACGCCCATTCGGCATCTCAACGGACATGAACATCAGGTTTTTGTAAACGGACACATCTCCCTGGCCGCCCGGACAGACCATCGAAGTCAACAGTGCCGCCTTCGCAGGGTTCGAAATGTCGTAGATATTCACGCCGTAAAAATTTCCCTGGAAGAGGTGGTTGCCCTGGAAAGCAAGGTCGGAGTTGGCAAAAGCCAACTGCGCGATCACCAACTGGATCGGTTTTGGAATTTTCCGATTCGCACCCATGCCAAGCTGCGCAAGGGTTTTCTGTACTTTCGGATCATCCGGATCTGCAGATCCCAGTTGGAAAGCGTCCGGTTTCTTGAGCAGTAGAAGGTGTTCGATGCCCATGGCAGCTTCGCCCGCATCGTACAGTCCGGGCGCCAGCTTGGCGCGCGGATCGTTCGCGTCCGACCCGGTCATTCCAGGAGGCAGCGCCGGCGCCGGTTCCGGTGCAAATGGATTGCCCTGTTCCTCACTGTCTTTCTTCTCCGCTTGTTTGTCGGACGGAGGATTCGCAGGCTTCTGCGCCTGATCCTGTGGTGGAGTTGCGGGCTGCGTCTCTTGTGCCTGTGTTCGGCTCACGGCAAAACAACAGATACAGGCAAAGCAAACTGCACAGAGCGCAAGACGGGGCAATCGGTTCATCGTTTCTCCTCTAGTGTCCGTTTCTTCAACATCGTCTCCATAATCTTGATCTCGGCTCGTTGGGAGTTGTCCGCGTCGGTCGCGAAATCGAACAACTCGGCATCCTGCCCAGCGCCCGCGGTGTCGAACAGATCTTTCACCATGGTTAAGGCGCCATTGTGATGCTGAATCATGCCCAACAAGAATAAGCGGTCAAACTCAGCGCCCTTCGCCTTCCGCAGAGCTTCCATTTGCTGCGGCGTTAGCATTCCGGGCATCAGGGCCATGCTCTCGCGCGACATGCCCATGCCCGGCATATCCATGTTCGGAGCGCTGGGTGCGTCCTTGGGGACGGATTCGTTGCGGGCCGCGAGCCAGCGCTTCATGAATTTGATTTCGTCGGTCTGCGAGGAACTTATCCGCGCTCCTAATGAGCGTAGGTCTTTGTTTTGCGTATGCGAGGGTATCATGGCGGTCATTTCGACCGCCTGCGCGTGGTGCAGAATCATGCCCTGCATGAACTCGACATCCGCAGCAGATAGTGGGGGTAAAGTGGCCCGCGTGGATGGAGGCAGCGTCTTGCTCGGCGCACCTGGGGCGCCTGGTTGCACCACCGTGGGAACTGAGGCCGTCTGTTGCGCGGGCATTGCAGGACACAAGGAAACTGGAAAGATACTAGCGGCGAGAAATGTGCGTATCACTATCACGCGGGCCGAGCCAGGTTTCGTCCTGTGCTCGCGGCGCAAAGTGACCTGCTTCCAATTCTGAGTGAGAGGAAAGGTCTTCATTCGGACGAGGACCAAATCTTGTCATGAATCGGGAAATTCTTCAACGATGGTCTTGAAATCCAGTTCGTAAGGGCGCCGGCGGCCCGAGTGGGCGTCCACGCTTGGATTCGGGGGCCTTAAGACTTTGCCTGTGATTGCATGAAACCGCGCTTCAGCGCAGTAGTGATCAAGAACAGCTGGGTAGTCTCTCCCAAATCAATTCGAACGTTCGGATTTTTCCGTTCATCGGCGTCGGCGGTGTCACCAACGTGATTTGATCGCCGTGAAACGTGACCGTGCGAATCAGATCCTTGCCTACATAGGCCTGGATCGATGAGATTTCGACGGAATGGGTGATTGTGTCGCCGCTGCGGCTATATCGTCCTGCATAAGCGAGAAATGTTTTGAACGCTTCGGCCTGCTCCTCGACGGTGCCGCCGCTAGTCAGCGACTTGCGTCCATCGTAGCTGATCATGGCGGTTATTCGGCCATCGGCGGTGTAGGTGAGAAAGCCTACGGGGCTCTGACCGTAGGGAGTTTCACTACGCTCGCCCGCCGAAGTCGTGCTTGACGCCGACACCAGTTTCCATGTGCCTACGAGACTGCCACCTTCTCGCTCCATCCCGATTCTCCCCTCACTAATCTTCCATCGACGAATGACCTGTCCCTCGAAGAGCCGGCGATTCAGGTAGTGATGGCTCCTCGTGCTCCCGATCGCAGTAGCCCAATCGTCGCATTCCCACGACAAATGATAACCCGAGGCCTAGGCTTGCGATTGGCGGACGTCAGGGACTGCCCGTGGGACGTTTAAGAGCGATACGTTCCAGAGAGGAACGGCAATATTCCATATTTCTTATGGAAGTGTTCTGCTTGCCTTCGCGCGGAGCGCGAGAAGCTCCAACACAACCTTATTCTCCGCCTGAGCGAGCTGCTCGACCGATTGGCCGTTTGCCTCCTTCAGCACGCCATCGATCACTTCATCCATCAGCGCCGGCGTGACGTCGGGCATCTCGAGTTTCTTCATTTGGCCCACGAAACCGTCCATGAAATGCTTCACAAAGTGATGGATTCCGCCCGGCCCGCCGCCTAAGTGCCACTGCAAGCTCGGGCCCATCACACCCCAGCGAAGTCCTGGCCCATAGCACACTGCGATGTCTGCATCTTCTACACTGACGACGCCTTGCTGAATGAGATAGAGCACTTCTCGGTAGAGCGCCGCTTGCAGTCGGTTCCCAACGTGGCCCGGCAAGGCCTTGTGCAGCCGGATCGGCTTCTTGCCGATTGACGTGTAGAACGTCATGGTCCGTTCGATCACCGCGTCTGACGTCTTCGTCCCACCTACTACTTCAACCAACGGAATGACATGGGGAGGATTAAAGGGATGGCCAACAACGCAGCGTTCGGGGTGACGCTTACAGCCCGACTGAATGGCATCCATAGTGATGCCAGATGCGCTGGAAGCGAGGATCGAGTTCGCAGGAGCGGCATCGTCCATTTCGGCAAAGACCCTCGCCTTTAACATGAGTCGTTCCGGGACGCTCTCTTGAACAAAGTCGGCCCTCGACACCGCCTCCTTCATATCGGCAGTGAAGGCTAGTCGGTCACGATTTGCGCCCGGGGCAAGACCAATGAGCGTAAGCAACTCCCAGGCGTCATCGACGCACTTGCGCAAGGCGGCCTCCGCGTTGGGCGCGGGATCTGTCGCGATGACGTCGAAACCGCGTGCTAAATATTGCGCCGCCCAGCTGGCACCGATCAGGCCCGTTCCGACGATCGCTATGTTTCGAATCTGTGTAGTTGACAAAATGTTCTCCCTTTTCAATGGGCAGACATTGTACTCGCAAAACGTGGGAGGGCCATCCGCGTTCGATTTGTGAAAAACCCACCTGCATGAGAGCGACGGATGGATATGGAGCGCGACACCAGTGGCTCGAAAATGGCGCGCCTTCGATGCGAGTGCGGGTGGCAGGCACTCGCGAACTCTGGCCCACGCTCCGTGTTAAGCTCAAACTGATATTTTTGGCCTGACGGAAACTCTGATCTGTGCTAGGAGGTTCAGGTTGTCGAAGGTTACCGCTGGGGGTCGGAAGTCTATTTTCAGCGACGAGATACGGCAGGACCCATATCCCACGTACGCCCGCTTGCACGAAGAAGGTCCCTTGCATTACCTGGACGCCGGAGGCAAGTGGGGAGTGTGGTCGATTTTTAGCCACCTTGAGTGCGCTTCCATCGCTAAAGACCCAAGGCTTTCCGCAAAACGCGCGCAGCAGATGTTATTGCCTCTCCCGATCAGCCGCCAGCCTGAGTTTAGCGAACTCGCGCGCATGCTGAGTTTGTGGCTGATTTTCATGGACCCGCCGGAGCACACCCGGCTGCGGAAACTCCTGAACAAAGGATTTTCTCCCGCGGCGGTAGAGGGCTTGCGTCCCCAGGTTGAGGCCATCGTTGATGAAATGCTCAAGCCCCTCCACCGTGGATCAGAGGTAGAACTCATGCACGAGTTCGCAAACCCTATACCGGTCCGCATCATTCTGGAAATGCTGGGAATATCGGAAGAACTACGAGATACATTTGTCAATTGGTCGAGGGCCATCGCTGCATTTCGGGGCAATCCGAACCGCACCGTGGAAGAGGCGCGTGCGGCGCAAGATGCTCTAATCGCGCTAACCGACTTTTTTCGAAAGACCGTCGCGGAACGGAGACGCAATAAAGGGAACGATCTGATCAGCCTTCTAATCGACATCGAGGAAGAAGGAGAAGTGTTGACCGAAGAAGAACTCTATGCGCAATGTATCGCGCTGCTTTTTGCAGGGCACGAGACGACTAGAAATCTGATCGGTAACGGGATGTACACGCTTCTGCAGAATCCGGAAAAGACGGCAGAGTTGCGCGAGAATCCGGGAATGATCCGTTCGGCGGTGGAAGAACTTCTGCGCTATGAGAGCCCGGTGCAGTTCACGGCTCGTGTGCTCAAGGAAGATATCGAAGTTTGCGGCCAGCCGATACGCAAGGGATGGACGGTTCTCTGCATGCTAGGCGCGGCGAACCGGGATCCGAAGCAATTTGAGGACCCGAACGAATTGGATCTGAAGAGGTTGAACAATCAACATCTAGCGTTCGGCGCGGGCCTGCATTTTTGCATTGGAGCGCAACTCGCACGGCTAGAAGGTCAGGTTGCGATCCTAAATCTAGTACAACGCTTTCCGGAGATGAAGCTGACAGGCCCGCGACCTGAGTGGGCGCCGACATTTGGATTAAGAGGATTAGAAAGTCTGTCGGTAGTTCTGTGAAAGCTCGCTGGAGGCGATTATCGGTGTCCGAGCCGCAACTGCCCTAGGTCCGCGGAGAGTCCCACTCCTCGAATTGCGCTCGCATAGCGCCCTACCCGCCTGTGTTTCAGATGACGAGCGCGAATTGCATCGCGTTTCCCGACAAGTGATACTCTTCACTTCAATCCTAAGAAGAGTGATTGGCGAGGGAAAACAATGCTGACCGGGTTGGAAGGAAAAGTTGGGCTTGTGACCGGCGGAACGTCAGGGATCGGACGTGAGACTGCCGTGCTTTTCGCCAAGGCGGGAGCCAAGGTAGTGGTGGCGGGGCGTCGGGAAGCGGAGGGCAACGAGACGATCGAACTGATCCGGTCCGCAGGCGGCGAGGGCCTGTTTGTAAAGACGGATGTGTCGAGGGCCGCTGAAGTCGAGGCGCTCGTTCAGAGAATAGTGGAGGGATTCGGCCGCCTCGACGTTGCCTTCAACAATGCCGGCGTCGAGGGCGTGTGGGTTCCGATCGTTCGACAGTCAGAGGAGGATTTTGATCGCACCATCGATATCAATCTCAAGGGCGTGTGGCTCTGCCTGAAGTACGAGATCAAGCAGATGCTCAAGCAAGGCGGTGGCGGAGCCATCGTGAATATGTCGTCAGTGACAGGCCTGGAGGGTTCCGCCGGTGCGGCAGCGTACAGCGCGAGCAAGCATGGCGTGATCGGTCTCACGAAATCGGCGGCCCTGGAAACCGCGAAGAACGGAATCCGGGTCAACGCAGTGTGTCCGGCGGTAGTGGAAACTGCAATGGGGAAGCGTCTCTTTGGAGCGCCACCAGTCCACAAGCAGGTTCTCGGTTACCATCCCATCGGTCGTTTCGGAAGGCCCGCGGAAATCGCTGAAGCTGTCGTCTGGATGTGCTCGGACCGCGCATCGTTCATGACCGGCCAGTCACTGGTCCTCGACGGAGGATTCCTGGCCGGACCCAGCGGACCGAGCTAGTAGAGGTGCGATTTTGCAGCAAATGTGCCGATTGCTATTCCTCCCAGAAGCTGCAACCTCAGTGAAGCGCCCGTTGTGATTCCTCAGAACGAGAACTTCAGGGCAAACTGGATCTGCCGCGGCGGACGAGCAGCCGTCAGGTTGCCGAACTGTTGTGTTCCAAGAATAGTCGCGTTGTTTCCATTTTGAGGCCCGCTATTCGCGAACAGGAAGTTGGTGTGGTTCGGGAGGTTGAAAAACTCGCCGCGAAATTCAAGATTCGTCTTCTCCGACGTGTGGAAGAACTTGAACACGGAAAAGTCCCACGTCTTGTATCCCGGCGCCTCAATGGTGTTACGGCCCACATCACCGAAGGAACCCAGCGACGGATCGGTAAACGCACAAGTGTTGAACCATGCGGTCGGAGTGTGAAGCCTATCGGGAGCCAAGCCCCCCTGCGAGACCAAGACCTGGCACTGCGGATTAGGATTTCCCGGCACGATACCAGCACGGGTCGGGTCTCCGACTTGGTCAGGACGCTGCGAGACGCCACCGGCTCCCCCGTCAGCATTCGCGAAGTTGCCGTTCGAGTCGAGCACGGTGTACCAGTTGCCGCTCGAAATCGACAGGATATTAGCAATCTGCCACCCGCCCACCACCTGGTTCGCAACCCCGGTCGCACTTCCCATGAAGTGTTTGCCGTGACCGAAAGGTAGTTCATAAATCGAATTCAACACGAACCGGTTGCGGACGTCGAAGTCAGAGTTGCCATATTCTGCCTGCGGATCGCGGAAGTAGCGGAAGTCGCTGTTGTTCTGCGTAGGACCGAGGTTAGCGTTTGAGGCGATATCCAGGGAGTGCGCATACGTGTAGGAGGCCTGGAACTGCAGGCCCTTGGCGAAGCGTTTTTCGAAACTTGCCTGCAGTGAGTTGTAGTTCGAGGACCCGGTCGAGCGGAACCAATCAATGCCCGTGTCGAACACAGGCGTGCAATTCTGAGGGTTTGCCAGAGAACACGGACTGGTGGCTCCGGTCAAGGTTGCGGACACAGGACGCCGCGGGGCCGTCGCATCATTCGGATTTGGGTCGGGCGCGGCCTGATTGCCGTTGAAGAACGTATATAACTTCGTTCCCTTGGAACCCGCATAGGTCAGCGTGAACACACTGTCGGCAGGTAGTTGACGCTCGATGCTCAAGTGCCACTGCTGCATGTACGGCGTGCGCAGGTTCTTGTCGACAGAGAAAAAGATGGGAGTGTTGGGATCGACCAATGAATTCGCTGGAAAGCCGCCAGCGAGGGCCGGAATCTGAGATACGCGGCAATCCCCTGCTGATGCGTTGGCCGTCGGCGCACTGCAGGGCGAAATGAATGATTGATTGGTGAAGAACGGAGGATTGAATCCCGGACTCGGATTCGAATACGGTCCATTCTCCTGGCCGCCATAGAAGATTCCGTAGCCAGTTCTCAATACAGTCTTCGGGGCAAACTGCCAAGCCAGGCCGATCCGCGGCGCGAAATTATTCAGGTCAGAATCGATGAGTCCGCGGCTGCCCGTGGGGCTGATCTTAACGTACTGCGAGATATAGGGCGTGAGCTGCGCCGATTGTCCTTTCGGCACAAAGATCGTTGGATCGGTGGGATTGCTAAGGTCAAAGTCTCCCACATCGTTGTGGCGATCCGCTACGGTGCCGAATAGTTCGTAGCGCAATCCCAGATTCAATATCAGCGTCGATGTGATCTTCCAATCATCCTGCGCATAAAACGCGTAGGTGTTCCGGAAATAATCCACATTGTGCAGGTTGTTTATGCTGCCGCCGCTCGTAAACCCGGCCATGAAGGAAGCAAAACCCGTCCCGCCCGTGCCGATCGCTGCCGGATTGTCGGTCAGCGTCGGGTCGAAGGCGAGCGTTCCGCGCGCCGCGGCAGGCTGGAAGATCGTGAACTCCTCGCGCCGAATCTCGGTGCCAAACTTCCAGGTATTGCGCCCGCGCACCCAAGTAAGGTTTTCGGAAAGAGTGTAGGAGTTCTGAAGTTCGATCGAAGGCAGGAACGTGGGACTGCCCAATGTGGCAACGTCGCTGAAGGTCAGTTGCGGCAGCCCACCAATTCCGGGAGAGAAAGGAACGCCGGGGAAATCGATATTGGGGTCGGCCGATACGTTCGTATCCGCGTTGAGTTCGAGGCGATGGGCGTTGACCCGGTTGTAGCCCAGGCGGAATTCATTGATCAGGTCGGACTTGAATATGTGTGTCCAACTGGTGGCAAAGCTGCGGTAGGCAAAATCCTCCTGGCCGCTGAAGAATCCCCCGCCATCGGCCAGTCCACCGAAGGTTCCAGGAATGGAACTGGGCTGATTTTCGAAGCTGAAGCGGAAGAAAGTGTTGTCCTTGTCATTGAATTTCTGATCGACCCGAACATCGAAGTTGTTGCGCGTTTCCTTGCGTACAGGATTGGCAAGGAAGTTGTTTCCACTCGAGTTAATCGGTCCCGCCGCTGGATATAACGCAGCCAATCGCAACGCCAGCGGGTCCAATGATCCGCCGCCTGCCACAACCGGCGTCGCCGGAATGATGTTCAGCGGTTTTCCGTTAACGTCATATTGGAATGGCACCCCGCAAGTCGCCTGTGCCAGCTTGGCATCGAAGATCTCGCCAGCATATGTCGGCACGTCGTTACAATCCGTGCCGGTCACGGTTGTGTAGTCAATCAGGCTGGAAAAATCTCCCGTCCGCCAATCCGTGGGCGGTACGAACGCGGTTTGGGTTTGCGCCTGACGCACGCGGAATCCTTCATAGTCCACAAAGAAAAACGTCCGTCCCCGGCCGTCGTACAAGTGTGGCAGCAATACCGGCCCGCCGAATGTCGCGCCAAACTGGTTCTGCTGATACTGAGGAACAGGTCCCACCGCGTCAAAGTAGTTCCGTCCGTCCAATTTGTTATTACGAAGGAATTCCCACATAGAGCCGTGAAGTTCGTTGGTCCCCGACTTGATGACCGCATTCACGATGGCACCATTGCCGCGTCCGAACTCTGCGCTGTAGGCATTGGTTTGTACTTTGAATTCCTGAAGGGCATCCACCGGGGGCTGAATCACGAAGTTGGTTTCGTTGAGCAGGTCGGGCAAGTTCGAGTTGTTGTCGACGCCGTCGAGCAGAAAATTGTTCTGCAGCGAGCGGGCCCCGTTCGCGCTGAAACCGTATCCGCCTTCGTCGCGCGCGCCCGGTTCGCTGGGCGCCGTGCCGGCGCTCAGCAGCGCTAACTGGGCAAAGTTCCGGCCGTTCAGTGGCAGGTTGCTCACCCGCTTTTGGTCCACGACCTGTCCCAACTCAGAAGTCTCTGTTTCAAGCAGCGGCGCCGCTCCTGTGACCACCATCTCTTCCGATATTTGCCCAACCTGCAGGGCGATGTTCATAGCGATGCGGTCTTGCACGTTCAACTCAACAACCTCTGACACCGCCTTCTTGAATCCTGTCTTCTCGACCGTAATCTTGTAGCGCCCGATGTGCAGTGGACTCGCGACATACTCGCCCTCGTCATTCGTCGAGAGAGTCGCCTGGACGCCGCGATCCACGTCTTCCACCGTGACCTTGGCACCCGGAACCACGGCACCGGTCGCATCGCGCACCGTTCCGACAATGGTCCCGGCATCCTTTTGCGCCCACAACGGTGTCACGAGGCCGATGGCCACAAAGAGAAAGAGCGCACGGAGAGTATGGCGGGTTTTAGAAAGATCGGGCATGACGAGCCTCCTGAATTCGATCGACGAAAACGCTCAATGCGTATTCCGAGTCGATGTGTTACGTAATATTACGAATAATTACTATTACTTCCGAATATAGGGCGTTGTCAACCCAAATCGATTACGAATGATAGCGGAGGATTTCAATAGACATGGATCAGTCAGGAAGCTGAAGCCCCTCGTGGGACTCCCATTATTGAAGGTGATTCGTGATATCAAATACGAGCCCCGTATTGCTGAGGCTCAGCGGCAAGACATAGCTGTCGTAGATGGAGTGACCGGAGCCGTTTAGGGCCCGAATCTGAAAGTTCAACACCTTTGTGCCGCTGAGGCCCGCCGTGTCGAAACTCGCAGTCTGAACGCCTGGGTCCAGAACGTCGAATGCGGCGTTCGCTGCGACTTCGGTCCAACTCCAGTCTGTGCCCGTACCCGTGTACTGCCACAGACGAGCGGTGCCGTTGTCGCTTTCAAACATATATTCCGCACCTACTGCAATGTCGCTGCCGTGGTACCCAGTCTTTGAATTCTGATCGGTGTCGAGAAAGATTTGCCAGTCCGCTGCACCGGTGCCGTTCCATCGAATTGATGTACGACCACGTAGGTGCGAGCCTTGGGAATCAAAGGAGTCCGGCCAGGCGTAAGCGAACGGTGCTTGCACCGCCTGTTGTGCCACGGCTGTATTTTCCGCCGCCCAGTATTGCGGTGGACTCGCATATGGATTCGCTATTTCCCCGGTCAGGTAAACCCAACCGGCATTGCGCTGTTTGGCCAATTCCAGCGCAGCCGAAAGCTGGTCCGCGCTCATCCCATAGACGATGTGCCAGAACCGCTCGGGCGGATACCTGTGTACCCAGGCGTAGTCCACGTAGTTATTGCGATAGTTCGCGAGACCCTTGTCCTCCCAATTCATGAGGATGTTTGTGATTCCCATCCAGCAGTCACTCGGACTGTAGGTTCCCGGATTGAGTACGGTGATCCGCGCGCCGGCCTTTTCGCGCACATAGTTTGTGAGTGACTCGTAGTACAGAAACTGGGTCGGAAGAAAGGAATTGCTGGCGTTGCAGTCGGTAGGTGCTTCGTCGAAGAAAATGCCATCTACGAGATAGTTGCGGTACACCGCATCAATCTTCCGGCGAATGATCTTCGGATCCCGCGCGCCATAGCCCGTGTATGTATACCCGATCACGAAAATCCCCTGCCTACGGGTCGCCCGGATTGCGCGGTCTACGCTCGGATAGTAGGTTTCGTCGTCCCCATTATCGAGGTTGACGATCATTATGCCGATAGCCGCAGCCCCCGGCGCAGCCCACGCCGTCCACTGCGTTGACCCCGGGTCTTGATAGGCCGGCACGCCGATCCGCGCCTGGCCCGCAGCGAACGCTTCCACGAACATGATCATGACGATGAGCTGTCCGGTGAACGTCGCGGCGCGCTGTGCGGTTGTCATGACTGAACCTCCCGACGATGTGTAAAAGATCAGCTCAACTCCAACGTTAACCCGGGGTACAGGAGCCAACAATTCCAAGGATATTACGCATCGTTGCGATTTATAATGTTTTCTTTCGTTCAGCTTTTACTTTCGTTTCAGCAGTCTGTCAAGTCAAAACACGAATCGTTGCGGCGCCGCATAACGATGGCGCGAATGTTTCTTTATGGACAGGTGACTAGATGAACGATCGACAGGGTCGGGACGCGAGAGTCTGGCCGAAGACGCAGGCAGATGAAGAGAGCGATCGGATGCGCCGTTCGACAACGCCCGGATGGGCCGTCGCGCAAATATGCTGTCTCGTGCTTTGCCTAACCCTGCCCGGTTGGAACTCCGTGCAAGATGGTCTCGCGCAACCACGTCCTCCGGCCCCTGCCCCCAACGTCGGAACTGATCTTCAAATCCAGAGTTCAGTCTTACGCATAGAATTCGACCGCAACTTGCGCAGCCGGGTGATCGCGTTGTTTGGCCCCAAGCCAGAAGTCTTGACTCCGTTTTCCGCCTCCGAAACTGTGACTGGCGTTCGGACATGGGGTAACTTTGCAGTGACCACGAGTCGGCGGGACCGAGTTTCAGATGCGTTTGGCGCCGGAGAGCGGTTATCGCTAACTGGCAAGTCGGGCGAATTGCGCAAGGACCTTTCCGTCACGATTTATTCAGATTTCCCATCGATCGCTGTTTTTGACGTCACCTATACGAACGAAGGTTCTTCTCGACTCACGATTCACGGTTGGGCGAACAATCAATACTCATTGCGTGCAAACCTTGCCGCTCGCGGAACCGCGTTCTGGTCCTACCAAAGTGGATCCTACGAGAAGCGTCCGAACTGGGTGCTTCCCTTGCGCACAGGATTCAGCCAGCAAAATTTTCTGGGCATGAATGCCAGCGATTATGGGGGCGGCACTCCCATCGTCGACGTTTGGCGTAAAGACGTTGGCCTTGCAGTCGGTCATGTTGAACCGGGACCGCGGCTGATATCGCTTCCTGTCTCTATGCCCGACGCCCACTATGCTCGCGTCGCCGTAAGCGCGATCCGGGACCGATCGCTGGAACCGGGAGAGAGCTTCCACACACTTCGCACGTTCGTCTCTGTACATCAGGGAGACTACTTTCGCACCCTCGCTGAATATCGCCGCCTCATGATGCGACAGGGATTTCAAATGGCCTCTGCGCCGGACAGCGCATTCGGACCAATCTGGTGTGCCTGGGGCTATGGCCGTTCTGTGCAACTCAAGCAGGTTTACGACACGCTTCCAACCGTCAAAAAGATGGGATTCGCATGGGTGACCCTGGACGATGGTTGGCAAAACAACTATGGCGATTGGGCCCTCGATCCCAAGAAATTTCCAAACGGCGACGCAGACATGAAAGCGTTAGTCGATCGAATTCACGCCGAGGGCTTCAAAGCGCAGCTGTGGTGGTCGCCCTTGAGCGCCGTCCCCGATTCGAAACTGCTCGCAGAACATCCCGACTTCGTTTTGCTGAATCGCGACGGATCGAAGCGGAAGATCTCATGGTGGAATTCTTTCTACTTATGTCCATCCGATCGGGGCGTCGTTGAATATCACAAAGCGCTAGTTCGCAAGATCCTGGGAGAATGGGGATTCGACGGCCTCAAGCTTGACGGTCAGCACATGAACGCAGTTCCGCCTTGTTACAATCCCGCGCATCATCACCAGCGCCCTGAAGACTCTGTCGAAGCGCTGCCGGATTTCTTTAAGGAGATTTACGAAACCGCTCGCAGCGTGAAGCCGGACGCCTTGGTGGAATTTTGCCCGTGCGGCACCGCGTATTCTTTTTTCACCATGCCGCATTTCAATATGTCAGTGGCGTCCGATCCGGAAAGTTCGTTTCAGATCCGCTCGAAGGGCAAGACATTGAAGGCGCTCATGGGAGACAGCGTGCCTTATTTTGGCGACCACGTCGAACTGAGCGACGAGGCGATCGACTTTGCTTCGACCGTTGGGGTGGGAGGAGTCGTCGGTACGCAGTTTGTGCTCCCGAATCTCGCCACGAAACACGGCAAGTCCGATCTCACTCCGCAGCGGCAGGAGATCTTCGAGAAGTGGATCCATATCTACAACGACAAAATGCTGTCGCGAGGACAGTATCTTGGAGATCTCTACGATATCGGGTTCGATGTTCCCGAAACCCACGTGATCCGCAAAGACCAGGAACTCTACTATGCGTTCTACGCCCGCCACTGGACCGGACCGATTGAACTTCGCGGCCTACAAGACCGCACCTATCGCATTGTCGATTACGAGAACAACAGAGACATGGGAAGCGTGCACGGTCCAAAGGCTACATTGTCCGCCGAGTTTGACAAGCACCTGATGCTCGAAGCCCGCCCTGAGTGAAACCGTCGGGCGTCGATCTAGAGGAAGTGGTGACCACGAGACATGGCTTAATCGTCACGCATAGCTTAAGCCATATAAAGCTGTTGTTATATCGACATCAAGCCATGTGGAAAGCCAAATGGCTTGTGGCTTCGATTTTTTGATCTTGAGTAGTCGGTTAGCCACTTCGATCGCGATCCTCTTCGGCTTCAGCCAGAAGCGTCTCGACTTTCGAGAGTCGCTGCTCGAGATCCGTTGCCTCGAGCGCGCGCAGCTGCAAATTCAGAAGAGGTGCCAGGCCCGCCGCAACCCGGGGATGAAGAGTGCCGGCATAGACCTCGGCGATCAGCTTCTCCACGGTGTCTCGAACGGCGACCACTTTGTCGAGTTTGGGCAGCGGAGCGGTGATCTCAGAGCGAAGACGGCTCTTGCTCCTGCCGCCGATTCGGCCCAGCTCTGAAGCCTTGTTGGGATTAGCGTGAAAGAAACAAAGGCCGCCGGAGGTCGCTGCGGCCTGGCAGGGCTTGCCGCTCTTGGTTTGAGCCCTGCAGCGCGAGTCGTCAGCGGTTCGGGTCATCTTCTAGCTCTCAGGCAGCTCGTTTAGCTTCGGCTCGCCGCCGATCGTAGTCTTTTATCAGTTCATCCACCACGGGATTCGGAATGATTCGCGCTATGGGATTTCCATTGTGATCGGCCGGTTCTATGCCAACGAAATGCGTTATGATCACCTCGCGAAATCCGTGCGCTGGACAAGTCCGATTCAGCTCCGCCTCGAATTCTTTTTCCATTCCCCGACTAACTGACACGACGGCGTGACAGTTGCAATTTGCCAGCATCTCTTGCTTTCTAATTTCAGTGAGCTTTTCCTCGACATTTCGCAGACGCTTCTCCAAGTTTCGTCCCATCGATGTTCAACCTCTAAATTAACGGCTGATGCAGTTTTTGCGAAATCCCGGCTTTCAAAGTTAAGATTTTGACGCAAAATTCCACATAAAGAATGGTAGATCATTTCGAGGCGAGATATGTACAAAAATGTTTATATTACTTTGGTAATCGTGACGTCGGGGCGGTTTGGCGGGGCTTAGGTGGTGCTCGGTTCGGTCATCATGTTTATGCAGTGCGTTTAGCTTCGGCCAACCGCCGAAGATATTCCTCCAGCACTGCATCCTCTTCAGTGGGTTCAATGACCTGAGCCGTGGGGAATTCGGTGGGCGGGTATGGCTCGTCGATCACAATATGCATCACCTGAAAGTCGCGAAAACCGTGCGCCGGACAGATCCGATTCATTTCCGCCCTGAATTCTTCGGCGCCTCCCGGAGTGAGAAGCACTAGGGCGCCGCAATTACAATCCTTCTCTCTCATTTTTGCCAGCTTTTGCTCGATATTACGCAGACGCTTCTCAAAGTTTTGCCCCATAGATAGTCGACCTCTGCGCTAGCGGTTTCCTGGAGTTGTTGCGAGACCCGATCTCAAAACCACCGATCGCCACTACAACTCCCAACAATGATGCTAGATCATTTCCGCGCGAGCTATGTCAAATAAGAAATGTCGATATGGTTTAAGAACCGTTGCGATTGCCGTGGTTTGTCGAGCGCCAATTGCGCCCCGAAGGAAGCGTTCTGCCTCTTCGGCCGCGATTAGCATCTGCACTCGCTGGCGCAAATCTCCGGTGCTAGATCGGCGGAAGTTTCGTCCAGGCGAACAGTCCGCGGGAGGGTGTAATGGCTCATGCACTATGGGGTCTCCGTATACTCGACCCCATAACAAGAGTGATTCATGCCTTCAAAGACGAAGCCTTCGCTCGCCAAGCGTGGGCGAGCTTTGGATCAACTTCACTGCCGCCACGGTTCAAAATACCTTCTCCCGCAGAAGCTGCAGTAAATAGGTGCCGTAGCTGTTGTTCTTCATCGAAGTCCCGATCTTCTCTACCTGCTCCGCGCTGATGTAGCCATACCGGTAGGCAATTTCCTCGGGACACGCAACCATCAACCCCTGTCGCTTTTCGATCGCTTGAATATAGAGTGCCGCATCCATGAGCGATTCGTGCGTGCCCGTGTCGAGCCACGCCATGCCGCGGCCCATGACGGCAACATCGAGTTGACTGGCCTTTAGATAAGTTTTGTTGACGTCGGTGATTTCGAGTTCGCCACGCGCGCTTGGCTTCAGCGACTTCGCAATCCCCACCACCTGATCGTCGTAGAAGTACAGTCCGGTAACGGCATACCGCGATTTCGGCTGCTTTGGTTTCTCCTCGATGCTCAGCGCGTGCCCGCTGGCATCAAACTCAACCACGCCATAGCGCTCGGGATCATGTACTCGATATGCAAAGACTCGCGCTCCGCGAACTTTCGTCGCGGCTGCCTTCAGATCCTTCGCCAGATCGTGTCCATAGAAAATGTTATCGCCCAGCACAAGCGCGCATGGACTTCCGCCAAGGAACTCCTCGGCCAACAGAAATGCCTGTGCGATGCCTTCCGGCTTGGCCTGAATTTTGTACTGCAAACGAATTCCGTACTGGCTGCCGTCGCGCAATAGTGTCTGGAATTTCGGCACATCGTCTGGAGTCGAAATCACGAGAATGTCGCGAATTCCTGCCAGCATAAGCGTGCACAACGGGTAGTAGACCATCGGCTTGTTGTAAACCGGAAGCAGGCTCTTGCCCATCGCTTGCGTCACCGGATACAGGCGCGTGCCCGATCCTCCTGCGAGGATGATGCCCTTGTACTGCGTGCTTTCTTTCATGGGTTCAGTGTCTCGTGTGTCCCGTGATCACTTCGAATAGTGCGTCGCAATCCACTGCCGATAGCTGCCGCTCGTCACATCCCGCACCCACGCTTCATTCTCAAGATACCAGCGAACCGTCTTGCGAATGCCGGTATCGAATGTCTCTTTCGGCTTCCATCCCAGTTCGCGTTCGATCTTACGCGCGTTCATGGCGTAACGCCGATCATGCCCGGGCCGATCCTTTACAAACGT
>Ga0209168_10001676_pt1 | contig 16970 bp, 14 predicted proteins | sample Coa_R1_FD_187156 | JGI IMG/M metagenome (GOLD analysis project Ga0209168, IMG submission 187156) | Surface soil microbial communities from Centralia Pennsylvania, which are recovering from an underground coalmine fire - Coalmine... | ecosystem: Environmental > Terrestrial > Soil > Unclassified ... | reverse complement strand
GCGTTTGGGCAAGCTGCTCGAATCGCGCCTCGGCGCTGAAGTTATCTACACGCGCCAGGATGACAATTACATTCCGCTCGACGATCGCGCCGTGGTTGCCAATCAGGCACAGGCCGATCTTTTCATTTCTGTGCACGCCAACTACAGCGATCTGCCGTCGGCGCGCGGAGTCGAAACCTATTACACCAATTTCTTCTCGGCTCCCGGATCGAAAGATCTTCCGGCAAACCCGACTCCGAAAGAAGCGGCGATGCGCTCTATGCCGAAAAATGTGGCGACGCCGACGCTCACACCGGCGGAACTGCACGATCGCATTGAGCAATCGCGGCGCCTCGCCACCAGCGTGCAGCATTCGCTTTACGGAACGTTGTCCTTGCAGAATCCCGGACTGCGCGATCGGGGTATTAAGGAAGCCGGATTCGTCGTGCTGACGGAAAGCGCCATGCCAGGAATTCTGGCGGAAGTCTCGTTCGTCTCAAGTCCGACGGATGAGCAGAAGCTTCGCAGCGACGGATATCGAGAGCAGATCGCCGAAGCGCTTTACCGCGGCATTGCCCGCTACGCAGCCTCGTCCAAGGGCGTGAAAGTGGCCAGCGCAGCAAAGTAGGCTCTTAGCCTTCGGCTATCAGTTTTCGGCTCCGTTCGTATGGACGCCACAACATCCAAGCGTCGGCCCGCACACTATGTTCGTGCTCAGGTCTAAAGCCCGCGGGCCAAGGTCTGAGGTCTAAAGGCTGATGTCTGAGGTCTGAGGCCCGAGGCCCGAGGTCCAAGGTCTGAGGTCCAAAGGCTGATGTCTGAAGCCCCAGGTCCAAGGTCCAAGGCGCGAGGTCGACGGTCTGGCGCCCGCAGCCCCTAAAAGCCATTACTTCTTCGCGGCCTCATCCTTCATATACCCCGCACTCAGCGTCCCCTTGCTTTTCGCAATCGGCAGCAGCGTCGGATAAAACTGCACGAACGTCGTATCCACGGCAGCGTGATCCTGATGGCAGCTGTAGCAGGACGCTTCCTTTGGCGTCATCTTCGCCGTCTTGCCCTCGTCGAAACCAAAAAAAGCCCACTTGCCCGGAAAGCGCGCTTCGTCTTTCACATGGACCTCGAGTCCCATGCGCTCGGTCCCCTGAAAGTTGCCTCTCTGGTTGATTGAACCCTTCCCTTCGGCCTTGCGCACCTCCAGCACGAGCATGGTCTTGTCGGGCCAAGTCCCCGTTTGCAGGAACGCCTCGTAAGCTTCGGGGTTCACGAAGACGTTGTCGAACATGTGATGGTCCATCGCCATCCCACTCGCGCTGTAACTCATGTCGAAGCCGGTGGTCAGGTACACCCACTGGCGATAATTTTCGGGGAGTTTCATCTGGTCGTCAGAGGTATATTCGGGGCCGGAACGTCCGGCCGGGGCTGATTGCAGGAGCACGGCTGACGACAAGAGAATGACCGCAGCGAGCACAAGGCTTTTCTTTTTGCTGACCATGCGGGGCATTATGGACCCGCGACCCTCGGGGGCGCCAGACCTTCGGCTGCAAAAGCCCGTCGATTCGCTGCATTGTTCGCCCGCGAAACAAAACATAGAATACGATTCTGCTATGGGCACGCCGCGCTCAAGAACCGGTCCGCCGCGATGGGTTTGGATCGCAGTTATCTGGGGTGCCATCGGCCTGTTCGACGCCACCCAGACTGTTGTTGTGATGCGCGCCATGGGCATGCACCACTACTGGACCCGCCTGTTCTTCACACTTTGGATTTCGTGGTTGCCGTGGATGTTCGCTACGCCGCTGGTGTTTCGCCTGGGCCGTCGCTATGCTCCGTCACAGTGGCAGCGCATCTCGACGTGGATGGTACATCTGTCCGCGTGCGCCGCCATTGGATTGGTGTATGGCGCATGGGTCGCGATCTGGGAGTCATTGCTGAATCCCTGGGCACTTTCCCCGGGGCCCGAACCATTCCCGCAGCTGTGGTTGCACAAGTTCTATTCCGGTCTGCTCTCCCACGCGATTCTTTATGGCGTGATTCTGCTGGTGGGGCGGCTGGTTGACTCGCGGGAAGCGTTGGCGCGTCAGCAAACCGAAACTGCTCGTCTCAACGAACAGCTCTCGAAGGCGCAACTGAATGCACTGCGCCGCCAGATCGAACCTCATTTTCTGTTCAACGCTCTCAATGCCATCGCCGGGCTGGTACGCGAGAAACGAAACGATGCAGCCGTAAACATGATTGCCGGACTGAGCGATTTTCTCCGGCGAGTCCTCGAGAATTCCGACCGCCAGCAGGTTCCGCTTAGAGAAGAGCTGGACTTCACGCAGAAGTATCTCGACATCCAGAAAGTACGTTTTGCCGAACGTCTCGAATTCAGCATCGACGTTCCTGCAGAGCTTCTCTCGGCACACGTTCCTAGCCTGATTCTGCAGCCGATGGTAGAGAACGCGATCAAACACGGAATCGCGAAACGTGCTCATGGGGGAGCGATTCGCATTGCGGCCACTCGCTTGAACGAAACACTTACGCTGCGCGTCTACAACGACGGGCCGAGCCTGCCGGCAGGATGGGAAACCGGCTCGGCTGGAATCGGAATCTCGAACGTGCGCACTCGGCTTCAGAGCTTGTACGGAGAGGGATTCGCCTTGACCCTGCGAAATCAGCGTGGAGGCGTCGAAGCGTCCGTGTCGGTGCCGTATGTTTCGCCCGAGCCCGACGAAAAGCCAATCACTGAAACCCATTCAACGGTGTCATCCTGAGCGGAGCCACTTTTCAGGCGGAGCGAAGGATCTCCGTCTGGAGTGAATACGTGACTGCATGATCCCCTCCGACCATCCCACAAAAATCCGTGCCCTGATTGTCGACGACGAGCCGCTGGCTCGCAGCAACATCGCCGTTCTGCTACGCATGGATCCCGAGATCGCAATCGTGAGTGAATGCGGCTCGGGGACCGAAGCCATCGGCGAAATTCGCATCGCCAAACCCGACCTGCTCTTTCTCGACGTCCAGATGCCGGAGTGCGACGGCTTCGACGTGCTCGAACTGATCGGCAAAGACCTGCCTCCAGCAGTCGTTTTTGTCACTGCCTACGACCAATATGCGCTCAGGGCATTCGAGGCAGGAGCTCTCGATTATCTGCTGAAGCCCTTCGACAATGCGCGCTTCGAACTCGCCCTAGGCCGCGCCAAGCAAAGAATCCGGCATGACCGCGAACGAGAGCGCGAACGGGAGAAGAATCGAACCGAAAAAGACCCTCCGCGAACGCTCGAACGCGTCGTCATCAAAAGCGCGGGAGAAGTTTCGTTCATCACAATCTCCGATATTGACTGGATCGAGGCCGCAGACTACTACGCATGCCTGCACGTCGGGTCAAAGAGCCATCTTTTACGGCGTAGTCTGGCGGAACTAGAAGAGGATTTGGATCCCAGCATCTTTTGCCGCGTGCATCGATCGAGCATCGTGAACTTGAAGCGCGTGCGCGGGCTGAAGATGAACGAAGACGGCGAGCACGACGTGGTACTCGACGATGGAACGAGAGTGCGGCTGAGCCGCCGTTACCGCAAGCAACTCCAGGAGCGAATGGGCTTGCTTTCGGACACGCGGTTGAACGATTAACGTCATCTCCGAGTTTGGCGGCGACGCGTAATTACTTCTCCTCGGTACCTTCTCTCACGATCCGAGCACCGGCTTGACTGAGATCCTCACCCGGCGCCTTCTCCTTTTTCTTTGGCTGCTTCTTGGCGCGAGAGGCTTCCGACTGGTGGTCCGAGTACGTCTTCTTGCGATCTTTTGGCATGTCAACAGTGTCCCACACGGGAGTCCAGATTCATACCCTGTCTCTTTCAAACTGCTCCACCACCGCAAATCCGCCCGCGCCTTGACGGATCGGGAGTGAGCCCATAGAATTGCCTCGCTATTCCGGGAAGTTCGCCAAGCAATCCATTTCCCGTCGGCGGACTTTCAAGTTTCCTGCACAACCTCTCACCTGGACGTGTGAGCGAGGCGGACTGCGTGAACCTGAAGAAGAAGTTCACGCCACGTGCCGCCTGACTCGAAATTCAGCGCGACAAAAAATCTGACCAGGAGGAAGTAATGAAGAAATCGCTATCTGCAATTGCGCTCACACTCAGCCTGCTTGTAGTCGTTGCCGGATCCGCCTCGGCTCAACAGCATCGCTTCGCGGCAGCTCCCGCTCCAAAAGCCGACCAATCCACCGAAGGCCCGGGAGCCGCTCTCGTCACCATCTATTCCAGTCTCGGGCCAAAGAACAACGTCTACAACCCCAATGGCGGCTGGATCGTTGCCGGGCCGCAAGATCCTTATACAAAGCAGCAGCAGGACGTGGCGATTCCCTTCACCCCTACCAGCGATTCCATAGTGACGAAGATCGCCGTCCCGGTTCAGTATTACGGATACGGCAAGAATGCCGGAACCATCGAACTCGCCGCCGACGCTTCGGGCCTCCCTGGAGCAGTGCTGGCGTCACGCGACGGAACCAATGGTCCGACCTTCGGAGTTGGCTGCTGCAAGTTGGCCGTCTGGACTCTGTCGTCTCCCATACCGGTGGTAGCGGGTACGCAGTACTGGATCGTTGCTACGACCGATAAAAAGAGCATCGATTCCGCTTACGTATGGGACTACAACTGGAACGGCACGATCAGTCCGATCGCGGTGCAGGATAACCTCGGGGGCTGGAACGTGCTCACGTTTCTGACCTCTCCCGCAGCGGGAGTATTCGGAACTCTGCAATAGTCAGCGAGGACCGTCCACCACAACACAAGCCGTGCAGGGACGGACGCATGCGTCCGTCCCGCTCGGCGAAACCGACCCTGGTTCACTACCGAAAAATGCCGCGGCCCCTGCTCCGCTTTGACCTACCCTTTTCCGCCGCCCAAGTCGTGTGGGGACAGCCGCCCTCGGCTGTCCAGCGGCGCAATGTCGTGTGGGGACAGCCGCCCCCGGCTGTCCAGCGGCGCAGGTCTGTTGCGCCGCAGGATTTTGCTCCCTCTTCCGTCTCCGCTCCTCCTAATCGCCACCTGCACGGCGGGCCGTGATTTTTGGACGACGGCGCCCCATTCAAGCCCGGGCAGACTCCCCTGGTTTGATAACACTTGGTTGTCACTCCCAAGTCGTTTCCAAATCACTATTTTTACTAACTCTCGATTTGGTTCTACTGAGGAGATAGTTCAAACACCGTGCCGTAGGTTCCGAAAGGCTGGCTAAATTCGGTCGTACCAAACAGATTGCCGGATGGATCGAGACTCACGCCGCCCATCGGTTCTTGACCGCCCGAGAGATCCGAAAAATTGTGGAGCGTCGTAAACTTCCAGGCTGTTCCGCTCGGTTTCAACATGAAGATCGTTCCGTACTGTCCGGACGCCTTGCCACCGTATTGGGTCGTGCCGTAAAGAACTCCGGAGCCGTCCATCGCCAGATGCCCCGTCGGACCCTGCCCATCGGTTACGTCAAATCGATGGAGAACCTCCTCTCCATGCGCCGGTCGCATGCGAGAGTTTGAAAACGGTGCCGTTGCCGATAGAACCGTTGCCGCACCCCATCCCCCCAGCGTCGGTCGTGCCGAACAAGTTGCCCGAGGCGTCAATTACCAGATTGCTCATCGGCTGGGCTCCGTCGTTGTACGTACAACCCCTGAATTCATGCAGAATCGTAGCTGTGATGGTCCCGCCTGAACGCGAAAGTTCGAACACCGTACCGCAACCATAGCCATTGTTGCATCCAGTGAGACCCCCCAAGCTAGTCGTACCATAGAGATTCCCGCTTGCGTCTATGGTCAGCCCGCCATAGGGGTAAGCTCCCCCAATGAACTTATCGAACCCATACAACGAGGAGAACGTCCAGCCCGATTTTGAGGGCATCAGCACGAACACAGTGCCTATGAAATATGTGGTGCCATAGAGACGTCCAGCACTGTCGCGAACCAGACCTGAGTAAGGACTCGCTCCATCGGCCCCAATGAAACTGTGCAGAGTTTTCAGGTTCCAGCCCGCCGGCGAGGGCCAGGGCGATAATTTGAAAACCGTGCCGCATCCAGTCGAGCAAGTCGAATTCACGATCCCACCGTAGAGTGTGGTCCCATAAATGTTCCCACTGCTGTCGACGACTAGGTCGCCACTTGGCTGGGCGCCATCGGCGCCCCCGCTGAACTCGTAAATGGTCTGAAACGTCCAAGCCCCAATACCATCCGGGGTGAGTTCGAAAACAGTGCCACAACTGTCTAGGAACGGACAACTAGCCCCACAAGCGTCATTACGCCAAGAAGCCGCACAATTTCGAGTCGTCCATGTTCCATTTGCACCCTCGCCTGGTTCCGTCCAAATATCAAGTTCAACACTTGAGCATAGCGCTTCGTCACGCGTACCCAATGCAATAAGAAAACGCGGACTCAAGTAAGAAACGAGGCATTGAATGGGACTGTCGCAGCCCTGATCCCCGGCGGGGCCGACTCACGTCTTCCAGTTCCGAAACGGAGGCTGCCCCATCCTCGCCTCCGCGTAGCTTGCAGAGTCGGGATGGGACCGCCATCGTCGGGGATTGATTAGATAGCCGTGCGCTCTGCCCTTTGGTACTGTCTTGCCCCACCGGTACTGTCCTTTTGATACCTTCACCGCGCCCCGGTTCTCGCTTATCTTGCCAACAACACGAAGGTATCGATACCTTCGTGCCCCACTAGTGCACACGGCAGGAGATGACGATGGCCAGGAACAATGGTACGCAACCAAATCGAACAGAACTCGCACGGCTGAAGTACGGGCACGTCGAGAACATCATTGCCCTCGCCATCGTTGCTGTCATCGCTCTAGGGGGATTCGTCTGCCTCATCTACGGTCAACCGTGTGGCCAGACCATCATTGTTGCCGTTCTGAGCTTCGTGGGTGGATGGGCCGCAAAGCGCGGTATCCATACATCAGGCCGTATGTGATTGACCCGTTTTCAGGATAGGGACTGGTGGCACATTCAAGCCCGGTGTTGGCTTGAGTGGGGCTGTACTGCGGATAGGAATGGGCCCACTGCCACCGCGTATCTTTTCCACAGCCCTCCACACAAATTTCCCTGCGCCTTGTGACATGTGACCTTGACCCTCGCTATCGAAAGCGCAGACTGGAGCCGTGCGCAGACTATCCCACCCACCAGTCAACCGGATCGAACGTGCGTATAACAATATCGACACTTTCGCCGTAACGGCTAAGTCCCTATCTCGCAATACTTTGCTAACAACTTCCTTGTTTTCAAGATTTTGCGGGGGGACAATTCCTTCTAATCTCCGCAACTCATACAAAACAATATATTTTGCAGCCTCCCCTACGAAAACAATAAATTCGAATGTCCAATCTAACTCCTTATTTTTCAATATTTTGCCGATAAATTCCTTAGATTCAATATTTTACGGCGCATCAGAGGTATACCGAGCTGGCAAGTGATTATGAATCAATATTTTAGGAGAATGCGCCCAAAAAAAATGGGAGGGGGGGCCTATCTCCCGAGAATTGTCATTCTGAGCGAAGCGAAGAACCTATGTACTTTGCCATCGGCGGCACAAACCGCTGCTGGGATTGCAAAGATCCTTCGCCTCGCAAAAAAGCGCGGGCCTCAGAATGACGATGAGAAGACCGGGCGACCAGATTGGACGAAAAGGCCGGGCGAGTTGCAATCAGTTTGCGGCTGGGACGCCGCCATATTTTTCCAGCCACTTCAGTTCTTCGCGAACTTTGATCTTTCCGTGCCAGGGATTCTTGCCGAGGCCGTGGCCTTCGCCGGGAAAGACGAGCAGCGCCTTCGGAATGCCGAGGGAGTAGAGCGCGTGCTCGAGCAGATAGTCCTCAAGCACGGCCACGCGGATGTCACTTCCTCCGGCGACCATGTGCGTGGGCGTTTTCACTTTGTCGATTTGGAAAATGGCGGCTTCGTCGTGGTAGCGCTGCGCGGCTTCCCACGGACGTCCGCCGAGAAAGTAGGCGTCGTCGTAGGTGGTGTCGTCATTGCCCCAGTTGCCGATGTGCTCCACGGCTCCGGCTCCGGTGACCGCGGCCTTGAAGCGCGTGGTCTGAGTAATGAGCCAATTGGTCATGTATCCGCCATAGCTGTATCCGCCGATGGTGAGGTGGTCAGGATCGGCGAAGCCATCTTTGACGAGTGCGTCGACACCGGCGAGGATGTCTTTGCCCGGACGCGAAACGATCTGCGGCACGATTTCGGTGAGAAACTTGTCGCCGTATCCGGTAGAGCCGCGGTAGTTGGGACGGAACACCAGCCATCCGTTGGTGGCGGCAAGACCGGCCCAGTCGTACCAGTCAGCGCTGAAGTTGTTGCCGTCGGCGTCGGCGGGGCCCCCGTGGATGAGCGTAAACATGGGCAGGTGCTTCGCTTCAAATTTTCCCGGAGGATAAATCAGCATGCCTTCGACGGTGGTGCCGTCGTCGGACTTCCACTGGTAGGGCTTGCCTTGCGGGAGATCGGCTGCAGCAAGTTTGCTGTTGAAGGATGTGATCGGTCGCGCGTCGTTGAGTTTGCCGCTGGAGTCGGCAAGGTAGATTTCTTCCGGCTTGCTGAGGGACGAGTAGACGAAGGCGACTTTCGGCGAGTGTGTCGTGGTGGAGAGTGTTGAGTAAGTACCTGACCATTCGGTAATACGATGCAGCGAGTCGCCGGGCTTGGCGGCGTCGTACATCTGGACTTCGGTGCCGAGGCGCGCGGATATAAGTACAGAATTGTCGGCTACCGCGTAGTGTTCGACAGATCCGACGAAAGATTTGTCCCATTGCTCAATCTTGCCGTCATCGGTGTTGACCCAGTAAAGGTGCGGCTGGAGATCGCGGTAGGGACCGGAGACGTCTCCGACTTCAACCGTGAAGAAGATGTGGCGGGAATCGCTAGCCCAGCGAAGGTGGGTCTCGACCGCTTCGTTGTGGGTGAGGCGGCGGGGCTGGCCTCCTTTAGGATCGACGACATAAATCTCGACGTCCTCGTATTTCTCCTGGCGCTCGTTGATGGCGTTGGTCAGGATCGCGAGCTTGGTTCCATCGGGCGAGGTGACAAGTTCATCGACACGCAAGGGCATCGTCGCGACGGTACGAGTTCCGGGTGTTAGGTCAGGATTCTTCTCGGGCTCTCCCTCTTTCTTTTCAACTTTCGCCGGCCCGGCTGCGTGGCGCGTTAAGGCTGTGGGGACATCCAGGGCGAAGATCGTGTCTCCGCGCTCGGCGGTGCGATATTGGACGACATCTTTCCACTGCTGCTTGTAGTCGTCCTTCTGCGTCTTCGTCCAGGGCTGGCGCGTAGCGAAGTAGATGGTCTGCGAGTCGGCGGACCACGAGAAAGTGTGAACTTCTTCTTCGCCCTGCGTAACGGCGAACGCCTCGCCGCCATGCGGAGAGATGAGATAGATCTGACTAACGTCGCCTTTCGAATCAGAATCGGAGTCGGAGTCGTCGGACTTGCCCGAGGCAGGCTTGCGCTCGGATAGGAAGGCGATCCATTTGCCATCAGGCGACCATTTGGGATCGGAGTCGTGTCCAGATTGCGTGAGTTGGATCAGCGTCTTGCTGTCATCGCGATACAGCCAGAGATCGGTCCGGAAGATCTGCTGATCCCAGTCGCCTCGGTCGGTGGCGAGGACGACGGAGTTGCCATCGGGCGAGAGCTCCACCGAACGGAAGCTGACGGAATTGAAAAAGTCGTCGAGCGTGAGCTTGGGTTTGGACTGCGCGAGAACTACGACAGCACAACTCAGCAGCATTGCAACTGCGCTAGCAGTTCTTAGGATTCGCATATGGGTTCCCGGTGGGAAACAGGGTTATACATCGTCGCATTCAGCGAACGCAAGCGCGGGATCAGCGGTTGCGATGCGGTGGATGGTCCACAAGAGCGCGACGAAGACGATGACGGAGAGTTGGAGGTGCGTCCAGCGGGCTACCGGGCCAAAGAGTGGCAGCAGGAATGAAAGATATAGAAAAACGCGAAGAGCCGGCACAGAAGGATGTTTCGGATTGCGGATCGACCAGTCCGCAAGGAGTGGAAACGCAGGCGCCATAGTGAGCAGGTCGTAGATGTAGATGTGAGGGTTGACGAGAACAGCGGCGAGGATCAGAGCGGAGAAGCGGAGGGCTAGCGGGCTGGAGGATTTCCAGATCGTGGTCGCGAGGACGACCGCTGCAATCGCGGTGAAGAAGTAGGCAATCCAAACCCCTGGCACCCAGGGAATCAGAAGCTCCCAGAAGCTGTACAGCGAATGCATCTGGACTGAGGACAACGAGAGTTCGGTAGAACCTGGACGGCTCGCGCTGTTGAGCAGCATGCTGAAGTACGCACGCATGACTGCTCGACCGAAATAGAGATACGTTAGGACGAGTTGTGCGACCGCGGAGAGGAATAGTCCCGCGAATGATTTCCACGCCTTACCGAAAAAGAGCACCAGCGGGACAGCGACCAGGAATTGCGGCTTGAAGACGAGACAGCCGAGGGCGAAGCCGGCGAGCCATTCACGCCGCGAAAGAAATGCGAGATACGCTGCGGTGATGCAGAGGAGAGGCACGGCGGAGACCTGTCCACGGACGAAGAAGTGGAATATCGGCGGATAGGCTGCGGAACAGAGTGCGATTAGCGTAGGCGTGGTGCGGAGGGTGCTGCACGATTTCCAAATCAGGTAGATGCAAGCGAAGTAGATCAGAAGGCTCACCGCCATCCAGATTTCCGCTTGTGTGAGGAAGGAAAGCTGCCCGAGGGGGATGAATGGCAAGGCAACTTGCGGGCCGTAGAAGTATTTCAGTTCGATGGACGTGCTTCCTGAGATTCCTCGGATTGCTTCGGCAAGGACTTGATCGTTGTAGAGTTCGGCGGAATGGCCTTGCACGATGAGTTGCGCGGAGATTGGGAATTGGAGGAAGTCCTGAAACTTGATGTTGCCGCCTCGATCAAAGAGACCCGGCGTGGCGAAATCGACGGCGCAAGTACACCACAGACAGAGCGCGAGGATGATTGCGTGGGCGCGTAGGCGACGCAGGGTCAGGAGGGCAGAGAGAGACTCAATGAGGCAAGGGGTGGTGGCTTGTTGTGAAGTCACGGGGCGGGCTCAGCGTTCTTCAACGCGTCGTCGATGGATTGTCCGGAGCGAAGAGACCCTTCAATCACGCGCCATCCGTTGTCGTACTGACGAAATCCGACCAGCGATTTGTAATGCAAGTCGCCCGGGTAGAGCGCAGCGCCGATTTCGTTCGATGGAATCCATTTCCATGTGAACTCGACATCGGCAGCGCTTCCCTGTTTGGCTATGCCGCTGATGGCGACAAGTTCGCGCCGGGCTGCAAGAATTGTGATGGAAGGCTTGGTGGCTTCTTCGGCCGAGACGATGGAACGAATTGTATCGACGCCGGAAGGGGTGAACAGAACGTCCCAGCACGGCGGCGGCGCTAATCCGGGCGCACAGGCCGCGGAGGTGGCGGAGATCCATCCGTGATGCTGAAGGACGAGATATTCCGGAGAACCGTAGTCTGTGCTGGAAACGACACCGGTTTGTAATGTGAAGCGCTGAGGAGTCTGGAATTCGATGGAAGCCGAGATGAGGTCGGTGGCAAGACGGCGCGTGAGGAAGTCGCGCGGAGAGCAGGAGGTAAGGAACCACACCGCCAACGAACCGAGGATCAATCTAATGTGCATGCCTTCAACTCTCCTGCTCCTCGAAAACCGCGAAGCACAAACCCTCACTTGTCGCGCAAAGAACGCGCGAGACATGGGTCTCCCGCGATGACTGGAGTCCGTTGTCTTGTCCATACTTCGACAGTAGAGCAGCGATACTACACGCGAGATCCCTCGCCCCGCCGGTAAAAGCGTGGGGCTTCGGGATGACGCCAGTTGAAAGGTTTCACCGACGGACCCGATCAACGACCTGTGATTGTAAACAAACGAGCGCGCTTATGCGGCAGGAAAGGACGAGAGGCGATCTGGCCGTCAAACTCGAGAGCCCAGCGGCCGGGGACTTGCATGGAACAACCGGGGCAACGGCCTTCGGGCGTGAGGCGATAATCGGCGATGTGGTATCCGTAGCGACGAATCAGAGTCTCATGACATTGCGGACAGCGCGTGTCCTCCCATTCCTCGACCATGCCCGGAAGATTGCCGGCATAGATGAAGTGCAGTCCCGCATTACGACCGATATCGACGGCGCGCAGCAAGTCTTCGATCGTGGTGTCGCGCTCGTTTTCGCCCTGCATTTTGTAGTCGGTGTGAAATGCGGTGACGTGCCACGGAATATCGGGTGACACACTGATGATAAATTCCGTCAGGCGGCGAAGTTCGTCGCCGGAGTCGTTGAAATTCGGAATCAACAACGTCACTATTTCGAGCCACAATCCCATGGCATGGATTCGGCGAATGCTTTCAAGAATGGGGCCGATGCGTCCACCGAGTTCGTGGTAGTGGCGATCATCGAAACTCTTGAGATCGACTTTGTAGAGATCGATCCAGGGACGCAGATATTCGAGGACCTGCGGCGTACCGTTGCCGTTGGAGACGAATCCAGTGACGAGTCCGGCGGCTCTGGCTTCTTTGAAAACAGCGACAGCCCATTCGCTCGTGATGAGCGGTTCGTTGTAGGTGCTGACCATGACCTTAGCACCCTGATCTAAGGCTTCTTGCACCATGGCCTGCGGCGTCACCTCGAGCGGCGGCGAGATTGCATTCGGATCGCGCAGCGCCTGCGAGGTCACCCAATTCTGGCAGTATCCGCAGTGAAGGTCGCAACCGAGCATGCCGAAACTGTATGCGAGCGCACCGGGATAGGCGTGGAAGAAGGGCTTCTTCTCGATAGGATCGCATTGCATTCCGGCGGTGTATCCCCAGGGAACGTAGAGCTTGCCGCCGCGATTAAATCGAACTTTGCAGACGCCGGCCTGACCGTCGGGAATCGGGCAGCAGTGGCCGCAGGAGAAACAGCGGACCCGTTTGTTGCCGAGATGCTCGACAAGGGAGGGATCAGCTTCGCGGACTCTCTGATCGAGAATGTCGCGCAGGGTGGGCACAGGGAACCTCTGGTTTATTTTAGCTCCTGGAGCAGGGGCTAGGGGTCAGGGACCAGTGTTCAGTGCGATCTGGCGCCGCCGTTACAGGCTGGATTTCATCTGGCCGGGGGCGGGCTTTGGGTTGGCGGAGTGTTGTTGCAGCCAGCGGCTGGCGTCCTGCTCGATGGATGCAACCTGTGCGCGCGTGAGCCGTGCGCGGACGAACGGGGCCAGAGCCTTGCTGGCATCGTCACCACTCATGCGAGCGACGACCATCCAGAAGTAGGCGCGGTTCGGGTCTTGGGGCACACCACGGCCGCTGTAATAAAGGGAGCCCAACTTGGATTGGGCCCCCACATTGCCCTGTTCGGCCGCCTTAGTGAACCAGGCAACGGCTTTTTCTTCGTTAAGCGTAACTCCGTCGCCGGTGGCGTAGCGAAGTCCCAGAGCATTTTGGGCGGTGGGGTCGCCGTTTTCGGCCATCTGGCGGAGTTGGTCGAGACTGGCGGTTTCGACCGCCGCGACGTTCGATTTGGGTGGCCGAGAGGAAGCGAGAACTGTCTGCAATTGCGGCTGCGCATGATTGTGAAGCTTGTGCTGCACCCAAGGCGCAACTTCGCTCTGAATCCACGGAGCGGAAACGAATCCGAGAGCAAGTGAGACTGCGGCGAAGGCGCAGGTCAGCAGGAACAGATGAGAACGAGGCAGGCTCAGGCTGGCCATGAGCTTTTCGTTCATGTTGGACTTTTCGGCGTCGGGAGTCGGCTCGGCGGCAAACAAGACGCTGCCTTGCGGTGCCGCAAAAGGCGCGGGCGGAGCCGGCGTGAGCGGCGGAAGATTTTCGGCACGGGCCGAGCGGTTAATCGCCGCAAGTACGGTGTCGGCGAGCCGCTGCAACACGCGTGCATGGTCATCAGAAAACGCATTAGGTTCCGGGGAAAAGGTTTCGACGAGGCCTATGGTTTTATCGCCGACGCGAACCGGGGCAGCAAGAATTGAGCGAATCCCGAGAGCGCGGCAGCGGTCGCGATCGACACGGGGATCGTTTTCGGTGTCATCACAGCGCAGCAACGTTCCTGTTTTTACGCATTCGCCAGAAAATCCGGAACCGATCTGGAGGCGCGCGCCCACCGGAGGCGCATCGTTGCCAGCGCGAGCTCGGCACGCCATGAAATTGGGGTCTGCGTCGGAGAGAGCAACGGCGGCTCCAGAGGCGTGCAGCAGCGATTGTGAGCGCTCGGCAACAAGCTGCAGGGCCGCAGCGAAATCGGATCCCAGCGCTTCGACTTGGTGCTGAACTGCGCTCACGGCCGCCAGCGTGTCGGTGAAGTTCGGTTGCGGCGTGGGCTGCGTCAACGGGGCGCTGAGATCCATTTCACCGTTCGCCACTCCGGCCATCACATTAATGAAGAGCCACTCTCGCAACCGGACCAAAGATTCAGAGGGAAGTTCATCGAAGCGGAGACCGGCGCGTCCGGAGTTGTTCGTCCAAACGACGTGTCCAGTGGTGTAAATCTGCGTGGGAAAATCGGCGAGATCAAGACACAGGTTGACGAATTTAGCAGGGTCCAGAGGCGAATGGCACTGGATGGCGACACCATCTTCACTGATGTCCACGATCTCATGGAGATCGAGCATGGAGCCCTTGGATTCGACGGCAAAGCTCGCGTATGCAGGAGTTTGAATTTTGTGTCGCACACGCCGGCGACGGTTGGGAACATTCGGTCGCGAAACCGCTGGATTAGCCACCATGGAGAAGAGCCCGAATACTTTGCTGGACTATATTAACGCGGGATTGTGGAAAAACAAGAAAATCGGAGGTACGACGGCAGGGAAGGGGGAAACAGGGTGAGCAACAAGGCTTTATGAAGGATCTGTTTCGTCAGATGATGGCGAAAATCTGACGCGTTTCAAGGCGTTTCGGACACTTCCCTTTCTATCCGGCGCGGCGCAAGGTCTCAGCGCGATGCAGGGTCGAGATGCGCGAGATGGCGGCAACCATCATGCTGGAGAGCAGTTGCATGGTGGCAACGTCGCGATCGTCGAAAGCTCCGGGGGATGACGACAGAACTTCGAAAACTCCCAAGGTACGGCGGAAATGGCGCAGGGGAGATACAAGAATGGATCGCACACCCAGGCGGCGGCAGCTGGCAAGATCGACGCGGGGATTGCGCTCAGCATCGTGACAGAGCATGATTTCGCCGGAGCGGACGGCTTCGGCAGAGATGCCGGCGTCGGTTTGCAGGCGGACGCCGAGGTCAGGAGCGGTGCGTCCGGCGCGAGCGCGGCAGACGATTTCGTCGCCGGCCCGGAGGGCGATGGCGGCCCCGGTAGCGCCGGTGAGGTGCTGGGCGCGCTCGGTAATGGCGCTGATCGCGGGCTCGAGATCGAGTTCTCCGGCATGGATTTCGACGTCTTCGGAAACGGAGACCGCCTTGAATCCAGAGGCCGGATGGGCGGCATTTGCAACACGAAGCTGGCTGCGCTGCGCGAGCAAGGGCACGCGGGAGTGCTCATCGGCATAGAACGCGTCTGGGACCGGGACCGTGCGGAGCAAGTCGCGAACCAGGCTATCGAGTTCGGAATCAGTGATGAGGTGCGCGGTCTGTTGATGGAGGAGCGATCCTCCGAGGACGCGGGAGAGCCCAATCAGGGCATGGCTACCGCATGCGAGGCAATACGATTGGGAACTGGCACTGATCAGTTCGCACTGAACGCAGAATGTGGCGGACTGCAAAGGGACAAAAGGGACTTCCTCGAAAGTCGTGCCATACACGGTCTTACCAAACATGATTGCTGAATCCTCGCTTCTATCACGGTTATCACGGTGCAGATGAAAGTATCGGGAGAGAGAAGAGGGCAAAAGTAACGCGAGTGGTTCCCGGTGTGGAAAAGAGGGTTTAATACCGGCGTGGCTGCAACTCGGCTTCGGGGTTCGATTTACGTGGAATGTGCAAGAGCTTGCAACCTAAGAAGGTTGGAGTGTCATCAGAACAAACGGCCTTAGTAGCAGGAGGCGAGTTCCGATTGCTGGTTGCCTTCCGGCTGCAGGCTGGGATAACCTACTTAGACTTTCGGTCTCAACCAGGACCGCTGGGGGAATCATGGAATGGACAACACCTGCTTTTGAAGAAGTTTGCCTGAACTGCGAAATTAACTCGTACGCTAGTGCGAAGCTCTAAACAACAAAAGTAGCCTTCTGCGTCAATTCAATCGGTCGTTCCTCGCACGATGATGCGCGCGATACGTTCGGCTGCGTGTCCGTCCCAAAACGGCACGGGTTTGTGCGCGCTCGTCGGTGAATCCCGTGGAAAGATCTCCTCTGCGGCAGCGCGCAGTTTCTTGAGATCTCTTCCTACCAGTTGATTCGTTCCCAGAGAAATCGTGATCGGACGCTCTGTATTTTCGCGGACCGTGAGACATGGAATGCCGAGGAAGGTGGTCTCTTCCTGTATGCCTCCGGAGTCGGTGATTACCATTGCCGCGCGGCGCTGCAGGCCGATGAACTCCAGATAAGGTAGTGGGTCGAGTAGACGAAGGCGTGCGTTCGTGTGATCGCTGCCCAGATCGTTGAGGCGCTGGCGGGTGCGCGGATGGACGGGAAAGATCACAGAGAATTGGCTGCTGAGATGGGAAAGGGTGTCGAGTAGGTCGCGCAACCATGGAAGATCGTCGACGTTCGAAGGACGATGGAGAGTTACGAGGGCATAGGGTGCGGAGACACTCTCAGGAAGATTTGCATCGGTCTGCGGAAGAAGACGCACAAGAGTGTCGATCATGACGTTGCCCACGAGGTGAATCTTCGAACGATCGATGCCTTCGCTGAGCAGATTCTCGTCGCCATCCGAAGAAGCAGTGAAGAGGAAGTCAGAAAGCTGATCGGTGACGAGGCGATTAATCTCCTCGGGCATAGTACGGTCGCGGGAGCGGAGTCCGGCCTCGACGTGACCGATGCGCACTCCAAGTTTCGAACAGACCAGCGCAGCGGCG
>Ga0209168_10001674_pt1 | contig 16986 bp, 11 predicted proteins | sample Coa_R1_FD_187156 | JGI IMG/M metagenome (GOLD analysis project Ga0209168, IMG submission 187156) | Surface soil microbial communities from Centralia Pennsylvania, which are recovering from an underground coalmine fire - Coalmine... | ecosystem: Environmental > Terrestrial > Soil > Unclassified ... | reverse complement strand
GCGGTCTTCGGCCGCGCCGCACGCCCCGAAGACCGCCACGCGGCCGGGGAACGACTCGCCGACGTACCCGGCGTCCTCGAAGGCCCTCCACGCACACTCGAGGAAGCAGCGATGCTGCGGGTCGAACACAGCTGCGTCGCGGGGGCTCATCCCGAAGAACGCGGCGTCGAACTTGTCGATATCGTCGAGATAGCCGGACGCCTTCACGTAAGAAGGGTCACCGAGGCGTTCCGGGGAATCGCCCGCCGCGAGGAGCTCCTCGTCCGAGAAGAAGCGAATCGCCTCGGCGCCGCGACGCAGGTTTTCCCAGAGCACCCCGACGTTGGGGGCTCCGGGGAAGCGACCGGACATCCCGATGACCGCGAACGACGGGCCGCCTTCCTCGAGCCCTCCCATCCGAATCGGATGACGATGCCACAAACCCCTTGTCCGCGAAAGGCCCCGGCCGAGAACGAAGCTTTTGCCGAAACCCCCAAGGGTGCCTAGGGTGACACCCTCGGAGCCCCCCCCCGCGTCCCATGAACGGCGAACCAAGCCCAGTCCGCGCGCTCGCCGTCACGCCGAGCGGGCCCCTTCGAATCGAGCGAGCGAGGGACGACGGCCCGCGTATTCGCCTGTCGCTCGTCCTTCCGACGTACAACGAGGCCAAGAACGTTCGCGAGGTGGTGCGGCGTTTGACGTCGCTGCTCGACGGCGTGCTCGGGGACGCGTACGAGCTCCTCGTCGTCGACGACGATAGCCCGGATCGAACTTGGGAGGTTGCAGTAAGCCTCACGCGGGACTTTCCGAAGCTCCGCGTCGTCCGTCGCATCGGGGAGCGGGGGCTTTCGTCGGCCGTCATTCGTGGGTGGCAGGTGTCGAGGGGGGAGGTCCTCGCGGTCATCGACGCCGACCTGCAGCACCCGCCCGAGGTGACGCTTCGCCTCTGGTCCGAGATGGATCGCGGCGCCGACCTGGCCGTCGCCAGCCGGCACCTCGAGGGGGGCGGCGTCAGCGATTGGAGCGTTGCGCGTCGCTTCTTGTCCCGCGGCGCCCAGCTCCTCGGGCTCGTGCTCTTGCCGGCGGTCGTCGGCCGCGTGAGCGATCCGATGAGCGGATTCTTCATGATTCGCCGGTCGGCGCTCGAGGGGGTCACCCTTCTGCCGATGGGATACAAGATCCTCATCGAGGTGCTCGGGCGCGGCACGGTCGGGTGGATCGCCGAGGTCCCGTACGTCTTTCGCGAGAGGGTCGCGGGCGAGAGCAAGGTCAGCGCTCGTCTCTACGTGGAGTACCTCGCGCACCTCTTGCGCTTGCGGATCGACCGCTTCCCCATGCGGCGCTTCTTGCGATTCGCGATGGTCGGGGCGAGTGGCGTCCTCGTCGACATGAGCGTGCTCTATCTCCTCAGCGATCCGCACTCGCTCGGATGGGGACTCACCCGCAGCAAGGTGCTCGCGGGGGAGCTCGCCATCGTCAACAACTTCTTGTGGAACGACGCCTGGACCTTCGGCGACATATCGCGCGCGCAATCCCGAATGCAGGCAAAGCTCGGTCGCTTTGCCAAGTTCCAGGTCATCTGCCTGGCGGGCCTGGTGCTCAACACCGGGCTACTGAACTTCCAGTTCAACGTTCTTCGAATGAACCGTTATCTCGCCAACGCGATCGCCATCGGGATCGTGACGCTCTGGAATTTCTGGCTGAACTTCAAGCTCGGGTGGCGCGTCACGTCGGTCGGAGCCCCGCGCGCCCTGGCGTCGGAGGTGCCGGAGGCGGTCGTCTCGAAGGAGTGAGGCGCCCAGCCGGAGCCAGGGGTGCCCGAAGCGTGTAGGCTCTAGGGTCGCCATGCCCGAAGCGCCGCAATCGCCGGACGTCGTCGACGCCTACCCCTTGTCGCCGCTGCAGCACGGCATGCTCTTTCACCACGTCCAGGCCGGGCGTCATCACGGCGTCGACATCGAACAGCTCGAGTGCAGGCTCCACGAGACGATCGACGCGGACGCCCTCTCGCGCGCGTGGGGAGCGATCCTCGGTCACCACCCCATCCTGCGGACGCGCTTTCGTTGGGAGGGGCTCGATGCTCCACGACAAGAGGTCCTGCGGGCCGTGGCCACACCGTTCGAAGTGCGCGATCTCGCGGCCCTGCCGGCGGCCGAGCGGGTCGATCGCGTCGCCCGGTTCCTGCGCGAGGACCGGCTCGCCGGATTCGACATGGCCGTCGCGCCGCTGTGGCGCGTGACCCTCTTTCGCCTTGGCGCGGCCGAGTACACGATGGTGTGGACCTACTCCCACGCCCTCCTCGACGGCTGCTACGCGTTCGTGCTCCGAGAGGTCTTCGCGGCGTACGAGGCGTCGCTCCGCGGCGAGCCGGCGGCGTTCGAAGAGCGTCCCTCGTACGCCGCGCACATCGCGTGGCTCGAGGGGGACCTCCGCGACAAGCGCGCCGCCGCGACGGCTTTTTGGAAGGAGCGCCTCGCGGCCTTCGTGACGCCGACCAACCTGAACCCCGTGCAGCGGTCGGCGCGGCGGTCGGGCTCGGGCGAGGGGGACGCCGGCGAGGCGGGCGGCCACGACACGGTGCGTTTCCACATTTCGCGCGAGGCCTCCGAAGGCATACGCAGCACGTGCGCGGCGCATGGGCTGCGCGTCACGACGTTCGTCGAGGCGGCGTGGGGCCTCGTCCTTTCGGCCTTCTCCGGCGAGGACGACGTCGTGTTCGGGTCGACCCGGGCGTGCCGCGGAACGTCCATCGAGGGGGCCGACCGCATCGTCGGCCTCTTCATCAACACGTTGCCAGTGCGCGCCCGCGTCGCCCCCGACACCGCGGTTCTCGACCTGCTCCGCGCGCTCCGGGCCGACCAGGTGGCGGCCCGCCCGTTCGAGCATACGCCCCTCGTCGAGGTGCTGGCCTGTTCGGCGGTGCCCCGGGGGACGCCCCTCTTCGAGACGATCGTCGTCTTCAATGACAAAGACAACGACACCCGTCTCAAGGCCTTCGGCCCGAGCTGGCAGCGACGCGATTTCGACCTCCACGATCAGACCAACTTCGCCTTCAACGTGATGGCGTACGACGAGCCGGAGATCTCGTTCAAGCTGTCCTTCGAGCGAGCGCGGTTCGAGCGGGAAACGGTCGAGCGCATCGCAGGCCTCTTGGGCGACTTGCTCGCGGCGATGGCCGACAAGCCCGACGCGCGCCTGCGCGATCTGCCGCGGGTGCCGGCGCAGGACGAGGCCAAGCTCCTCGGCACGTTCAACGACACAGGCGTGCGCTTGGCGGGGCCGACCTCGATTCACGAGGCGTTCGAGGCGCAGGTCGACCGGACGCCCGACGCGGTCGCCCTCGTCTTCCGCGGTCGATCGCTCACTTACCGCGAGCTCGATGAGCGCGCCGGCCGCGTCGCTCACGAGCTAGCGTCGCGCGGCGTCGGCGCGGACTCGATGGTGGGCGTCTTCGTCGAGCGGTCCCTCGAGATGGTGATCGGCCTGGTGGGGATCCTCAAGGCCGGCGCGGCGTACGTGCCGATGGACCCCGGCTACCCGCGCGACCGCATCGCCGTGATGCTCGAGGACACCGAGGCGCCGGTCGTGCTGACGCTCGAACGGCTGCGCTCGGCCCTGCCGCCGACGAGCGCGGCCGTGCTCGCCCTCGACGCGATTGCGTCGGGGCCCTCGGGCCGGCTACCGGGTCGGGCGCGGGGCGAGAACCTCGCGTACGTCATCTTCACCTCCGGTTCGACGGGCCGTCCCAAGGGGGTCCAGGTCGAGCATCGCAACGTCGTCAACTTCTTCGGGGCGATGGACGCCGCCCTCGGGACCCGGCCGGGCGTCTGGCTGGCGCTGACGAGCATCTCTTTTGACATCTCCGTCCTCGAGATCTTCTGGACGCTGACGCGGGGCTTCACCGTCGTCCTGCAAGAGGAGGCCAACCGCGGGCCCGTCGCGCCCGCGCCGCGGACCGACCGCACCCGCCGGATCGGCTTCAGCCTCTTTTACTTTGCCGCCGACGCGGGAGAGGGGACGGGCAACCGGTATCGGCTCTTGCTCGAGGGGGCGAAGTTCGCGGACGAGAACGGGTTCGAGGCCGTCTGGACCCCCGAGCGTCACTTCCACCCGTTCGGCGGCCTCTACCCGAACCCGGCGCTGACGAGCGCCGCGGTCGCCGTCCACACGAAGAACGTCGGCATTCGCGCGGGGAGCGTCGTGCTTCCGCTCCACCACCCCATCCGATGCGCCGAGGAGTGGTCCGTCGTCGACAACCTGTCCGGCGGTCGCGTGGGTCTGTCGTTCGCGTCGGGCTGGCACGCCAGCGATTTCGCGCTCGCGCCCGAGAACTTCAAAGCACGGCGGGAGCTCATGACGCGCGGGATCGAGACCGTGCGCGCGCTCTGGCGTGGGGAGAAGGTCGCCGCCACGAGCGGCGACGGGCGCGCGATCGAGGTCAAGATGTATCCGCCGCCGATCCAACGCGAGCCGCCCGTCTGGATCACCGCGAGCGGCAGCCCCGACACGTTCGCAATGGCGGGGCGCATGGGCGCGCGCATCCTCACGAACCTCCTCGTCATGAAGCGCGAGGAGTTCGTCGCCAACGCCGCGGTCTACCGCAAGGCGTACCGCGAGGCGGGGCACCCTGGGCAAGGCCACATCACGCTGATGCTCCACACCTTCGTCGGGGCCGACATGGAGCAGGTGCGCGCGAAGGTCCGCGGGCCGTTCCTCGAGTATCTGCGGACGTCGACGGACCTCATCAACAAGGCGCGGTGGGAGCTCACCGCCTTCGCCAAGGGCGACGACCACCAGGCGCCGAAGCCGGGCGTGACGATGGACCTCGGCGACCTGTCGAAGGAGGACATGGACGCCCTGCTCGACCACGCCTTCGAGCGCTACTTTGCGATCGCCGGGCTCTTCGGAACGCCGGAGACTTGCCTCGCCACGGTCGACCAGCTCAGGGACATGGGCGTTGACGAGATCGCGTGCCTGCTCGACTTCGGCGTCGACACGGACACGGTGATCGCCAACCTCGTCCACCTCGACGCCCTCCGGAGGGCGAGCAACGCCGAGGGGACGGCCGACGACCAGGACTACGCTGTGGCCGCCCAGATTCGCCGCTACCGCGTCACCCACGTGCAATGCACCCCGTCGCTCGCGGGGATGCTGGTGACCGACGACGAGTCGCGCGCCGCTCTCGGGTCGCTCGAGACCCTCCTGCTCGGCGGCGAGGCCCTCCCGCCGGCGCTCGTCGAAAAACTGCGCGACGCTTCCGCCACGACGATTCGCAACATGTACGGACCGACCGAGACGACGATCTGGTCGACCACGGCGGTGGTCGGGGGCGCCGAGGGGATCACGATCGGGGCTCCCATCGCGAACACGCAGGTCTATGTCGTCGACCGGCACCTCCGGCCGTTGCCCATCGGCGTCCCCGGCGAGCTCCTCATCGGAGGCGACGGCGTCGCCCGAGGGTACTTGCGTCGCCCCGACCTCACGGCCGAGCGCTTCGTCGTCGATCCGTTCGGGCCGGGGGCCGGTCGTCTCTATCGCACGGGCGACCTCGCGCGGTGGCTGCCTTCGGGGCAGCTCGAGTTTCTCGGGCGAAATGACCATCAGGTCAAGGTCCGCGGTTACCGCATCGAGCTCGGGGAGATCGAGGCGGTGCTCGCGTCGCACGCGGGGGTGCGGGACGCGGTCGTGGCGGCCCGTCGCGACGCCTCCGGGGGAGCGACCCTCGTCGCCTACGTCGTGCCGAAGACCTCAAACGCCGCCGGTGGGCGGGACGACTCGATCGCCACGTGGCACGCGGTGTGGGACGAGACTTATCGCGGGGCCGCGTCGGTCGAGGGGGGGCTCAACACGGCGGGGTGGAAGAGCAGCTACACGGGCGAGGCGATCCCCGAGGCGCAGATGCGGGAGTGGGTGGACGCGACGGCCGCGCGCGTGCTCGCGGCCGCCCGTCGCACGAGCCCGCGGCCCCGGGTGCTCGAGATCGGGTGTGGGACCGGGATGGTCCTCCTGCGCGTCGCCCCTGAGTGCAGCGAGTACGTGGGCGTCGATTTCTCCGCGGCGGCGCTCGCGTCGATCGGGGCGGAGGTCGAGGCTCGGGGGCTTCGCAACGTGAAGCTCGAGCGCCTGCAGGCCGACGCGATCGGTCGCCTCGCGGCCGACGGATCGTTCGACCTCGTGGTCTTGAACTCGGTCATCCAGTACTTCCCTGACGCCGCCTACCTCGCCGGCGTGATCGAGGCGGCGTTCGCGCGTCTCGCGCCGGGCGGCGCGATCTTCGTGGGCGACGTCCGGAGCCTGCCGCACCTCGAGGTCTTCCACGCGTCGGTGGAGCTCTCGCGAGCGCCCGACGCGATGACGGCGCCGGAGCTCCGCGCGCGCGTCGCCCAGCGGGTCGCCGAGGAGCGCGAGCTCGTCGTCGCCCCCCGGTTCTTCGAAGACCTCGCGGGGTCGCTCTCGGGCTTGGGCGAGGTGCGGGCCGAGGTAAAGGCCGGCCGCGGAGACAACGAGATGACGCGCTTCCGGTACGACGTCCTCCTGCGCAAGCGGGACGCCGTCCGCACGCTCGAGCGAAGCGAGAGTTCGGACGGCACACGCGAACGGGAGGTCCGCGCGCTCGAGCGAAGCGAGAGTTCGGACGGCACACGCGAACGGGAGGTCCGCACGATCGCGGCGCCTCGGCCTTGTACGCTCGAGTCGCTGAGCGCTCTGCTCCGCGACGCCCCGGGGGCGCTCCATGTCGTCGGCATCCCGAATCGGCGCGTCGCGCGGGACGTCGGCGCGTGGGAGCTGCTCCGGTCGTCGGCGCTCGCCGTGACGGCGCGGTCGGTGCGAGAAGCGGTGGCGACCGAGGCCCCCGCGGGGCTCGACCCGGACGACGTCGCGTCGGTCGCCACCGACTACGACGCGTGCGTCTCGTTCTCGGACGCACGGCCCGACGAGGTCGACGTGCTCTTCCGCCGGCGCGGCGCCCAGGACGGCTCACCGGACGCCGCGTCTTCCCCGCGTACCGGGGCGACGACCCCCCTCACGAACCGTCCGCGGCCGCGCGCCGCCGACGCCGACGGGTTGATCCCCGCGTTGCGGACGCTGACGCGCGAGCGCCTGCCCGAGTACATGATCCCTGCCGCCTTCGTCGTGCTTGACGCCCTGCCGCTGACGCCCAACGGCAAAATAGATCGTGCGGCGCTGCCCGCGCCCGAGCTGGCGCGCGCCGAGGGAGGAGCGGCCCACGAGCCGCCGAAGAACGACCTCGAGAAGGGCATCTTGACGGTGCTTCAGGAGATCATCGGCCTCGGCGCGGTGGGTGCGGAGGACAACTTCTTCGACGTCGGGGCGAACTCGCTCCTGCTCGTGCAGGCGAGCGTGCGGCTGCGCACCGTGCTCGGGCGGCCGGTGCCGCTCGTGAAGCTGTTCCAGTTCCCCACGGCTCGAAAGCTCGCTGCCGCGCTCGGCGACGTCGAGTCGGGCGGCGCGGCGGGACAGGGAGAAGCTGGCGCGAAGGAAGGGCAAGACCGCGCGCAGATCCGGCGCGAGGCGATGCAGCGGCGGCGCGATCTGCAGGGGGCTCGCCCGAGGCGCTGACGCGGCAAGTGGCGATGGCGGTATCGGCCGGGGCATGTATGTTAGCGTGTCCGTCACTCGCTCGCTCGCGTGAGGTCCGCCTTGGCTGTCACGTCCGCCCATGAACGCCGCTGGCTCGCGCCGTCGCGTTGGCTCGCCGCGGTCTACCTGAGCGCGTGCGACCATGTCGGTGCCGGTGCGCGCACGGTGGGCCGGCCCCTGGTCCACAACGAGGGACGCATCTCGATCGGTCGCTACGCGCTCCTGCGGTCCTCCGCGTCCCCCGTCCGATTGACCGCGACCGCCTCCGGGTCGATCGCGATCGGCGACGGCGTCCTCCTCGACGTCGGCGCCACGGTCTTTTCCGAGGCCTCCGTGCGCATCGGGGACGGGGTCGAGATCGGGCCCGGCGCCCTCGTGTGCGACCGGGACGACCAGGGGCGGAGCGGCGAGCTCGTGGTCGAGCCGGGCGCGCGCATCGGGGCGGCCGTGCAGGTCCTCGGACCCGTGCGGGTCGGCCGGGGCGCCGTCGTCCTCGCCGGGGCCGTCGTTCGAGCGGACGTCCCGGCGGGTGCCACCGTCGAGCCGCAAGCGCGGCAGGCCGCGGCGCGAGGGCACGAGGCGAACGGGGTGAGCCACGGGGACGCCGTCCACGAGAGCGGGATCCCGTCCGGCGAACACGCGACGAACGGCGTCGCCGCGCGCGTCGCGGCGCGCAAGGTGCGGGCGGTCTTGCTCGCGGACTTCACGGTGAACGAGCTCGCCGAGCACCTGGGCGAAGAGGACTTCGACGGGCTGGTCGTCGAGGCGGAGGTCGGGCCCTTCGATCAGGTGGTCCCAGGGTTCATGGCGCTCGCCGCGGAGGCGGCCAAGCCCGACGTCGCGCTCCTCTGGACGCGGCCCGATCGCGTCTCGCCGGCCTTCGGGAGGCTCTTGCTCGGCGAGAGCACGGACATCGACGGCATCCTGGCCGACGTCGACGCCTTCACCGCGGTGCTCCGGTCCCACGCGTCCGGCGCTCGCTTCGTGCTCGTCCCCGACTGGGTGCTGCCCTCGGCGCGGCGAGGGTACGGCCTGCTCGAGTGGCGCGCCGGGGGCGCGACCAGCGTGCTCGCGAGGATGAACCTGCGCCTCGCCGAGGCCGCGGCGGGCCTCCCGAACGTCTTCGTCCTCGACGCGCAGCGCTGGCTGGCGAGCGCGGGGGACGGGGGGATCGATCCGAAGCTCTGGTACGCGGGAAAGGTCGCGTTCAGCACCGACGTCTTCGCCGAGGCGGCACGGGACGTCCGCGCCGCCGTTCGCGGGCTGACGGGGATGTCCCGCAAGCTCGTCGTCGTGGACCTCGACGACACCCTGTGGGGCGGCATCGTCGGCGACGTCGGCTGGGAGAACCTGCGTCTCGGCGGCCACGATCCGAGCGGGGAGGCGTACGTCCAGTTGCAGCGGCAGATCCTCGCCTTGACGAAGCGCGGGATCGCGCTCGCGGTCGTGAGCAAGAACGAGGAGTCGACGGCCCTCCACGCGATGCGCAGTCACCCCGAGATGGCGATTCGGCCCGAGGCGCTCGCCGCCTACCGGATCAACTGGCGAGACAAGGCGCAGAACATCGTCGAGATCGCGCAGGAGCTGAACCTCGGACTGCAGTCGGTCGTGTTCATCGACGACAACCCCATCGAGCGCGGCCGCGTGCGCGAGGCGCTTCCCGAGGTGTACGTCCCCGAGTGGCCGAGCGATCCGACGCGGTATCCCGACGCACTCGACGGCCTTCGCTGCTTCGACACGGCGCACATCAGCGCCGAGGACGTCGAGCGCAACGCGATGTACGCGACCGAGCGCGAGCGGAGCGCGCTGCGCGGCAAAGTCTCCTCGTTCGACGAATGGTTGGCGACGCTCGACCTCAAGGTCCGCTTCGAGCGCGTCGCCCCGACGAACATCGCGCGCGCCGCCCAGCTCCTCAACAAGACCAACCAAATGAACCTTCGCACTCGGCGACTGAGCGAGGGCGAGCTCCTCTCGTGGGCGAAGGAGGACGGGCACGAGGCCTGGGCGGTGCACGTTTCGGACCGCTTCGGCGCGGCGGGCCTCACCGGGATCCTTGCGGTCGCGCGCGAGGGGGACGACGTCCACCTGGCCGACTACGTGCTCAGCTGCCGCGTCATGGGCCGGCGGGTGGAAGAGACGATGGTGTGGGCGGCCCGGCGGCGGGGCGCGGCGCTCGGCGGGCGGCGTCTCGTGGCGGTGCCGCTGCCGACCGCGAAGAACAAGCCGTGCGTCGACTTCTTCGCCCGCGCGGGTCTCGACCGGGCGGGGGATGGGTACGCCGCGCCGCTCGAGGGGTCCGAGCCGGCGCCGCCGCTCGTCGTGGTCGAGGGGCTCGAGTGATCGGATCGAGGGCGCTCGCTCGGCTCGCGGCCGGCGCCCTCGACGGGCTTCGGGGGCGCGTGGCGCTCGCGGGCGCGACCCGGGTGGGTACCGGCGTGCGGGTCTTCGGGTGGCCGGCCGTCGCGAGCGAGGGCGAGGTCACCTTCGGCAAGAACGTGGTGCTCGTCTCGGCCCCGGCGCCGATCCGGATCGTGGTCGCGCCGGGGGGCGTGCTGTCGATCGCGGACGGCGTAGTCCTCGAGAGCGGTGTCACGCTGCGCGTTCGGGGCAGCGTCCGCATCGGTGCGGAAGCGCGGCTCGGTCCCGGGTGCGTCGTCGACGACGACGGGCCGGATCTCCTCCCCATCGAGGTCGGCGATCGCGCGTGGGTGGAGGAGCGCGCGGTCCTACTGGGGGGGGCGCGGGTGGCGCCAGGTTCCGTCATCGAGCGCGGCGCTGTGCTCGGCTCGACCACGGTCGCCGGAGCCGCCGCGTCCACGGGACAGGCCCAGGCCGTGAAGACCGAGTCGCTCCGCGCGATCGAGGCGCAGGTGCGCGCGGTGATCGCGCGCGTCGTGCCGAGCGTGGCGACCGCCGACGCCGAGGTGGACCTGAGAACCTTCAAGGGGTGGGACTCGCTCGCCGCGCTGCGCGCGGTCGTCGCGCTCGAGAAGGAGTTCAAGCGGTCGTTGCCGTACGATCTGTTCACGCAACACCCGCGGATCGCGTCGGTCACCCCGCACGTCGCGAGCTTCGGCGTGGCGTCGCAAGAGGCGCTATGACGAGCCCCCTCGCGCGTCCGCCCGTGGGGGCGCGCGCGCCCGTCGTGCGGCTCGAGGGCGTCCACAAGGCGCCGGACCGGTCGAGCGTCGTTGCGCGGTTCGTCGACGAGGCCCGCGATGCCCTCGGGCGGGTCGATGCGCGCCGGATCGCCTGGGACATGACGCGCTGGCTGCCGGAGTTCACGTTGTCGCGAACGCGGGCTCACCTCTTGCGCCTCACCGGTTGCGACGTGAGGCAGGGGGTGGGCGTGCTCGGGCCGGTGCGATTGAGCGGTCCTCATGGCTCCGCGCGAAACCTCCGGATCGGGAGCGGCTGCGTCATAGCACCCGACGTGACGTTCAGTCTGGATTCGACGATTACGCTCGGAGAAAACGTGTCGATCGGCCCGAGGGCCATGCTCTACACGGCGACGCACCTCATCGGTCCGTCGTCGCGGCGGATGCAGTTCAACACCGACGCCCGTCCGATCGTCGTCGAGGACGGCGCCTGGGTCGGACTCGGGGCGATCTTGCTCGCGGGCGTACGGATCGGTCGAGGGGCCATCGTCGGGGCCGGCGCCGTCGTGAGCAAGGACGTCCCGGAGAACGTGCTCGTCGCGGGAAATCCCGCGCAGATCCTCGAGACCCTCCCGGGAGATTAGGTGCGATCACGCGCGGATTTGCGCTGTCAGCCATTTTGGTGGCAGGCGCACTGTCTTGCGCCGCCTTCGAAGGCCGGTATACATCTAGTCGGTTCGCCGCGCGCCGCGCGGCCACGGTCGTGGGTACTTCGATGACGCAAGCCGCCGGTCCGCCCGTCCCCGCGCCTGCAGCGCGGCCCTCGCCGCAGGAGATCGAAGGCTACAAACGAGCCTTTGCCGAGGACGGATATCTCGTCCTGCGCAACGTCGTCTCCAAGGACGGTCTGTCGCAGCTGCGCACGCGGATTCTCGACGAGTTCGAGCGTGCGAGGGGAACGCTGTTTCAGGGGGGCGGGGGCCTGATGGCCGGCCACCTCAATAGTTTCCCCGGCGAGGGAGCGCGCTTCATCTACGAGACGCTCATCGATCGCGGGATCATGGACGTCGTCAAGGCGGTTTTCCCCAAGGTCGTTCGCGGGCCCAACGTGGGGTGCAATCTCAACCTGCCCGGCAGCGTCGTGCAGCACTACCACGCGGACAGCAACTACTTCACGGAAGACTTCGTGATCGTCAACGTCGCGGTCGTGGACACCGATCTCGTGAACGGTGCGATCGACGTGCTGCCGGGGACCCAGAAGAAGTTCTACCCGTTCTGGCGGTTCGCGCTGGAGCGCGCGTCGCGCCGCACGACGCGCCTTCCGATGCAGCAAGGCGACATCCTGATTCGCACCTCCAATCTGTGGCATCGCGGGATGCCGAACCGCACGAACGTCCCGCGGCCGATGGTCGCCCTGACGTGGGAGGCCGGCGGCAGTCAGCTCGAGGATCCGTTCAAGAGGGACGCGGGCAAGATCACGTTTCACGCCAACTGGTACCGGCCCAACTTCGTGGGCCGGCTGCGCGAGCGGACGTACATCGCCGCGCCGTTCACGTATGACGCCTATCGGTTCGTGCGGTCGCTCGCGGGAAACAAAGGGTATTCGCGCTAGCGCTCCCCTCACGCGTCGACGACGGGGAAGCCCATCCCGATCGCCGCGGTGACGAGGCGGTCGTATTCGACGTCGGCGGTGCTGTCGCGCCAGGCGCCGCGGCGGCGCACGTCGGCGAACGTCTCGCGCGCTCCATGTTCGAGCGTCGTCGTGGGGTCGAAGGCCGGGACGTGGCTCCGCGCCTTCGCCGACGAGTAGGCGCCGTGGAACTGAGTGATCTCGCCGAGGAACGGGAAGCGCCCGGGCGCAGCCCCCAGCAGCCACGCGGCCGGCACGAACACCAGCCGGGCTCGCGCGTCGAGCGCCGCCGCCGCGCGACGGTAGTACTCGCGCCAGGTGAACGTCTCGTCGCGCGTCGCGTTGTACGCCTCGCCGTAGGTCCTGGGCTCTAGCGCGGCGTGCGCGAAGAGCTTGCCGCAGTCGTCGCGGTGGGTCGACTGCCAGAGGCCGAGGCCGTCGCCGGCGCACAAGATCGGCAGCCCGCGCGCCACGCGATCCCACACTGGGCCGTCGAACTCGAGCTGATCGACGAGGGAGGCCCCCGGTCCGTACGTGTGGCTCGGCCGGACGATCGTCAGGTGGAAACGCCGCTGATCGGCGGCGCGCCGGAACACCTCCTCGCACGCGAGCTTGTCCCGCGCGTAGGAAGTCGTCGGCTCCTGGGGGACCCGCTCGTCGATCAGGACGTTCGCGGGCACCTTCACCCCGTAGGTGCACACCGTCGAGCAGAACTCGAGCTGATCGCAGCGTCCGCCGAAGACGCGCGCGGTGACCTCGGCCTCGGCGGGCGTGAAGCAGATCATGTCGATGACGACGTCGTAGCGAGAGCGCTCGAAGGTGCGCGCGAAGGTGGTCGCGTCGGACCGGTCGCCCTCGACGTGCTCGACGCCCGGGGCCATCGTCGCCCCGCGCCGCGCGCGGCTGTACACCGTGACCGACGCGCCGCGGGCGAGCAGGTGCTTGACGATCCCGGTGCCGATGAGTCCCGTGCCGCCGACGAGCAGGGCCTTCATGCCGACCTCTCGACGTGTACCATGCCCCGCGCGGGAACGCCGTCGATGTCATCACCTGAAATCGATGTCCTCGTCGTCGGCGGCGGCGTGGTAGGTCTCGCCGTCGCGCGCCAGCTCGCCCTCGCTGGGCGCGACGTGGTCCTGCTCGAGGCCGAAGGGGCGCTCGGCACGCACGCGAGCTCGCGCAACTCCGAGGTCATCCACGCGGGGATCTACTACCCGTCGGGCTCGCTCAAGGCGCGCCTCTGCGTTCGGGGCCGTGAGACGCTGTACCGCTACTGCGAGGAGCAGGGTGTGCCGCACCGCCGCCTCGGGAAGTTGATCGTCGCCGTGACCGACGACGAGATCCCGGCGCTCGATCGCTGCGCCGCGAGCGCTCGAGCCAACGGGGTGACGGACCTCGTCGTGCTCGACGCGCGCGAGGCCGCAGCGCTCGAGCCTCGCGTCTCCTGCGTTCGCGCGCTTCTTTCTCCGTCGACCGGAATCGTCGACTGAACGCGTACCGGAGGGACGCCGTGTCCCGCGGCGCCCAGGTCCTCGTGGGGTCGCCGGTCGTCGCCGCGCGGGTGACGAACGCCGGCATCGACGTCGACGTGGGCGGCTCCGATCCGGCCACCGTGCGCTGCCGCACGCTCGTCAACGCCGCGGGTCTGCGGGCGCCGCGCGTGGCGCGCGCCATCGCCGGGCTCGATCCGGCGACCGTCCCGACCGCGTATTACGCGAAGGGTCACTACTTTGTCCTGTCGGGCGCGTCGCCCTTCGCGCGCCTCGTGTATCCGATGCCGGTGCCCGGCGGCCTCGGCGTTCACGTCACGCTCGACCTGGCGGGCCGCACAAGGTTCGGGCCCGATGTCTCGTGGGTCGACGACGTCGACTACTCGTTCGACGAGTCGCGCGCCGCCTCGTTCTACGAGGCCATCCGGCGCTATTTCCCGTCGCTGCCCGACGGCGCTCTGTCGCCTGGGTACGCGGGGATCCGGGCGAAGCTCGGACCGGCGGGCAGCCCCGCGCAGGACTTCGTCCTTCAAGGACCCGCCGCCCATGGCGTCGCGGGCCTCGTGAACCTCTACGGCATCGAGTCGCCGGGCCTCACCGCGTCGCTGGCGATCGCCGACGAGGTAGCGGGGATGCTGGGGGCTCTGCTCGGGCTCGACTGAGCGTCAGTGCACGGTCACCGTGTAGCTCGCAGCGGAGTCGAGCCGGAACTCCGCGACGAACTGGCCGCTTGTCTGGTCGACCACCCGCCAGACGTGCGTGACGTACGTCCTCACGCTCTGGTTGGCCCCGGGGGCGACGGTGCCGTACGAGGTCTCGCTGCACGCAGGAGCCTGAGCGATCCACATGAGGGTGACGCCGGCATCGCTCGCGTTGACCAGGTCGAGGGACGCGCTCTGCGTGCCGTTCATCGAGCACACCCCGGCGTCGGACGCGAGGATCGAGAGGACCGCGCTGGTCGGTGTGAAGGTCAAGACGGGCCCGACGTCAGGCGCGGCATCCATCTCCGTCGGCTGCGCTGCATCTACTCCTGAATCTGCTCCTGCATCCGTCGCGCTGCCTCCTGAATCCGGGACCGCACCCGTCGCGGCGTCCGTGTTCGTATCCGCCGCCGCCTCCCACTCCACCTCCGGGCTGGCGCCGGCGTCTCGCACGGAAGCCGCGCCGCCGCTCGCGTCCGCGCCAGTCTCCGGCGTGGCCGAATCGACGCTCCCGGGTGGTGCAGCCTCGACGCCCGACGGGACCTCGGCGCTCGCGCTCTGCCCGTTCGGCGGCACGCCACCGTCCTCGTCGCCGCCCGCGCTGGCGCTGAAATCCGTGAGCCCCGCGAGCTGACTGCACGACGCAAGGATCAAGCACGCGATTGCCCCGGATCGCACAAGCATGATCCTTAATCGTAGCAGCTCGGAAGATCGTGGTGGCGGTCGACCGGCGCCCAGGACACGCCACGATAGCCGCCCACATGGTGGTCTCGTCTCGTCTCGATGCGGTTATGGTGAACGGAGGATGTTCTTTGCGTTCGACGACACGTACGGCCGTCTTCCGGGTCGCTTTTATGCGCGCGTCGCGCCGACGAGGGTGCGCGAGCCCCGCGTCGTGAAGATCAACCGGCCGCTCGCCACGCTCCTGGGCCTCGACCCCGACCAGCTCGCGTCCTCCGCCGGCGCATCGTCTCTCTCCGGCAACGAGCTCCCCGCGGGCGCTGCGTCGATTGCGTTCGCGTACGCGGGGCATCAATTCGGTCACTTCGTCCATCAGCTCGGCGACGGGCGCGCCATTTTGCTGGGCGAGGTCGTCGGGCAGGACGGACGGCGACGCGATCTGCAGCTCAAGGGCTCCGGGCGCACGCCGTTTTCGCGCGGTGGGGATGGTCGCGCCGCGTTGGGCCCCGTCCTTCGCGAATACCTCGTCAGCGAGGCGATGGCGGCTCTCGGAATTCCGAGCACGCGCGCGCTCGCCGTCGTCACGACCGGCGAGCCGGTGGTGCGCGATTCGGTGCAGCCCGGCGCCGTGCTCACGCGCGTCGCGGCGAGTCACCTCCGGATCGGCACGTTCCAGTACTTCGCGGCGCGCGCCGATAACGACGCGGTCGCCACCCTCGCCGCCTACGCCCTCGAGCGTCACTATCCTCACGCCATGGGCCATGGCAACGATGCGCTCGCGCTGCTCGAGCAGGTCATCGCCGCACAGGCGGATCTCGTCGCCCGTTGGATGGGCGTCGGCTTCATCCACGGCGTCATGAACACCGACAACACGTCGATCTCCGGGGAGACGCTCGACTACGGGCCGTGCGCCTTTCTCGACGAGTACGACCCGCGAAAGAAGTTCAGCTCCATCGACCACGGCGGGCGGTACGCGTTCGCGAACCAGCCGCGCATCGCGCAGTGGAACCTCGTGAAGCTGGCCGAGGCGCTGCTCCCGCTCCTTCACCCGGACGCGGCCGAGGCGTCGCGCCTCGCGACCGCGAAGCTCGAGCGCTTTCCGGTGATCTTCGGGGGGGCGTCCGCGCGCGTCCTGCGCGCGAAGATGGGCCTCGCGAAGGAAGAGGAGGACGACGCAGAGCTGACGGCGGACCTCCTCGAGCGCCTCGCGGCGAACGAGGTGGACCACACCCTCTTTTTTCGCCGGCTGTGCGCCTCGGTCGCCGATGCCGACGCGGATCGCGAGGTGGCGGCCCTCTTCGCCCACGAGGCGGCGTTTTACGAGTGGGCGGAGCGGTGGAGGCGGCGCCTCGCCGCCGAGGACCTCTCCCCGGCGGCGCGCGCGGACGCCATGCGGAGCGTGAACCCGGCGTTCATCCCGCGAAACCACCGCATCGAACAGCTCATCGCGGCCGCCGTGGATCGAGCCGACTTCGGGCCGTTCGAAGCGTTGCTCCGCGCCCTCGAGACGCCGTACGTCGACAAGCCGCACCTCGCGTACTTGGCCGAAGCGCCGGGCCCCGAGGAGCGCGTGCGCGCCACCTTTTGCGGCACGTGAGCTCAGTGCTTCTGCTTCTTCGATTCGGCCGCCACTTCGCGGCGGATCAGATCTTCGAGCGAGCCGCCCGTCGACAGCGGTGTGCTCGGTCCCGGCGCGGCGGCGGGCGCGGGCGGCGGCGGCGCGACCTTCGGCGGCGGGGGTGGGGCCGCGGCGACGGGCGCGGGCTCCGCGGGTTCGGGCGCGGGCGTCGGCGAGGCGGCGGGCG
>Ga0209168_10001669_pt1 | contig 17020 bp, 13 predicted proteins | sample Coa_R1_FD_187156 | JGI IMG/M metagenome (GOLD analysis project Ga0209168, IMG submission 187156) | Surface soil microbial communities from Centralia Pennsylvania, which are recovering from an underground coalmine fire - Coalmine... | ecosystem: Environmental > Terrestrial > Soil > Unclassified ... | reverse complement strand
CGCGCCGAACGCACAACCCCTCTCATGTCAAGCAGTTCCACAGAAATTACCGCCCGCAACAAAAGGGAAGGTCCGTCGGAACACCTTCCACCAGGGAAGATCGGCAAACGACGCCGCTTGCGCTTCGGCCTGCTGAGTTTGGTTGGGAGCCCGGAAGGTCGTGGGAACTTGCACTTTGGGCCGGTGGTAATTCGGGCCAACCTCACATCCGGTGATGAGGCTCGCAGCCAGAATCACGGCGATCCAGACCACCTTCCTGCCGAACGTCTGCATCTCTCTGCTCTTGTCCTCCAATCTGTATCGCATTTCAGTCACCCTCCATGGGCTCGGGCATGGGGGAAAGATGAGTCAAAGCTCGTTCCCTGGCGGCGTTGGACCACTTCTCCACCCAATAGAAAATTGCCGGCACGAAGAAAATGCCGATCGCGCTCGCAGCCGCCATCCCCCCGATCACGGTAGTACCCATGATCTGGCGCGCCACGGAGCCGGCGCCGGTTGCTGTCCACAACGGCACGCAGCCCAGGATAAACGCGAAGGAGGTCATCAGGATCGGTCGCAAACGAAGCCGGGCTCCTTCCAGCGCCGAGTCAAATAATGGCTTTCCTTGCTCGTATTGCTCCTTGGCAAATTCGACGATCAGGATCGCGTTTTTAGCCGCCAGACCGATGAGCATCACCAAACCGATTTGCGAGTAGACATCGTTCTCAATCTGAACCATGTAGGCTGGAAGGAAGGCGCCGAGCAGGACGCGCCTTAACCACAAAACCCCGAAGGCGCCAAAGACCGCGATGGGTGTCGAGAGCAGCACGCTGAACGGCAGCGTCCAGCTTTCATACAGCGCCGCAAGAATAAGGAAGACAAACAGCAGCGAGAATCCGAAGATGACTGAAGGCGAAACCCCTTGCTCTGCTTTCACCTCTTGATAGGACATGCCCATCCAGTCGTAGCCCATGTCGCGCGGCATAGTTTGTTTGAAGATATCTACCAGAGCGGCTCTTGCCTGGTCAGAGCTATAGCCCGGCGCAGCGCTGCCCACGATCTCTGCCGCCCGATACTCGTTGAAGCGCATGGTAAATTCGGGGCCGGAACGCGACTCAAACTTGGTCAGCGAGGAAAGGGGCACCATCTCGCCGCGATTGTTGCGAACATAGAACTGGCCCACATTCTCCGCGTTCGCGCGGTACGGCGCCTCTGCCTCAACATACACCTGCCATTGGCGTCCAAAATCGTTGAAATAGTTGATGAATAGCCCTCCCATGAAGGCTTGAATGGTCCTGTAAACGTCATTGATAGCGACGCCTTGCTTCAGAGCCTTGTCCTGATCCACATCCACAAATTTTTGAGGCACGCTTGGCAGAAACGTGGTCGCGATCATGCCGATTTCAGGACGCTTGCGAGCATCCGCCAGAAACTTTGCCAGGTTGGAGGCGAGGAACTGGATGTCCTTGCCGGCGCGATCTTCCAGCACAAAGGTAAAACCGCCCGATGTGCCGACGCCCGGAATGGGCGGGGGCGAGAAGCTGAAGGCGATTCCTTCCGGAAGTTTGCTGAGTTGCTGATTCAGGCGCGTCGTGATCTCTCGATACTGTTCCGCTCTCGTCTTGCGGTCCTCCCAGGGCTTCAGGGTGACAAAGAAGAAGGCGTTGTAGCTGGTCTGCACGAAACTGAGCAGGCTGAAGCCTACCACGCTGGTGGTGTACTGGACGCCCGGCGTGCTAGCGAGGATTTTCTCGACCTCCTTCGCCGTCGTGTTCGTGCGTTCCATCGAAGCGGCATTCGGAAGTTGCATGTTGACAAAAACGTAGCCTTGGTCTTCATCGGGCAGGAAGCTGGACGGTAATCTGCTGCCAAAGAAGCCTGCGGCTATGCCGAAGCCGACTAGTGCCAGCAGCGCGACGGCGCCCTTCCGGATCAGCCCGCCGGACCAACGGACGTAACCATCCGTAGCGCGCCCGAAAACGTGATTGAACCAGTCAAAGAATTTTCTGAGCAGCCCACGGCTTTCCTTCTTAGGTCGCAGCAATAGCGCAGCAAGCGCCGGGCTGAGGGTGAGGGCGTTAAAGGCTGAAAGGACCACCGAGATCGCGATGGTCACGGCGAATTGCTGATAGAGCCTTCCGGTGATGCCCGGAATAAAGGCTGTAGGCACAAAGACTGATGAGAGAACCAGCGCAATACCGATCACCGGGCCAGAGAGTTCTTCCATGGCCTTTGCGGCTGCCTCCTTGGGAGCGAGGCCTTCCTGAATGTGGCGTTGCACCCCCTCAACAACGACAATGGCATCGTCCACTACCAGGCCGATGGCGAGCACCAGTCCGAAGAGCGAGAGCGTATTAATGGAAAAACCGAACAATGGGAAGAAAACAAACGTTCCTACCAACGAAACCGGCACAGCCAACAAGGGAATCAACGTGGCGCGCCAGTCTTGCAGGAAAAGATAGACAACAAGGATCACCAGGGCGATAGCAATGAGGAGGGTTTTAATGATTTCCTTCATACCCTCAGTAACCGCGCTTGTCTGGTCGAGGGACACAACGTAATCCATATCCTGCGGGAAGCGTTGCTTCATATCGGACATCAGCTTTTTAACGGAGGAGGCAGCCTGAACGGCGTTTGACCCGGGCAACTGGTAGATGGCGACGATCGCGCTCGGTTTGCCATTCAAGCGGCTGACCAGGTTGTAGTATTGCGCGCCAAGTTCGACGCGGGCCACGTCCCGGACTCGAACCGTCCCGCCACTTGGAGTTTCGCGCACGATGATATTTCCAAATTGGTCTGGCGAAGTCAGGCGTCCTTGGGCGCGGACGGAATAGGTGAATTGCTGGTTCTTAGGGGCCGGCTCGCCGCCGACCTGTCCCGCCGGATTCACCGTGTTTTGCGACTGGATGGCATTGACGATATCCGTGACGGTGATGCCTAGCTTTGCCAACTGGTCAGGCTTTACCCAGAGCCTCATCGCGTATTGCCCTGCGCCGAAAATCTGCACTTGGCCGATGCCAGGCAGGCGGGTGATGGGATCGTTGAGATTGATATAGGCATAGTTGGCCAGGAATTTTGCGTCGTAAGTGCCGCGCGGGGAGTACAATCCCACCAGCATCAGAGGGGCGGTCACGGACTTTCGGATGGTGATCCCGTAGTTTGTCACGTCAGATGGAAGCTGAGAGGCGGCTTGAGTTTCGCGCGACTGGGTAAGAATCAGATCGGTGTTGGGATCTGTTTTGGCATCAAAGTCCACCACCAGGGTGGTCTGCGAGTTGGCCGTGGCATTTAAGGAATACATGTAGTTCATGCTGTCCACGCCGGTGATCTGTTGCTCGATGGGCGTGGCAACGGACTGCTCAAGCGTCTGCGCGTCTGCGCCGACGTAGGTAGCCAGCAACTGAATCTCGGGCGGGACGATGTTGGGAAACTGCGCCACGGGCAAGGTCACGATTGTGACTGCGCCCACGATCACTGTGAGGATTGCAATGACCATCGCCACGATGGGACGTCTTATAAAAAATTCGGACATGGTTTTTAATTCCTTTCAACCAAAAGGCTATAAAGACACGGCCGAAACAACAGCTTCACTCGGCGTTGCCCAGTCGCGGACTGATGGATAGCTTTCACGCCGCCAGCGATAGGGAAGCTCAATCACAAGTCCCGGGCGTGGAGCGAGGGCTGCCATCGAAAGCATGTCATGCAGCACCGTTCTTTGCTGGGCAAGATTGCCCGGCTCGCCGAGAGCGTGGCCGAAAGGCCAGTGCAGATACAAAAAACGAGGCGCATTTGCCGCAACCGCTACCTCTTTGACAAGAGCTAAAGCCACCGTCGTCACACCTTGGGCTTCGATTTCCCGCGCAAGCAGTCCAACGGACCGCGTGCAGATTGGTCAAGCGGGCACCAGCAGAGCCAGATCGACGCCCGACTTGCGGATGCGCCGCGCAACTTCTTTGATTGACGGCATAAGACGCTTTGCGCTGCCCATCAAGCCAAAACCGTAGTGTTCTTCCGCCAAACGTCCGATGACGCACTCCGCCTCCAGCTCACGCAGGCGCTCAATTGGAAACACCAGGTTGATATCGCGGAGCGCATCGGTTTTGTCATAGGCCTGGTGAGAGATGGTCAGATCGGCCTGCAGCGCATCTTTCGGGATCATGCGAAAGGTTGGATCGCCGTTGAGATTGAAAGGGCGATCGCTTCGCAGATGAACGCCACCGGTCGAGAGCAGAACCACCGTGCTTTCAGACACAGGTTTTCGTAGCGGCGCCCACGGAACCTCGCCGGTTGCAAGTTTCCTGAGCTGCGGCAATGCGATGATCTTGCTGACCCAGCGGCCCAAGGAGGTGCCGATGGGGACGACGCCGAAAAGGACGGCGCTGTTCGAAAACTTGCGTTCGAAGAATTCTTTCAGCCGCCCGGTGTGCGTTCGCGCCGGTTTGTCATCGCGGTTTGTAGTCCTGCCAAGAGGCCCCTGTTCAATCGAATCGATTTGCTGCTGGTTCAGAGTGTCCATCAGAGTTCTTCCTATTCAAAATTGGCACGGCTCGATTTTCGCCCGGTCCATCATTAACAAGCGGCGGCATCGAGCTTTGAAGTGGGGACGGCTCCCTTGTAGTAGACAACGTCGGCGTGCCCGAAAAGCACAGTCTGGCGCCCGGTGACCCTCGGCTCATGGAAGTCGGCCTGTCTCATGAGGGTGAGAATCCGGTCCTCCGCGTTATCTTTCAAGTGCTGGCTCGAGTGCACAAAGTGGGCTAAGAAGCCATTTGCGCCGGACTTCGGTCCTCCAAAATCAAGCAAGTGAAGCGAGCCGCCAGGCTGGAGGACGCGCCAGACCTCGCGCAGCGTCCTTTGCTTCTCGCCGGGTTGGAGGTGATGAAGCATGAAGGACGAGAACACTCGATCAAACGATGCCTCGGCATAGGGGAGTTCATCCGAAAAGCCTTGATCGAACCGGACAGAGAGGGCTGCACGTTTCGCCTTGCGTCTCGCTCGGGCCAGCGCCCTGGGGTCAGGATCGAGCCCAACGACGGTAACTCTGGGATAGAGGCGCTTGATCAGCACGGCGAGGGTGCCAGTGCCACAACCCACGTCGAGAACGCGTTGGCCAGCTCGTAAGTGCGCTTGACCGAGCAGAACTTTCCGAGCCTGATCGGCGCCCGTCAGCTTGGTTAATAGATCGTAGAGAGGTAGGAATGAGTCGCGCCCTGCCGCGGGGAGGTACGTTCTTTGCGATTGCTCCAGCATGATTTCTTTCATAGATCCTCCTCTGAACCGTGGCCCCATGCTTATTAATCGGGCGCGGCTCTGACCGTAAATTCCGATTCTGTTCATCGCACCATTCGCCGAGATTTCATATAGCTAGCGCTCTTCATGGCAATTCTCTTTTTTTGTGGCATCGTAGAGCCGCACCAACTCCGTTTACCACCTCTCTGCAGTCTGCGCGGATTCTTGTTCATGCCTCCCCGACGCGCTCGCCAAAAAACCAGCGGCGGCTGACAAACCCATAATGACGAGTGATACGCCTAGCCCTGGCTTTGCTGTCATCAGGAGGACGATGCCAAGCAGAGCCGCGATCCTCACGTTCAAGGAAATGCGAAGAGCTGCGCCCGGCGCAAATCGCCCGTGCTCACCTTGAGCCGTGATGTTGCCGTTAGAGGCTGCGCGCCGGATAGAGCGCATCCGCGCGCTGAAGATTGAACCGAGCGGCGCCATTGCAAAGAAAGAGGCTAGTGCGACGTCTACCCATGCGAAGCCCCAGCCCCTCATCACAGTGGTGAGATAGATTCCCGATGCCAGAATTGACATCACCGAGATCATTACCAGCCGGTCAAGCCCCGGAACTAGATCCGACCAAACCTGAGCATCGGCGATGTTGCGGGATCGCTGTAGCCGGAAAAGCATCAACGCCTCAAAGCTGAGAGTGGCACAAAGCCCCAGCATCGAAACAATATGCACAAACAATACCGTCGGATAAAACGTCATATTCATATTCTCCGTTGATGATTGGTGCGTTAATCCTGCGAGGCTGGCACGCCGCAACCTTGATTCCAACGTTCGATTTGCCTCACGTCATCTTCGCCCGCGAATGACGGAGCCAGTAAATCCGCTGATTCCTAACGGCTGACAGCTTTCTCGTCACTCATCACTTTTCATTCACCACTGCCCTTAAACGGCTCGGGTTGCACCTGCATGCCCGGCCGGAGCATCTCTCCCCCCTCCACGATGACGCGTTCACCTGCGCTCAATCCATCCTCGATAATCCACTGCGTCCCAGTGAGGCCTCCAACTTTGACCGTGCGAACGGAAACCCTGTTGTCGTTCCCTGCGACATCAACCTGATAGCTGCCTTGTAGCTCTGTGACTGCGCGCTGCGGAACGAGCAACGCGCGCTTCTGTATTCGGACCACTGCCCGGACTCGGCCGTACTGCCCAGGGCGCAGAACGTTCCCGGGATTAGGAAAGAGCGCCGCCAGTTGGATTGCGCCGGTGCTCGGATCAACCGCCCGATCCGCGAAATAGAACGCTCCTTCGCGGGGATAAACAGTCCCATCCGCCAAAATAAGTTGTAGTTTCAAGTGCTGCATCTCGGTGCCGGAAAATTGTTTCTGCAATTCGAGATATTCCTGCTCGCTGATGGTAAAGTAGTCCTTGATTGGATCAAGCGTGGAAACGGTGGTGAGTGGTCCGCTATTCGCGCCGACCAGGTCGCCGACCTGCTCTTGGGCAACTCCGGCGATGCCGTTGATGGGCGAAGTCACTCGGGTAAAACTGAGATTGATCGTGGCGGTTTCGACCTGGGCTTGCGCCGCCTGAATCTGAGCCTTCGCAGTTACGATGGCGGCTTTCGCGGCTTGGACCTGGGCCTTGTTGGCGAGATTGGTCTGTATGGCGTTGTCAAGGTCCTGCTGGCTGGCAGCTTCGGCCTTTGCCAGCGGGACGTATTTATCCACATCAAGCTGGCTTTTTACCTGGTTCGCTTCAGCGTTAGCGAGTTGTGCTTCGTCCTGAAGCAGTTGCGCCTGCGCCTGCGCCAATTGTCCCTTGGCCTGGTCGAGCGCTGCCTGGAAGGGCCGTGGATCAATCTCAAAGAGCAACTGGCCTTTCTTGACGAATGATCCCTCCTTGTAATCTTGCCGGAGCAGATACCCCGTCACCTGGGCTTTGATCTCCGCGTTAACCAGCCCGGTCAGCGTACCGATCCATTCGCGGTAGATCGGAACGTCTTTGGCTTCAACCTGCGCGACCTTAACTTCGGGTGGCCCCGGTGGTTTCGCCGTTGCTTTCACTCTTGAGTGCGCTGCGACAACTACCATGGCGATAATCATCAAACCCATGGTTGCTCCGACAACGAGTTTGTGCTTCCAAAGCTTATTCACTCGAATCTCCTCCTGTTACATGCCCGATCCGATACATTCAAACGCTATGGTGTTGAACGAGGGTTACAAGCCGCAAAACAAAAGAGACCTTCCTGCGCTATAAAATCAGCTTTACCCTTACCTTTGTCGGGGTCTGCTTCAGCAGCGATAACCTATCGCGCGACAGCGCCCAGTCGCTGCCATGGTCCCTTGGCATCAAAACGACGCCTGAGCAACTTGAAAATCGACAACCTTCGAAACATTCTTCACGTGCTTTGTCCTGATAGGTTTTTGTGCAATGCGTCCTGGTGCTTGCCTGCCATTGTGTTCGGATGGCGCTCTGCGCACGCGCGCTGGATCACCCTGATCAGGTGCCTTGTCGCGATCCCTTCAACAATGAACTGTGCTCCTTCGTTGCACATCATGGCCAGAACTCTTTTCCCATTCCGGTCGATGACCGTGGTCTCGCTGAGGTCGATGACGCACTTCCGCCCTTGCCGTTGGTTTCGAGCCTTCTCCCAGGCTGACTCGATTTCCGGAATCCAGGGTTCGGTAAGCTTGCCTTCCAACACCAGCCGTTGCTCGGTTGCAGTGTCGAAAATTGTGACCCTAAGCATTTCCACCTCCCGTGCTGAAGCTAACAGGAGTGACGAACGCAATTAAACAACTCGGGTCTCGGACGCGTAGGCGTCTCATGCCTGATGTCCGCGTGACAAGAAGGCGCCGGCTCGAGGACCCCGAGCCAGAAACCAACTCACGATTCCATTCACATCGGGTGTATAACCCAACACCAGCGTTGCGATGAACGCCGCCAGGAGCATGACTTTGTTCTCTTGCCATCCGCTTCTTTTGCGACTCCGATCACCTAAATCGAATTCCATCTCTATTGATTTCGCTTTCACGGTGATGTGCTTCCTTTCGCTCGTCAGCCTTCGAAAGAGCAGTTGGCATGCCAATAGAGCAGTATGAGGTTGAAGGTCGACAAAATTATTGACGGAACACAGGGATACGAGAACCGAGAGAATGCTCAGAAAGCGGAGGTTTTAGGGGGGCGTGCCAACGGGCTGGCACTCTGCCAATCTGTTGGCAGTTGATGAGGTCTTGCAGGTTGCTGGATAGGGTCTTTTGATCTGTTATCCTGAGCGAGCCTTCGGCCTCGCTCAGGATAAACTCCGCGGAGCGAAGAAAGCCGGTATTGGCGAATCAAGCGAATGCGGGGATTCCTTATCGCCTTCTGCTCCTCCGGATGACATATTTGCCGACTTCTAGCTGGAGCAATCTCCTACAGAAGGGAAGGATGAATGCTGGGCTTACCTGCCCGGCCGGGTCAGCCCCAGCTTTCGCATGCGGAATTGCAGCGTGGAACGGTTTAAACCGAGGCGCGCAGCAGCACCGTTCATTCCACCCACCACCCAATGGGTCTCTTCAAGAACAGCCTGAATGTGCCTTCGCTCGGCTTCTTCAAGCGTATCGTTCAACTTGGGTCTGGCGTCGGGCGCCCGGCGTTTCAAGTCGGCAAGCGCTACGTTGAGCGTCGGTCCTTTGGAAAGAATCACGGCGCGCTCGATGACGTTCTGCAATTCACGAACGTTGCCTGGCCAGTGGTATTGGGTCAGCGCGTTCATGGTCTCTGCAGGAATCGTGCGAATGTTTTTGTTCATCTTGCGCGAGAACTGTTGAGCGAAATGACGGACCAATGAAGGCACATCCTCAGGGCGCTCGCGCAGCGGAGGAATGTGAACAGGAAAGACATTCAAGCGATAGAAAAGGTCCGCGCGGAATTTCTGCTCCTCGACAAGTGCAGTAAGATTGCGGTTCGTGGCGGCAATCAGCCGCGCATCGGAATGAAGCGTGCGAGTGCTTCCCAACCGTTCAAACTCGCGTTCTTGCAAGACCCGCAGGAGTTTCGGCTGCAATTCCAGCGGAATCTCTCCGACCTCATCCAAAAAGATCGTTCCGCGGTGGGCCAGTTCAAACCGGCCAATGCGCTGCGCCACCGCTCCTGTAAAAGCACCCCTTTCGTGCCCGAAGAGTTCACTCTCAAGAAGTCCAGTGGGGATGGCGGCGCAATTGAGCTTGACGAAGGCGTTCGATCGGCGCGCACTGAGGTTGTGAATGGCCCGCGCGATCAGTTCCTTGCCCGTGCCTGTCTCGCCGTAGATCAGAACGGTTGAATCAGTAGGCGCCACGGTCTCCACCTGCCCCAGAACGTGTCGTAGAGCCGGGCTTTCACCGATAATCTCCTCAAAGTTCAACTCGCTGCGGATTTCATCTTCCAAGTACAGCTTCTCCTGCGCAAGCTGATCTTTAAGAAGGGCGATTTGATGGAAGGCGCATGCATTTTCAACAGCAGTGGCCACCTGGCGGGCGACCTGAGTTAAGAACCTGACCTCATCCTCAGTAAAGCTCGCTTCTCCAAGCCTGGCGAGAGCCAGAACGCCGACCGAGCGCTCCCGGCTGATCAACGGGATGAAGCAGCAGCATTTGATGCCTTCGCGCGCGGCAACATCAGCCGTTTCACAATCCTTCCCAGGTGCGCCTGAGTGATTCTTCACCAAAGGGTTGCTGGTCTGGAAGGCAGTGCCCGGAACTGAATTTTCGATGGGAATTAACTTTTCTTCACTGATCAACCCCTTGCTTTCCGGAAAGTCGAGGGCATAGACCCGCAATTGGCGGCCTTCGCCATCCGGCAGCAGCACGCCTGCGCCGTCGCACTCCATCACACGCCGAATGCTGGCTGCGATCGCGCGCAAGAGATCCCGAAGCTCAAGGTTTGAGACAACCTGGTTGGTGACCTCCAGGAGCAGTTGCAAGCGGTCCCGCTCGCGTTGCAGTTCACCTTGCTTCTGCCTTAGCTCATCCTGGGCGCTGGCCGACGCCTTGGAGTTCAATGCGTTATCGATGGCCAGCGCCAGCTGATTGGCGACGAGCGAGAGAAAACGGATTTCCTCCTCGCTGTAGGCGTCGAGATCCTTGCTGCCCACAGCCAGCGCTCCCAGGCGGCGGTGCACCGTCGTCAAGGGAAGTGTACACATGGAACGAATCCCGAGTTTCTCAAGGAATTCCACAGCCGCTGGGAATCGGGTCTCTTCCCCGACGGAACGTATGACCAAGGGTTGCTGACGTTGGTACACCCACCATGTCATGGTCTCCTCCGCGGCAAGCTTCGGAGGGTGAATGGGCGCGCCAGACTCGTCGAACGTCTTGAGGTGCACTTCGTGCTTCGCCTCGTTGTAGACTCCGATGCCCAGGTAGTAAAAGTTCACCACCTCATGCAATTCGCGTGCCAGAACCTTTAGGAGTTCCTCCGGGCAGCGATTTGAGATTAGGGTTTGCGAAACGCGGAAAAGCGCTTCATAGCGATCCACTGTGGCCGTTTCGAAAGCGGCTTGGAAAACGCTGCTCATCGTATCCTCACGGAGTCTCGATTTTGAAGATAAAATACCCTGGTTGGATGTTTCTCACATCCTTTGCGTTTCGAAAAATTGGTGCTATAGGCTTTCTGAATGAAAAAAATCAAAACAGGGTACCGGGAGCATCGGACGGTTAAGACCTCACCGCATTTGGGGTTTCTCCATTCTGGCCGGTCTCGTGTAACTGGTGAGGCTCACGTCCGCCGTCGCTGGTTTGTCGGTGGAATTGCCTGATCAGTTCGATGGTTTCTTCCTTGGAGTTCGCGCGAAGAATAGTGAGGCCGCCGACCACTTCTTTGGATTTGGCGAAAGGTCCATCAGTGACGGTCAGCTTGCCTTTTGAGAGGCGAACGCGGGCGCCGGTAGCGCTGGTGCGCGGTAAAAGGTGAGGATGCGGGACTTTATAGAGCAGTCGAGGCTGTCCGCTTGCAGGTCCTTATCAAAGGGCCTTAATCCGGCGGGCCTCTTTTCCTGCCGGTGGGAAAGAGATAGTTCGCCACCACGTAAACAACTCCGACAATGTCGGCGGTGGTTGATCCAATCGCTGCTAGCAACACGGAATCTGAAAGGCGGAATCCCAGATTTCCTCCGCCAAAACCCTGGAAAAATAGTAGAACCGAGATGACAACAACCCACGCACAAGCCAGAGCAAAGAACAGGGCGGCATAGAGTTTTCGTGCCCGGATGTCCTGACGTAGGCCGCCCAATTCAATCCGCGACTTCTCATTTTCAAGATATTGTCGTTCGGCTTCAAAATTGGGACTGGGCTGGCTATCGATGGCTTGGGGCTTGCTTCTCTCGATGCTGCGAATATCCAGCTTGGGAGTCGCTTCAGGCGGGTTCATGGATGCGGGCCTGATTTACGAAATACTGTTTGATTAAATCATCGTCGATGATCAAGCCGTTTTTATCCTCGCTGGCGTTCCAGATCTTTGCCCACGGGGTATCAGGCTGATGCGTCAGGTTCGAGAGCTGAATGGCGCTAAAGTCGCCATAGACGCGCCAGACCTCATCGAGTATCTGTTTGGTGTCTGGATCGGCAGACTCGTCGATTCGGGGGACAGTCAGCACCACCCTGCCGCTCACAAACTCCGGATCGCACGCCGGTCGCGTGATGGGGCCGCTGCCGGCGTCTCGGAACGCCGAGTAAAGAGAACGGACCACGGGGCCATAAAGCCAGGCCTCGACCCGCTCCGTGATAAGCGGTTTTCCCGTGATGGCGAGATGCCACCCATGAGCGAGATAGACTAGCTTCTGGATTTTCATCGCATCCAGCTTTTTACCTTCTCGCTCTGCCAGTTCCAGAAAATAGTTGGCCACTGCCTTGGCATCATAAGGTGGGGTTTTCAAACGGGCCACGCCAAATATCTCCCAATGCGCTCACAGTTTGCCGGAAAGCTTTTTACTTCTCAAGATAAGCGCATTACAAGGCTCAAGGGTTTAACAACAACCTGACAAAACTACTAAAAGTGTACAGCAAGGTGTGTCCCAGGTGCAAAGCGGCGCTGAGGAACGAGGCCGGCGCTGGACTTTAATCGTCTGAGGCTTGTTTGTGCATTACTTACCCGAGCTTCAATCTTTTCAAATAAGGTTCCAGCTCGCGGACACGAAGCAACTTGGCAACGAGCGCGGTCAGGAGCAAGCCCGCCGTGCTTGCCACGATGAGGACTTCCAGGGCACCGTGAGCCGAGCGCCAGGGGATACGCAGTTCCAACTGTTTCATCACTTCGTAACACACCCATGCGCCCAGTCCTGAAGCCACACAGACTTTCAAGAAGAATTCCAGAAGCTTGCGAGCACCGGCATTGTGAGTCCGGCGGCTCAGCAGGGTGAAAAGGATCGCCGTGTAAGCAATAACGCCAATGGAACTGGCCAATGCCAGGCCCAGGTGCTGCAAATGCCGCGAGAGTATCCAATAGACCGGCAAGTTCAGAAAAGTCATCGCAGTACCGGCGATTGCAGGGGTCAAGGTATCGCGGGCTGCATAGAACCCGCGTGAAAGGATGTTTTGCGCGCCCCAGGCAAACATACCGATTGAAAACATTCCCAGCGTCGCAGCCGTGGCGTGAAGGTCCGCCGCATGCATACGGGTGTGCGAGAAGACGAGATAGACCAGTGGCATCTTCTGCGCAATCGCCAGTGCCGAAACCGGCAGCAGCAACAGAATCACGCCCTTGAGCGTGGCATTGAGGGTTTGATTCAGCTCCTCGAATCTTCCTTCCGAGTAAAGCTGGGCTAGGAACGGAAATGAAGCAATGCCCACGGCCTGCCCCAGGATTCCAAGCGGGACCCGCATCAGCGTTTTGGCATAAGTCAGCCACGTGATGGAAGCTGGGGCAAGATATGAGCCGAACCAGCGGATAATCCAGTCGTCGGTAAATACGATGGAAAGCGCCAGCATAATCGGTATGGTGAGCTTGATGAAGAGTTTGAAATCCGGATTGCGAAGGTCAAGGTTCGGATGAAACTCGGCTCCGGCCCGCCGCGCCCCGTAAATTTGCAGCAGGAAATTTCCCGCAAAAGCTCCAGCCAGCACCCCCACCGCAAAACCGGTGATCCCGATGCGCGAAGAGAGCAGGACACCGCCCAGAATGATGCCCGTGTTGTAGACCACAGGGGCAAGCGAGGGAAGCGCAAATTGGCCCTTGGCATATTGAACAGCGCTTAAAATGCCTCCCAGGTAAAAACAAATTTGCGCCGGAAGCATCAGGCGCGTCAGGAAAACCACGCGCTGCCGCTCGCTCCCGTGGAATCCGGGCGCAATAACGCGGACGAGCTGCGGCGCAAAGAGTTCACCCAGGATGATGCCTGCAACCAGGAGAATTCCCATGAAGGTGATGGCGGTGGAAAAGACACGCCAGCCGTCCTTGTCGCGCTTTTCGGCGATGCAGCGTGTCAGGATGGGAATGAAGGTGAGGCTTAAGGAACCGCCTGCCACAAGGTAATTCAGAAAGTCCGGTAGCGTGAAGGCTGCATAATAGGCGTCCGTAATAGCGTTGGACCCGATCTGGTGCGCCACGGTCCAATCCCGGAAGAAGCCCAGGATTCGGCTGAGCAGCACGCTGACCATCACGATTCCAGCCGATTGAACGATGCGGCGATTGATGGAGGAAGTGGATTCGGCAGGCATAGTCTAAAAGCCGACAACAGGCGGAAAGCGTGAGCCAACCTCCTCACGCACCTTGATTTACTACAGTCTGTCGTTGCTCCGCGCGGAAACGGTTGCTGCCTTGTTTCTTTCCCATGACTCCCTCCTTACTGGGGGTAGAGAACAAGGGTGAGGCGTTATGAACGAGGGTTGCGCGAATATGTCACCGTAACTGCGAATAGGAATATTCAGGGTTGTGGGTAGGGAAACCTCTTTCCGCAGGAGCGGCACCGGGCCATATGCGCGAGCCTGAGGCCACGTTCGATCCAGTTGCGCGGTGTGCGATCAAAACTGAGATTGCCGCAACGCGGGCAGCCATCGAACCCATCCGGATCAAAGTCGTTCGAAATTCCTGGCGGAACAGACGCAGGGCCGATGGCGCTCGCCGTCGGAGTCGCGCTGGCAGGCTGGCTGTAACTGCGTATTCTCCGGAGATTTTCCGGAAGGATGCGCGTGCGCCGGCAACGTGAACACTTCCGCAATCGGTAGCCGAAGACCCGAATGAAACGGTACACAAGTCCGCGATGCACCGGTTCTGTTTTCGTAGAACCACATTTCCGACAAGGCGATGGCATGAGTTTCCTGCAAGGGTGGCGACCTCACCCCAACGGCTGAATCTTCTGAAGAACCACACTTAAAGGCGACCTTGTGAGGGAGGAATCTCACAAGTTCCTTATTGCCGAGCGCAATTTCTCCGTCGCCTCGGGCGACAAGCCGGATAGAGTTTTCATCACCTGCCGGCAGCCTTGTTCAAAGACCCGCGCTTTTATGGCTCTCAATCAGCGGCTCACCTGCTTGTGCCGACACCGCAGCCCCCCTACGAACACTCGCAACAACCACCAAAAGGTTTGTAAAAAGGATGATAGCAAACGCCAGCGCTGGCAGGAAAGCAAATGCCGACCCGCCCGCCCCCAACACTTCAATCGCCAGGACTGCGGTAATCAGGCCGCGGGGAAAGAGCAACAAGGCAATTTCGCGTTCACGGCGGTCTTCTTCCCCCCACGACCAACTGGTTGCTTTCACGGCTATCCATCGAGCTAGAACGAGCGCTCCAAATGTTCCCAGCGTCAGTAACATATATCCGCGCAAGCCGGAAAGTTGAACAACCACTCCGAGCAGGATAAAGAAAAAACTGCGCACCAGAAAAGCAAGCTCGGAGTGGAAGGAAAGGATTTGCAAGTGGTGTTCCGGTTCGGTGGAGGAAAGTCCCAGCGCCGTTTCGAAAATAGGTAAATCAGCATGGCGGGCGTTGGCAAGAGTCAACCCGAAAGCGAGCACGGCGATCAGTCCGCCGTGGCTGGTGGCCTGGGCGGCAGCATAAATCAGGAGCACGACGGAAAAAGTCAGCGCCTGCCAGAAGCGCTGTTCAGAAAGCATCGGGAGCAGGCGAGACCACGCCATCCCGGCCAGTACGGCCAACAGAATGCACGCAACGAGCTTTACCAGAACGCCAGCTATGAAACCGGCCACCTGCGGCGTTCCACTCGCTCCCAAGGCTAGTAGGATACTGACCGTCATCACGCCAAGAACATCGCCCAGCGAAGCCTCAACCAACAGGGTCAGACGCACCGGCTGGCTTACCCTGATTTGTTGCAAGACCGGAAGCATAATTGTGCTGCTGATGCAGCCCAGCACGGCGCCAATCATGCAGGCCGGACGAAGCAGGAAAAAGCCGGTTTTCCACGCTACAACTGCAACCAGCCCCATGCTGAGGTAGTAGCAGATGATCGCCAGAAAAATGCCGCCTGGGAAATGTCGCAGCGTGTCACGAAGGTTCAGTTCCAGCCCACCTTCAAATAGAATCAGGATGAGGGCCAGAGTTCCCAGGATATGCGTAATGGATTCAAACTGCGCTGCCTTGACCCAGCCCAGAACCGGCCCCAGAACAAGGCCCACGGCCATCAGCACGATCACGTCGGGAACTCGAGTGAGCCGATAAAGCCGGTTCGCCAAGAAGGCCAAAACCAACAGGCCTCCCAGGAATGCGAAGAAAGTTGTGGGGGTCATTTTCGAGACGAATACTCCCGAGCCTTTTTACTCCAGAGTAAAGCTTTCTGAGCTTACTTGGCTACAGGAAAGCATGTCAATTGAATGGTGAACCTCATCAGACTCCAACCAGCTCCCGAAAAGAGTTCTGAGACGCCCGCTATTTGAGGACTGGCAAAGCTTGCTTCGCTCGGAATTCTGAGCGGTGGCCAAGATCCCCTGCATTTCACTTGCGTTGCACCGTGTGAAAATTTGCCCCCATTTGTAAATATATAGATTCTCCCTTCCTTTCGCCCTGAGCAAAGGGAAGGGAACCATCACCGGCTCACCATGAGGCTGACGGCGCCCGAATCCCGAAGGCACATGCCCGTGCATCCGGTCAGTCCATTATCGTCAAACCCAGATCAGGTGAGAAGTACACCCGATAGAGAGCCGAAGAACCCACTGCGGTCGTTGTGGGGTTCCCCTTCCACTTGTTGCCGCTCTTGGAACTTATCATCCTCGAGGTGGTGAGGCCTGGATTCTGCTTTGATAGAAATGATGTCGCCTTGCGTTAATTCTGATTGCAGCTTACGTTTTTTATGATGAGGCGTCTAAAACAGGGAGGACGGGTAAGAGAAGAACTTTCCATGGATGGCGCCTGTTTGGAGCTGAGCGGCAAAAACTCCGCGCAAGACGCGCCAGCGGCTGGGGTGGATGACGTCTTTCTCATCCGGCGCGCGCAGGCGGGAGACCGCGTCGCCTTTGAGACGCTGGTCCGAACGTATGACCGCGAAGTGCTGAAGCTGGCCGTCAGAATGGTAGGCTCGCCGGAGGAAGCCGCAGACCTTTATCAGGAGGTTTTTTTAAAGGTCTATCGTTCACTTAATCGATTTCGCTTCCAATCTACTTTTTCCACTTGGCTCTATCGCGTGGTGACAAATGTTTGTCTTGATCATCTGCGGCGGCAAAAGCGGCGGATGGAAGTCCAGGGTCCAATCAGCGAAGATGAAAAGACCGAATTTTTCCAGACAGTGGCTGAGGAAAGGCCGGCGCTTGACCCTGAGCGCCAGTTGCGAGCGAAGGAAATTGATGGTCGGTTGCGATTGGCGCTGACCGGCCTGAACCCCAGAGAACGCATGGTTTTTGAATTG
>Ga0209168_10001668_pt1 | contig 17026 bp, 9 predicted proteins | sample Coa_R1_FD_187156 | JGI IMG/M metagenome (GOLD analysis project Ga0209168, IMG submission 187156) | Surface soil microbial communities from Centralia Pennsylvania, which are recovering from an underground coalmine fire - Coalmine... | ecosystem: Environmental > Terrestrial > Soil > Unclassified ... | reverse complement strand
CGCTGTGCAATGCTTTGAGAGAGTCATCGGACGATAGACCCCAATGCCTTGAAAATCCCCGCCCCGAAGGGGCGGAATCTACACTAACGGAGAACGCCCCTTCTCCATTTCACGCTGAGCCAAAACATCTTTCATACCGGGCGACGATCTCCGCGATTACATCGATATTCCCTACGTCAGCGCCGAGGACGCCGTCGATGTGCACGGCAATCAGGTCCAGATGTTGCGCCAGAGTAAATGTTTCCAGTCCACCACAACGCTGACTTGCACCACTTGTCACGACGTGCACGTCGCACAGCGCGATGCGGCCGCGTTCTCGCCACACTGTCTGACCTGTCATGAAGTCAAACAGTGCAGTGAATATCTTAAGCTCGGCGACAAGATTTCTTCTGACTGCATCGACTGCCATATGCCTTTGCAGAACTCCAGCGTGCTCTTCGTGCGGGCCAATGGCAAGATTCTTCACCCAAAAGTCCGCAACCACGTGATCGGAATTTACCGCGATAGCAAGTCCGGAATCAGTCCGGAAACGGCTCGCCAGCCTTGACGATCCGAATTTCATGATCGGTGAATGTCATCAGCCCATTCGGCAATTTCACCTTCGGCATGTGACAGTTGACGCATCCAGATTTGGCAACCTTGCAGGTCGGTGCGTGATCGCCCGCCAAAATTGAAGCCGCATTCGCCCTCGCGCCCGAGTGGCACGCCAGGCACTTGGAATCGTAGGTCGCATCGTCACGCACGATGTTGACGTGCGGATCGTGACAAGCAATGCAGCTGATCCGCGGATCGGCTCCGTCGAAGCATTTGCTGTTCGCCAGCCGATACGGCTGAAACCGCACGGTGAGCCGGCCGCGCCAGTGATTCCGCACCACCGTCTCCCACGACCGGTGACATTGCCCGCAGAAGTTCGAAATATCTTCAGACGTCAGTTTTCTTAGGTCGGGCGGCGTCGAACTGAAATCCCCGCTGGCCGCATCGCTCACATGCTCCATCGTTCCCGCATGACAATGTTCGCAAGTCACTCCCGGTCGCATCGATCCCAGCGTCAGCTCCCCGTTCGTGAGCGAATGGCTCGTGTGGCAGCCGAAGCAGACTTTCGTCTCCGGCATCAGGATCTCTCGCCCAATCGCCTCATCCAGATTCTGCGGCTTCAAGTCCTCGTCGCCGGTCGTAAAATCCAGCCCGCGAATCGAGGGATAGTAGCTCACCGCGCTCTCATATCTTTTGCCGTCGTGTTCCAGCACCCACGTCTGCGCGCCCGAGCCAAAATTCCAGTGAATCGGCACTGTGATCGTGCGCGCGCTATCGCTCACGCTGTAAGTGCTCTCATTCCCGCGCGTCTCAACCGTGTAGGTGTACGGACCTTTAGTTACGGTGAGCCTGGGATTCTGTTCCAGCACGGGATTAGATCCCGGCAGTGCCGATGCCCGCCCCATCGGAGTCTCCGGCTGCGTCTCCGCGCGCTCCCGGTGGCACGACACGCACGCCGTTTCCGTCTTCGGCCGCGGAGCGCTCGTTGAAGACTTGATCCCCGCCAGCACGATCACGAAAACTGCGAGCGAGCTAAGGATGTGTAGCTGGCGCCGTATCATTCTTCGTCATCTCTAGGCACAGCATTCGTTCGCGCCGCGCATCGTCTTTTTGACCCAGTTTCGAATATGCCTTCGCCAGTGCGATATGCGCTTCCAGATTATCCGGCTGCATCTGTGCGGTTTTCTGCAGATGCTCCACTCCGTCCCTCGCGTCGCCGCTCTCCGTCAGCGCTCGCCCCAGCACGAGCTGGGCGCTCGGCAGCGACGGATCGACTTCCACCGCCTTTTTCGCATAAGGCAGCGCGTCGCTCCCGTCGTTATCGAGCAGCGGAATCCACGCCAGCATCACCTCCGCCGCCGCATTCTTCGGATTCTCTTCCAGTTCTCTTTTGAACTCCGTTGCTGCCTCGCCCGGCTCTGTACCGTACAGCAGAAATCCATAGAGAAAATGCGCATTCGCAACCGGCGGAGTCCGCGCAAACATCTTTTCGAATTCCCCATGCGCCCCGTCCTTGTCGCCCCGCATGAAATCAAACGCCGCCTTGCCCGCACTCCCAAAAAGTTCCTTTTGATCATCCTTCAGTTCGCGCGGGAGTAAAGGAGTCCGCAGCCCGGCCAGGCCAACCGCCACCATCAACTCCGGATTCCCTTCATCATGCGCAAAGAATCCATAGCTGCGCAACGCATCTTCAAACCTGCCCAGACGCGTCTCAAGCATCGCTTCGTGATATCGCAAAATCTTCTCGTTCTTCGATTGATTCGCAGCGCCCAGGGCTAAAGCCTGCTGAATATCCTTCAGCGACTTCGGATATTCCCCCGTCTCAAACTCGCACAATCCGCGAATCGCCAAGGCGGGCGCCGCATTCTGATTCAGCTCGAGGTACCGCGATAGCGCTTCCTCGGCTTTGGCGTAGTCTCCTGCCCCATACTCCAAAGATCCGATGAACCACCAGCCATCGGCCCACTGCGAATTCAACTTCAACGCCTGCTGATACAGATCGATCGCGTGCGGAATGTCGTTCACCTCACGCGCCGCATTCGCGTTCGCCACCGTGTCGGAAAAGCTGGCTGGATTCGCCTGTCCCAACGCGGACAGACAGAGTGCAAGAAAAACGCAGGCAGTTGCTATGGCGAGGAGACTCGGCGTTCGCCCCCGGTACTCGGCTTGTGACATTTCCCCAGTTCCCGTGCGAATCGGGCAATCTCAGCAACTATAGCGCAATCCTGCGGGTTCCGACGCGGCCTGCATCAAGGCTGTTTCGCAGTTGTTTCCTTCTCGGAAGCCGAAACCGCCGGCTTAGCGGAAGACCTGCCGCTCGCCGCATCCACCTTGAGTGGCAGCTTGATCTCCAGCGCCCCCACATTGTCAGTCGCCACGTCCCTCACCGCCACGCGCACCGATGCCGCGTTCACTGGAACATCGAACTTCTGCTGCACGCGGTAAATCGCTCCACCCTTCTTGCCGTCCGGGAACTCTCCCTGCTCGATCACCCTCTCGATCGCCGCATTCAGGATCTTTCCGTCATCGTCATATGCCGCCGCCGCAACCTCCAGCAGCGGATACTTCGCCGCAATCGTGTAGTCGATCTGATAGGTCTGCAGCGAAATCGGCTTTCGCGCTTTCCCACGCTGGCGTACATCGATCGAGGCCGCCAGTTTCTCCATCTGCTCCTTCGTGGCCTTCGCCACCGCCGACACCGGATGAACATAAGCCCGAAACAGCAACTGGTGCGCAATCGGCGCCCCATGCTGCATGTTCGGATACAGCGAATCCGACGGCCGGCTCACCTCCATCGGCGCCAGTTCCCCCGCAACGGCACGCTCTCGCGGAGATTCCATCTTCCTTGAGTCTATTGTCCCGTAATACTCGCGTCGATACTCCAACCGGTAACCGTGCTTCGCCAGCTCCACCTTGATATGCCGCAGCCGCCCGTCATAATTCTGATTCGTAGGCGAATACGTCAACGTGTAATAGCGCCCGCCCGTTTCGGTCGCCGCCGTCAGCGCGCCCGCCAGATCGTTGGTACTGTGATACGCATGTCCTCCCGTAGCCCGCGCGATCTCTTCTTCGGTCATGTACGTGGCATTGAGCGTCGCATCCGCGGTCATCCCCGCATCGGTTGTCGGTTGTCCGTTGGATGGCTGGTCCGGACCCGCGTTCGGAGACGTCGATACTACACCCCTCACATCCACCGGATAAACCGCGACTCTGCCCCGCGCCAGACTATCAGTCGCTTCTTTTATTTGATCATCAACACTCAACGCTTCGACCCTCGGATCAGAAGTTGGCATGATCGCCGACGGAAACGATCCCGAAAACCAGATCAGATTCTTCCTCCCCGGAAAGTCCGCTACGTATCTTCCGATCTCCGCAAAAATAGCGGGCGTCGAAATGTAAGGCCGGAAATTGTCGGCATACAAAAAAATCTTCGGAATCCGCGAGTGCGGATTCTTCGGATCCACCGCCTGCTCCAGCGCGTTCCGATCCTCCGTGAATCCTTGTACCTGATAGAGCCGGTCGCTCAAAACGAAAATCGCGAACCGAGTCCCCACCGGCTTTTTCTGTATGAATTCCACCAGTTGCCGCCGCGCTCTGGGCTGATCGTCCGTGTCCATATTCAGAAGATCGAGCAGCAATATGTACAGCGGCCCGCGCTCGGGACCATGCGGCACATTCACAAAAGTGTTCGCAGGAAGATCCGCCGGAAGCTTCGGCAGCGACTCTGAGACCGGATCAAAATCATGCACGTCAAATGACCGCACCGCCTGTGGCCGCCCATCCTCGCTTACCGAAAAATCATGGGCCGTCAAGCCGGACACCGGTCGTCCCAGCGAATCCGACACAACCACATCCACAATCACGCGGCGAACACTCGACTTGAAAAGCGGAGTTCCCGAAGGCATTTGCTGCTGAGTTCTTGCAGAAGAAGAAGAAGAAGAAGAAGATGGCCCGCTCTGTGCCAGAAGCATTCCAGCCGAACCCGCGACAATCGATCCGATCAGTAGCGACCGGACCCCAAGCGGTATGGCAGCAGCCATAGAGAACTCCCCAGCTCAGCGTCATGCTCGACGAGCACGCTCTCCCCGGAAAAACCAGTACCTCATTTTCCGGCAACTGGACGATTTATTCAATCCGGACCGAGAGCGTGGACTGCGCAATGGCCTCTCCCTGCCGCGCCGTCACCAGCACATCGCACTGCCCCGGCCCCGGAGTCAGCTCCACCACCATCGGAATCGACCCGTCCGCCTGCGGAGAAGAAAGCCGCAACGGTTTGCGTGCTATCGCCTTCCCGTCCCGCAGCAACTCCAGCGTGACATTCGTCTGCTCTGCCGTCGCGGTCTTCCCCGGATACACCACAAAATAAAGACTCATCGGCAGCCCCGATGTCACCGAATCCGCGAGCGTCGGAGTAATCCTTCCATTCTCCAGATCGAACGGATTCGCCGGATTCGGAGGCCCATTCAACGGCTCGAATCGCCGCACCAGTTCCAGTGAACTCAGCGAAACATTTTTTGCCGCATCCACAAACACCGACACGCGCTTCACCGATGTCTTGCCGCTCGGTTCGTCCGTCACTGCGGCATCAATCAAATAATGTCCGGAAGGCAAATCCACCGGCTCCGCATACAAAATGCGATCGCCCCCTAGCTGCGCCCTTGCAGTCTGCGAAATATCCCGCGCCACTTCCCGGCTCACTTTGCGGATCACGTTTCCCGACGCATCGTGAACAAATGCCACCATCGCCGCCTGGAAATGTTCCACCCCCGTCTTCTGATCAGTCACCGCCTTCAGCCCCGAGAATGGAACCTCAAAGGCCATCTCATATTCTGCGCCCTGTGGCTCAGGCCGGAACTTCATCGCTGCAAACTGATACGAAAACGGCGTCGGCGCGGGCTGCATATTCAGTGCATTCAATGCCACCAGTTCATAGGGCTGCAAAGGCTCTCCATCCACATCCGGCACCGCGTAATACCCCTTCCGCGTTTGCACCGTCACTTTCGGACGGTTCACCTTAACTTCAATTCTCCTGAAATGTCCGTCGTACACGCTCGAAGTCGGCGCATACGCCAGCTCATAATGCGTCCGGATGTCCTCCATCATCCTCTGCATCGGCAACGCAATCTCATTTGTATTCGTCACCGCAAACCCGCCCGTCGCGTCGGCCAGTTCCCGCATGCTTAGTTGCCTGCTCGCGGTTGCGGTCAGCGCCACATCGTCATCTTCGAAATGCCCGTTCTGCGGATCCGTGTCCTGCGCCGAGCTCTCCGCCGCCACCCGCTTTTGCGCCGCCAGCGCTTCCATCATCGGATCGTCCACGTTCAATCCGCGCGTATCAACAGTGTAGAAAGACACGCCCGCTCGATTCGCATAACTAATGAGATTGTCCACCGCATCGCGCCGGTTCACTGGAAACTCCAATCCGTCCGCGAGGTAAAGCACAACTTTCCGTCCGGGCAATAACTCCTCACTGCGAACCAGTTCGTGAAGTGCATCCATTGCATTCATGCCATTCGACAAGCTGCTGGCAAAACGCAGTCCCTTTACCATTGCCGCCTGTGTCAGGAGCGCATTGCCCAGCTGGATCGAAGCGTCTTGTGAGGCCGCATTCGCGGCAAACAACGGATCCTGCGCAATCGCCGGCAGCGGATTCGCCTTCAGGTTCAGGATCGCCTGCGCTTCGGCCGGCCCTGTGCTGGGATTGGCGAGAATATTCGACGCGTTTGCCTGCAGCGTTGCCATGCTGCTGCTGGTCACGTTATCCGTCAAACTCAGCCCGCTTCCGCTTTTTGTGCTCAATCCCTTCGCGGCGCGATCAACGGCTTTCGCCAGAAGATCTTTATCGCTTGTATATTGCTGCACCAGCCGCAGACTCACATCCATCTTGTAAACAGTCACGTAAGTGTTCGGCAGCGTGTCGCTCTTCAGAAATTCCTGCACCGCCTTGCGCGCAAATTCCAGGTTCAGTGGAGCAATATCCGCAAACACCACCGAAACAAAGTTGACTTGCCTCAGCGTATTAAGCGCCCTCTGCGTGCCTCCGTCTTCTTGGGCTGTTTTTTTCGAGCCCTCCGCGCTTCGCTCTGTCTTGAGTTGCTCCGCTCCTTGCACATTCCGGAAACTTCGAATCGTCTGGCGTACGCCATCTTCGTAGATCTCGACTTCCTCCGGACGCAGGTCGGAAACCTCGCGCCGGTGCTTGTCCCGCACAACCAGGTCCAGCACGACCTCGCGCGTAGTGGTATGAATCACCGGCTTGGAGTGGGCTTGTTCTGGGCTGCTCTGGGAAAGAACCGGAAACGTGGTCAAAAAAACGAAACCGACGGTCAAAACGGCCAAAATTCGCGACATAACCTGCCTCCGAGCCGGTCATCCGGGGCCAAAAAACCTACTCAGTTTACTCCCGTTTTCCCCGCCCGGCCCAGGCGGAAGAAAAAACGTTATTCACGCGAGGAAAAACGTTTTTTCTTCTTGACAGTGCATAACAAACAAGGGTAAAAGGTTCCGTTCCTCGTAGTGTATTTGTACTAGCTTGAAAACGTTAGAGTTTTGGTTCTCAGAGCAACTGGATACAACTCCACGAAGATGTCGCATCCGGGAGGCAGAGGGTCAATCATGAACAGATGCAGTTTCGGGGCGTTAAAGACGCAAAATAAAACCGGTAGCATCGTAGGGTGCCTGCTGGTTCTTTTCCTGCTGAGCTCCCTCAGTTTCGCCCAGCAGCTGACGGGAACACTCACTGGCACCGTCTACGATTCCGCCGGTGCCGTTGTACCCAACGCGAAAGTCACGATGAAGAATGAAGCCTCCGGCGACATCCGTACTACGGTGTCCAACGGATCAGGCTACTTCACCATCACCGCTGTGCAGCCCGGTAGCTATTCCGTCTCCATTGAAGCCACCGGCTTCAAGACCTGGGAACGCACGGGTATCGCCTTCGCACAGGGCGACAGCCACACTTTGGCAAACATCAAGCTCGATGTCGGCCAGGTGAGCGAGACCGTCGAGATCAAGGCTGGCGCTGATGTCGTCATCCCTGACAACGCCGAAGTCAGCACCACGCTGAATCAGGAATTGGTTCAGGACACTCCGATCTTCGGTCGCGACGCGGGCGAACTCCTCAAATTGATGCCCGGTATGGCCAACAACAACGGCCTGAACCAGGGCTCGAACTTCAATCCCAAGGTTGTCAGCTCCAACACTGGTCCGGTTGGTTCGTATTCCGCGAACGGCACCCAGCCCAATGGAGCCATGGCCTTCATGCTTGACGGTGCCAACCTCGTCGATCCAGGTAACGCCGGCACGCAGATCGCCAACATCAACCAGGACATGGTTTCTGAAGTTAAGGTGCTGATGTCGAACTACAGCGCCGAATACGCCAAGGGCCCCGTGATTTTCCAGGCCTTCAGCAAGAGCGGCGGAAACCAGTTCCACGGCGAAGGATACCTGTACACACGAAACAGTATCTTCAACTCGTGGGATTCTTATGCCAAGACTCAATATTTGAACGACAAGGCGACCGTCACCGATCCTGGCGCTCTGGCAGCAGACTTGTCAGCCCTGAAACCTGACGAGCACTACTACTACATGGGCGGAAACCTCGGCGGCCCCATTCCCTTCCTGAATCATGGCAAACAGAAAGTGTTCTTCTGGGGCGGTTATGAATACATGATTCAGCATCCCGCCGGCGTTCCCGTGAACTACAACGTGCCGACAGCGGAGCAGATGGGATTCACAACTCCCGGAATCGCTGACTTCAGCAACACCACCATCAACGGCATCCCGGGGAACACGCCCGTTTCTGGTTGCGGAGGTCACGGGACCCTCGTCAACTGCCTGCAGAACGTCTGGCAGTACTCCTACTCCAATCCGTACGGCTTGCCCGGTGGCGGCAACACCATGCCGCTGGCCGGCAATCTCGATCCCAATATTGCCAACCTTGGCGGCATCGCCTCTCCCTGCACCGGTGGCAAAACGGGCTGCTTCTATCCCACTGCCAACATCGTTCCTTCGCAATACAACGGCTGGAACAACTATCAGTACGTCAACAATGCTCCCCAGAACCGCTGGGAAGCAACGGGCAAAGTTGACTACTCGATCAGCGACAATTCCAAGTTAGCCGTTTCTTACACCCGCCAGATTGAAACCGATCAGCACCCGGTCGGCGTCTGGTGGACTCCACCCTGGACTCTGCCATATCCCTCGAACGTAGCGGCCAATACTACTTCGCAGGAAGTCATGGCGAATTTCACTCACGTTTTCAGCCCGACCACCACCAACGAGGCGGTGTTCACGCTGGCTCGTTACGTCAATCCCAGCACGCTTTCAACCCCCTCGGCTGTGGACCGCACGAAATTGGGCTTCAATGTCCAGGGCTTGTACGGCCATACGGCCAAGCAGGTTCCCAACATTGAGGGTCCATGGGGCGGAGCTTTCCCGAACATCGAGGAATTCTCCTTCGATGGCACCTTTAACGGTGGCGCATTCGGCGCAGAAAAACGTGATCCGGCCATCTACGACAACTTCACCAAAGTCGTCGGTGAGCACACTCTGAAGGCTGGCTTCTATTGGGATACCAGCGACAACATCCAGTCGGCAGGTGGACTGGGGCCTGGCGATAACGGCACCTACAACCTCGGTTGGGGACCGAACAGCTCCGGTAACTTGGTCGCCGACTTCCTGCTCGGACGCACGGCCAATTACCAGCAGGTCAGCTCGTACCCGACGTTCGATATTAAATTCCATCAATGGTCGATCTATGCCCAGGATTCCTACAAGGCAAATCGGCAGTTGACGGTCAACTATGGCTTGCGATTGGACCACATGGGTCAGATGTATGGGCCTCCAAACGGCATGGCAGTTTGGAACCCCGCGACCTACGACAACACGCCTACCGCAGGTGCCAACACCGGATTGCTGTGGCATAGCATCAATAGCAGCGTCCCGCTGTCTGGCCTGCAATCGCCGCTGTTCTACTATGAGCCTCGAATCGGCATCGCTTACGACGTATTCGGAACCGGAAAGACAGTCCTCCGCGGCGGTATTGCCTGGTTCCGTTATCAACTCGCCGTGAACGACGTCGGCGGTCCGACGAACCTGGCTAGCGGCGTGTTTACCGCTCAAAGCCCGGGGACGCAGACCGGCTACGCCCAGATCAACCAGCCTGGGTTCTACACTCCGCCGTCTTCCTCATCGGCGAGCCAATTCGTCAGCGCGACCAGCGCCGGTGCCGCCATCAGCCCATTCGTACAGGGAGACAATCGGACTCCTTACGTGATGGACTACAACATCACCATTTCGCAGGCTCTGCCTTGGCGTTCCGTGTTCGAGGTCTCCTACGTCGGGAATAAGAGCTACAACGAACTGATTAACGGTGCCAACAGCGGCATCAATAACATCAACAGCCCGGGGTTCGGCGCATACTTCTTACCCGATCCCTTGGTCACGATCGGTGGGGTGGCGCAGCCTGTTTCCACTAACCCTCCGACATGCAACAGCACTACACCGGGAGATGATTACGCGTTTTGTTCGTCGTTCCCCCAGTACGCGATCCAGAACGGACAAGGCGGGTTTAACGGCAATCACTTCCGGCCGCTGAAAAACTACTCCGACGTCTTCCTGATCTCCCATGGCAGCTACGCGAACTACAACTCGCTGCAGATGTCGTGGCAGAAGCAGTCGGGACCCATTAACTTCCTGACGAATTACACCTACAGCAAGGTAATGGGCATCCGCGACGGACAAACCGATAACGGCAACGGCAACGGGACCGCAACTTCGCCGATTCTGCAGCAGAACTACGCTCCTCTTGCCTACGACCATACCCACATCGTGAATGGCTCGTTCGTGTGGAACTTGCCGAAATTGGTCCATGGTCACCACTTCGTGGAAGGCGCTGTGAACGGATGGCAGTTGTCCGGTTACACTACCTACCAAAGTGGTGCGCCGATTCAGCCGAATACCGGTGGCAATCTCAACGCGGGGTTCCCCGGTCTGACGTATCCGACCCAGGGTGCTCCGGACCTGCCCAACAACATGATCCTGTTGCCGAATGGGCTGGAATCGACCAACGTGAACGTGCAGACATGGTTAGGCTCGGGTGGTGCCGGCGCGGCCGGGGGCAGCGGTTATCACAACCTGGTGCCGCAAGTCACCTGCGATCCGCGCAAGCATGCCTCGGGCGCTTATTTCAACCCCGCGTGCTTCACGGTTCCGGCATTCGGTAGTCCTGGCACAATGGTCTGGCCCTACATCAAGGGTCCGGCTTTCTTTGACAGCGATCTGGCTATCTTCAAGAACTTCCAGGTCACTGAGCGCCAGAAAATACAGTTCCGCATGTCGGTCACGAACTGGCTGAATCACCCGCTACCCCAGTTCGGACTGGCGGGCAATTCGGATGAAAGCCTGGGCTTCACCAACAGCTACACGGTGCCCATCTCCAACTTGGCAACCGGCAGTCAGGGCAATGAATGCGCTTTCCTGAACCTGACTCCGGATTCCAGCGGATTCTGTCACGCCAGTGTCACGGGCATCTCCATGTCGAACACCAACTTCGTTACTACCGGAAAACCAGCCTTCAAGGCTGGCTATCGGACGTTGTTGTTCAGCGTGAAATACTTCTTCTAACCACGATTAGCGTTTACAATCCTCTGGGGTGGCTCCGGCCACCCCAATTTTTTATCTCAACCATGTCCCAATCACCATTGTCATCCCGACCGAACCGCGTCGTTCCCAAAAAGGATGGTATGCGCGAACTGTCATCCCGACCGGAGCGTGCCGTTCCCGCAGGGAATGGCACGCGGAGTGGAGGGACCTTGTGTTCTCATAGGCTCTGTCCGTACTGAAAACAGGACAACGATTTTTATAATGCGCTCTTCCGTTCCCCTTCTTCGCCACGTCATCCTCGTCACCCTCAGCACCGCTCTTCTGAGTCACGCTGCTCCCGCTCCATGCCCGCTTTCATTCGAGCTGAAGAAAATCCCCTTCCGCCTGGAGAACTCCGAAACCCCCGCCCGCAACGCTCCCGAAACCATGCCCGGCGGCGTTGCCGTCTTCGACTACAACGGCGACGGACGCCCCGACATCTTCTTCACCAACGGCGCCAACATCGCCACCCTGAAGAAAGATTCTCCGAAGTATCGCGACCGTCTCTTCCGCAACGACGGCAACGGAGTCTTTACCGACGTTACCGACGCCGCCGGACTCGCCGGCACCGGCTACGACATGGGCGTCGCCGTCGGCGATTACGACAACGACGGCCATCCCGACCTCTTCGTCGCCGGACTCCACCACAGCACGCTATACCACAACAACGGCGACGGAACCTTCACCGACGTCACGGTCAAGTCCGGGCTCGATGCTGCCATCAATCGTCCCGATCCCGAGTTCGGCCCTTACTGGTCCATTACCGCCGTCTGGGTCGACGTCAACAACGACGGCCTGCTCGACCTTTTCGTCGTCAACTACATGCAGTGGGAATACTCCGACAAGCCTCTCTGCGCCATCGGTGGCCTCGCCGACTACTGCAGCCCCAGGTTCTACAAGGGACAGCCCAATCAACTCTTCCTCAACAACGGCGACGGAACCTTCAAAGACGTCAGCAAGCAGTGGGGACTTCGCGCCCACGTCGGTAAGGGCATGGGCGGAGCCATGGCCGACTATGATCTCGACGGACGCCCCGATATCTTCGTCACGAACGACGCCTCCTACAATTCCCTGTTCCACAACAAGGGTGATCACTTCGATGAAGTCGCTTTCGAGACCGGAGTCGCCCTCACCGAAGATGGAGCCTTCATCTCCGGCATGGGCCTCGACTTTCGCGACTTCAACAACGACGGCTATCCCGACGTCGCCTTCGTCGCCCTCAACAACCAGACCTTCCCGCTCTTCGAGAACACCGGCAAGGGAGATTTTCGCGAGGTCACGACTGAAAGCGGCATGCGCGATCCCAGCCGTCAGATGTCCGGCTTCGGCCCCGCCCTCTACGATTTCGACAACGACGGATGGAAGGATTTATTCGTAAGCCGCGGTCACGTCGAATCTATCGATCAACCCGGGCAGCCGGTCAATCAGCCCAACACAGTCTTCCGCAACCTCGGCGCTAGCGGGAAATGGCAGCCCTACACCGAGGAAGCCGGATTCAACGCCGCTCCGCCAAAACGCCATCGCGGATGCGGTTTCGGAGACTTCGAAGGCGACGGCCGCGTCGATATCGCCGTCAGCGCTCTCGGCGCCGACGCCGAAGTCTGGATGAATCGAAGCACCCGCTCCAATCACTGGCTCGATATTGCCTTGCAGGGAACGAAAAGCAACCGCGACGGCATCGGTGCCCGCATTAAAGTCATTAGCAAGAGCGTCACGCAATACAACCACATGACCACCAGCGTCTGCTACGCCTCGTCCAGCGACGGCCCCGTACACTTCGGATTAGGCCCCGACGCCCGCGCCGACCTGATCGAAATCCATTGGCCCTCCGGCATTGTCCAGACGATGCAAAACGTCGCAGCGGACCAGGTCCTGAAAGCAGTCGAACCCTCGCATTAAAAATAATTTGTATTTGAGTGCGCCCCACTTCTCGCCGACTTTGCCAGAAGTGGGAAAGTTGTCAGGCGGCAACTTCGTCGAAAATTTATTTCCCTTTCACCCCGCGGCTCTCCAACTGAGCAATCTGCTGCTTCAGCAAATCCGCGTTCGGGCCCGTCGGAGTGTAAGAAAGACAATTCTTCAAATGCTGCAGGGCCCCCGCATAGTCCCCTTTGCGCGCCATGATCACGGCCAGCAACTGCTCGGCATTCGGAACGCTGTGCCGCGGGTCGATCGCCAGCACCTTCTGCGCGCTCGCGGCCGCATCGTCGATCTTCCCCGTCTGATACTTCGCCAGCGCATCGTAGTACCACAACTGGGGCGTCCCGGCAGCATCCAACTTCAGCGCCCGTCCCGTGTTGTCCTCCGCTTCCTGCCACTTCTGTTCTTGCACCGCGAGCGCAGCCAGTTGCTCATACGGCAGAATGAAATTCGGATCCGCCGCCAGAGCTTTCGAAAATGCATCTCTTGCCGCCTGCGGATCGGATTGTTCCTGCAGCTTTCCCAACTGTAGCCAGGCATCGGCAAATTGCGGATAAGCCTGCACGGCTTTCTTTAGATTGCTCAGCGCCTTGTCCGCATTCTGATTCAGCCAGTCCTCCCGCGCCTTCTGAAAAGCCTTCATCGCCTTTGCCGGAGCAGTTTTTGTCGTCGGACTCACCTCCGACCCCCCGCCGCGGTCTTCCGGCGACAGCACGAGCGTGCCCAGGTTTGGTTCTTCCCGCAGGTTGTGCACCGTAATCGTCTTTTCCGACGAATGAAATCCCGCGATCGATCCCTTAACGATGCACCCTTCGTACTTCGTTTCCATCTGCCGCTGCGCGTCGATCGGCGTCAAATCGGTTCCGCGCTGGTCTGCAAAGGTCAGAACAAACTGTCCCTTCAGATCGGTCTGGGTAAGATTTACCACGGAGCCTTTGCACTCCACTGCTACCAGCATCGGCTCCCAGGGCAGAGGCTCTCCCTCCAACGACAACTTTCCCAGCAGTACGCCCCCGGCTCGGCCTTGTTGCGACATGTTCGCCCAATAATCATAAAATCCGCTGTCCTGAATCGAATCCGGACGCGCGCCGCTCGATGGCGGTTGCGGCGTCGAAGCTCTCGTTTGCGCGATCGAAGCCGGGCCTATCCAACTGGAAAGGATGAATAGACAACCTGAAGAGAAAAGAACAGAACCTCTGAACTTCACGGCACACCTCACTCGCTGCCGCAAGATATAAGGATCTAATCGGCCTATTTATTTTCTCTCCTTTCACCCCCGCAGCCAAGAGTTCGGAGCTGGAATGTTTGCGCTGCGCGAGAGCAATTTCCGCCTGCGACAGCCTCGTCCTGCGATATCCTGCTTGGTATGCGCGCAGCAGTCTTATTCCTGGCGCTGTTTCCCGCACTCCTCCTGGCTCAGGAAAGCACACCGGACTCTCTTCTCAAGCGCGCCATCGACGAGCAGCAGCGCGGCGATTACACCTCCGCCATCACCGACTACCGTGCCGTCCTCAAGGCACGTCCCAACGACGTCGAAGCCCAGGTAAATCTCGGAGCCGCCCTCGCCCACGAAGGCAAATACGACGACGCCATCCAGATCTACCGCGCCGCCCTTCCGCAGCTAAAAAACAAGAATATGGTGATCCTGAACCTCGCGCTCGCCTACTACAAAAAGGGCGACTTCGAACACGCGCGCGAGCAGTTTGTCGTGCTGCATGACGCTCAGCCCACCAACCTCCGCTCCATCATTCTTCTCGCCGACAGCGACCTCCACCTCAATCGCAACGACTCCGCCCTCAACCTTCTCGAACCCATCGAGAGCAAATATTCCCAGAACATGGATTTCGAATACGTCATGGGATCCGCCCTCATCCGCACCGGACGACGCCGCGACGGCGTGGCCCGCATAGAAAAAGTCGCGCAGGCCGGTCCCAGCCCCGACGCATATCTGCTCGCCGGCGCAACGCTCCTCGATTTGAATGAATATGACCAGGCCCGCAAAGATCTCGAAGAAGGACTCCGCCTCAATCCTGCTTTGCCCGGACTTTACACGCTGACAGGAATCGCGCGCGACAAGACAGGAGCCATCAGAGAAGCGGAGGCCGCCTTCCGCGCTGCCTTGAAATCGGATCCCAACGATTTTCAGGCCAATCTATATCTTGGAGCTATTCTCTACAAGCGCCGCGATCTCGCCGAAGCCAGGGGATACCTCGACCGTGCGCTGCAGCTCAAGCCCACTGACTCGATGGCTCGTTACGAATCCGCGATGTGGAAGAGCACTTCAGGAGATTACGCAGCCGCAGCTCAGCAACTGGAGCAACTCGCCAAAGACGATCCCGACTGGCTTGAACCCCACGTAGAACTAGCCGCGCTCTACTACCGCCTGCACCGCCCCGAAGACGGAGCCCGCGAGCGCCAGATCGTCGACAAAATCACCGCCAAACAACAAGCCCAGGGCCCCGGAAAATAATCGCGCAGTGCAGGTTTACGCTTCTGGCATCCTCACCAGGCAACCGAACGCCGATATAAGATTTCTGTCATCCCGACCAAGCGAATGGATCGCCGAAGGCGCATCCATTCGCGCGTGGAGGGACCTTGTGTTCACCCCGAAGCGAACCGTGCATAACCAGAAGCGCAGCCGAAGCCAGGAGCCGAATACCCGGAAGCCCTGCTTTTCTACTGCGCCGTCTCCGTAAACGACGCCGCCATCGGATGCCCCAACCCATAAGGCCCCTCAGCCGTCACCGTCACCACTCCGGCAGTTCCCGGCAGAGTCAGCGTCACCGATGCGACACCCGAGCTGTTCGTCACCGCAATCACCTTCGCGCCAGTAGTCGTCCCATGCGTCAGCGAACCCGCACTGGCCGTAAACAGAACGCTGGCCCCCGCCCCATTCCCGCCCGATTGTCCCGCATTCAACGTCACCGTCAGTGGATTCGCCAGCGTCGTTCCCACCGCCCCCGTCTGATTATTCCCACTCGTCTGGGTCAGCGTCGCCGCTGGATTCCCCACCACAATCCATCCACCCTGCATCTGCGTCGCCGTTCCATCGCTTCCAGTGACAGTGAAGTGGCAGAACCCTGGTGTCGCTCCCGCATTCACGGTAATCTCTCCGTTGATGCTCGGCGTTATCGTTGCCGTCGTCAGCGTCATGGTTCCACCGGTGCAGGCTGACGCTCCCTCATAGCTGTCAAACACCGCCGATGACAGCGTTACATTCGATGTCCCCTTCGTTATCATCGGATACAACGTCACCGTCCCGCTCGCCGGAACCATGATCGTGTCCGGATTCAAGTCCCACTCCGCGCTCGGACTCGCCGCCACACTCCCATTCACCACCAGCAAAGTCGCCGTATATGGCGCGAACGTCTGCGTCGACGCCCACGACTGCGACGATGACGCCACGATAGCCGTCGGCGAACCCTGCGACAGCGTATACGCAACGTAGTTCGTCGCCGTAAATCCGGTCGTCGCAAACTGCACCTGCGCTGCATTCTGCGGATCTTTATTCAGCACCATCACCGTCATCTGCGTCCCTGCCGAGTTCAGCGCGGCGTAAATACCGAACAAATCCGGATCTGCATTATGCGTCGCCGACACCGATGTAGTCCCAAACCCGTGATGCGCGCCGTCATAATTCGTGAACAGCTTCAGCGCCTGGTAATTCGGATTCGCCGCTGACGGAGCCGTCCACCGCGACGCCAATCCCACTCTCTCCCGCCCCAGCAATCCGTACGCGTCTGCGTCGCCCAGCGCCGTCGAAAAATCTGATTCTCCCGCAAACGCCGCACTCCACTCCGTCATCGCCAGCGGTGTTCCCGGATAAATCGAATTCACAATTGCCCGCATCCGCGGTATGCGGAAAGCAATTGTCTTGTTCGGTTGAATCTGCGTCGTATACGGCTGATTGATCGTCCCCGACGGGCTC
>Ga0209168_10001667_pt1 | contig 17031 bp, 17 predicted proteins | sample Coa_R1_FD_187156 | JGI IMG/M metagenome (GOLD analysis project Ga0209168, IMG submission 187156) | Surface soil microbial communities from Centralia Pennsylvania, which are recovering from an underground coalmine fire - Coalmine... | ecosystem: Environmental > Terrestrial > Soil > Unclassified ... | reverse complement strand
ACCTCCTGCTCCGATCTTCCGGTACTTCACACGCACCTGTGATGTAAATCCTTTTTACTTGTAAGTCTGAGAGTGAAAATAGGCTGTAACGGGGTAGGAGGCCGGAGTCCTATGCCGTCAAACCCACAGCCAGAGTGTCCCTTGGCCCACAATTTAATAAACAAGCTTTCCACCGTGATCGGATATTGCGATCTGATGCTCGACAAAGCACCGCCGGATTCCCCTCTTCTAAGCACATGCGCCAGATTCAGAGTATCGCGAAGTCGATGGCGACCGACCTTGCTCAGTTCCAGTGCGAACTGGTGAAACTCCGTATCGGCGTTGGCAAGAAAACATCCATTGCCTGAAACTCGCAATTCGGCGACACGCCGGCGCCGAAGCGATTCCGGTTCGGACTTAGCCCCCGAAGATGCAATCGGACAAGAAGGCGGCAACGAAAAGATGTTGACAGCGGCCAGGTGAGCGGGTAGAAGTTTCTTGCCGCAGAACGTTCATGCCACTCGTTGCAAGGCCGTCCATCTCGCGTTCAAAACGAGCGCCACTTAATCGTTACATCGAAGTCCTGTGTCTGATGGTTGCGCCCGCATTTTCCCAGGTTACACAGCCTACTGATCCCGCAGTCGCACTCTACCAGCAGTTACGAAATTCATCTGCCATTGAGAAGAGTGTTCGGGTAGAGAACGTGGTACTCCAGCGAGACCGAGTAATGATGACGCTTGGGACCGGAACCATTTACTTTCCTGCCCCGATTGCAGGCAAGGTCCGTTCTGCAGTGTTCGTGGGTTCGGGTACGTTCAAAGCTTCTCCGCCGCCGGTTGGGTACGAACAGGACAACCTGCGCCGATTGTTAAAAGCTGAAGACATATCGGCTGATTTCAAAACTGCAATTTTCCGCTTCACCGACGAAACTGGCGATGTGCTTACTCAAGGCCTGCAACTGGGGACTTCGCCTTCAGAACAGGCCTGTAGGATCGCAGGGGAGTTCGAACCGCGTCTGCTGAAAGAAACGGGTATCAACATCTCCGCGCGCCAACTTGAAGCAATTTTGAATCGGGAAACACCCGGCGTATTCCTCGGCCAATTCGAAGGCGGAAAGCGTGGAAGATTTACATATCTGTTTGATTCGCAATCGCGCACCCTTGTATCGAATTTCGGGATTAATGCTGGCGAGAAAGGCATCATCTTCGCCTACGACGAAGCCATGTTTTCAAACGACGTTTGGATGGCGTTTTACGGCAAGGAAGACTACGAAAAGGGGCAAGTTGCCTACTCCGATTTCTATGACCTCGTGGAGACAACGCAGTATCGACTGAACCTGAACCTGATGGAACCTAAACGCATACTCGGTCTGATTGCGAATCTTGATCTCATCTCAAAGTGGAACGACGTTCGTATAATCCCGTTTTCGATAGGAGAAGACCTTCCAGTTTTTGAGGACGAACGACGCAAGAAGCAGATGCACATCCTAAATGCGCATCTCGCGGATGGTACTTCGCTACCGTTCATCCAGGAGCCCTCGGAGGGTGGCTTCAGCGTCGTACTTCCGTTCTCAGCAACGAAAGGGCAGAAAGTACAGTTGACGGTCGAACTCAAGGGCGATTTCATGAAGGAATCCGACGTTATGTCGGGAACATACTTTCCTCGAAGCACTGAGACGTGGTATCCGCGCCACGGGTATCTTGGACGTTCCAGGTTTGACATCTCCATGCTGCATAGAAAGAAAGATCAGGTGGTGAGCCTTGGAGAGATGGTGAAGGAAGCCCCGTCAAATCAGGAGAAGGATGCCGTTCTGACACAGTTCAGTATGCAATATCCGATTGCCTTGGCTACATTCGCGGTCGGCCCATATGAAATCCATCGTGAGACCGCCAAGGAAGACAATGGGACGCAACTACCTCTCGAATTCTATTCAATGCCAACATACAAAGCGCAGATCAAGGAAAGCTTTATTCTGGCGGAGATGAACAATTGCGTCCGGTTCTTCAGCAAGCTCTATGGCGAATATCCTTACCCTCTATTTCGTGGCGTATATCACCCTTTCGACTTCGGACAAGGCTTCGCCACCACGATAATGATTCCGGCTACAGACCAGTCCACCTACAGCACCTATTCCTTCATCGCCCATGAGACCTCACACCAGTGGTGGGGAGACATGGTCCTCTGGCGTTCTTACCGTGACCAGTGGTTGAGCGAAGGCTTCGCAGAATACTCGGGAATGCTTTATGTGCAACAACGCGACAAAACATCGTCGGAGAAGGAGCTAATAAAGAGAGCACGCGAGAGTTTGAAGATGCCACCTCGTAACCTCACAGGTCTTGGGTCGGGCCGGCTCGTCGATGTCGGACCTTTGGTCATGGGGCATCGTCTGGAATCGCGCGAAACGCGTGGTGCCTACTCCGCACTTACATACGACAAGGGCGCACTTGTCTTGCGGATGATGCACTTTTTGTTCACTGACCCGCAGACCGGCAAAGGCGACGCATTCCTGGACCTGATGACTGAATTCGTCCGAAGATACAAGGATCGCACCGCGACGACGGAGCAGTTCTTCGCCGTCGCCAATGATCGCGTGAGGGAAACTCCTTTATCTCGCAAATATGGCTACAAAGACTTGAACTGGTTTTACCGCCAGTGGGTAACGCAAAGCTATTTACCTTCGTATGAGTTCGACTACGACGTCGAGAACGATTCGGCTGGCGGCGTAATTATTAAAGGTGAATTGTTGCAGAGCAACCTGCCCGACGAGGAGAACTGGTTCATGCCGCTGCCGTTGGTCATCCACTATTCCGGAGGCAAGCTAGGATATGGCACTGTCGCAGTTCAGGGAAAACGCACCCCCATCAACATCAGGTTGCAGCAGAGACCGGAAAAAATCGAATTGGATCCCGATCTGTGGGTACTCTCGGATAAGACTTCCACTCACAAACAGTAGTCGGCCGCGGCCAGGAACTCAATACAGCCTTGCCGTGCCCAAAAATTCCGGCGCCTTCCTGACCTTCGTCATCTGCTCGAAAGCGTAGGCAATTTTCAACAGCGTCGCTTCGCTCCACGCCCGCCCGAAAAACGATACGCCCACCGGCATCCCAAAGATGAATCCCGCTGGCACCGTGATATCCGGATACCCCGCTACAGCCGCTGCATTCGAGCTTCCGCCGCCAGAGCCGTCTCCGTTTATAAGGTCTGTCAACCACGCCGCCCCTGCGGTCGGAGCCATGATGGCATCGAGATGATGCTGGTCCATCACGGCGTCGATTCCTTCGTTGCGCGACAGCTTGACGTCCGCCGCCAACGCATCGGTATATTCTTTCTCGGTCAGCGGCCCCTTGGCTTCGGCTTTAATGAAAATGTCCTGGCCAAAGTAGGGCATTTCTTTGTCACGATTCTTGTCATTGAAGTCGATAATTTCCTTCAGCGATTTCGGTGCACCCGGCCGTCCCGCAAGAAACGCATTCAAGTCTGCCTTCAATTCGTACTGCAGCACCAGGAATTCGGAATCATTAAACTTTCCATGCGTTGGCAGGTCCGCCGGATCAATCACCTCTGCCCCGGCCTGCTTGATCTGATCGACCACGCGGTTCATCAACGCATCGACCGCATCGTTAAATCCGAAATACTTCCGCGCCACACCAATCCGCGCTCCCTTTAGTCCATTTGGATCCAGAAACTTCGTATAGTCCCCCGCTGCTTTGCCCGCGCTCGCCGCGGTTGCCTCGTCTCGCGGATCCACTCCCGCGAGTGCACCTAACAAAATCGCCGCATCGCGGACCGTGCGGCACATCGGCCCGGCCGTATCCTGTGTGTGCGAGATGGGAATAATCCCCGCCCGGCTCACCAGTCCTACCGTTGGTTTGATTCCCACCAACCCGTTCGCCGACGAAGGACAGACCACGGACCCATCAGTCTCCGTGCCCACCGCCATCACACACAAATTTGCTGCCGTCGCCGCTCCCGACCCCGAACTCGATCCGCAAGGATTCCGATCGAGCGCATACGGATTCTTCGTCTGTCCTCCACGCCCGCTCCAGCCGCTGCTCGAGTGTGAAGAGCGAATGTTCGCCCACTCGCTCAGATTCGTCTTGCCCAGGATCACCGCCCCCGCTTCACGCAGCTTCTGCGCCACAAAGGAGTCCCTTGCCGGTTTCGTTCCCAGCAGGGCCAGCGATCCCGCGGTGGTTTCCATCTTGTCAGCCGTATCGATGTTGTCCTTGATCAGCAGCGGGATCCCATGCAGCGGTCCGCGCACATGTCCCGCGGCCCGCTCTTTGTCGAGCCCATCCGCAATCGCCAGCGCATCGGGATTCACCTCCAGCACACTTGCCAGCTTAGGCCCTCGCCGGTCGATCGCCTCAATCCTCGCTAGGTATTTCTCGGCAATTGCATGCGCGGTGTATTTCCCCGAAGCCATTCCGGCTTGCAGATCCGTCGCCGTCATTTCGTCAAGCTCGAATGCTCCAACCGGTTCCTGCGCAGATGCCAGCGCTAGTGCTGGCGCCGCTGCCACCGCGATTCCCGACACCAGGCTTGCCTGCAAAAACTGCCTTCTTTTGACCGACGTACGATGATTGCCCAATTCCACTCTCCCGGCTGCAAATGTCAGTTGCAAAACGAGACCGAATTATAGGCGATTGGTCAATCGGCGTTTGTCACACGGACGCGAAGGCAGAGCGTCCCGGGCCCGGAACCCGCCGGTCTGCGATCTGCGGCGCTTGCCGGAGCGAACTCATTCCTGTTGAAATAAATTTTATAATATGCCTTGACACGTATATACCTGATGGAGTATATACAAGACATGGAATCGGCCTTCGAGATCATCGCGGAACCGAATCGCCGCGCGATACTTAGCTTGCTCACCGCGTCAGAACAGTCTGTCGGCGACATTGAGCGTCAGCTTCGCATGTCGCAGCCTGCGGTTTCGAAGCACCTGCGGGTTCTGCGTGAGGCCGGATTCGTGGAGTCCACAGTGGACGCACAACGCCGCCTCTACCGGCTCCGGCCGGAGCGATTTCAGGAAGTGGATGATTGGCTGGCTCAGTTTCGCCGCTTCTGGTCGGCTCACCTGGATGCTCTCGAACGCCACCTCGATCGCATGGACCGGTCAACGGCATCGAAACCAACCTCATCGAAAAGCAAAACCGGGAAAACAACGCGGCCAAACCGCAAACGCGACAAAGGAGAAATCAAATGAAAATCAAAGTGACCAGCATTTATGTTAATGACCAGGCCAAGGCCTTGAGTTTCTATACCGACGTACTGGGGTTTGCCAAGAAAGCCGATTTCAGCAACGGCCCATACCGTTGGCTGACGGTCGCCTCATCCGACGAGCCGGAGGGCACAGAGTTGCAGCTCGCTCCGAACAACAACCCGGCAGCCAAGGCGTATCAGCAAGCGATTTTTCAACAGAAGCAGCCGGCGATCATGTTCTTCACCGAGGATGTCAAGGGTGACTACGAGCGCATCAAATCGCGCGGCGCCGAATTCACCATGCCGCCCACCGACGTGCCCGGCTCGACCATCGCGATGCTCGACGACACTTGCGGCAACCTCATTCAACTCACCCAGCTTGCACGCTGGTCACACTAGGAGCCAAGATGAACGACCTCGCGCATTACGAACCCGGTCCGGCCACCGCGGCGCAAGTTCGGAAGGATGGAGAGAAGTGGACCCTCATTCTTGTTCGCGAACTGCGCCATTCGCCGGAAAAGGTCTGGCAGGCGCTGACCGACCCCGCACAGGTGCGCGAGTGGGCTCCGTTTGTCGTGGATGGAAAGTTGGACACAGTGGGAGCTACAGTCAAGCTGAGTTGGGTAGGGAATCCCAAACCAATTGACACAAAAATTACTCGCGCCGACGCTCCCACCCTGCTGGAGTACGGCGACATCCGATGGGAACTCGAGCCGCTCGCCGGCGGCACGCGACTGACGCTGTGGCACAGCATCGATCGCCGCTTTATCTCGTGGGGCGCGGCGGGTTGGCACATCAGCTTTGACGTTCTCAATCGATTCCTCACCGGCAATCCGATCGGGCGCATCGCTGGAGCCGACGCCATGAAGGCCGCCGGCTGGCAGCGCCTGGTCGGTGAGTATGCCAGGCAATTCGGAACTGAACCACCTAAGTGGTAGGCGTTACGTGGCTGTTGGGCGAAGCGGGGAAGCGATACTAATCTGCAACTAACGGGAAAATATCATGAGCCAGGGCCTCATACGCACAATCTTTCGTTGCATTCACATTGTCTTTGCCATTCCCATCCTCGGTTACATCTACAGTCCGTTCGACAAGCTTCCTGACTACGCTTTCAGAACTCGGTTTATCTTCGTTCCCGTCATGGTGCTTTCCGGATTGTGGATGTGGAAAGGCCACTTGGTTCGACGACTGATTTGGAGACGCGCGGACCGCCAGGGCGCCTGAGGACCTCGTCCGAACCGGGCGGTATCTGGGATAAGATCGTTTTCTTTGGAGCTGGCAACCATGAACAAACTGAACCCCAAGATCGACGGGCTCTTAAAAAAAGCCGGGAAGTGGCAGGAGGAATTCGAGACATTACGAGAGATCGTTCTCGACTTGCCGCTGACTGAAGAAGTCAAGTGGGGCCAGGCCTGTTACACCTGGGATGGGAAAAACGTGGTTTTAATCCATGGATTCAAAGAATACTGTGCGCTGTTGTTTTTCAAGGGCGCGCTTCTAAAGGATCCCCAGGGCATCCTCATCCAGCAAACCGAGAACGTGCAGGCAGGGCGACAAATCCGGTTCACCAATGTCAGAGACATCGTTGCCATGAAACCGGTCTTGAAGTCCTACGTCCAGGAAGCGATCGCTGCAGAAAAAGCCGGCCTGAAGGTGAAGCTCAAGAAGACTTCCGATTTCAAAATTCCGGAGGAATTTCAAAACAAGTTGGATGAAATCCCTGCACTGAAGAAGGCCTTCGCTGCTCTAACGCCGGGGAGGCAAAGAGGCTACCTTTTTTATTTTTCTCAAGCCAAACAATCCAAAACCCGCGAGGCGCGAGTGGAGAAATACATTCCACTGATACTCAAGGGGAAGGGATTGGATGACTAGTCGAGGCGACCGCAGCCGACAACGACATCTCGGCGACATCGCGGTACTGGCGAGAGGACGACGCGTTCGATACCGCGTTGGTGCCCGCGACATGAACGATGAAGAAAAATGGCGTCGTGTTACAACCTGATCCCGCGGGCGGTGCACAATGCTAAAGCTCGTGCTGCTCTTCTTGTCCCTGGCGGTTTCGCTCGTCATTGCGGAGGGTATTGTGCGATTGTTTGGGCTGGCTCCGGCGATGACGTCGACTCCGTGGTCATCGAACGTGCGGGTCGTCGAAGACCCAGAGTATCGCTACTACGTGCACACCAATTCACTCGGGCTGCGAGATTCCCGAGAGTTTCCGCGCGATAGCCCTTCCACAAGAGTGCTATTCATAGGAGATTCCTTCACATTCGGCAATGGTGTATCCAACGAGGACACCATTTCTTTTAAAACCGAATCCATTCTCAACCAGGAGACAAGCCGGTCATGGACGGTAATCAACGCGGGAGTGCCGGGTACCGGAACGCGAGCAGAAGAACGGCAGCTACAGCGGGTGCTGGCGCGGATCAATGTAAATGCGTTCGTGCTCTTCTACTTTGTTGATAACGATCCCTACGAGACCCAGCAGGAGTACGAGAGCGAGAGCCATCCTGGCCATGGTCCAGGGAGTGACTCGGCATCGGTGCGGATGAGAGCAGCGCTAGGGCGATATTCCGCGTTGTACCGGTTCTTGCGGCTGCGACTCGCAACGGAAGGCACACTGCGCGCATTTCCATACACGATCTTCGATCAATGCGATCCGGCGAAAGTGAAAACATTTGAGCGTATGGACGCGCTGATGCGCGCCAGCGTCGATGGAATGAAGCAGATCGCGCGAGAAAAGAAGCTCACATTTCTTGCCGTGCTAATTCCTCGCCGGGAGCAGGTTTCTACTGCAGCGTTCGACAAGTTCAAGCAGAGTTATCGTGTGAGTCGGTATCCGTACGATCGATTGTTACCGCAAAAGAGAATCTTGGAAGATGTATTTGGTCCCGAAGGGATCTCGACTTTCGATCTGATGAGCGTCTTCGAGGACACAAATCCCGACAAGTACTACTACCGCTTCGACGGCCACTTCAACCCGGAAGGAACAACCCTGGTCGCGCAGCAACTTGCGAAGCTACTGCAGAACGCGATGCCGTCGGGAAAAGAAGAGCGAAGACACTGAACGGGTTCCTGCCAATAAAGTGCTGCTCAAGCTCACAACTCCCCGCCCCCCTTGGCAGTGAACCCCACGCATTGCAATTGCTCGTAAAATCGAGGGCGGTGCCAACATGCCCGCCGTCGTACCTGCCAAGATCTCGCGTCGAAGAATTCTTTTGCGATCGCTGCGGTGGGTTCTGGCCGGCGTGGTGGTCCTTTGGTCGTTTGCCGCGGTGATGCTTCTCGCCGCCCGCTGGATTGATCCGCCTACCACCGCGGTGCAGATGCAGCGTCACCTGCAAGCCTGGATTCACCAAACCCCTTACCACAAACGCTACAAATTCCTCCCGCTCAGCCAGATTGCGCTCGATCTCCAGCACGCCGTCGTCGCTGCCGAGGACACGCGCTTCTTTCAGCACCATGGATTCGATTGGCGTGAAGTTGAAATCGCGGCCCGGGAGGATCTCGAAGGCGAGCGCACTCGCGGCGCTTCGACCATCACGCAGCAATTGGTCAAGAACCTGTTCTTTGGAACGGGCCGTTCCTTCTTGCGCAAAGGGGCAGAGGTAACTCTGGTGCCGGTAGCCGAGCTCGTCCTCGGCAAAAAGCGCATTCTCGAAATCTATCTCAACGTAGTTGAATGGGGCCCCGGGATCTACGGTGCCGAATCGGCGTGCCGCTATTACGACAACACCCCAGCCCGCATTATCGGCCCGGAGCAGTCCGCGCGGCTCGCCGCAATCTTGCCCGCTCCTCTGAAGCGACGGCCCGAGCGCATGAATAAATACAGCGTCATTATCCTTGGGCGCATGCGCCGCATGGGTTGGTAATCGCCCGTTGCAATCAATAAGAGTTTCACACCCTGCTATAGCGCGCGCCCGTCCCATTGGGTTATTCTGCCTCCCCATGAAACCCTTACTGCTGGCTGGACTCTTGGGCATTGTTTTCGCCATCGTCCAATCTGCCGCGAAAAAGGACGCTCCTATGCCACACCATGCCAACGGTTCGTTCGAAGTCAAGGTCGCTCCGCTCGAGCCCTACGTTAAGAACGACAAAGCCGTCGCGCGCTATTCGCTCGACAAGCAGTTCCACGGCGAGCTCGAAGGTACCAGCCAGGGCGAGATGCTGGCTTTCGGAACCGGCGCTTCCGGATCGTCGGGCGGCTATGTGGCGATTGAGAAATTCACTGGCAAGCTTGAGGGCCACAGCGGCAGCTTTGTCCTTCAGCACAGCGCAACCATGACGAAGGGCAAGCCGGATATGAACATCTTCATCGTTCCCGACTCTGGCACCGGCGAACTCGCCGGTATCACTGGCAAGATGCAGATTGCCAACGACGCCGGTAAACACAGCTACGAGTTCGAATACTCGCTGCCGTCGCGCTAGCCAAGGGCTAGCCTGATTCTTAGGGGAATCAGCGTGATTTGGGCGACGCGACGCGAGCCAAAAGGTTAAATACGACCGGCCAAATCAAATACAGCAGGATCACAAAGTAAATCACTTCGTTGCCTTCGGAGAAGGCCCACATTCCGCCTGAGGCATCCCGGATATCCATGATCTGCGCAACCGAAATTCCCGTTCTCGCCGACTCGTATTGGATCGTCAGGTAGCGCTTGAATTCCATCAACTCAGACGCAAGCAGCCATATGATGACGAATACCAACGCCTGATACCCGAAAGATACAAAGCGGTTCAGGCCGCGCACGAAGCATTCATATCGATCCGGTTGTCCCGGTGCTCGGTCGCTCAGCATCGTCAAAGCCGCGAAGCCGAATGGTCCGAGTGCCGCCAGCAACAGCCACCACCCGGATCGTTTCTTGGACCGAATCACCAGAAAGCACACCACCAGCCACAAGACACCGACTACCACCATCGATCCCCAGAACGACATGTGCCTGATGAGGTCGAGCCGATGATAGTTCTGGACATAATTCGGATGACCAGCCGCGCTTTCGGGGTTAATCGCGCTGAAAACGTATCCTCCCAGCCTCAAGACCACCGGCATCAGCAATAACAGGACCAGCGCAACCGTGGTTTGCCTCTTCATCGTGCCTATCGTGACACGGCTGCCCGAACCGGACCAAGGCGAACTCGCCAAAGAAGAATCAATGGTCACCGTATACCGGCGCGGGTAAGTGGTGCGAAGCCGATAGTGATGACGACGCCGGCAAGCAAACCATCGTCGCGCTTATTTGCAATCGACCTTGTTGTCTTGCGCGGCCACGATTTGCCACTTCTCATCTCGCTTCATCCAAGTGTCCGTCCATGCCTGGCATACTTTTTCGTTTGGATGACCTTTATCTTTACCGATGGCGTGCTCGCTGCCATAGACAATGGCCAGGTTCTCCCCGAAGAACCGCACCTTGGCATCGTCGAGCGCACAATCTTTCGCGGACCGCGGCCCTTTTTCATCGCGCAGCTCATCGGCTTTCGTGTAGCGCTTGCCGCGGGTGCTCGTGCCCTGAAAGTCGTCGGCTAATAACTCCGACACAACTCCGTTATTAGCGCACACGCCTTCGGCCCACTTGCTCTCCATACCGATCATGAACTTCGCGGATGGGTCGTCGGGTGTGGCCCAATGGCTTTGTTGCGCATGGGCGGAACTGATAAGCATGGTGCAGATGAATATCAGAATTCGAGAATGCATCATTCCCCCTCTTGCCGAATACAAACGGGGAACAATGTAAACCCTTTGGCTCAAAGCCTCAAACGACCTGCTGTCTCGATCGGTATCCGTCCCCATAGGCCAAACCAGCCGCCTGGCTTGGTGTAAGCTATCAGGGCTTAAGAAGGGGATTCCGATGGTCACACTAAATTCCAGCTTTACGCGAAAGCGCCTCGCTTTATCTTTTGTCACCGCACTCATGGTTTGCATTTTGCAGCCGCTACTTGCTGCCCAGACAGGCGACAGATCACTGACTGGGATTTCGGAAAAAGTCATCCGTCAGGCGACACCCTCTCGTGGAGTTTGCCAGAGCCGGATCAACGACACTCCGGAAAAGCTGGCTGAGTGTCTTCAATCCACGCAGCTCTGGCCAATCCTTTCCCAGTTCCAGCAGATCGCAAACCAGAATCCCGGACCGGACGGCCATCCCACCCGCGATACCGGCACTGCTGGTTATAAAGCCTCCGTGCAATATGTGGCTGGGCAGATGCAGAATGCTGGCTACAACGTAAGCGTTCAGTCTTATCCGTACGTGGCAACCGAAGTTGTGGGCGTGCCTGAATTCAGCACCTCAGACGAGAATTATGTTCTGAAGCGCGACTGGTCCGTCGCCCGGCTCTCCGGCGGTGGCACCGTTAACGCCTCCCTACAACCTGCCGCCGGTTCCGGCCATGGGTGTCTCCAGAGTGATTTCGTCGGATTTCGGCGAGGCAACGTCGCTCTGATGCAACGAGGAACCTGCAACTTTGATGCCCAGGTTGCCAATTCCCAGGCGGCCGGCGCCTCCGCGGTCGTGATCTATAACACCTCTGACGGAGCTCAGGATCGACTCGGCGCATTTACGGATCTGGGTGGTCCCTCAACCGTTTTCCAGGCGCGGCTCACGCGTCAGGCAAACATCCCGGTGATCGGCGTCGCCTCTTACAGCGTAGGTTCGGAATTGCTGCGACGCTATGCATCGGGCGACGCGCCCCAGGTGCACATCGATATTCGCACCCAAGCCAAATCCGGCACGGATTACAACCTGATTGCCGAGTCCCCTTTTGGAGATCCCAACCACACCGTCGTCATTGAGGGACACCTTGACTCAATCTACGGCGCTGGCATGTTGGACAACGCCTCGGGATCGACAACGATTCTCGGCATTGCCCTCAACATGGCGAAGACCTCCACCCGGAATCGGCTGCGCTACATCTGGTTTGGTGGCGAAGAGCTCGGACTGCTCGGATCCACCTATTACACGCAGCACTTGAGTTCCGCCGACCGCAAAATCATCGCCTTCGACCTTGACGCGGATGTCACCGCGACTCCGAACTTCGATATTTGGATTGCCGATCCGGCGACCGCATGCAACGCCTTTCAATTTCCCTCGAATGTGCTCCCCCAATCCAAGCCCGCAACTCAAGCCTGGACCAACTACTTCGCTTCGATCGGAGTTGTCTCTCAGTCCGCTCCCTTCGGCAACTGCGGAACCGACTCCAATTCTTTCGCCTTGATTGGCATCCCCGATACCGGCATCCTTACCATGCAGGATTGCTGCAAGTCGCAATCCGAAGTCAATATTTGGGGCGGTTTCCTCGGCAACTACGAGGGTCAAGTGCCGGGCAGCGATGGCGGCTGCTGCGATCAGCCGCAGCGTTGGTGCGACAATCTCGACAACAACGACCCCTTCGTTCTCGGTCTGGCGTCTCAGGCAACCGGCTACATGACCATGAAACTGGCCAACTATCCCTTTCAGGCAACGCACCCCTGAGGGTGAGCGAAGGCACTTCACGGCGGAATAGCGGCCAACGACTCTAGGATAGACGCTCGTTTAGTTGAACTGTGACCGAGTCGCCTGCGTCTTTATGGATGGTTCGCCGGATCTCTGCCTTCACGGGTAGTTTGTGAGTTCCATCGCCCAGCGCCATGAAGGAGCTTTGGAACGGATGGCCGTCGATCGTCCCCTTGACCTTCACTAGCCCGCGGGTTTCGAAAAATTTCACCGAGTCTCGCCAGATCACGTAAGTCCATCCGCCCGGGTTGGGGCTCTTGCGCAACTTGGCTGTGAAGCGTACTGCGATTTTCATGTAACGCGAACTCCGACTAAGAAGGCGCTAGCACGATCATACAAGTCAGCCGGACGCCGCTCCAATTCGGTTTGCTCGAGTCAGGATTTGATCCCCTATAATCGTCGGTCATGCTTCTCACCTTCGACCACGGCCCGATACGCGAGCTGCGTTTCAATCGGCCTCCCGTTCATGCTCTGACTCGCGAGTTTCTTTCCGCGCTGCGCGAAGCCGTCGAAGCCGCGTCTTCCGCCGGTTTCCGCGCCATCGTTCTATCCGGCACACCAGGCCGTTTTTCCGCGGGGCTCGACGTCCCCTTACTACTCACACTCGATCGGCCCGCAATCGCAGAGTTGTGGCGCGAGCTTTACGGCGTATTTCGCGCACTGGCGTGTTCCTCGATTCCAGTCGTTGCCGCCATCACCGGACACGCCACCGCCGGCGGCATCGTACTCCCCATCTTTTGTGACTGGCGTGTGGCCGCGCAAGGCGATTTCAAGATCGGAGTAAACGAAGTGCAGGTCGGCATCCCGCTGCCGCCCGTGATCATCGCCGCAATGCGCCGCCTGATTGGACCGCGCGAGACCGAGCGCCTCGCGGTGAGCGGAGCGCTCATTTCCCCGGAGGAGGCCGCGCGCGTCGGGCTCGTGGATGAACTCGCGCAGCCCGATCAGGTGATCGATCGCGCGCTGCAATGGTGCCAGGGTCGTCTTGCTCTGCCGGCAAATGCTATGGCTCTCACGCGTCAGGTATCTCGAGCCGACCTCGTCGCGCTATTCGACTCTCTCGACGACGAACTCACTCGGGTCACTGCTGCCTGGTGGACTCCCGAAAGCCAAAGCACGCTGCGCGCCGTCGTCGAAAGACTACAAAAGAAGAAGAGCAGTTAGATTCGGCCTCTTCTCGAGGCAAGGCCGCCGCCTACTCGCTCCATTCCTCCTTTTTCAACCCTCGGCCACTCCATGCAGCGGACACGTCATGGCACAGAGGTGCGCTAGACTTTAACCTTCGACCGGAGTAAAACGAATTCGACCATGAGGGGGTCGCACGGGCACCAGCCTGCCGCGGCCCTTTCCTCTTTTAGGGACATTCCACGGTGCCTGTTTGAAAGCAGATCCAAACTCTGAAAACTGGTGGGACCGGTCTTGTAAGCGCCTGATCACTGTACCGGCCGGGTATCATCGTATATCATCTGTTGCACATTATGTCTGGCTTTGCCGCCGGAAGTCAGTTTCCTCCTGGTTTTCCGCATCGCAAGCCGCGTTAGGGAGATGCGCCATGTCTATTCGTCGTTGGGTTGTTTGTCTTTTTGTCTTCTCTTTTCCGGCACTATGGACCCACCCACTCGCCGCCGGTTGGAGCACTGAGGGATTTCAGGCCGTATCCGCTGAAGAACTCAAGATGACCAGCGAGCCGCACGCTCCGGGTGCCCCTGCCATCATTCTTTATCGCCAGCTCGACCGCGACGACAACGGCAAGACGTCCCACGAGTTTAACTATTTCCGCATAAAGATCTTGACCGAAGAAGGTCGCAAATACGCCGATGTGGAGATTCCCTTTTCCAAGGACCGACAGGACGTCGTGAATGTCCACGCTCGCACCATCCGGCCCGATGGATCCATCGCCGAGTTTGACGGGAAGGTCTTCGAAAAAAACCTGGTCAAAGGGAGAAATCTTCGCGTTCTGGCCAAGACGTTTACACTCCCGGACATCCAGGTGGGCAGCATTATCGAGTATTTCTACACCGTCGATCTGTCCGAGCGCTTCATCTATGACTCCCAATGGATTCTAAGCCAGGATCTCTTCACTAGGTATGCCACCTTCGAACTGAGGCCATACCAGAGCAAATATCAGTTGTTCAATCTCCGCTGGAGCTGGAATTACTTACCCGCTGAAGCGACCCCTCCCCGATCGGACCTTGACCATGTCATCCGCATGGAGGCGCGTAACATCCCCGCTTTTCAGAAGGAGGATTACATGCCTCCGGAAACCGAATTGCAATCACGGGTGGATTTCATCTACGCCGAGGGGAGTTTTGAGTCGGATGTGGACAAGTTCTGGAGAGAAGTCGGGAAGAAGCGCAACGCCCAGCTGGAAGCTTTCATTGGGAAGACCGGAGCGATGCAAGCTGCTGTGGCACAAATTGTCGGTCCCAACGATCCGCCGGAAATGAAACTCCGCAAAATCTACGACCGAGTCCTGCAGATTCGAAACACCTCTTATGAAGTCAGCAAAACTGAGCAAGAGCAAAAACGCGGGAACGAAAAGGAAATCCAGAACGTCGAAGATCTGTGGAAGCGAGGCTACGGAAACGGCGTTCAGTTAACCTGGCTCTTTGTGGCGCTGGCTCGGGCTGCGGGGTTCGAATCCTACGGATGCTGGGTGTCCAGTCGAAATCTTTACTTCTTCAATCCGAAACAGGAGCAGAGCCAGCGGCTCAATGCCAATGTTGCGCTGGTCAAACTGAATGGCAAGGAAATGTATTTTGATCCCGGTGCCGCCTTTACTCCTTTTGGTTTGCTCACCTGGTCCGAAACCGATGTGACCGGGCGGAAGCTGGACAAAGATGGTGGGTCGTGGATCAGGACTCCACTGCCCGACAGTTCGCTGTCGACCATCGAGCGCTCCGCGAACCTGCACCTCTCGGATACAGGGGATGTTGAAGGAAAAGTGACAATCACCTTCAAAGGGCTCGAAGCAATGTATCGCCGGCTCGAGGAGCGAAATGCCGACGACGTGGCGCGGAAGAAATCTCTTGAAGATGAAGTAAAAGACGAAATACCAGTTGCCAGCGAAGAAGAACTCACCAACCATCCCGATTGGGCCAGCGCCGAAACACCCTTGGTGGCCGAATTTCAGGTGAAAATACCCGGCTGGGCCTCGGGCGCCGGCAAGCGTTCAATCGTTCCCGCTGCGATCTTCACCGGCAATGAAAAAGGGATCTTTGAGCACACCAACCGCGCGCACCCCATCTATGTGAAGTATCCGTTTCAAAAGATTGATGACATTACGCTCGAGGTGCCAGCCGGATGGCAGATCAACAGTCTACCTCCGGCGCAAAGCCAGAACGGCAACATCGTGCACTACGATCTGAAAGTGGAGAACACAAAAGGAAGCTTGCACCTCACTCGCAAACTCGATGTCAATTTCATGTTGCTTGAACAGCAGTACTATCCCGCGCTTCGAAATTTCTTTCAGGCGGTGAGGTCAGGAGATGAAGAACAGATTGTTCTGCAACCGGCAGCTACTGCGGCCAGCAACTAGTCAAAGCGCCATGCGAAGCAGGCTGTTCCTGTTGCTCTGCATGCTCGTGTACGCTTCCGCGTTCGCGAGTTCCGATGCTCCCTCATGGGCGCATGCGTTGAGCAACGTTTCTTTGCCCTCCTTCGATGAGAAAACCGAAGCCGTACTGCTCTATTCGGACACCAGCCTGACGGTGGTCTCCGCAGATAAGGTCAAGCGGCACGTTCGCGAGGCCTACAAGATTCTGCGGCCGGAGGGCCGCCATTACGGCACCGTTTTCGTTTACGCCGACTCGCACCGCAAGGTAACCAGCATGCACGGCTGGTGCCTTCCCACCAATGGCAAAGACTATGAGGTGAAGGACAAAGATGCGATGGAGGTATCACCTCCCAGTGTCGAGGGCGGAGAACTGATGACCGACCTCAAAGTCCGCGTCCTCACCATTCCTGCGCCTGACCCCGGCAACATCATTGCTTACGAGTACGACGTCGAAGAGCAACCATTGGTGTTTCAGGATGTTTGGTACTTTCAGGAATTCGACCCGGTTCGTGAAACCCACTACTCCTTGCAGCTTCCCTCCGGCTGGGAATATCGCGCTTCCTGGCTGAACTTTCCTGATGCAAAACCAGTCGAGACCGGTGGCAATCAATTTCAATGGACCGTTACAGATGTGAAAGGCATCCGTCATGAAGCCCATATGCCGCCATTTCGCGGCGTTGCCGGCCAGATGATCGTCTCCTTTTTCCCGCCCGGGGGAACGGGCGGGAGCAACAGCTTTTCCAATTGGGAGGGCATGGGCGCTTGGTATACGAACCTGCTTTCCGGTCGACTCGACGCGTCGAGTCGACCGGAAAG
>Ga0209168_10001666_pt1 | contig 17031 bp, 15 predicted proteins | sample Coa_R1_FD_187156 | JGI IMG/M metagenome (GOLD analysis project Ga0209168, IMG submission 187156) | Surface soil microbial communities from Centralia Pennsylvania, which are recovering from an underground coalmine fire - Coalmine... | ecosystem: Environmental > Terrestrial > Soil > Unclassified ... | reverse complement strand
AGCCAGGAAGGGGCGCTACCGAGCACACCGGCGGCAGCCTGGTGAACGCCGGACAGCAGCCGATGAACTGGTTCCATACCCGCAGGGACCGCGCGGCCAGCACTCTGGCCGGCTCGGGCCGCGACGGCCAGACCGACACCGGACTGCCCGCGCGGGTCCCGAACGCCAACCCCCTGCACAGCCCGGGGAATGGCGGGCAGCCCGCGGACGCGCAGGAACCGCCGAGCTTAACCCGGACACGGTCCGTGCCCGGATGAGCAACCTGCAGCGGGGCCCTGCACCGGGCGGAAGACGGGCGGCAGACGGAAGAAGGGACCACGATGCGTGACATGTAGCGGCTTGTTCATCCCCCCATGGCGGCACGCCCCGTGGCACGAGGGGGTCGTGCCCGGTGTGTTCGCCGACGCGGAACGGTCCGGCGCGCTCGCCGAGGCCGACGCGGCGCTGCGGCCCTGGACTCCCAGGTCCGGCAGGCGCGCGACTGATAAACGGCGCGGATAGGGTTTACAGACTCACTCGCCCGGCGGCCCGACTCCCGGCGCGGCTGCCAGGCGGGTAAGCGAAAAGCGAGGTACGTTCTTGTCTTCTCTTGCGAAAACAGCAGGCCTCAGGAAGAGGGCAGGCCTGACCGCGGCGGGCCTTAGTGCCGCGCTGCTGATCGCGGCCTGCAGCCCGGGCAGCAGCCCCATCTCGGCGCCGACTGCTGCGAGCCCCGCACCCTCAAGCTCAAGCTCAAGCGCCAGCGCGCCGTCCCTGACTGTCAGTGACATCGGCCCCACGTTCAGCGCCCTGAAGGCGCTCGCCCCGCTCGCTCCGGAAGGCAAAGGCAACGTGGCGGTCATCCTGCCGGACACCACGTCGTCCACCCGGTGGCTTGCATTCGACGCGCCTTACCTGAAGGCCGCGTTCGCGGCCGCCGGGCTGCCGTCGGCGAACCTCACCGTGCAGAACGCCCTCGGCAGCGACGCCACGCAGGTGAGCATGGCGCAGTCGGCCATCACCAAGGGCGCGACCGTGCTGATCATCTGCCCGCTCGACTCGGGCACCGGCGCGCACATCGAGCAGCTCGCCAAGGCGGCGGGGGTCACGGTCATCGACTACGACCGGCTGACACTCGGCGGGACCCGCGGATACTACGTCAGCTTCGACAACGTCAAGGTCGGCACGGTCATGGGCCACGGGCTGGTCTCCTGTATGTCCGACTGGGACGTGAAGGACCCGAACGTCATCGTGATGAAGGGCGCGCCGACCGACAACAACGCGACGCTGTTCGCCCAGGGCTACGACAGCGTCCTCGCGCCGTTCTTCGCCTCGGGCACGTACATGTTCGTCAGCGACCCGCCTGGCTCCTGGGACCCCACCCTGTCACTGAGTGAATTCCAGGAGCAGTCCACCGCCCACAAGAGCATCAACGCGGCGCTGACGCCGAACGACGTGACCGCCGCGGCGATCATCGGCTACCTGAAGACGCACGGCGTCAAGCCGAGGACCTTCCCGACCACCGGGCAGGACGCCTCGCTGGCCGGCCTCCAGAACATCCTGGCCGGCTACCAGTGCGGCACGGTGTACAAGCCGATCTACCTTGAGGCCGGAGCCACCGCCGCGCTCGCGATGTACCTGCGTGCCGGCCGGACTCCGCCGCGGTCGCTCGTCAACGGCTCGGTCACAGACGTGGTGGCCCAGGTCCCCGTCCCGTCCATCCTCGCCAACCCGGAGTGGGTCACCATGGCGAACATGAACGACACCGTGATCAAGGACAAGTTCGTCACCGCATCAGAGCTCTGCGCTGGCCAGTACGCGTCCGCGTGCAAGGCTGCCGCGATCTCCGGGTAACTCATTCCGGGACTGGTCACCGCGACACGGCGGCCAGCGCGGCGCGGATGACGTCCTCGCCCGCCGGGTGCCCTGTACCGCTTCAAAGGGGCGGCGGTCGCGCGGGGTTCTTGGGCCGGGCAAGGTGTCAGGCCCCGGCGTCGGCCCATCGGTGTTCCCACAGGGCGACGTGCGCGAATACGGCCAGGACCGGATCGGCGCCATCGACTTCGTCGAGGGCGCGGTCAAGCTCGGCGAGGCGGCCTTAGCACGCCGCTGCCGTGTCCTAGCTCCGGAGTGACAGTGTGGCCCGTTCTGATGAATGCTGGACTTTAACGGCCTGCCCGGCGGTCACGACGATGATCACGGCATGCCGCCTTGAGGGAGGATCAGGTGACGCAGTCCGACGAGGACCGGGTGCGGCAGGCCAACGCGGCCTTCGCGAGCGGAGACCTCGGCGCGCTGCAGAGCCGGTTCCTTGCCGAGGACGTCGTGTGGCACGTTCCCGGCCGCGGCCCGCTGGCAGGCGACTACCAGGGTATCGCTGAGGTGCTCGCGTTGTTCGGCAAGATCTCCGAGCTTTCCGGGGGAACCGCACGCTTCACGCTGCACGACGTTCTCGCTAACGGCAATCACCTGATCTCGCTCGCCACGATCACTGCCGAACGGGCGGGCAAGCAATACCAGGACAAACTTGTCCATGTCATGCAGGTCCGCGACGGCAAGGCGACCGAGGTCTGGACGTATGCGGCTGACCCGTTCGCGGCCGCGGAGTTCTGGTCATAGCACCGCCGCACATCCTGAAAATTAGGAAACTTTCCTAATATACTGCACCTGACCATCTAGCACCCGTCTTGGCAGGAGCCCGCCGGCCCGGTCAGCCTGGCGAGCGGTCAGGAGATGCTATGCAACCTCGGTTCCGGCTGGCCATGGTGGCGACGGCGGCCCTCGCATTGCTGGCCAGCACGCCAGCGGCGGTGTCGGCGGCACCCGCGCACCACCCGCAGTGGCTGCGGCCCCTGCCGCACCGCCTGTACGCCCCGTACTACGAGTCCTACCTCGCTCCGCACACCCCCGGCATCACCGCGACCGCCGAGGCGTCTGGCGCGAGGTTCATGACGCTCGCGTTCGTTCAGTCCACGGGAACCAGGTCCTGCGCCGTGGACTGGAACGGCGCGGCCAGCCAGCCGCTGACCTATTACAACGCCGACATCGCGACCCTGCGCAAGATCGGCGGGAACGTCATCCCGTCCTTCGGCGGAAGCAGCGCTGACACCTTCGGGTCGCACGATCACGGAACCGAGATCGCCGACTCGTGCACCAGCGTGCAGCAGATCGCGGCCGTCTACGAGCAGGTGGTGCGGACACTGCGGGTGACCCGGCTGGACATGGACGTCGAGTCCGACGCGGAAACCTACGCGGCCGGCATCAACCGGCGCGACGAGGCGATCGCGCTCGCCCAACGCTGGGCGGCCCGGCACGGAATCCGGCTGCAGATCCAGTTCACGCTGCCGGTGGAACCGGACGGCCTGGGCCCGGCCGGGCTATCGGTGCTGCGAAACGCCATCGCCGCCGGCGTCCGGGTGTCTTCGGTCAACATCATGGTTTTCGACTACTACCTGCCGCACGAAGGCGTCATGAACATGAGCCAGACCGCCATCACGAGCGCGAATGCCGTGCATGCCGAACTGGCCGGGCTGTATCCGAAACTGAGCTCGCGGCAGATCTGGCACATGGAGGCCATGACGATGCTGCCGGGCATCTCTGACTTCGGCAAGGACGAGACCACGACAGTTCACGACGCCCAGGTGATGCTGGCGTTCGAGCAGAAGATGCAGATGAACCTCCTGTCCATCTGGGCGATCCAGCGGGACACCGAAGGACCCAGGAGCTGTCTCGGCCAGGCGGACAGCAACACCTGCTCAGGCATCAAGCAGGCGCCATGGGCCTTTGATCACGTACTGGCGCCCTTCACCCAGCGGTTCCGCCGGTGATACTGAGGCACGCCCCGTCTAGTGGCTGACCCGGGGGCCCGATGGTGTCATGGTCGTCATCGGGGTCAAGTACGGCGGCGAGGACCTGCCGTTCGATGACCTGCCGGACCGGGCGCCGGTGACGCGGCTGGAATTTGCGGAGACCCGGACCGTGCGGCACGTCGGCTGCACGCGCGGCGATTCAGCCGGGCTTTGCAGCGGAGGTGTACCGGAGAATCGACCCGTCTTCTGGATACCCGGGTGCGGCCGTCGTCACGGTGGTGCCCGCGGCCCAGATCGAGGTAGTTCCCGGTGCCCGGGCCAGCTGGAGAAGGTTCAGGTAGCCGAGGCGGTTCAGGTGCACGCCGGTCCACCGGCCGTTCGTGTAGTGCCATATCGAGGCCTGCCCGGGTAGCGAGCCCAGCAGCGGCGGGTACGGTTCCGCGACCGCCCACAGCCCGCCGTTACCGTCGGACACCGCGCTGGTCAGCGTTTCGGTGTAGCCGGCTGGCCGCCACTGGGTGGTGGCGAGAGCGGGGTCAGGCACGAACGTCCAGCGCTTTCCGTTCCAGTACGCCGCGCCCGGCTCATCGGACTTGTTGACGGTGACCTGGCCGGTGACCCAGGCCGCGTGCGCCGGCTCACCAGTAACGGCCGCCGCGTACAGGCCCTTCGGCGCCGGGATCTGCCGCAACGAACTGCCGTTCCAGTGCAGCAGGATGTTGTTGTCCGTGACTACTGCGCCGACCCCGGAGGTTCCCTGCCCGCCGCTGACATCGGCCCAGACGTCTGTGCGGCTGAGCGCGCTGATCCCGATGATGTTCGGCATGGTCTGCGGGAAGCGGAAAGTCCGCCAGGCATGCCCGTCGTAGTTGGCTAGGAACGCCACGGCCGGCAGGCCGAATTTCGACTGCCCGTCAGCGACGGTGGCGCCCACCCACACATCGTCACCGCCGGGCGCCGCCGCGGCGGTGATCGTCACCACCGGACTGGAGTCTCCCGCGACCCGCACGGCGGGAAGAGTGCCCGTGCTCCACGAGCGGCCGTTCCAATGCGCCCATTGGCCCGCGGTGTGCCACGGGAGCTTCCCGGCCGACGTGAACACCCACACCTCGGCGTCGGATGAGGCCGCGACCTGATACGGCTCGAACGGAACGCCCGCGAACGAGCGCGGCATCGCGACAGACTTCCACCGCTGCCCGTTCCAGTGCTCTAGAACCGGGAAGCTCTGATTCGAGCTGGTCATGGTGCCGCCAACCGCCCACACGTCATCGGCGGCCGGAGCCGAGACGCTCGACATGAACACGCGGGAGTTCTTCGCCGGGTGGATGGTGGCGGCGACCTGCCAGCCGCCCGCCTCGGTCGCCGTCCTCCCCTGAGCCGCCAACCGCGCTTGAGTTGCCGCGGATTCTGTTGCTGTTACGGCGACAGCAACGCCGAGCGCACACGCGCACACAAGTACCGATCGCCGCAATCCCGCCATAGCCGCCGCCTTCCCCGAGGTTCCCGACATACAAACGGACGCTCCGGCACGCTTGCTGGTTGTACTTCGCCGGCCGGCACCGCCCGTCTGTCCGCCGCGTGGTGCACGGGCTCACCGCTGCCCGGAGCTGCGGACCGGCGCTGGAAATGCTGCGTCATTGGGGGTCAGAAGGCGATCTCGCCGGCGAACGGTACCGCGGTCAGCGGGAACTTCACCGGCTTGAACGTGCCGTTGGTGAGCAGGCCGGCCGTCTGGTTAACGAGACCGTGGCCCCAGGCCGCTTGCGTGTAGACCGAGCCGAGCAGCGTGGACCCGGTGGGGCTGGCCCACAGGACGTCGGCGAGGCCGATCCCGTAGGCGCCCGGCAGCTGGTAGAGGAGCCGGGGTTTGCCGGTCGCGACCGAGTATGCGGCGAACTTCGGGGCGTACGCCGTGCTGCGCTTGACCGTATTTCCGGCGTCCGTGCCGCACAGGACAGTCTTTCCGTCGCCGGTTAGCTGCACGGTGTCGCAGTCGGTCCCGGCCCGGCCAGTGCCGTTCGGCAGGCGGAACAGGACCTTGCTGATGGCCAGGAGGTTACCGCTGGGACTGTCTGCGTCGACCGTCCGGATGGTCACGTTGGTGAACCCGTACGTGAGCGGCGGGCCGCTGCCCGAGTTGTTGGTGCCATACGTGACCGCCAGGGTGTGCCCGCCGTTCAGCCAGGTAAGCGCGGTGTTGGAGTACCGGCCCCAGTACCAGCCGAACCCTGCAGGGAAGCCTTTGGTGTCCGCGGTCCAGGTGCGCACGGGCGTTCCGGTGGCCAGCGAATACAGCCTGATCGTCAGCGGGCCTGTCTTGGGCAGCCACACCTGCTGGGACATGACGGCGAGTTCGCTGCCGTCGGGGGCCAGCGCGATGGCGCTGACCTGTGTTCCTGCCGGTTCTCCCGGGATCGGCAGCCGGGTCAGCGTGACCGGGTGAGCGCTGCCGGGAGTCAGGCGGGCCAGGTACCAGGCCGCCGTGTTCGCTGACGGGGAGAGCTGCTGGACCGGGAACTGCTCTGCGGCCACCACGAACGTGCGGTCGTCAGCGGCTGCGGTCAGGCCGGTGAACGTCTGGCCATCCGGCGGGGTGATGGTGGCGATCAGCTTGCCGGTCCGGTCGTCGCCCACGCGAAGACTGACCGGGGTCTGGTGCTTCCCGGGCAATAGCTGTGTAATGGGGCCGCTGGGGTTGTCCAGGGCCGCGTAGTACTCGGGGAGCATCCCGCTGACCGCGGGGACCGCGGCGGGTGCCGCCGGCGCATTCGGTGTGTGGCGCACCGCCGCCAGCGAGACGGCCAGCGCCGCGACTGCCGCGGCGGCGGCCACCGGGGCAGTCCAGGCGGCCCAGCGCCGGGCCCTCAGCGGGCGGGCGGGGATCGCGGGCAGGTCGAACGGGCGGACGTCGCGGACCAGGGCTGTCCTGGCGAGCGTAGCAGCGCGGACCCGGTCTTCGACGCTCATGATTCCTCCTTGAGCATGCGGGCGAGGGCGGCGATTCCACGGGAGGTGGCGGACTTGACCGTGCCGCGGCTCACACCCATCGCCTGGGCGGCCTGGTCCTCGGTCATGTCCAGGTAGTAGCGCAGCACGACGGCCTCGCGCTGGCGGTCTGGAAGCCGCCGGAGCGCGGCGAGGACCTCGCGGTGGGCCTCGCCGAGCATCGCGACGGCCTCGGCGGACTCGGCGTGTCCGGGGTCTTCGAGACGGATGTGGCTGCGGCGGTACTTGCCGCGGTGGATCGCGCGGCATCCGTTGAGCACGCTGGCACGGACGTAGCTCAGGGCCTTGTCCCGATCCTGGAGCGCGGACCAGCGGCGGTACAGGCCCAAGAAGGCGTCCTGCACCACGTCCTCTGCCGCTCGCTGGTCTCCGACCATGAGCACCGCCAGCTTCACCAGGCCGAGCGCATGAGCCTGGTACAGTGCCGCGACCTGCTGCCTTGTCTGCGCGGCCTGCGTTGCCTCCATCGTTGAACTCACGCGCCTAAAGATGCACCAGGCACCAGAAGGTTGCTCGGCCGCGCGGAAAAGATGCCGCCCGGACGGGGATAATCCGGTGGCTTCCCGGCTTCGGCCGTTGCGACAATCTGCTGGTGCGGAAGGCTGATATCACTGCTGAGCTGGTCTCGCGGCTGGTCTGGACGCAGTTCCCGCAGTGGGCAGGTCTGCCGGTCAGGCGTGTTGACGCCGATGGCTGGGACAACGCCACGTTCCGCCTGGGCGAGGACATGTCGGTCCGGCTGCCCAGCGCCGAGGAGTATGTCCCAGCCGTCCAGAAGGAGCAGCACTGGTTGCCGATCCTGGCTGAGCAGCTGCCGCTGCCGGTTCCCGAGCCGCTGGCCGCCGGCGTGCCGGGCTGCGGTTTCCCGTGGCCGTGGTCGGTGTACCGGTGGATCGACGGCACCCCGGTCACCGACCGGACGGTCCCGGACCTGGTCCAGTTCGCGGCCGACCTGGCCGGCTTCCTGTCCGTCTTGTACCGGATCGACCCGGCCGGCGGGCCCCCTCCCGGACCGCACAACTTCTTCCGCGGCGGGCCGCTGGCGGTCTATGACGGCGAGACGCAAGAAGCGCTCGGCGCGCTGGAGGGTCACCTTGATACCGTGCTGGCCGCCGAGGTCTGGCAGGCCGCGCTACGAGCCACCTGGCAGGGCCGCCCGGTGTGGTTCCACGGCGACGCGCAGCCCGGTAACCTGCTGGTCAAGGACGGGCGGCTAGGCGCGGTGATCGATTTCGGCACCTGCGGCGTCGGCGACCCCGCCTGCGACACCACGATCGCCTGGACTTTCCTGTCCGGCCAGGCCAGCCGCGTGTTCAGGCAACGGCTGCCCGTGGACGAGGCCACCTGGACCCGCGGGCGGGGCTGGGCGATCTGGAAGGCCATGAAGGTTCTGGCCGGCGCGCTTGACACCGACCCGGAGGACGCCGCCTTCACTAAGGGCGTCATCGACAAGATCATGGCCGACTACCTGGCTGACACCTGAGGACGGCACGCTCGCCGGGCCAGCCAGCTAGGGTCGGTTCATGGACGCCAGGACCGAAGAGCTGAGGGCCGCGCACGACGTCCTCGCCGAGTTCTATGCCGGCCGCCTGGCAGACGCCCTGGACCGCATGCCCGCCGAGCGGGCCGTGCTCGGCCTGTTCTGCGACCTGACGCTCGCTGCGGACCTCGGTACCAGTGTCGCGGATGTGGGCTGCGGGACCGGACGGCTAGCGCCCTACCTGGCCGCCCGGGGTTTGTCTCCGCGCGGGGTCGACCTGTCACCGGAGATGATCCGCGTGGCGCGCCGTGATCATCCCGGCTTCGCCTTTGACGTCGCCGACCTGCGTGATCTGCCTTTCGGGGATGCCTCGCTGGCCGGCGTGATCTGCTGGTACTCGCTCATGTTCCTCGCGCCGTCGGACCGGCCGGCCGCTTTCAGCGAGCTTGCGCGCGCGGTCAAGCCGGGCGGCTACCTGGTAACCGCGTTCAAGGCCGGCGACAGCCAGGTCCGGCGCGGCGGCCGCAGCACGGGCCTGGGCGTCGAATTCGATGTCTACTGGCTGTCTCCGCAGGAGATGGAGCGCCGGGTGACCGACGCCGGCTTCGCGACCGTGTTCTGGGGCGGCCGCCCTGCCGAGGGACAGGAAGGATCCCCGCAGGGGTACCTGCTCGCCCGAAGAACCTGAAGCCGTCTCGATCCTCGCGGGCGAACACCCCGCCTCCGCAGAGGCCGGCAGCTGCCGGGCAGTACGTGTCGCCGCGAGCGCGCTCGGCGGGCAACCACACCTGACCGGCGGGTGCGCGCGTAGTGACCGTGCCCGCCGCTAAATGCGTTGCCGCATGCCGGCGTCCGGATCTACGATGGCCGCGCCGCGGCAAGGTACATCCTCTGTATCAGGAAGGAGGTGCTCGCGATGTTCGCTAATCGTCAGACGCCTCCAGGGACTGCTCTCTAGCAATCCTGGAGACGAACTGCGGGCGCCCTCAGGAATCTGGCTCAGCCGAGATCCTGAGGGCGCTTTCTCTCACCAGCCAGACTCAGCCATGGCGTTGAGCGGGTGGCTGCCTGATGTTCGTGGCGCGGACAGCCACGGCGGTTACATGATTGCCTGTATCAGGTGAGGCTGGGTACGTTACGTGGTCCCGGGATGGGGCACGGGGGTTGCGCTGCGGGGGGTCGGCTTGCGATCGTGGCCGGGTGCCTCAGCCCGTCCTGCGGACAGCTCGCCTGCTGTTGGTCCCGCTGGCCGACCGCCATCTCGGCCTGGAGATCGAGCTCGATTCCGATCCGGAGGTGCTCCGCTATCTCGGCGGGCGGGCGCGGTCGGCGGCAGAGGTCGCCGCGTCCCACGCGCGGCGGATGGCCCTGACCGGCAGGGTGGATGGCCTGGGGTTCTGGATGGCGTTCGGGTCCGGTGGCGGCACGCGCGGCTCCGCGGCGCCGGCGTCGGAGGAGGAGGGCGAGTTCGTCGGGCTCATGATGCTCCCGCCCGCGCACGGCCCGGACCAGCCCGATGACCCCGCCGTCTCGGACCTGGGTTACCGCCTGGTCCGCCGGTCCTGGCGGCAAGGCCTGGCCAGCGAGGCGTCCCGCGCCCTGCTGCGGCACGCCTTCGCCACCGTCGGGCAGGACCGGGTGATCGCGCAGACGATGTCGGTGAACACCGCATCCCGGGCCGTGCTGCAGGCCATCGGCATGCGGTACGTGCGGACGTTCGCCTCCTCGGACGACCCGTTTCCCGGGACCGGGCCGGACGAGGTCGAGTACGAGATGACCCGGGGCATGTGGCAGGCGCTCCGCGACCATGCGGGCACCGGCGCATAACACTCCTGTAGCACGGCCACCGGAACCCCGAAGGCTACAGCCGGAAACCGACCATAACGGCGGCTCATGTGCACATTCATCAGAGGCAGTCGGCCGTGCCTTCGGCTGCAGTTGGTGCCGGTGTCAGCGGATGGTCGATGTCCCAGCGGGCTGGGAGGTCTCGCATCACGAGGGTGCTGTCAAGCGAGCAGGTCCCGGGGGGAAACAGCGCCGTGTCGTCGAAAAGGCTGGAGCGGATTTCGGCTCTCATGGGCTGCGCGGCCCACCTGGCGCTGTGCAGGCGCACGCCGTCCAGGCAGCCAGCGCGTGCCGATGGTGAGAATCCCAGCGCGCCACGGCGGAAGAAGCCGATGGCGTCGTCGAGGGTTCCGAACACCTCGCTGAGGAAAGTATCCGCCGGGACAGCGGCGACCGCGAGCTGTACCTGGCCGTCACGGGAGGTGACGTTGATGCGTACCTGCCCGGCGGGTTCATCGACCTCGAAGCGGGCGAGCCGGTAGGAGCCGGGGAAGACCTTGCCGCCAGCGGCCGCGCTGATCCTGGAGTTCGTGTCACGCCGGGGGACGAATACGCCGGCGTGCGTGCCGCTGGCGTCGTCCCATTCGACCGCGAACCGGTGGGCGGCGTTCTCGGAGACGAGCCGGGGCACCCGCGGCAGGCGGCCCGCCCGCAGGCCGCTGAGGCGGATAAAGCACACGCCGCCGACGGCCTGGCCCGAGACGAGCTGCGGGCGGAACGGCCACGGCAGCAGCCGGGCCACGAGCTCAGGCTCGATCCGGTAGTTAACGAGCAGGCGGCGCTCGATGATGCACGCCACAGCCTGGGCGGTCACGCGGTGCGCTCCGTCGCGTCGGGGTCCGGGACGCCGGGCCTGCGGTGGCGGAGCACGATCTGCTCCGGGCACACGGCGGACAGGAAGTTCCCCACGCAGACCGCGAGCCGGTCCGCCACGAGGGAGTACAGGATGCGGTTCGCGGCACGGCGCTCGGTCACCAGCCCGGCGGCCTTGAGCACGCTCAGGTGCCGGGAGATCGAGGGAGCGCTGATCGTGAAGCGGGCGGCGATGTCCCCGGCCGACCGCTCACCGTCCCGCAGATCCTGAAGGATCTGGCGGCGGGTGGGGTCGGCCAGCGCCCGGAACACCCCAGCGTCGTCTCTCATATGAGCATTTTAGCTATTTAGCTAATCAGTTATCAAGGGTCGGCCTTCCAGCGGTGCGGGCCGGAGCCCCGGGGTTAGCCCGTCAGGCGAAGTGCGCAGTGCTGCGGTGACTCCAGCTCAGGCCTCGGCGCTGTGATCCCATATATAAGGCGTGGTGCGGGCCAGGCGGCTGAACTCGAGGCGGGCCAGGATGGGCTGGCTGTCAGGGGATGCGTCCACGTACAGGTAACGGTAGCCCCGGGCGGCGGCCAGCCGGGCACGGTAGGCGACCAGGGCGCGGTAGATTCCCCGGCCGCGCCAGCTGGGCAGGGTTCCCCCGCCCCACAAGCTGGCGAAGCTGGTGCCGGGCAGGAACTCGATCCGCGCCGAACACACCGGCTCGTCCCCGGCCATCGCCACCACCATGGCTGTCACCTCCGGGCGGTCACGCAGCTGGGCCAGCAGCGACCGGTGCAGCCGGGAGTGATCGGTGCCGAAGACCCGCTCGTGCACCTCGATCAGCAGGCCCACGCCGGCCGGGTCGGTTACCGGCAGCAGCCGCACCCCGGACGGCAGCGCCGCCTGCGCCGGCACCGCCGAGACCTCGGCCACCATCAGCGACTCCTCGCCCTCGGCCGCAAACCCGGCCGCCAGCAGCCGCCGGGCCAGATCGGGTGGCCGGTCGTAGTCATAAAGCTTCCATTCGAACTTCTCGCGCCGCGCCGCGAAATAGGCCACCTGCGCGGCGATCACCGCGTCCGCGTCGGCATCGCCCAGACCCGACCAGGCGATCCCCGACCAGCCGCGCCCATCCGCGCCCACCCAGCGCACCACGTGACGGCCGGCCTCGATCAGCGCGCCGGACCCATCCGGCCCGACATTGCGGCGGACCTCCGCATCGAAGGCGGCACGTACCCGGCCAGGCTCCATCCACCCAGCCCACCACCGCATACTGCCGCGGGCAAGCCCGCGGCCCGTCCCCCGCATCAAGATCTCCCCGCCGCTGCCAGCCGCGGCGGCAGGCCGACGGCGTCATGCTGGCGTGCGCCCGGTTGCGTGTTCGGGTTACGGAGGTGGACTCGCCGCTCGCCCGGTGGGCGGCGGGAGGCCGGCCAGGCGGTGGGCGGCCACTGCCTGGAGTTGCTCGCGTAGCTGCTCGCCGCCGTCGCCGAACATTTCGTCGTCGATCGCCAGGGCGAGCCGTACGGCTTGGCTGGTGACCCTGCGGCCGTCGGCGGTGAGCCGCAGTCGCAGCGAGCGGGCATCGCCGGGGTCGGGCTCGCGCGTTAGCAGGCCGCGTTCCTCCAAGGTCCGCAGGACCTTGGAGGCCATCATCCGGTCGGCTCCGGCGTGGTCGGCGACCTGCTGCTGCGTGGGCGGCGCCGGCCGGGTACGGTCCAGCCAGCCGGTCGAGCCGAGCAGGTTGAACTGGGTCGGGGTGAGCCCGAGCGGCCGCAGCGCGCGATCGAGCCGCTGCCGCCACTCCAGCGCGGCGTGGTGCAGCCAGAAGCCCGGGCTCATCAGCGGCCCGCGCGGCTCAGGCACGGACCTGCTCCCGGCGCCGGGCTTCGGTCTGCAGCGCCGCGAAGGTCAGGCGCATGTCGGCCCGTACGCCCTTTTCCCAGATCAGCCGGAAGATCGGCGCGAAGGGCCCGCGTACCTGGAAGACCTTCGACACCCGGACCCGCCCATCGCCGAGCGGCTCGTAGCGGTTGACGCCGCGCAGGCTGCCGAATGGGATCGCGGCGCTTGCCGACCACATCCGCTCCGGATCGACCGCGGTGATGGTGAAGGTGCCCGCGGGCGCGCCTTTGGGCTTGTTCCAGCCCTTGGTACCGGGGGCGAAGGGGCCGTCGAGCCTGGCCTTCTCCTCGTGCGGGTCCCAGCTCGGCCATGCGGCCACGTCGGTGGCGGTCTGCCAGATCGCCGTGATGTCGCCCGTGATGACCATTTCTTCGCCGAACGAGTACATCGCAGTCTCCCTCTCCCATTTCTGTTGTCGCGACTACATTATCTTGTAGTCGCGACAACAGTCAAGAGTGCGGCAGGTGCCACGAGCGAGAGGGGTTCCAAGGCGCTGGTAGGACTCGGAGAGGCCCTGCTCGCTTCGGGCCAGCCCGGAGCCGCGCGCAGCAAGCATGCCGCGGCCCTGGCCCTGTCCCAGCGCACCGAGAAGTACGAGCAAGCGCGCCCACGACGGCCTCGCCCGCGCCTGCTACGCCGCCGGGCACCGTGACGAGGCCCGCCAGCACTGGGAATTCGCCCTAGACCTGTACGCCGGGTCTGTAACCCCTTCCTGCCGCTGTCGTATCAAGTGGCTGGACCGTGCGGCCTGCCGCCGGCCTTCTTCGCGAAGGAGCGGAGCGTCCCGGTCCGGTCGCACCTGAATGCGTTCAGTGCTCGTTCAAGAGCCGTCAGTCAGGCGGGAGAGCTGGGCTCGGACTTGCCGGGCCTTCGGGGACGCGGTTCCGCCATAAGATCCTCCGCGGTGCTCCGGATCGCCTGTGGTTCATCATCCGCGCTGACAAGCGCACGAGGGACGGCAGGTTAGCGCGCTCTGTCCGCGGCATGAGCGCGTAATTCCGCGCAAGGTCGCGATGCATGAATATGCAGGCTGAGTAACCGGCCGCCATGGTAATCGAGGGCTGCCGGCCACGGCATGCCGTACCCGCTCAGGCGGGCAGCGCCATGGCACAGACACCGGAACGGCCGCGTTCCGCTTTCCTGCAAGGTGCCTTCCTGGTTAGTCCTCTTCGCCTGTCGCGGCCAGGTGCGGCCCGGCCCGGTTGCGTCCGGTGATGTGGTGACCGGTCAGATGACCATCCAGGACAACACGGCGGTCGACTGCAGGTAGACGAGTAGGCACATGAAGGCCACAAATGCGATGCTCCACGCGATCACGCGCCGGAAGATGTCACCTTCGCGCCCTTGAAGCCCGACGGCGGCGGCCGCGATCGCGAGGTTCTGCGGCGAGATCATCTTGCCTAGTACGCCGCCAGAGGAGTTCGCCGCGGCGAGCAGTACCGGCGACAGGTGAGCCTGCGCCGCGGCAGTGATCTGCAGGGCTCCGAACAGCGAGTTCGAGGAGGTGTCCGAGCCGGTGACCGCGACGCCCAGCCAACCCAGGATCGGGGACAGCAGCGCGAACAAGCCTCCGGCTCCGGCCATCCACAGCCCCAGCGTCGTGGTCTGGCCGGACTCGTTCATGACGAAGCCGAGCGCCAGAACGGTCATCACGGTGAGGATCGCGAACTTCAGCTGCGCGAGCGTGCGTCCGTAGGCGCGCACCGCCCGGCCGGCCCCGGTCTTCAGCACGATCATCGTGAGCAGCCCCGACAGCAGCAGCAGGGTGCCGGCGGCCGACAGGATGTTCAGCTTGAAGGTGGTCGCTACGGCTTTTCCTTTGCCGCTGACGATGTGCAGGCCCGGCCAGTCGTAGATGCGGGTCGCTGACTCCAGGCCGGTGCCGCCCGTGCCGGGTTTCGTGGGGGCTACACCGGTGATGGTCGGCACGCGGGTGGCGACCACGAAGATCACGATGATGATCAGGTACGGCGCGTAGGCCTTGAAGACATTACCGGGCGTGTCGCGGACCGTGTCATCCGACGCCGCGGGGGCCGAGCTGGCCGCAGCCGGGTAGCCCTCCCTGGGGTCACCGGAGACGTGCCTCCGGTGCCGGGCCGGCTCTTGGTGCGCGGGCGCATCGTCGGCCGGTTCGACGTAGCCCTCCTTCGGATGCCAGACGCGGGTGAAGGCCAGGACGGCCAGCGCCGAAGCGAGCGACGCGATGATGTCGGCGAGGGGAACGGACCAGAAATTGGACGCGAGGTACTGGAAGACGCCGAAGGTCGCGCCGCACACCAGCGCCGCGGGCCATACCTGGCGAAGGCCGCGCTTCCCGTCGACGATGAACACCAGGGCGAGCGGGACGAAGACCGCGAGGATCGGCGTCTGGCGGCCGACCATGGCGCCCAGGTCGCCGACTGGCAGCTTCGTGACGGTCGCGAGCGTTGTGATCGGTACCGCCAGCGCCCCGAAGGCGACCGGCGCGGTGTTCGCGACCAGAGCGACTGTCGCCGCCTTGAGCGGCCGGAAGCCGAGTGCGATGAGCATGACGGAGCTGATGGCCACCGGCGTGCCGAAACCCGCGAGAGCTTCCATCAGGGCTCCGAAGCAGAATGCGATGATGACCGCCTGGATCCGCTGGTCGTCGCTGATCGAGGCGAATGACCGGCGGAGCACGTCGAAGTGGCCGGTCTCCACCGTCAGGTTGTAAACCCAGATGGCATTGATGACGATCCACATGATCGGGAAAAACCCGAAGGCGGCACCGAGCAGCCCGCTGTTCACCGCGTCGCCGACAGGCATGGAATACGCGGCCACCGCCACTATCAGGGCGACGGCGAGCCCGATGATCGACGCAATCCACGCACGCATACGCAAGACACCGAGCAGCACGAACAGCGTGACCAGGGGCAGGGCCGCCACGATCGAGGACAGCCCGAGCGAGTTGCCGAGCGGGTCATAGACCTGCCGGTAGTCGGCGAGCATCGACGTACTCCCTTCGTGAAAGAGGCTAGTGAGTCAAAGCGGCCATCCAGGAGATATGCAAGACCGCATCTGCTGGGTCCGTCCACCAGCACCGTGACAACGCCGGGCGCCCCGGTGGCCAGCACCTGCTCACAGCCGCCTGACCAGGGTGCGCCGACCTCGACGCCGGGAACGCTCGGGGCGCTGCTCATGCGATACCCGTCTCAGACCTGCGTACGGCTCGCGCCGCAGCGGCGGAATTCCCTGACAGGTACCCCGGTCCGGGACTGGCAAACGATCGCCTCGTAGGCGCGGCCGGATGAGAACTGGAAGCTCGGGCAAGACCTTCCAGGTGTCCCGGTTAGGTCCGGCGCTGACGAATATTCGGCGGCCTTCCTTCCAGAACTGTTAAAAGGCTGCGCGATTCGCGGTGCGAGAATTCGGTCGGGTCGGCCGAACCATGAGTAACTATTCGAGTTGACGAACAGATATGTACATTAGCGGCACACTCATTTCGGCATGAGTGTGGTTCCCGGCTGCGCCAGAAGCTTGCCTGGCACCTGGATGCGGGCGTGCAGCGTGTGACCCGTCGCGTGTTGCTGCTGGCAGGGCTGTCCGGGGCCGGGGCGTCGATATGGTGGCCGGGCTAGCGGGGGCGGGTGCGGGTGAGGAAGCCGAGCAGGTGCTGGTTGAAGTCGGCGGGCCGCTCGAGGTTGGGCAGGTGGCCGGCGCCGTTCATGAGCACGACTTCGGGGTCGTGCAGGCAGGTCACCAGTTCGGCGGTGACCTCGGCGGTGGAGTAGAAGTCGCGGTCCCCGGTGCAGACCAGCGCGGGTGCGGTGAGCGAGTTCAGGACCGGCTGGTAGTCAGGGCGGGCGGCGCGTCCCCGGACCGCGGCCGCGGCGCCGGCCGGGCTGGTGGCCAGCATCATGGCCAGGACCGTCGCGGTCAGCTCCGCGCCGGGGTCCGGGCCGAACAGGCGCTCTGCCATCTGCTCGGCGACCGGCCGCATGCCCTGCTCCTGCATGGTCCGCGCGCTGGCCCGGCGGGCTTGTTGTTCGTCTGCGGTGACCCGCTGGGCGGTGGTGGCGATGAAGCCGTACGCCCACCAGCGGTGCGGCTGGGCGGCGGCGAGTTCCATTACCACGAGCCCGCCCATGCTCAGGCCGGCCAACGCCGCAGTAGTGATGCCCTTGGTGTCCAGCAGGTGGCCGACGTCGGCGGCGAGCTGCACCATCGGCACGGTGCCGGGGGTGACCG